>Ga0070735_10004271_pt1 | contig 12111 bp, 6 predicted proteins | sample Coa_R1_FD_66443 | JGI IMG/M metagenome (GOLD analysis project Ga0070735, IMG submission 66443) | Surface soil microbial communities from Centralia Pennsylvania, which are recovering from an underground coalmine fire - Coalmine... | ecosystem: Environmental > Terrestrial > Soil > Unclassified ... | reverse complement strand
CTCGAAGGCTCGTGCGCGACCGCGCTCTTCAGTGCCTGCTCGGACTCCTCGAGCCGATTGCTCTTGCGATAGAGGATGCCCAGGTTCACCAGCGGAGCTGCGAACTGCGGGTATTCGAGTGCGATCTGCTTGAAGCCGAGCTCGGCCTCGATGGCGTTGCCGGCGCGCATATAGCGGACGGCACGCGAGAAATCGCTCGCGGCGGCCGGTGGCACCGGCGGCGGGGCAGCAGCGGCGGCGGGAGCGCCGAGGGTTGCGGGCGCGGTCATCGCGGGCGCGGCCGTCGCGGTCGCCGGGGTTCCCGCGCCGGGCCTGGTTGCGGAGCTCGTCGCAGTCGCGGCCGCGACCGGCGCCGGCTTCACGGGCTCTGGCTTGGGCGCCGACCTGCAGCCGCCGAGGAGCAATGCCAGGGCGAGCGCACTCAGCGCGGGCCGGCCGGCCACGCTCGTGCGCGCGGCGCGCCCCGCGCGTTTACTCGAGCTTTGCGACCACATCCTCGGTCAGCTCCGTCTTGCCGTAGCGGGAGGGCTTGAGCTCGGCGAGCGCCGCGAAGCTCTTGCGCACCCATTCATCATACAGGCCCTCTTTGGCGCGCGCGGCGTTCAGCTCGTGCGCCTTGATCGCCTGCTCCTCGAAGGGAAACACCTGCTCCTCGAGGAGCGAATTGTATTCGTCCAGCGCATCGCCCTTGAGCTTCGGCGGCCGCTCGGAGCTCATCAGGTCGTGCGCCAGCGTGCGGTAGAGCTCCGCCATCTCGTAGGTCGCGGCAGTCGTCACCTCGGCAACCTGGTAGTCGGCCGCGGCCTTGTAGCCATCCATCGCCGCTTCCAGCGCACGGCGCTTCTCCACCAGGCTCTTCTTCAGTGGCGCGGTGAGGCGCACCGCGCGGAAGGCATCGCGCGCCGGCGCGGCCAGCGCCAGTTGCGCTTTCGCCGCGAGGTAATGGGTGCGCTCGGTGCGCTGCGCGCCGGCCTGGGCATCGGCGCTGATGATCTGCCGGTACCAGTAGTCGCGCCGCGCCGTATCGCCGCCCTTCGCGGCATAGTCGGCCAGCTTCTGGCGCGCCTCGACCGCATCCCCGACGGGCGTGGGATTGGTCTGCACGAACTTCTCGAGCATCGCCACGGCCTTGGATTGGTTTCCGGCCTTGGCGTAGAGATCCGCCGAGCGCAGCAGCGCCTCGCGCCGCACGCCCGGCTCTTCCGTGCCGGTTGCCGCGATGCGCTCGAATTCCCCGGCGGCCTCGCCCGGGCGGTTGGCCTCGCCGTAAGCCACGGCGAGCTTGCGCGTCACGTCCGCGGACAAGGGGCTCGAGGGAAAGTCGCGGCGGAAGCCCTCCAGTACTGTGATGGCGCGGTCCCAACTCTTGAGCTGGATGAGCTGCGCCGCGGCGTCGTACTCCGCGTTGGAGCGGATCTTCGACTCCGGTGCCACGCGCGCCACGCGCAGGTAATCCTCGACCGCACCGGCACCATCGCCCGCCTTCTGCTTGGCCTCGCCCTGTTTGTAGACCGATGCCGCCAGGCGCTCAGTGAGATCGGCACGCATCTTCTCATCGCCCGCGGCAAGGGCACGCGCCTGAAGATAAGCGGGCTCGGCGTGCGCATAGTCGCCCTGATCGAAATTCGACTGAGCGATGATGGTCCAGGCGATGCGCTGCTTGGCGGCATCGACCGGCGGCTGCCGCGCCAGCAGCATCTGGGAAACACTGATGGCGCGCGGCCGGTCGCCGGCGGCGAAGATGTCCTCGGCCGCCCGCGTCAGGACGCCGGCGCTGTCGGGATGCTCGGGGAAGGTCTGCGCGAAGCGCACCCCGGCGTCGGTGGCGCGCCGGTGCCAGGCATCCTTGTCGGCACCCGCGAGATTCGCCTCGCCCTTCTGGTAGGAGACCAGTCCCGCGTACGCCGCGGTCGCCGACTTGTCGTTCTTCGGATAGTCGTAGGCGGTGTGCTCGTACTCGGCGGCCGCATCGGCGTAGGCATGACTCGCGAACAGCGCCTCGGCCAAAAGGTAGTTGGTGGAAGCGGAATCCGGATCGTCGGGGAAGGACTTGAGATACGAGCGGTACCAGCGGGCCGCCTCCTGGTAGTCCTCGGTACGCCCGCTCTTCTGCGCCGTGGCGTGAAAGTAGGTGGCCACGTCCTTGAGATTGGTCTTGAGCTCGGCGATCACGCGCGGGTTGGCCGCCTTGCTGCGCGCCTTCCAGTACGGCGAGTCAAAGTTGTAGTGCTCGACGAATTCGTGCTTGCCCTCGAGCACCAGCTGGCTGAACCCGCCCTTGGAGTACGCCTCGATGGCCGCCATGGCGAGATCCGGCGCCTGGTCGCTGTAGGGATCGTGCGCGACGTAGGCGCGGTAGGTGGTCGCCGCATCCTGGTAGCGCTGCTTGTCCACGTACAGATCGCCGAGCCGCTGATAGAGCAGATAGGTGTAGGGGCGCTGTCCGGTGTGGCTGACGAACTGCTCGAGCGATTGCGAGCCTTCGTTATAGGAGAAGGTAATGCTCATGACCCGCAGCGTGTCCTCGACGAGCTCGCGGTCTGCGCGCCTCAAAGACTCGAGTGTGCGTCCCTTGCCGGTGGTGCCGAGCTGGTGATCCAGGACCCTGCCGAAGGACGGGAGGCTGTCATCCGAGCGTCCCTGCTTGAAGAGCGACCAGCCGTGCTTGTAGAGGCTCTGCTGGTAGAAGCCCGACTGCGGACCCCGGGCGATCGCGGCCTCGTACGCCTGCTCGGCCTCCGGGTAGCGCTTGGCCGAGAAGAGCAGCTCCCCGCGTCGGAACTGCACCTCGGCGAGCTGCGGGGTGTTCGGGTAGCGCGATACGATCTGGTCGAGCGCATGCAGGGCCGGATCCGGCTGCCCGGTGACCTCGTAGGCGCGCGCCAGCTGATAGAGCACCTGGTCGTTGCGCGGATACTCGGGGTAGCCCTTGAGCAGTGTCGTGTAGAGGCGGATCGCCTCGGCGCCCTGCAGGTCCTGCGCCGTGACTTCCTGTTCCATGCGCTGCAGCTCGCCGGCATCGAGGTTCAGATCGCCGAGCCGGCGCATCGCCTCCGCGCGCAGCTTCGGGTCGGTGTTCTGCAGCTCGAGGAAGCGGCGGTAGTTCTCCATCGCCTTGTTGACGTTCGGGCTCGCGGGCGTATCACGATGGATCTCCACCGGACGCGATTTGAGATCGCCCACGGTCGCCGGCGGGGACTGGCCGGCGGCCGGCAGGCAAGTCGCGGCCACCCCCAGGAGCGCGAAGAGCGCGGCTCGCTTCACCGCGGCGGCTCCGGCGTCTGCGGCGCTTTACTCTGCGGAGTTTGCGGCTGTGACGTCTCGGGCTGCGGCGCTTGGGGCTGCGGCGCTAGGGGCTGTGAAGTGTCGGGCTGCGGCGCCTCCGCGGCACCCTGCTGCTCCGCGGCAGGCGCCTTGGCGGGTGCCCCGGCCGCATGCGCGGCACGATCGTACATGTCGGCGAGCGCAAAACGTGCCTGCACCTGGTAGGCGGCGAGTCGCGCCTTCTGCTCGTCGAGCTCGCGGACCGCGACGCGGGCAAGGTAACCGGCCTGCGCCTGCTCGGTCGCGGCGAGGCGCACCTCGAGCGCGTCGATCCGCGTCTTGAGGGCGGCCATGCGCGCAGCGAACTCCCCGGTGTTGGTGGGCACGTTGCGTCGCGCCTGCTCCACGCGGATCCAGCGACTGCGGGCCTCGTGCAGCGCGAGATTGAGATCCTTCAGCGAGCGGTGCTCCTCCCACAGGCGGGCGTTGTAGGCATCGTTGAGTCGGAAATAGAGCACCCCCTTCACCAGCGCCAGGCGCTGGCGGAGGTCGGTGTTCTCGGGCGTGTCGGGCGCGTCGGCGAGCGCCGCCTCGATACGCTGGATGCGCCCCCACTGCTCGCGCTCCCCTTCGGTGCCGAGAGCGGCAACGTCGTGCCGCGCCTCGAGGGTCTGCAGCTCCGCGGCGAGATCGAGGTTGCGCTGCTCGAGATGCGTCACCGCGCCCGAGGCGAGCAGCGCGTCGACCTTCGGCAGCCGCTCGCCGTAGGCGCGCTCGCGCGTGTCGATCATGTCCCGGAAGGCGTCCATGCTGTCGCCACCGCGCTCGAGCATGTCGCCCATGTGGACCAGATCGCGGTAGTTCTTCAGTCCTTCCTGAAAATCGTTGCCGGCAAGGACCGTATAGAGGTAACGCGACTCGGGCGCATTGGGCAGATTCTTCAGCTGCCAGAACCAGCCGTAGGGCTGACCTGCACCGCGCCCACCGTCGAGCACGCTCTTGAGCATGTCGCCCTGCTCGATGCGCTGAATCGCATCATCGAGGCGCCCACTTTCCGCAGTGAAGGATTCGACCGCAGTCTCGTAATACTGGGCCGACTGTGCATTCGCATTCAGCTTGCCGAAGGCGTATGGCACCGCGAGGTAAGACTCCTGCACCGCCGCATCCAGGAGGTTGCGGTTGCGCAGCTCCATCCATGGCGAGAGCGCCGCCTGGTATTCCCCGAGCGAGGCCTCGGCCCAGCCCGTGCCGAGCAGCGCCTTGTTGGAATAAGGCCCGTTGAGACGCACGCGCTCGAGCGCCGGCAGCGCCTTGGCCGGCTCTCCCTGCTGCAGATAGGCGAAACCGAGGGCGAGGTTCGAGCGGTCCTTGAGGGCCAGCATTTCCTCGGTGGTCCCGGGGAGCGTCCCGACGGCGGTGAGGAAGGAACCGGCGTCGGCAAGGCGGCCGCTGCGCACCAGCGCGACCCCTAAGTTGAAGCGCGCGTAGACCGACCAGATACGCGTGCCGCGCCACGCCGACAGCAGGCGAATGGCCTCGTCGTACTTGCCCTGGTGGATGAGCACGTTGCCGAGCAGCAGCTCCTTTTGCGCCTCCAGGTCCGGGGACATGCGGCCATTGACGCGCGCCAGCGCTGCGGCGGCTTTGTCGAGGTAGCCGCGGGCGTACCACACCTGCGCCAGGTAGAACCAGGCGACGTTGCGCACGCCGGTCGGCACCGGGTCTTTCAGCAGGGCCTCGAAGCGCTGGCCGGCCTCGTTGTGCATGCCGAGCGCCAGATACAGCCCGCCCATCAGCAGCTGCGCATCCTCCTGGTGATGCGGCATGCGGTTCCAGTGCTCGTAGGCCGAGAGGCGCGTGAGCGCTTCGAAGTCCTCGTGCTGGTAGTAATAGAAGAGTGCGTCGCCGTAGTGCAGGTCGCGGATGCGCACCTCGGGGAGCTTTTCCGGATCGTGGCGGCGCGCCACCGCCGGCGCCGCCAGAGCGAGCAGCGCGAGTCCCGACAGCAGTGCGCGCGCGAGCGGGCCGGGCATGGCGGCGTTATTCCCAGTCCCTGATCTCGAACTCAGGCTGAAGCTTTCGCTGCCGATCGTCGATCTTGAGCTCGAGGTACTTGGCCCCTATGCCCTTCTCGAACTTGATCGAGGCGCCGCGCTTGTAGGGGCGATCGTTGGGGCCTTTGCCGCTGAAGAAGGCCACCAGCTCGTGCTGACCGACCTTGAGGTTGCCGAGATACAGCCGCTGCACGCCGCCCTTGAGCAGGGCCTCCACTTCGCGCGGGGTATAGAGATAGTCGATGACTTCCTTGCGGTCGATCTTGAGCTGCACGGAGTCGAGCGCGAAGAAATCGCCGACATCCACCGCGAGGAATACCGCCACCTGGGTGTTGGCCGGGAACAGCAGCTCCTCTTCCAGCACGAAAAGGTCGCGGTTCAGATCCACCACATCCTTCTTCAGTCCCTGCACCTGTTCATCGAGCCCGCGGGTATCGGCGGAAGCTTCCCCGGTCGCCGGAGCCGCCGGAGCGCTCTCGGCGGCTGGCGGGGCGGAGGTGGCGGCCCCTGCTGCGGGGGGTGCCTGTGCGGCGGCCAGCGGCGCCGCAGCGAGCAGCAGGCAGGCGAGCCAGACACGAGCGCCGCAAGTCGATGAAGCATGAAACATGGTCGTTCCGATCATTCGTTCAGCAGAGCCCGCAACTGCTCGAGGTAGAGGCCGTCACTCCTGGCGCTGTAGTCGCGCAGCACGTTGCGGACGGTGCCGCTGCGATCGATCAGAACGGTCATCGGCAGGTTATCGACCTGATAGGCCCGGCCCACGACCTTCCCCGGGTCGAGCAGCATCGGGAAGGCGACCGGAACGGCGCGCGCAAACGCCGCCGCACGCTCGGGCACGTCGTCGAGGCTCACCCCATAGACCTCGAGCCCCGCGGATCGATAGGTGGCGAGGCTGCGGTCGAGCGCGGCGAGCTGACCCCGACAGGTGCCGCAGCCGCTGCCCCAGAAGCTTAAGACCACCACCTGGCCGCGATGTTCGGAGAGGCGCACGTTGCCGCCGGCCACCGCGTGCAGGGTGAAGTCCGGGGCGGCCTGCGCAATCAGGTTGTAGGCCGTTTGCGCCGCCGCGGCCGTCATCGCGACGAGCGCGACCGCGGCGAGACAGCGCACCAAAACGCCGGGGCGTGACCACCAGTCACGCGCCGCCGGACCGCCGGGTGGTTGCAGGCTCAAAAAAGGATCCTTCGGGCCGTGATGCCGAGCTGCGCGCAAGCGCGAGAACCCTCGCATAGCGCCCGCGAGACTGTCAACGAAACCGGCCGCGAAAGGCGCGGCGATGACTGCCGCGCGCATAGCGACGCGTCGGCGGCCGGCGACAGTCGCATCGGGCGCAGCCGGCGAAAACCCGTGCGCTGAGCCCTGCCACGGAGTGCTCGGCTGGCAGAGGCAAACCCGGCTGCTGCGGACCGAGCCCCGCTTTTTGCCGGCGGCCGACGAAGTAATATCCGGCAAAAGCGCCGTCCGGCGACTTTTGCCCTATAACTAGATGATCGGCTCGAACACCGTCATGGCGGCGAGCGCCGAGGCGGGCCCGAGGCCTTGCATCGGGAAGAGCGTCGCGAAGTTCGCATCCGTCCCCGCCAGCCCCATGTAGTTGAGCATGATGAGCTCGGGGATCTGGTTCACGGAGTTGGCTGCGGGACTGGAGGTACTGACCACCGAGCCGTCGGAGCTGAAGTAGCCGATCTGCTGGCCCGCGACCCCGTTGCGCAGCACGGGGCGCCCCGCGGGGCTGTAGACCAGGAACAGCGTCGCGGCCACCGACTGGTTGTCGCCCTGCCAGCCGAGCTTGTTGCGCCCCGCGACACTGGTGTCCACCATGCTGTTGGAGGTGAGCGACCCGTCGCTCATGATCTGGATCATGACGGGCGTGCCGCGGCGCGCCGCGTACTCGAGCACCGCGCCGATCATCTGGCCGGCGATGAAGTTGCGGGTCTCGCCGCTCGCGCGCGAGCCGTCGTGGTAGTCGTAGCCGCCGAGCGAGATTGTGCCCGCTCCGGCGTAGCCGTCGATCACGAGCTTCATGACGGCCGCGGTCATGCGCACGTCCTGGGTCTGGAAGTCCGCCGCCGTGAAGATCGGCGTGCTGCCGCCGACGATCAGCGGATCCTGCGTCGGATCGAGACCGGCGGGTCCCGCGGCGAAGATGTTGGCGGTGTTGGAAGCCTGCACGTACGCGCAGCGCACCTGGTTCTTGAGTGCCGCATCGGCGCTGCCGCCGCCGGGGATCAGCTGCACGCCCGGAGTCGAGCCGCTGGGATTGGTCAGGGCGCCCGTGAACTCGCTGCCGCTCGAGCCGCTCCCCTGATAGGGGCTGGTGCCGGTGCTGATGCGGGCCTCCGATTCGAGCTCGGCGAGCGCCAGCGGATCGGGTACGCCGCCGCCCGGAACCGGCGGGGCGAGGGCCACCGCATCCGCGGGGCTCTGGATGGTGGCGGGCTGGAGCGAGGGGTCGATCGTGTACATCAGCGCCATCGAGTTGCCGCCCGAGACCGAGGAGTTGGTGCCAACCAGGTTGACCACCTGGCCCTTGGCGCCGGCTTTCGCGATGCCGTAGATCGGATTAGTCGGGTTCGACTGCGTGTCGTTCTGCGACATCGCCGGAATCACCGCGCCGTTGACGTTGGACTGAGTGGTAGCGGCAGCCTTGGTGAGGATGCCGCGCAGGATCGCGCCGTCGGAGTGCCACAGGAGCCCGAGCGCGCTGCTCACGAAAGTGCTCGAGGTCGGCACCATGTTGCCGGGCACGCCGAGCTTGCCGTAGCCGGCGGTCGAGAGGAAGTTGGCCTGACCGCCCTGCACGCCAACCAGCGCCTCGGAACCCACCAGGTTCGCCCCACCCGCGAGGTCGAACACGATGAAAGGGAGCGAGCCCGAGCCACTCGGAATGTTGCACTGACCGGTGCCGAGGAGCGCGGAGATGTCGGAATCGAGGCCGGCACGCGCCGTCTGCGCCTTGAGCAGCGCCCCGAGCCAGGCGGAGCCGATCACCATGCCCTGCGCGCCGAGGAAGCCCGCGGCGAGGAAGTCGCGGCGGCTCACCGGACGCGGGTGGTTCTCGTGCCGGAACGGGGTACCGGGGGGTGTGGGCCGCGGGGGACGCTTGCGAATCAGCATCTGAGTTACCTCTTCAAAGCCTTACTGCAGGGTGACCGCGGCGCTCGCGAGGGTCGCGGTGCAGGCCGCCACCGTCGTCTGCGTCACCGTGGCCGCCGCATTGATCTGCGGGACGCGCGTGATGAGGGCATCCACCTCGCTCTGCACCGCCGCCGCCGTCTGCGGCGAGACGTTGGTGCCGACGGCGTTGTTCGACAGCGCATTGATCACGATGGCGCGATTTCCGCTGCCGCTCGCCCCGAAGAAGCCGCTGGAGGATGCGCTCAGGCTCCCATCCAGCCCGCTGCCGAAGAAGGCGTCCCGGTAGGAGGCGTTCGCCATGAGCTCGCCACAGTAGGCATTGGCGAGCGAGGAGATGGCCGTCTGCTGGGAGGAGATGAACGCGGACATCAACGGCGTCGCGGGCATCGCCTGCTGGGCGCTCATGTACATCGGCTGCACCACCGGGTCGGTGATCGGCACGCCCGTGATCCTCGAGAGGCTGTTGTTGATGCGCTCGAAGGTGGCGACGCCAAAGTCGGGCACCGGCGTGTTGTTCGGTGTCGGCGGCGTGGGCGTCCCCGGCGGATCGACGAAGGTGTGGCTGTTGCTGCCGAGCTGGTCGAACGAGAGGAAGAACAGGTCATTCGCCGCACCGAGCGCCACCGGCACGACGGTGCCGAGGGGCGAGAGGAGCTGGCCGTTCGCGGCCGTGTAGTTGGCGCCGCCGAGGGTCGTCGCCACCGTGCTGAAGGCCTGCCCGGAGGGTGCCAGCACCCCGTTCACACCGATGCGGATGGCCGCCAGGTTGAGGTTCGCGGGGATGGTGGCGTTCGGATCGAGACTGATGAACTTCGGCTGCGCGAAGAGGTAGCTGTAGTTGTCGTACTGGCTCGCGGTGAACTCGATGTACGACTGGTTGACGCCGGTCAACGCGCTGACGCCAAACAGCATGAAGTATTTCTGGCCGACGCCGGCTGCGAAGTTCTGCTGGATCTGCGTCTGGTTGAGCGCGGTGTTGTAGATGGCGACCATCTTGATGACGCCCTGCCACTGGCGCTGTCCGCTGGTCTCGTTGCCGAGCACCAGTGCGAAGCTGCTGTCCCAGTTGGCGAAGGAGCCTCCCTTGGAGGGATCCACGTCGCCCGTGAACACCCCGTTGACCCAGATCTTCTGTCCGTTCACCGGGTCGTAGGTCAGCACGACGTGCTGCAGCGCCGCCTGGGCCGCGCCGTTGGTGGTCGTGGTGAGAAGCGGCGGCATGCCGTTGGTGTCGGTCACGCTCGAGCGGGTGAAGCCCTCGTACTGCTCGGCTGCCTGACCGAGGGTGACGTTGCGCGTGGTGTTGCTGCCCGAGTAGCTCAGGAGCCAGGCGTTGGTCTGGGCAACGTCGGCGGGCGCAGCCCACACCTCGATCGAATACTCGCCCGATTCCTGGATCATGTTGGCGAGCTTCGCGCTCGAGCTGGTGGAGGCCTGAGCCGAGCTTCCCTTGGCGAAGGCCAGACCCCAGCCACCGACCCAGGTGACGTTGCCGTTGAGGGTCAGATCCGCCTCGGGCGATACGCCGCTCGTGTCATAGGCGGTGCTGCCCTGCCCCGTCTCGAACATGTATTTGGCAATGAGGGAGCCCTCGAAGCGGCTGCCGCTGGCAGCGATCGTGCCCTGCGTCAGGGTGAGCGCATTCGAGACGACCAGCGAGGGGTCGATGGGGGTCACCGGTATGCCGTTGGCGAAGGCGGTGATTGCCGCGAGCATTGCGGCCGAGCTGCCCGGGCAGTCGGGCGCCCCGTTGGAGCTCGCCGTCGGCCAGCAGTGGTGGAACTCGGTCGCCAGGCGCTCGTAGAAGCGCGACTGGTCGGGCTGCGCGAGATCGATCTTCGGCTGCGCCGCGATGTAGGCGGCGTCGATGTTATTGGGATCGGCGAAGTAGGGCTGCTGCGGGCTCGCGGACGCCGGGTTGTGGCAGCCCGAGCAGAACTTGGTGAGCAGCGGGTACACCGTGCTCTGGTAGCTCGGGTTACCGACCGTCGGGTCGGCGGGGAACTGCTTGCCGCCGCCGGCCGTCTGCACCGGGGGCGCCACCAGCTGCACCGTCGTGGTGGAGGAGCTCCCCTGCCCGATCCAGTTCTGGATCCACGTCGTCATCGTCAGGGCGCAGGCCGACGGGTCGGCTACCCAGCAGTTGTGGCCGCCGCCCACCTTCAGCACCAGCGTCGACTGGCTCGGATTGGTCAGATCCACCAGCGGGAGCGCTGCCTGGTAGGCGAGGTTCACGTCATCGGAGCGCGCGAACATCGGCGACTGTCCACCCTGGTGGTGGCAGCCACCGCAGCGGTTGGACGGAATGATGTTCTGCCACAGGTTCACCTGGAACGCCTGGATGTCGGCGTTCTGTGCCGGCGGCCCGGTGTAGGTCTGCGCCTGCGCGGTGCCTCCGGCCGACTGGTTCACCGTGGTCGGTGCGCCGCCGGAGGAGCTGCACGCGGCGAGCGCGGCGAGTGTGAGTGCCGTGAGCCCGATGGCGAGGGCACGGAAGGCGGGCGACTTACGCATGTTGGATTCCAAGGCGGCGTGCATCGTGGCGCTCCCTTACTGCCCCGGACAGGCGGCGGCGGACAGCTGGAACACCTGCTTGAGGTTGTAGCCGCCGGAAGTGAAGCTCGAGGTGATCGAGGCCACCGTCGCCAGGTCGGCGCTGCTCACCGGAGCACGGAAGCACACCGCCTGGAAGACCTTGCTGACCTGACACTGAGCGAAGGTGGCGCTCGATTCCCATTCCTGGCCGAGGGACTTGGCGCCGTTGCCGCTGCCCGGGAGCGAGCCCGACCAGCCGAGCACCGTGTTCGCTCCGCTGCGCCAGCGGTTCGACCAGCTGTCGTCCGGGGTCACGAAGCCAAACGGGAAGTTGGTGGCATTGATCAGATACTTCGGCTGCACCTGGCCCGGGGTGTAGACCATCTGTCCCGCGGTGGCATCGAAGTTGTAGTAGGCGAAGGCCTGGGCCATCGGATCCATGCCGCTGTGACAGCCGACGCAGTTGTTGAGGAAGATGCGGCTGTCGCCGCCGGGCGAGCGCGCCACGTCCTGACGGATGCGGTCGGCGGGACGCGTGATGTCCATCAGTGTCGGCATGTCGTTGCAGAACTGATTGATCATGGTGAAGCGGAACATCGCGCGGTTGGTGCCGTTGATGAAGAAGGCCGAGGCTGCGCCGCGCGTAGTAATGAGTCCGGCCGTCGCTGCGGTCGGTGTGCCGTAGACGCCCGACTGCGTACCCTGCACCAGGGTCGCCATCAGATCGACGCCGTTGGTTTCCGCGGTGGCGTAGTGATTGTTGTTGGCCGGAGATGGCGCCGGGAGTCCCGGAGCGTTGCTGGTGTAGAGAATGTCGGCCGACAAGGCGGTGTTGAACGCCACGTTGTCGCGCACCATGCCGATGACGGTGGCCACATAGTCGTTGAGCGGGGCAAACACCGTGGCGTTGCGATTGGTCCACGGCATCGCGAAATTCTTCAGCGTGACGTTATAGAAGCTCGGCGCGCTGGTGGCGATGGCGGCCGCGGCCACGAGGCCCGGCTGTCCGGGCTGATTGGTGATGGCCGTGGCCATCTGCTGCAGCACCGCCGGAGTCGGCGGCACGCCCGCGATGCGCTCGTAGATGCGCTTGGCCTGCTCATTCGGACCCGCGTGCGCG
>Ga0070735_10004269_pt1 | contig 12114 bp, 11 predicted proteins | sample Coa_R1_FD_66443 | JGI IMG/M metagenome (GOLD analysis project Ga0070735, IMG submission 66443) | Surface soil microbial communities from Centralia Pennsylvania, which are recovering from an underground coalmine fire - Coalmine... | ecosystem: Environmental > Terrestrial > Soil > Unclassified ... | reverse complement strand
GCTGTACCCGGTCGACCGTGACCACGCCAACGTCCGCCGGATCAACGGCGAGGCAGTCGTCTGCCCGTCGAGCGTCCGGATGGGTGTCCTGGCCGGCATCGTCGCCTGCCACGGCGACCCCGACGCCTGCGGCTTCATTGTCCCGGAGGACGAGGTGCAGCGGGCCACCCAGGAGCTGGAGCGGTTGCGCAACGAGGCCCCCGCCTTCCGTGACCACGTCGCCTACTCGGCCTGGCACGTGCCGTTCCGCTGGCTGGCCGCCTTCGACGACGCCGAGCGGATCCTGACGACGGCCGAGGGCCGGCCGGCCCGGCTGCGCTACGAGACCGAGCTGTCGCTGGCCTCGGGGCGGCTGCGCCGGGCGCACGGGATCCTGGACTGCGCCGGTATGGACGACAGCATCATCACCCCGGTCGCCGAGCTGGCCGACTGGCTGGGCGAGTTCGACCCGGAGTCCCGCCTCGAGCTCGACTACGCCGGCCTCGCCCCGCTGATCCCGCCTGACGTCCTGGAGTCCGACCGCTCGGCCGGCGAGATCTGGGCCTGCCTCGAGGCGATGGAGCTGGGCGACCTCGACGAGTGCCAGCGGCGCTACGCCGAGCTGGCCGCCTGGTGGGACGAGGTCCGGTCGGTGGAGCGCCAGAACTAGCCGATGTCGATCCCGGTGGCGATCAAGGACCTGCACCAGTTCGTGGACCGCTACGGCCCCAACCCCTACCTGCTGAGCGTCGGCACCGACTCGACCCCGCGTGCGACCTCGGTGACGGTGCAGTGGTCGGGGGAGCTGCTGATGGCCGGCGCCGGCCGGCGCACCGCCCACAACCTGCAGGGCAACGACGCGGTCACCCTGCTCTGGCCGCCCCCGGTGCCCGGCGACTACACGCTGATCGTCGACGGCTACGGCGAGGTCCAGGACGGGGTGGCCGGCAACTTCATCGTGATGATCAAGCCGACGAGCGCCATCCTGCACATCACCCAGCGGGTGGGGCGCCCCTGAGGGCACGGTGTGGCCAGGGCTGGAATCGAACCAGCGACACCCCGGTTTTCAGCCGAGTGCTCTACCACCTGAGCTACCTGGCCCCCGTCCCGGCACCGGGAGGGGTTCGCGCCCCAGACCGGACTTGAACCGGCGACCTGGTCCTTGACAGGGACCCGAGCACTCCAGACTGCTCCACTGGGGCGAGCGGTCCATGATACCGACTAGCCGGAGCTGAAGCGGTACCCCACTCCCCGGACCGTCTCGATGAACCGGGCATGGTCGTCGCCGAGCTTCGCCCGCAGCCGGCGGATGTGGACGTCGACGGTGCGCACCCCGCCGTAGTACTCGTAGCCCCACACCCGGCTGAGCAGCGTCTCCCGGGTGAAGACCCGGCCCGGGTGCGACATCAGGAACTTCAGCAGCTCGAACTCCATGAAGGTCAGCTCGATCAGCGTCCCGTTGAGCGTCGCCCGGTAGCTCTCCGGCTCGACGACCAGGTCCTTGACCGCCAGCACGTCGGGCTGATCCCGCCTCGAACGCCACCGGACCAGGCGGAGCCGGGCGCCGAGACCGGCCAGGGTGTACGGGTCCTCGACGAAGTCGTCGAATAGCTCGTAGTTGAGCTCCGGGAGCTGGGCCGAGTCGAGCACCGAGACCACCGGCAGGCCGAGCCACCCCTCCTTGCGGCCCCGCTGGGCCCAGGAGACGCCCTCAGCGATCCAGGATCGGAGGTCGAGGACGACGACCTGGACGTCGTCGGCGATCTCCGGCTCCTCGTGGATCACCTCCGCCTGGCAGTCGTAGCCGAGGGCCGAGAGGTCCTGCACCAGCCCACCGGCCCGCGGCCGGTCGGCGCCCGCGACGATCAGCCGCGGGCGCAGGGCGCCGTTGCCGACGTCACTCAGTACCGCGGCAGGTACCGGTCCAGTTCCCATTGGCTGACCATCGATCGGTAGGCATTCCACTCCTCGCGCTTGTTCGCCAGGTACCAGTCGAAGACGTGCTCGCCGAGCGCCCGCCGCACCAGCGAGGACCCGGCCATCTCGTCGAGCGCCTCGCGCAGGTCGCCCGGCAGCTGGGCGATGCCCAGCGCCGCGCGCTCGGCGTCGGTGCTGACGTCGGGGGCCTCGGGGGCCAGTTCGTAGCCCTCGGCGATGCCCTCCAGGCCGGCGGCCAGGATCACCGAGAAGGCGAGGTAGGGGTTGGCGGACGGGTCGAGCGCCCGGTACTCGACCCGGGCGGCGTCCTCCTTCCAGGGCTTGGTTCCCGGCACCCGTACCAGCGCCGAGCGGTTGCGGATGCCCCAGTCCACCGAGATCGGCGCCTCGAAGCCGGGCACCAGTCGCTTGTACGAGTTGACCAGCGGGTTCGTGACCGCGGTGATCTCGCGGGCATGCTTGAGCAGCCCGGCGGTGAACGCCTGGCCCACCTTCGACAGGTGCTCACCGCCGTCGTGGAAGGCATTGCGGTTGCCTTGGAACAGCGAGAAGTGGGTGTGCATCCCGCTGCCCCAGGTCTCGGCGATCGGCTTGGGCATGAAGCTGGCGTAGTAGCCCGACTCCTGGGCCACCTCCTTGACCGCCAGCCGGAAGGTGGTGATCGAGTCGGCGGTCGCCAGCGCGTCGGCGTGGGTCAGGTCGATCTCGTGCTGGCTTCCGGCCACCTCGTGGTGGGACTCCTTGACCGGGATCCCGACCGCCTCGAGGTAGGCGATCACCCGCCGGCGGAACTCGCTGCCGCTGTCGAGCGGGGTGAGGTCGAAGTAGGTGCCGACGTCCAGCGGCTTCGGTCGCTTGGCCGAGGCGAACAGGAAGAACTCGATCTCCGGGCCGGCGTAGAAGGAGTAGCCAAGCTCGCTCGCCCGGTTGAGGTTGCGCTTCAGCACTTGGCGCGGGTCGCCGGGGAAGGCGGATCCGTCGGGGGTCAGCACGTCGCAGAACATGCGGGCGACCAGCGTCTCCGTGCGCCAGGGCAGGATCTGGAAGGTCTCCGGGTCCGGGCGCAGCAGCATGTCCGATTCCTGGACCCGGGCGAAGCCGTCGATGGCCGACCCGTCGAACCCGACGCCCTCGACGAAGGCCTGGGGCAGTTCGGCCGACGGGAACGCCAGCGATTTCAGCGTCCCCAGCACGTCCACAAACCACAGGCGGATGAAGTGGATCCCGCGCTCTTCGACCGTCCGAAGAACGAACGCGATCCTCGCCTCAGCTTCCGACGCCATCGATGTACCTCCTCGGCTCGTCGCCCGGGACGTGCCGGTGACTCGAAGGCTACCGGTGACGTGTTACGGCCAAGTTCCAGGCGTGTTACGGGATCGGTTCTGGAAAGCGTAGCCGGTGCCGGTCTAAGCACAAGGGACCAGTCAAGACAGTCCCCTGAGGCCATTCCTTCCGGACCCTCCCGGCCGGTAGCGTGGAGGTATGACAATTCCGCGTTCGGTCGTGCTCCTGGCGCTCCTGGCCTTCGCCGCCCTGGTCGGCGCCTCGGCCTCGATCCTGCCGGCCGAGTCCGTCGCCGCCACCAGCGTCCAGCTCAACGTCAACGCCTCCTCGTTCGACTACCCGGGGGGCGTCGCCATCTCGGCGGTCCAGTACGTCAAGGGTCACCCGGGGGCGCTGACCCTGACCGTGTACGGGATGGAGGTCGGGGGATCGGCGCAGATCTATGCCGACCTCTCCAACCAGACCGGGAGCACGGTCACGTTCACCGGTGGCGCCACGGTGTTGGTCGCCATCACCAAGGACGGGCAGCCCTGGGACCAGGTGACGCTGACCAACCCGGCCCTCAGCCGGCTCAGCCCCGGCCAGCAGGCGACGCTGCAGACCTCGGTGACCCTCGGCAGCCCCGGGGTCTACGGCCTGACCGGAGCCCTGTCCCGGTAGCAGCCCGCAGGTCGCAAGAGGGTGCGGTTTCGGTTTACGATGCCGCGATTGTGATTGCCGCCGGCGCCTCCTCGGTCAACCCGCTCGGGCCGCTCGGGGCGGCGATCGTCGCCGGCGCCCTGGCGGTTCTCGTCGCTTACGGCATCGGGGCGATGGAGCGCCGGCACTGGGGCGGCCGGCCCCCGACCGCCCAGGAGTACCTCCACGGCAAGCGCAAGATGGGCCGGGTCCAGTTCAGCACCGCTCAGTGGAGCCAGCGGGTGCTCATCTACATCGGGGTCGCTCTGGCCCTCGGCGTCGCCATCTTCGTGTACGCCATGACCGCCACCTAGCCCGGAAGCGTGGGCTAGGACCGGCGGAGCCTGTGGGAAGCCGCCGGGAACTCGACACGCCAGGCCGGCGTTGTCGTAGTGAGAAGCCTCCTCGCGGCCGCCCGTTCCTTCCGCAAACCGCCCACCCCGGGCGGCCGCGAGAGGCCCTCCTACAGCCGATCCTCCACCCAGTCGACCAGATGGCGGAGCCGCGACATCAGGGAGTGCCCGATCGGCGCCTGGGGCAGGGCGTTGGCGATCGTCTGGAACTCATCCGAGGGCGAGGCCCCGAGCAAGGTGTCGGTGTTCGGTCCTGCCTGCCAGGCGGCTCTGCGGGGGAAGGTCTCCCACAGGTAGCCGCTCTCGTGGGCCAGCCCGACCTTGCGGGCGCTGGCCGGCACCGACGAGCGGCTGAGCGCACCCGGCTGCTGGAACAGGCTCACCACCTCCAGGCCGTCCGAGTAGACCAGCTGGTCGACCTGGGTCCGGCCCGCGGTGAACCGGGCGCCGGCACGGAGCCGGTAGCCTCCGGGCAGCGTCGCCGGGAGGCCGGCGCTGTGGGCGAACCCGGTGACCTGGGCCTGGGGATAGAACTCCTGCGCCGGGGCCGAGGCCTTGATCGGTGGGCTGAGCGCCGACGGAGGGGGGGTGAACGGCTCCTGGACCGAGGTGAAGGTGATCGACCGCTCGATCTGGCCCTGGTCGTCGAAGCTCTGCCGCTGCAGGATCAGGCCGGTGACCGCGTCGACGGTCCAGCGCTCGATCAGACGGAGGTCGCTGGAGCGCTCGATGCGCAGCACCCAGGCGGAGCGCTGGAGCATCTGGACCGTTCCCTCGAGCGCCACCGCGTACTTCTGGAGCAGCTGGGCGACATCGGCGGACGGCTCGATGTTGGCCGAAAGCTCTGCCTCGCTCACGCTGGCCGACCCACCGTTCAAGCCCATCGATGACCGCTGGTTGCCATCCTGGACGACGACCCAGCCGGGGGACGCCTGCGATTCGATCATCATCTGGTCCCCCCCGCGGGCGACCTTGAGCGTGCCGACCTCGATGCCGTGCTCGCCCCGCACCATCACCTGCTGGGTGCCCTCGTAGTCGACGCTGCGCGCCCCGGCCACCGCCAGGTTGAGCACGGCCTGGGCATCCGGGGGAGAGGGAGGGCTCGGGGCGGGCGCCCCGGGGAGAACCAGCGCCAACGAGAGCACGCCGGCGATCAACGCCGGTATCACGGGGCGATAACGACGAAGCTCGACTGGTCGGCGGCGGGCTCGTTGATCAACACGAGGTGCTGGCGCACCTCCTGCTGGAAGGACACCGGTGCCGGGGCGGGGGGGACGAGCAGGATCCCGATGCCGAGCACGGCGGCGGTCGCCGCAGCGACTCCGGCCCGCCGCCGGAGGGCGTGCTGGGTGCGGTAGGACAGCCGCGGCGGCGGGCTGGTCGACAGCCGCCGGGCGATCTCGGGCAGCCAGCCGGGCTCAGGGGGCGCCCCGAGCCCGCCGACCGCCGACTTGGCGCTGCGCAGTGCTTCCAGCTCGGCCCGGCACGGCTCGCAGGCCGCCAGGTGGCGCTCGATCGCTGCCGCCCGGCGAGCCGGGAGCGCCCCGTCGAGGTACGAGCTGAGCGCCTTCTCCGGGTGGTTCAGGGGAGGATCACTCCCCGGTGACATAAGGGGTCAGCGCACCGCGCAGCATCGCCCGGCCGCGGTGGATGCGCGACCGCACCGTGCCGATCCGCCAACCCATCGTCGAGCCGATCTCCTCGTAGCTCATCTGGTACAGGTCGCACAGGATCACCGCCACCCGGAACTGGTAGGGCAGCCCGGCGAGCGCCTTGGCCACGACCGCACGGAGCTCCCCGTTCAGCGCCGAGTCCTCGGGGGATTCCGTTGCCGGTGCGGCGTCGTCCAGCTCGTCCAGCGGCTCGGCCGGGTGCCGCGCCCGGTGGCGCATCCGGTCGTAGAACAGGTTGGTCGTGATCCGCAGGAGCCATCCCTCGAGCGACCCGGGCCGGTAGCGCTCCAGCGCCGTGCGCACCCGGATCAGGACGTCCTGCGAGAGGTCCTCGGCGTCGGCGGTGCTCCCGGTCAGCCGGTAGGCCAGGGTGTAGACGAACCGTCCGTGCTCGGCTGCGACCTCTTCCCATGTCGGTACCCGCTCTGCTGACCCCGTCTCAAGGTGTGGACTCATGGAGAACGCCAGCCTTGTGAGTCAGGTTCCCGGATCACCGGCGCCGCCTGCGCCGCCGCCCGGCGGCTTCCTCCACCGCCTCCGCCCCGGCCCCTGTGGGCTTCCCGGCCGGGGCCGGCACCCGCAGCTCGGGGTGGTGTAGGAACGCCCGCACGTTCGGCGGGGCGAACTCGATCAGCACGGCGTGGAGCGCCCCGGCGACCGGGATCGCCAGCAGGGCTCCGGTGATGCCCATCAGCTCGGAACCGGCCAGCACCGCCACCAGCACGAGGAGAGCGTTCAGCTGGACCGCACGCCCGACCGCGAGCGGGTACAGGGCGTGGTTCTTCACCTGCTGGTAGGCGAACATCACGGCCACGACGATGATCCCGGCGACCAGCGAGTGGGCGAAGGCGAAGAGGCCGGCGGAGACGATCGCCACCAGGCCCCCGATGACCGGAAGGATGTCCACCACCCCCGCCCACACCGCCAGCGAGGTGACGAACGGGACCCCGGTCGCTTTGAGGACCACGGCGGTGACGATGCCGTTGAGCACCCCCAGCCCGACCACCCCGAGGGTGTAGCGGCTCACCACGCTCGAGGTGGTTTCGCCGACCAGCCGGACCTGTTCCCGCTTGCCGTCCGGGACGCCGGCGAGGAACGCCGACACGAACGTCGGCCCCTCGACCAGCATGAAGATCGCCAGGATCAGCACCGTCGCCACCGACACCGCCGTCGACGCCGCCTGCCGCAGCACCCCGACGATGCGGGAGGGCAGCTTGGAGAGGGTCCGGGAGATCGCCGGAGCGGCCTTGGTTAGCTCCTTGTCCAGGTGGAACTTGCGGGCGAGGGCGGAGAGCGGGCCCTTGTGCTGCTCGGCCTGCTGCAGGTACTGCGGCGCGTGCTTGGCGAAGTTGACGCCCTGGCTGCTGATCGGGGCGGCCACCGCTGCGATCAGTCCGGCGAAGAGGAGGAAGGAGAGGATCACCACGAGCAGGATCGCCGGCCCGCGGTTCATGCCGAGTCTCTCCAGCCGCCTGACCGCCGGGTTGAGCACCAGCGCCAGGAACGTCGCCAGCACCAGGTGGAAGATCAGCGTGCGCCACTCGTAGACCAGGGCGATGCCCGCTGCGCTGGCGATCGTCAACCAGATTGAGGCCAGGATGACGTTGTACGGAACTCTCCGCGGCTGCGGCTCGCTCACGCTTGGTCCAGGTCGGCGCCATACCCGGTCTCCTCCCCGGCCGCCACTACCGTGTGGAGCTTACCCGGGCCAGCTGAGAGCGACCTGTCGCAGACCGGGCAGGTCGCCCGGTACTCGAGCGGGAACACCTGGACCCGCAGGCGTCGCCCGCACCCGGCGCAGAACCGTGGCGGGTCGAAGGCGCAGCGGCGGTGGTCAACGCCGGCCAGCGGTTCGCCGCAGGACGGGCAGCGGCTCAAGGGTCGAGCCGGGCGACGGGCATCCCCAGGTCTTCGAGCATCCGCAGGTCGTCGGCGACCGACCGCCCCAGGGTGGTCAGGTAGTTGCCCACGATCAACGCGTTGGCCCCGGCGAGCATCCCGAGCGCCTGGAGGTCGCGCAGCACCAACTCCCGGCCGCCAGCCGGGCGCAGCACCGCCGAGGGCAGGATCAGGCGGAACAGCGAGATCATGCGGACCGCCTCGAGCGCTGGCAGCAGGCCTGCCCCCGCGAGGGGGGTGCCCGGGCGCGGGTTCAGGAAGTTGATCGGCACCTCCCGGGGGCCGAGCTCGGCCAGCTCGAAGGCCAGCTCGATGCGCTGGCGCATCGTCTCGCCCATGCCCATGATCCCACCGGAGCACAGCTCCATCCCGGCCTCGCGCACCATCCGGCAGGTCTCGTAGCGCTCCTCCCAGGTGTGGGTCGACACGATCTGCGGGAAGAACGACCGGGCGGCCTCGAGGTTGTGGTTGTAGCGGTGGACCCCCGCCGCGGCGAGTGCCTCGGCCTGCTCCGGCGTGAGGATCCCGAGCGAGCAGGCCACCCGCAGGCTGGTCGCCTCGTGCAGGGCGGCGACGGCCGCCAGCGTCTGGCGCATGATCTTGTCGTCCGGCCCCCGCACCGCCAGCACGATGCAGAACTCGGTCGCCCCGAGCTCCTCGCTGCGCCGGGCGGCGTCGACCATCGCTGCGACGTCGAGGAACGGCTCCGGCCGCACCGGCGACGGCCAGTGCCGTGACTGCGAGCAGAAGGCGCAGTCCTCGGCGCACCCACCGGTCTTCGCCGAGATGATCGACTCCAGCTCGACGCCGGGGCCGGCGCAGGCCAGGCGCACCCGGTGGGCGGCAGCGATCAGCGCCGGGAGTTCCTCGTCCGGCAGCTCGGCGAGGGCCAGGGCCTCGTCGAAGGTCAGCGGTCGGTCAGGCAGGTTCATGGGCAAGCTCCAGGGGAGGTCGGGCGAACACCCCGCCGAGGGCGGGCGAGAGCCATTCCCTCGGCGAGAAGGCGGCGGGCAGGCGGCCCCGGTCGACATCGAACGGGAGGTGGGGGACGACGCCGATGAGGTCGAGGCCACAGAGGCGTTCCAGCTCGGCCGGGTTGGTCGCCTCGGCGAGATCCGGGTCGGCCGGGAAGCCGCACAGGACCAGGCCGAGCAGCCGCAGGCCTCGGCTCCGCGCCGCCTCGACCGTCAGGGCGGTGTGGTTGAGGGTGCCGAGGCCGGGGCTGGTGACGATGACCACGGGCAGGCCCAGCTCGGCGGCGAGCCCGGCCATCGAGGTGGAGTCGTTGAACGGAACGAGCAGCCCGCCGGACCCCTCGACCACGACGGCCGCACAGGACCGGCGCAGGGCGGCGAAGGCGCGGGTGACTTCGGTGGTCTCCAGGACCCGGCCCTCGAGCCTCGCTGCCACCGCAGGAGCGAGGGGGGCGTCCAGCAGGTAGGGCCTCCGGCACGCCTCCTGGGGGAGGCGGGCGGCGAACCGGATGAAGGTGAGGTCGTCGGCACCCGAGGAGGCGCCGGTCTGGGCCGGCTTCATCGCCCCCACCCGGATCCCGGTGGCGCTGAGGGCGGCGGCGATCGCCGCGCTGACCACGGTCTTGCCGACACCGGTCCCGGTCCCGGTGACGAAGACGCCGCCGGCCCGGAGGACCGGGTCGTCGTGGGCTGGTCGGGCCGCCGGGAGGGACCGCATCCGGCGCGGGCGGGCGCCGGCGAAGGCGGCGACGGCGGCGTGCAGGTGCTCCTCGGTGTGGGCCGCGGTGACGGTGACCCGGAGCCGGGCGGTTCCCGGGGGGACCGAGGGTGGGCGGATCGCCGGGACGAACACACCGGACTCGAGCAGCCGCTCCGACAGGGCCAGCGCCTCGCCGGCGTCGCCCACGATCACCGGGATCACGGCCGCCGCCGGGGGCCGGAGCTCGTAGCCGAGCGCGGTGAGCGATGCAGCCAGGCTCGCCGCCGCGTGGCAAACCCGGACCCGCCGCTCGGGCTCCTCGCCGGCGAGGCGCAGCGCCTCCAGGGCGGCCCCGACCGACGCCGGTGCCGGGGCCGTATCGAAGATCCAGCTGCGTGCTCGGTTGCGCAGGTACTCGACCAGGTCGTGGCTTCCGGCGATGAATCCGCCGGCGGAGCCGAGCGCCTTGGACAGCGTCGCCATGATGATCGCCGGGATGCCCGCCGCCGCGACCGCCCCGGCACCGCCCGGGCCGAGCAGCCCGGTGGCGTGGGCCTCGTCGACCAGGAGCATCGCCCGGTGCCGGGCGCACACCTCGGCGAGGGCGCCCAGCGGGGCCAGGTCCCCGTCCATCGAGAAGACGCTGTCGGTGACCACGAGCCGGCGGCGGGCGTCGACCGAGCCGAGTGCCCGGTCCAGCTCCGCCGGGTCGGCGTGCCGGTAGACGGTCACCCGGGCGCCGGAGAGCCGGCATCCGTCGATGATGCTGGCGTGGTTGGCCTCGTCGGAGAACACCGCATCGGGCTTGCCGGCAAGCGCCGGGATCGTGCCCGTGTTGGCCAGGTAGCCGGAGGAGAAGACGATGGCGTCCTCCGTCCCCTTGAACACCGCCAGGGCGGCCTCAAGTCGACGGTGCAGCTCGGTCGTCCCGCTGACCAACCGCGAGGCCCCGCTCCCAGCACCCCACTCCTCGGCGGCTCGAGCGGCGGCCCGGCGCACCCGGGGGTCGGCGGCGAGGCCGAGGTAGTCGTTGGAGCACAGTTGGATCACCCGCCGGCCATCGATCGTCACCTCCGGTCCGGGGGGACTCGACAGGGTCGCCGGGTGGCGGCGGAGGCCCTCCATCTCGAGTCGCTCCAGCTCGGCGGCGCACCAGGCCAGGCTCACCAGCGGCCCTCCTGGTGGGGTGCCGGCGCCATGGTTCCCGCCTGCGTCCCGGCTCCCGCCTGCGTCCCGGCTCCCGCCTGCGTCCCGGCTCCCGCCTGCGTCCCGGCTCCCGCCTGCGTCCCAGCTTCTACCACCGCCGTAGCTCCCACCACTGCCGCGATGGTGATCTCCGCCAGGGCGGTCAGCTCTTCGGGGGGGATCGCCAGCGGCGGCATCAGCACCACGACATCGCCCAGCGGCCGGATGATCGCGCCGGCCTCCCGGGCCTTGCCGCACACCCGCCATCCCATCCCCTGCTCCGGGTCGAACGGCCGGCGGGTCGCCCGGTCCGCCACCAGTTCGATGCCCACCATCAGGCCCCGTTGCCGCACGTCGCCGACGTGGGGATGGTCGTGCAGCGGCTTGAGCAGCCGGGCGAGAAGGTCGGCCCGCTCCTGCACGCCCACCAGGGTGTCGTCGCTGGCCATCAGCTCCAGGTTCGCCAGGGCGGCGGCGCAGGCGAGCGGGTTGCCGGTGTAGGTGTGGCCGTGGAAGAAGGTCTTGTGCTCATCGGGGCGGCCGAGGAAGGCGTCGAAGATCTCCTGCGTCGTCAGCGTCGCCGCCAGGGGCAGGTAGCCCCCGGTCAGCCCCTTGCCCAGCACCAGAAGGTCGGGCGTCACGTCCTCCTGCTCGCAGGCGAAGAACGTGCCGGTGCGCCCGACGCCGGTGGCCACCTCGTCGGCGATCAGCAGGACATCGTGCGCGTCGCACAACTCGCGGAGGCGCTGGAGGTAGCCGGGCGGCGGGGTGATCATCCCGCCGGCTGCCTGGACCAGAGGCTCGGCGATCACCGCGCAGATCTCCTCGGCGTGCGCGGCGAGCGTCGATGCCACCGGCTCGAGGCAGGCGATCGCGCAGGAGGGATAGGTCCTGCCCAACGGGCAGCGGTAGCAGTAGGGCGACGGCCCCCGGTAGCTCGGGAACAGCAGCGGCCGGTAGGCGCCGTGGAACAGGTCGATGCCGCCGACCGAAACCGCCCCGAGCGTGTCGCCGTGGTAACCGTTGTCCAGGCAGAGGAAGGTCCGCTTGCTGGTGACCCCCCGATGTTGCCAGTAGCCGAAGGCCATCTTGAGGGCGACCTCGACGGCACACGCTCCGGCGTCGGAGTAGAAGACCTTCGTGAGGCCGGGAGGGGCGAGCGCCACAAGTTCGGCGGCGAGCTCGGTCGACGGGACGTTGCCCAGCCCCAGCAACGTCGAGTGGCCGATGCGGGCGAGCTGGTCGGTCACTGCCCGGTCGATCCGCTCGACGCCGTGGCCGTGCACGTTGACCCACAACGAGGAGACGCCGTCGAGGTAGCGACGCCCGTCGACGTCGATCAGCCAGCACCCCTCGCCCCGCTCGATCATCAGCGGGTCGCCGGCCAGCCACCCCTCCATCTGCGTGAACGGGTGCCAGACGTGGGCCTTGTCCAGTGCCACAAGGTGCGC
>Ga0070735_10004268_pt1 | contig 12114 bp, 9 predicted proteins | sample Coa_R1_FD_66443 | JGI IMG/M metagenome (GOLD analysis project Ga0070735, IMG submission 66443) | Surface soil microbial communities from Centralia Pennsylvania, which are recovering from an underground coalmine fire - Coalmine... | ecosystem: Environmental > Terrestrial > Soil > Unclassified ... | reverse complement strand
TCGAGATCATCAAGAAAGTCGGCTCGCCGCGGCTTATGCTGCTGTTCGACATCTACCACGTGCAGATCATGGAAGGCGACATCATCAACCGCATCCGCCAATACAAGGAGTACATCGCGCACTACCACACGGCGGGCAACCCCGGCCGACGCGAGCTCGACGACCAGCAGGAAATCAACTACAGGCCGATCATGCAGGAGATCGTGAAGACCGGCTATCGCGGTTTCGTCGCGCAGGAATTCATCCCCACCCGCGACCCGCTGGAAGGCCTGACCGAAGCCGTGCGGCTGTGCGATGTTTGAGGCCTGCCCGGGCTCTCACTGCGCAGCCGCTTGCCCACTCGTCGACAGGCTGGCGATCGCGTGACTCAGACAGCATCAGAAGATGAAACTATCCGAGTCGCGTCAGCTTCAGTTGCAGGGGACGCGATGCCTTCCTTTTTGATGTTCGCGATTTGCAACCACCCGCGAAGGCAGTCGCGTACGTTTTGATCGAGCTCCAACTGGACTTTGTGGGGAGATTGGCACTCTTCCAGCTTCGCTTTGACGCGATCGTGATACGCTTGGCTCCGTTTTCTATGCCAAGGCAAACCGCTTGGGCCTACCTGGAACAGCAGTATGGCTAGGACGACGGCCCCTCTTTCGGCGGCAGCTGAAAGGCTGGCTGCATCTTTGGGTACGCTCTTCCCCAGGTCGACGTCGTGACCTTCGATCTCGAACGCAGCGACAGGTGTCCAGAGGTGTGTGGCTGGCGTCCGCAACTGCGTGACTATCGGCCGCGTTCGAAGTGCCCAAACAATGTCTATTTTGCGGCTAATCTCACCAGGGATTTCGTACTCCGGTATGACCCAGAATCCCGCTTCGACGCCCGCCCGGCATAAAATCGCAGACAGCTCGTGCTTGGTCATGGCTCCGACTGGAAAACCATCGTGTGCGCCAAGATCGTGCAGTGCTTGAATCATTATGATCCGTGAAACTTGCGATTTAAGAACGACGGAAGGATTCAGATTAGAAACTTCATTGCCGGATAGTAGCGTAATGTTGCGACGAGTTCAGCGCCGTGCGACCGAATGCTGCACGACGCGGCAGGATTGAAACACAGAGACACAGAGCGAAGGACATTTTGGAAAGCACCGAATTTCTGAGTGCGAATTGGACCGGTTCATTCTTAGATTAAAAATCGTTTCCTCAGAATGTTCCGGAAACGTTAGCGCTGCGTTTACCCGTGCGAGAATCTGAACCGTCGAATATCGAATATGCGGACAACCCGAATCAAGTCCTCGCCTTCGGCAGCGGGCCTGAGACGCCTTCCAGGCCGCCGCTGACGCGCAGAACTTCGCCGGTGATCCATTTCGACTGTGGACTGCACAAAAAGGCGACGGCGTCGGCGATGTCGGAGGGCTGGCCCCAGCGGCCCAGCGGGATCGCCGCGCGGACCCGCTCGATCATGTCGGCCTCGCTGATCTGCATTCGCTGGCTGCGCTGGGCCATGACCGTGCGATTGAAATCGGTGTAGACCGGGCCGGGGCTGACGGCGTTGACGCGCACGCCGTAGGCGGCAAGCTCCAGAGCCAAAGCGCGCGTGAGCGAAATCACCCCCGCTTTGGCTGCATTGTAGGCCGCCACGAGCACCGCCGGATTCTGACCGTTCACCGACGCCAGGTTCACGATCGAGCCTCTCTCTTGCCGCGACATGATTCGTGCCGCGGCGCGGCAACAGAAAAATGTTCCCGTGAGCGTCACGCCCAGCACGCGGTTCCACTCGGCGTCGGACAGCTCGACGATCGGCGTCACCGTTTGCCCCAGGCCGGCGCTCGTCACCAGAATATCGAGATGGCCCGACTGCGAGGCGATGGATTCGAACGACCCGTCCACCGATTGGCTGTCGGCGACATCGAGACGCATCGCCGTCACCGAAAGATTCTGCCGGCGCAGGGCCGCGGCGGCGACGGCGGCTTTTTCTACCTGCAAGTCGCCGATCGTGACGCTGGCGCCGCATCGCGCCAGTTGCTCGGCAATGGCCAGCCCCAAGCCCTGGGCCCCGCCCGTCACGAGGGCGTTTTGATCCGACAAGTCGTAGAGTGCGGGAGATGTCGAGTTGGCGTCGTCCGGCATGATTTTCATCCTCAAACGGTCAACGAAAACGTCACTTACAAATCGACCCACGCGCTTCCTGCTTTGGTCGATTGCACGGCGGCGTGGATGAATTTCATCCCCCGCAGGCCGTCGTGCACCGTGGGGAATTCATATTCTTCCGTAGCGAGCGGCCGGCCGTCGATGTGGCGGCGGATCGCACGCACCACGCCGTCGTAAATTGTGGCGAACGCCTCCAGGTAGCCCTCGGGATGGCCGGTGGGAACGCGCGTGCATCCTTGAGCGGCGGGAGACAAATATCCTTGCCCGCGCGTCAATGTTTGCCGTGGCTTGCCATATTGGTAAACGTCGAGGTAGTTCGGGTTCTCCTGCTCCCACACGATGGCGCCTTGCGTTGCATAGATGCGCAGCCTGAGTCCGTTCTCTTCGCCGGTGGCGACCTGGCTGATCGTCAAGACGCCTTTCCCTCCCCCCTTGAAGCGCAGCAGGGCATTCACGTCTTCTTCCAGCGTGCGGCCGGGAAGAAACGTGCTCTTGTCGGCGCAAAGCTTTTCGATCGGGTCGCCGGTGATGTATTCGACCAGGTTGACGCAGTGCGTCCCCACGTCCCCCAACGTCCCGCCTTCGCCCGATTGCGACGGATCGACGCGCCAGGCGGCCTGCTTCTGTCCCAGCTTCTCGTGCGGGACCATCAGAAAATCCTGCAAGTATTCGACAATCACTTTGCGAACTGTCCCCATGCTTCCCGATCGAAACAGATGCCGCGCCTCTCGGACTAACGGATAGCCCGTGTAGTTGTGCGTCAGCGCGAAGACTTTTTTGCGCTCTTCGACCAACTGCACCAGCCGCTCGGCCTCCTCGACGGTGAACGTCATGGGCTTGTCGCAAACGACGTGAAAGCCGGCGTCGAGGAATGTCTTGGCGATCGGAAAGTGCAGGTGATTGGGCGTTACGATCGTGACGAAGTCGATTCTCCTGTCGGGACCAAGCTGCGCCTCGCGGGCAGCCATTTCTTCGTAACTCGCGTAGCAGCGGGACCGGTCGAGATACAGCGCTTCGCCGGTCCGGCGCGTGTTTTCCGGATCGCGGGAAAAGCAGCCAGCGACGAGCTCGACCTGCTGGTCGAGCGCCGCCGCCATGCGGTGCACCCCGCCGATAAACGCGCCTTCGCCCCCGCCCACCATTCCCATCCGCAGTCGTCGTTTCCACGATTCCATGATGAACCGTTTCGATTCCGGGTCCAATCTCGTTTTTTTGAGCTTCGCCGCTGTCGGCCAAGCCGAAGCACGCTCACTGCACGTACAAGAACTCGCTGGAATTCAAAAGGGCCCAGCAAACCGATTCCAGACCACCTTTCGCAGCCAGAGCGCCGGCTGCGGCGAGCTCCCGATCGGTCGGCGGGCGGGCCAGGGCGGTTCGCCAGGCGAGCGTGATTTGTGCGACCGTTTCGGGGCCGGCGGAACGCGCCATGCGCTCGGCGAGTTTTGCCGCCTGTCGGTTGACGAACGAGTCGTTCATCAGCGCCAGCGCCTGCAACGTCGTCGTCGTGCTCCGCCGGCGCGGCGCCGAAAGCGACGGCGCCGGGCAATCGAGCGCATCCAGAAACGGACTTTTCGCCGTGTTGACGTTGATGCGGTAAATCGTGCGGCGGTTGAATTCCGGACGGCCGTCGTCGATTAAATGATAGAACTGCGTCAAGAGGGCCGTCACTGTGAATGGCCGAAAGCTGGGGCCGCCCACCTGTGAATTCAATTCGCCGCTGACCGAGAGCATCGCGTCGCGAACGATCTCGGCCTCCAGCCGTTGCGGGGCATAGCGCCACAAGAGGCGATTGTCGGCATCGATCGCGGCGGCCGCGGGATTAAAACGTGACGACTGCCAATAGGCGGCCGACAGCATGATCAGCCGGTGCAGGCGCTTGATGCTCCAGCTTCCATTCGTTGGTATTTGCCGGCCGCCGGCGGCATCGCCGGGCGGCTCGGTTGAAATTTCCGCAACTCTTTCGCGGCGCGTGGCCGCAGCTTCGGGCGACATGAATTCGGCGGCGAGCCAATCGAGCAGCTCGGGATGCGAGGGATGGCCGCCGTTAAAACCGAAATCGCTGGGCGTCTCGACCAGTCCCTGACCGAAATGATGCTGCCAGATGCGATTGACCATGACGCGCGCCGTGAGCGGGTTTTCTTTGGAGGCAACCCATTCGGCGAATTTCAGCCGCCGCTGGGCTTCGGGCGCATCGACCGGCAACTTCAAATCGGGCGCGGGCGAGCCGAGCGCCGCGATCCCGCCCGGCGCCACCGTCTCTCCCGGTTTCCGAATGTCTCCGCGCTCGAACACGACCGTCGGCGACGGCTGCTTGCGCACTCCGGCGTAAACCAATGGGAGCGGATGGGCCGCCAGCTCAGCCTCGGATTGCTTGAGTTGCGCGGCGAGCTGTGTGAGCCGTGCGGCGACCTCGTCCTGCGTCCGCTTTGCCTCGTCGGTCGCGCTCTTCGGATCGCCCGGCGCACCGGCCGCGGCGGCCGCCAGGTCGCGAATCCGCTCGCCCTCCCCACGGTTGAAGTGCCATAGCCCCACAGTCTCGGCATCCAGCGCGAAGGCGCCCTCGGGGACGCGCTCGATCTTGCGCAGCGTGTTCGAGATGCGGACTTCATCGACCAGTCCATCCAGGCCGATCGACTGCGGCGGATAGGCGGCGAAGCACAACGACCCCAGTGCGCCCCCTTCGCGAAGGCGTTTGACCGGCACCTCGACGGCACGCTTGCCGTCCACGAACAGAATTGCCGCCCGGCCGTCGAATATGAAAGCCACGTAGTGCCATTGGCCGTCGGCGATGTCGATTCCCGAGCGGATTTCGGCCGGCTCGAAACCCGGCAGATAGACGCTGAAGTCTCCCACGCCGGCGTATGTGTAGAGCTCCCAGTGTTCGCTCGATTCCTTGAGGCTGTCGGCCAGAAGAATGTTGAAGCTGGTTTTGCTGGCGACTTTGGCCCAGCATTCGACCGTCAAGGGCGGAGCATGCCAGGCGGGCTTCGAGCGCACCACGAGCTGCGTTTTCTTGGGGGCAAACGTCTCGCCGAACCGGCCTTCGACGAAATTTTCGGCGGCAATTCGATCGGAAATCCCCGCGCCGTTCTGGGCGTTGAGATCGTCGATCGTTCGCTTCAGCTCGGCGATGCGGGCCGCGATCGGCGCGACGGCGACCGCGCGCGCCTGCTCTTCGGCCGGCGTCAAAAACGGCCGGTTGCCGTGATCGACCCCCTCGAACACCGCCTTGACCCGGTAGTAATCGTTTTGTGCGATGGGATCGAACTTGTGATCGTGGCACCGCGCGCAGTTGGCGGTCAATCCGAGAAACGTTTGCGAAACGGCGGCGACCAGCTCTTCCATCTGCTCTTCGTGCGCCCGCAACCGCTCGGTGGGACTCTTGGCCACGTTTTGGACTTCGTCCCAGGGGCCGGCGACGAGAAAACCCGTGGCCGCGATCTTCTCGCGCGTCGCCGGCGACAGCGCGTCTCCGGCAAGCTGCTCTTCGATGAACTCGTCGTAGGGCTTGTCGGCGTTGAAGCTCTCGATCACCCAGTCGCGGTAGTGCCACGACTCGGCTCGCAGCTTGTCGTTTTCGAAGCCGTCGCTTTCGCCGAACCGCACCACGTCCAGCCAGTGCCGGCCCCAACGCTCGCCGTAGTGCGGCGAATCGAGCAGCCGATCGACCAGTTTTTCATACGCCGTCTCTGATTCATCGTGCAGAAAATCGGCGATCTCGCCGGGCGTCGGTGGGAGGCCGATCAGGTCGAATGTCGCGCGGCGAATGAAGGCCGCGCGGTCGGCCTTTGGCGCGGGAGCCAGACCGCGCGCCGCAAGCCGCTCGAACACGAATTCGTCGATCGCGCCGCGCCCCCATTTCGTTGTCGTTTTGTTCGCAGGGACCTTTGGCCGCCGCACCGGTTTCAGCGACCACCAGTCGTACCCGGCCCGGCGATCGGTGGTGAGCTCGAACGGACTCAACTTTCGATCCTGGGGCCAGATGGCGCCGGCTTTGATCCACGCGGATAAAGCCGCCACGTCGTCTTTCGAAAGCCGCGCGCCGCGCTCTTTGGGCGGCATCGACCCTTCAGCGACGCGTTCGACCATCAGGCTCTCTTCGGGCTTCCCCGGCACAATCGCCTCGCCGGAATCCCCTCCTTGGAGGGCCGTCGATTTGCTGGTCAGATTGAGCCCGCCTTTAGCTTCGCTGGAGTTGTGGCATTGAATGCAGTTGCGAATGACGATTGGGGCGAACGTTTTTTCGAAGTCGGTTTTTGCGTGTTCATCTGGCTCATTGGCGACCGCCGCGAGCGCAAGCCCGCACTGCATGATCGCCGCCAGGCACACGCAATTCAGAGTTCGTCTCGCATGTTTCATGGCAAAAACCAGAATAACCGCTTTCGCGCCCCGTCATCCAGCGGTGCGGCGTATTCGCTGATTTCAAAAACTTCGCAGAACCGGATGCGCTCGCCTCGCTCGCTCCCATATTGTGCCACGAGCTCGCCGCGAAAGCGCTCGGCAAACGGGGCGATTTTCGCTTCGTACCAGCCGCGAAGCCAGACGAGCTGATCGCCCTCGTCCGGCGGCACTTCATCGAGCCGCCCGTCATGGTGCGGCAGCCATTCGAAAAACTGCGATCGGTGCGCCGCGAGCATTTTCACGATCGTCTCCATGCAGTCCGTGACGTCAACGACAACGTCCGCTCGCAGCGGCGCGGGGCGCGTGAATAAATCGGGCAAGTAGCCCACGACCGGGTCGCGGCGCAGAACGGGCGTCTCGGGGCAGATCGGAGGCACGGTCACGAGGTACGAGGCATCCTGCACGGCCTGTCCCACCGCCCGATGATCGGGATGATAGTCGTTGGGCCGATGCGTGAGCACAAGATCGGGCTCATACGTCCGCAACTCGCGGATGATCTGCTCGCGGAGCTCCAGCGTCGGCTGCAACCGGCCATCGGGATTGTCCCAGACTTCGTACTTCGCGCCGATCACCTGGCCGGCGGCGTGCGCTTCGGCCTTTCGAATATCGGCGAGCTCGTTTCCTGAAATTCGAAAATGGCCCGACCGGCCATCGGTTGCCGAAACCATCTTCACGTCGTGGCCATGCTCGCGATAAATCGCCGCCAGGCCGCCGGCGTGATACTCGGCGTCGTCGGGATGGGCGCCCAGAATCAGCAACCGCAACCGGGCCGGCGACATTTGGGTTGCCATCTATCCCGCACTTCTACACGAGCTCGCCGATCGGCTTGCCGTTGTAGATCATGGGCATCGGTCGCCCGGCCTGGTCGTGATATTGCAGGTCCAGATCGACTCCCAGCACCGTGAAGATCGTGGCCATCATGTCTTGCGGGGTGATGCGGCTGGACTTGGGAACTTCGCCTTTCGGATTCGATTCGCCGACGATCTGGCCGTTCTTGAGGCCTCCGTGCGCAAATGCCAGCGTCGAGAGCGGCGCCCAGTGATCGCGACCGGCGTTGTTGTTGATGCGCGGCGTGCGTCCGAACTCTCCCGAGATGACGAGCAGAATCTGCTTGTCGAGCCCGCGCTGCGCCACGTCGTCGGTGAACGCGGCGACAGCCCGATCGACGAGCGGACACAGTCGTTTGAGGCCCTGCACGATCTGGCCGTGCATGTCCCAGCCGCCGAAATGAATCGTCACGAACCCGCATCCCGCTTCGCACAGCCGGCGGGAGAGCAGCAGTTGCTCGCCCAGGCCCGGGCCGTACTTTTGACGGATTCGCGGGTCTTCGCGATTGATGTCGAAGGCTTCCTTCGAGCGGCCCAGCACGAGGTCGAACGCCTGTCCTTCGAAGGAATCGAGTCCCTTCATCAGTCCCGAACGATCGGCTTGGCGATTGATGCGGTCGAGACCTTTAAGCAGACCGCGCCGGTCGCCGACGCGATCGAGGGCCACGCCCAGGCTCATGTTGCGTTTGGCCTCGCCGCCGGCGTCGAACGGCCCATTGGCCGTCCCCAGCCAGGCCGCGCCGTCGCCATAAATCGCGCTCATTTTGACGTAGGTCGGCATGCCGGACACCGCGTGACTGGGGCCGCGATAGCGAGATACGATCGAACCCAGCGACGGCTTGACCGGCGGAAAATTGGCATCGGCCGGCGGATGGTCGTAGCCGGTCATGACGTAATGCGTCCCGCCGCCGTGCCCGCTGTTGGTGTGGGCAAACGAGCGGACGAAGCTGAAATGGGCCGCGTTCTGCGCGATTTGCGGAAACAGTCCGCCGATCGTTTCGCCGGGAATGGTCGTGCTGACCTCACCCACCGCCGAGCGGTACTCGACCGGCGCGCTCATCTTGGGATCGAACGTCTCGATGTGAGTCGGCCCGCCCCCCAGCCAGAGCCACACGACCGACGTGTCTTTGACCGGCCGCTCCTCCTCTTTGGCGGCCGCGCGGGCCCGCAGCAAATCGGGAAGGGCCAGCGTCCCCAATCCGAGAGAGCCAACTTTGAGAAAATCCCGGCGAGTGGTCCCTTCGCAATTTCGCGTGGTCGAGCGTCCGAAGAGGCTGAGCATGGTCCGTGCTCCTGGAGTGGGTTTTCTACGAGTGCTTTACGCAGACCGCGGTCACGCATCAACGTATGTTGAATTGACCTGATCGTACCCCTCGGCCGGTCGATTGGTCAAGCGCATCAGTCAAGCGAAATCGTCCGTCGCGGCGCTGCCGGGTTGCGGACTGCGCCAAAGAGCTTCAAGACTGCTCCCAAAGATACTCACAAAGAACACCACAAAGACATTCAACTCTGAGTTGCGAAAAACATCAATATTCTTCGAGATCCGTCCAAAGGCACTCAAGAGCGCCAAAGATACTCAAGCACCGCGAACCGGTTATGGCCGGTCGCCGGTTGTGGCCGGTCTCCGACCGAGCCACCCCCGCCGACCGCAGGTCTCCTCGCACGTCTCGGCGCCTTGAGGATCATCACCGGAACTCATTCTGCGACTCCGATTCGTCAGCCCTGAACCCACGGGCTAATGCCCGTGGCTCGCCTGATCTTTGTTCGTGTCTGAATTGTGCACCGGGGGTCCTGGGGAGCTAGCCACTTCCACGAGCCTCCTCGCGCGTCCCTGAAACCCGCGAGTTTTCGCGCCTGGCCTCCAAAGCAAGCACCCCCTGTATCAATTGTCCCGCGGCTTACGAATTTGACAATCGCAATTCGCGCAGATCTCGCGAAGAGAACAAAAATAGTTGCATCGCCCACCACGGCAAGGGCTTCCGCGCCTCACGTAAAAGCCGCGACGTGGCAGGTTGGAAAACCATTGGTATCTAGACATCGCCATGCGGCAAACGACCCCTTGCCGCCTCGTGCGGCAGGTGAAAGATTGAACGGCTAGAGCTTGGCACACAGACTACTTTCGGGACCCCTGCCGGCTCGCCCGGCCGGTGAACGAGATTCAGCAGTTATAGCCGGGCAATCTGGTTCACCTGCCGGAACCAAGCCGGCAGGGGTCTGATCCGTTTTCCATTTTCTTTCTAGCCGTCCAATCTTTCGGTCCTGCCGGGCAAGCCGGCAGGGGCCGTACTGGCGACAGCGATGTGTAGATACCGATGGTTGGAAAACCTACCCCCACACGTCACGGCGCGAATTCAGCCACGCCCGCCGCATCGGCAGCAGCTTTCAGCCGATCATCCAGCGTCGCCAGCGGCAGGCCCCGGCGCAGGGCCAGTTCCAGATAGGCCGCGTCATAGACTGAGAGCTGGTGCGTCCGAGCCAGATGAATCGATTCCCGCCATGCGCGGCCGACGGTTTCATCGTCCAGGGCGATCAGCAGCGCTTTCAGCAGCCCGAGGAACAGTCGTCACCTTGGCCTCCGTCGCACGCTTGCGGCGCTCGCCCATCACGAGCGCGTTCGCCACTTCCAGCGGCCAGAGCATCGGCACAATGGCCGCCGATGACGGCAAAGAATCTTCGACCGCTTGCGCGTAATCGTCCGTTTCATCCTCGAAGAACCAGGCCACCGTCAACGAGCAGTCGAGTACAAACGCCTCCGCTTTCGCCTTACGCCGCTTCTTGCCCATCGCAGCCAATCCCCTCCTCCGGTTAAAGCCGCGTCAGAAACGCCGCCCTTCCTCAATCAAGTCGCGGATCGTCACGCCTTTGCCGAGCGTGTTGCCACGCCGCAGCGCTTTCATCTCGCCGATCACCGCTTTCACATCCTTGCGGGCTTCCTCGGGGGGCGGAATGAGCAGCGCGGCCGGACGGCCGCGGCGGGTGATCAGGATTCGCTTGCCGCGCGCCACCTGATCGAGCAGTTCCGAAAAATGCGTTCGCGCTTCGTAATCGCTGACGGAAGTCATAAGCACCTCATGAGTAGACCTGTCTATTAGACCAGTCTGTCAGGTTTTCGCGTTTCGTGCAAATTCTCCGTAACGCTTGCCGGCCGGAATTGTGCCGGCTCCCCCGTGAACGGGGGAGGCACGGCGCGGGTGGCCGGGTCAGAGCGATCGCTGCGAAGTGACGCTCGCGCGGCGAACAAGACTTTCTCACAGACTTTTGCCCTCCCGGAGCCGACATTCGAGCGATGGCCCCGTGGCGTGCGCGCTCAAGCACCGCTTTTGCTCTACACCGCCAGCGTCCGGGGCCATCGTTTGCCGGTATCGAATTCATCTTGTTTCAAGGTTTGGTGTTCGCAACGAAAGCGAAAGGTCGGCTTCGCTTGCGCCACTCTGACCCCGCCACCCGCCGATCCGTGGCGTAGGTTTCCCAACCTGCGCGCAAAAAAGTGCGGCGATTCAACTTCCCGTCGTCGCGCCGCGGCGGCTAAAATGCCGGCATGAGCGAAGCGATCCTCGCAATTACGGGCATCTCGTTCGCAGCCGTCTGCGCCTGGCTGACGATTCGGATACGAAAGCGGCATGAGCGGTGGGCGAAGTGGACGTTGGCGGCATTTATCGCGGCGCCGATATTTTATGTAGCGAGCTTCGGGCCGGCGTGCTGGTGGTTCGCAACAGACGGAATTGAAGGATCCACATTTCGAAAACCCGCGCCCAATGGCATTTGGCCGATTTCGTCTGTTGAGTTTGACGCCCGCGAACGGCATCCGGTTCCAGGTGCCGAGACGCTCGGGAGACCTGCGGTCGGTGGCGTGTGGCTCGGTCGGAGACCGGCCACAACGTGGAGACCGGCCACAACGTGGATTTTTGACGAGTACCAATGCCCGGTTGCGTACGCCGTCGCGGGTGAGGACGCCCCCCCTCGATCCCCCCGTGGACGGGGGGAGGACGGCGCCGTGGCGACGGGCGGCGAAGTCAGAGCGATGTCAGAGCGATGTCAGAGCGATCGCTGCCAAGCGACGCTCCCGTGGCGTGCAAAACTTCGCACGTCCACTTCTCACCCGTTCGCCGGCAACTGTAGAATTCCGTCATGAACGACTCGCGGAAAAACGCCCTCTTGGCAACCGATCTTGCCCCCGACCAGAGCGCGCAGCTTAGCGACCTGGGCATCGTGATTCTCGAAGGCTTGATGAGCCCTGCATTTTGTGGACGGCTCCGCTCGCGCATCGCTCGGTTGCATGAGCATGAAGGAGAGCGGGCCGGAGCGGAGTTCAAACAAGAACGCGGTTGTTTGCGGCTGGCCAACCTGGTTGCCAAAGGCGAGGAGTTTGCCGAAGTGATCGGTTGCCCCAAGGTCCTCGCGTGCGTCCGGAAAGTGCTGGGCCCGGCAATCAAGCTCAGCAGCCTCAACGCGCGCACCGCGCTGCCAGGTTGCCCGAGTCAACCCCTGCACGCCGACATGGGGGCCATCGCAGATGCACAGGGCTACTGGGTGTGCAATACCGTATGGATGCTCGACGACTTCACTCCACACAACGGGGCGATACGCTATGTGCCGGGGTCGCACCGCTGGGGGCATTTGCCGCAAGATTCATTGAATGACCGATCGTCGCCCCCCGCGGATGAAGCGCTCATCACCGGCTCGGCCGGCACGGTCGTCGTGATGAATGCCCACGTTTGGCATGGCGGGACAGCCAATCGCACGTCCGCTTC
>Ga0070735_10004264_pt1 | contig 12118 bp, 13 predicted proteins | sample Coa_R1_FD_66443 | JGI IMG/M metagenome (GOLD analysis project Ga0070735, IMG submission 66443) | Surface soil microbial communities from Centralia Pennsylvania, which are recovering from an underground coalmine fire - Coalmine... | ecosystem: Environmental > Terrestrial > Soil > Unclassified ... | reverse complement strand
CATTGATTTTCAGGCGATTAGAGTCTTGGGACTGGACTCAGCTTTGGTGAATCAAATGCACTGTACTTACCGGGCCGAACAGTCGGCGCGGGGCCACGGGGGGACCGCAGTCATGAGTTGTCGAGACACTATCCATTTGATTTGCTGGTATTTAGAGGGAAGACTCTCACCCCCAGTGGCGAGCGAGATCAAGCTGCATTTGGACTCATGCTCGGACTGCCACATGGTTTTGGACGCGGCGATGAGCACGTTGGACCGTTATTTTATGACGCCCAAGGGTTCTGACGAAGAAACCGCCCCCCAAGCTGCCTGATTCCGCGCGCCCCTAACTTATAGTATTTACAGTAGTTTCCCTTAATCCCTACCCTCCTCCTAGCTTAATTCTCTTAGTCCCATCTAGAATGCCGCATTCTTCGGATGAAGGCAGCAATTTTTACAGTACAGCACTCTACAGCGTAAACTTTACTAGTACTAGTACATATAGAACCTATTCACCGACCCCTCCTTTCCTTCGGTAAGCCATTGGGCTTCATGCGCTTACGCACAATTCAGCCCACTCCAGCTATTTGGCGTGCAAGGTGCACTTTTGCTCCTCCGCAGGGGACAAACCCCAAGGAGAAGGACTTTTATGAGCGAGTTTCAGGAGCCTTTGAACCACACTGCGACAGGCGCCCCACGCTGGGTAGGCTTGGCTGTAGCCGTGTTGGCCGGAGTTTCGTTGATCGGTCTCGGCGTTGGATGGACCGCGCTGAGCCATGCAAACAGCGCCGAGCAATCAATGCAGGCCTCGGTAAAACAGGCGAACGATGCGTTGGCACAACGGCTAGCAAAAGAAGACGAAGTGAACCAGGCATTGCAAAGTGACCTCAGGGTTGTGACGGACAAACTGAACCTGACGCAAGGCGAGCTACTCGCTGCGCGTAAGCAGAACAAGAAGGCAACGGCCGCAGTGGACCAGAAGGTCGACGGGCTGGCGACGTCTGTGAAGGCCGAGCTCGCCACCAAGGCGAACGCGGGTGATGTGGAGAAACTGAACGGGGACGTCACTGGCGTGAAGAGCGACTTGGACGCCCAGAAGAATAATCTTCAAATGGCCCGCAGCGAGATGGGCACACTGATCGCGCGGAACCATGACGAAATCGACCAGCTTCGCCGGATGGGACAGCGGGACTACTTTGAATTTACCGTGACACGCAAGGGCGGAAACCAAAAGGTGGGCAGCATTCAGGTCGAGTTGAAGGACACCAACACCAAGAAGAACCAGTACACGATCAACGTCCTGGCCGATGACAAGAACTTCGAAAAGAAGAACCGGTCCGTCAACGAGCCGATCTTCTTCTACACGGGCGGAACCCGCGCAGCGCTGGAACTGGTGGTCAACAAGGTCACGAAGACGAGCGCGTCTGGCTATCTTAGTATCCCCAAGGCACCGGAGACGGCGGCAGCTAGCAATTCCAGTTCTGGACAGTAAGACGGATTTCCACTGCAACATAAGCCGCGGCAAATCTCGAGAGTACAGCGGGTGGGAGGGTTCCAGAGGACTCTCCCTCTTTTTTTGAACGGACATCCAGATGTTCCAGCCTGCCGTATGATGAGACATCTGTGGACGGGGTACGTTAGTTGTGCCAAGCTAGCGGCAATCCAGCCTACGGTTGATTCAAACTGGAATTTCCTTAGGGGGAGAGCGATGAAAATTCGATTTGCAGCAGTGATGGCGGCAACGCTTTTTGCAACGACAATGACCCTGGCGGCGGACGGAACATGGACCGGCTACATTGCAGATAGCAAGTGTGGTGCCAAGGCCGCGCACGAAGGAGCACGAGAGTGCACTATCAAATGCGTGAAGGACGGCGCAAAATATGTCTTCGTCAATGATGCCGACAAGAAAGTTTACGTAATTGACGCACAGGACAAAGTCGCGGATCACGCTGGCCATCATGTCACCGTTAAGGGCACGGTAGATGGCGACACGTTGAAGCTCGAAAGCATCGAGATGGCAGCGCCACCCACCAAGTAGAACCCAAGGTAGGGCGTTTCCCGTCGGGCGGGGCTTCGGCTCCGCCCGTTCTTTTTCGCGGTTTTGCTTTTTGCCCGTTTTGCTTTTTGGAAAGATCGAAGTATTCCGCTACGATACAACCCGAACTATGACGACAACTTTATTGCACTCTGGCAAGGTGCTCACTCCGACGGCGGAGATTACTGACGCAGGCATCCTGGTTCGCGATGGGGTCATCGAGGAACTCGGACTCCGGGAGGGCATGAGGCTGCCTGACGGCGCTCAGGAGATTTCCGCAACCGACCAGACTGCGATTCCCGGATTTGTGGATGTGCACATCCATGGCGCTGGTGGGCGAGACGTCATGGAGGGCAGTCAGGAAGCACTTGCGGGAGTGACAAAAACAGTTGCGCGGCACGGGACAACCTCGTTCGTGGCCACTACGGTCACGGCGAGCCCCGAGGACACGATTCGCAGCGTCGAAGGAATCGCGCGCTACATTTCGCAACAGCACGAGACGGACGACACGCGGGCGGAAGTTCTCGGGATTCATTTTGAGGGCCCGTTTCTCAGCCCGGCGAGGCGAGGAGTGCATCCGACGGAATGGCTTAAACTGCCTTCGACGGAACTTCTCGACAAATTTCTACAGGCAGCGGCGGGAAACGCGCAGATTTTGACGATTGCGCCTGAATTGCTCGGCGCCATGCCGTGCATTGACGCGGCGCGGAATGCGGGAATGGTCGTGGCCATGGGCCACACGGATGCGACTTACGAACAAGCTCGCGCGGCAATTGCGCATGGGGTTCGGCACGCAGTGCACGTTTATAACGCCATGAGGCCCTTTTCTCATCGCGACAGCGGCGTGATTGGTGCGGTGTTCACTTCACCAGAGGTGAGCGCGGAGCTGATCGCGGACGGCGTGCACGTGGACGAAACCGCCATGAAAGTGCTACTGCAAGCGAAAGGGCCCGAGCGCATGATCCTGGTGAGCGATGGTACTTCGGCAACGGGGATGCCGGATGGAAAGTACATGCTTGGACAATTGGAAGTTACCGTGAGCGGAGGAATTTGCCGCAACTCGGAAGGAAAGCTTGCGGGCAGTACGCTTACGCTGGACAGAGCGTTAAGAAATATTGTTGGGCTGGGGATTCCGCTCGTGGAAGCAGTGCGCATGTTGACGCTAAACCCTGCCGCGCTGCTCGGAATTGAATTCAAGAAAGGCGCGCTGCGGGTCGGAGCGGATGCAGACATTGTTCTGCTGGATGAGGGATTGCAACTGAGGAATGTTTGGGTGCGTGGGGCAGCTCTGGAATAGCTCTAGCGAAAAAGACGGCTGGAGATCACGGATTTAACGGGATGTTGAGGTTCGCAGCCAATTCTTCGGCGTCGAAGGGACTGCACGAAAAATAGCGGCCGCCGATTTCCAGCGTTGGAATTTTTCGCTTCCCATTGTTGGCTTTGATAACGATTTCCTCCGCTGACGGGTCTTCTTCGATGTTTACCTCGTGAAATTCCACGCCGCGCTCTTTCAAGAATAGCTTTGCGCGCCTGCAGTCCGGGCACCAAGGGGCGCTGTACATCGTCAGCGTTTCCATCGAAGGCTCCAAATAGCTTAGATGCGAGACAGCAGAGAGCGTCGCAAAAGACACGGGAAGAAGTGCTGCATTCGGCATCTGCCGGGCTCAGCGAACTTCGACAGGAGCGCCGCGATACTTGCGCGCAACCTGGATCCGAATAACAGCGCGCTGAAGCGCGACAAAAGCTCTGTCTAAATCGATATTTGGATCGTTCGTGGCCAACCGCTGTTCTGCGCGGGCTTTTGCGGCTTCGGCGCGGGCAAGGTCAATCTCCGCGGCGCGCTCGGCCGTTTCCGCCAGCACGGTGACGCGGTCGCCCAAGACTTCGGCAAAGCCCTGGATGATGGCGAGAACTCCGCTGGGATTTGTGCCGGCTCCGCGATACGTCAACTCCCCGATACCGAGCTCGGTCATCAGCGGCGCGTGTCCCGGCAAAATGCCGAGCTCGCCTGCCGCCCCGGGCATCACGACCTCGATCACGCTTTCGCGCAGAAATTGCCGCTCCGGCGTGACGATGATCAATTCGATAGAATCCGGAAGCATTTTGCTTAGACGCCCGCCTTCATTTTTTCCGCCTTCGCGATGGCTTCGTCAATCGTGCCAACCATGTAGAACGCCTGCTCGGGAATGTCGTCGTACTTGCCTTCAACGATTTCCTTGAAGCTACGGACCGTGTCCGCAATTTTGACGTACTTGCCTTCCAGTCCGGTAAACTGCGCCGCCACGAACATGGGCTGCGAAAGGAAGTTTTCGATTTTGCGCGCCCGCGCCACGGTGCGCTTGTCTTCGTCGGAAAGTTCCTCGATACCGAGAATGGCGATGATGTCCTGCAGATCCTTGTAGCGCTGCAGGATGGACTTCACACCGCGGGCCACGGCGTAATGCTCCGCGCCGACGATGCGTGGGTCGAGTATGCGCGAGTAGCTGGCTAGCGGATCGACGGCAGGATAAATGCCGCGCTCCACGATCTGGCGGCTGAGGTTTGTGGTGGCGTCCAAGTGCGTAAACGTCGCGGCCGGAGCGGGATCCGTGTAATCGTCGGCAGGGACGTAAATGGCTTGCACGGACGTAATGGATCCGGACTTTGTCGAAGTGATGCGCTCCTGCAATTCCCCAATTTCTGTGTTGAGGTTCGGCTGGTAGCCGACGGCGGAAGGCATGCGGCCGAGAAGCGCGGAAACTTCCGATCCGGCTTGCACGAAACGGAAAATATTGTCGATAAAGAGGAGGACGTCGAGGTGCTCTTCGTCGCGGAAATATTCCGCGACCGTCAATCCGGTGAGGCCGACGCGGAGACGCGCGCCAGGCGGTTCGGTCATCTGTCCGTAGATTAGAGCAGCGCGGGACTTCTCGGAATTTCCTGGAACAACGACGCCAGCTTCCTGGAATTCCAACCAAAGATCGTTTCCTTCACGCGTGCGCTCTCCGACGCCCGCGAACACAGACACACCACCGTGCTGCATCGCGACGTTGTTGATCAATTCCTGAATCAAAACCGTTTTCCCGACGCCAGCGCCGCCGAACAATCCGATTTTTCCGCCCTTCAAGAAGGGCTGAATCAAATCGATGACCTTGATGCCGGTCTCAAACATTTCGAGAGTGGTCGACTGGTCGGAGAGCAACGGCGCGGGGCGATGAATGGGATAGTTCGTTTTGCTCGTTAGTGGACCGAGCTGGTCGACGGGTTTGCCGAGCACGTTCATCACGCGACCAAGCGTGGGGCGTCCGACAGGAACTGTGATGCCCGCTCCAGTGTCCACTGCTTTCATGCCGCGAACCAGGCCTTCCGTAGGCTCCATGGCGACGCAACGTACGCGGCCCTCGCCAAGGTGCTGCTGCACTTCAGCGGTAACGTCGATGGGCTCGGGAACGTTGAAACCCTCGCTCGTGATGCGCACCGCGTTGTAAATCGAGGGCAAATGCCCCGCTTCAAACTGAACGTCGAGCACCGGTCCAATGACCTGCACAATGTGTCCGACGGCTGCTTGTTTCTCTGCCATGCCTTCTCCTACGCGGTAGACGAAGCTCCGCTGACAATCTCAATAATTTCCTTCGTGATAGCTGCCTGGCGCACCTTGTTCATGTGCAGCGTAAGGGCTTCGATGACCTCGCCTGCGTTTTTCGTTGCGGATTCCATCGCGGTCATGCGTGCGGCATGCTCTGCCGCGGAGGATTCCAGCATGGCCCGGAGAATTTGCGTTTCGATGTAGCGCGGGAGCAGCTTGTCGAGAAGCTGTTCCTTGGGTTGCTCGTAGATGTAGTCGACCTGCGAGGACTCCTTCTCGCTGACGGATTCTTCGTCGGCACTCATCGCTTCGACTGGCAGCAATTTGTCGAGCACGAGGTTCGGCGTCATCACCGTCTTGAATTCGCTGAATACGATGTACACCGCGTCCGCTTCCTCCTTGGCGTAAAGATCGGTCACAACGGAAGCAATGTCCCGCGCGGTTCCAAAATTGACTTGCGCCAGAACGTTTACATATTCGGCGGGAAAATGAAATCCCGCCTTTCTCAGCGCGTCGCGGCCTTTTTTTCCAACCGGAATCACGGAAAGCTTTTTGCCTCGATTGGGACGAAAGAACTCATTGGCCTTTCGCAGAATATTTGAGTTGAAAGCCCCGGCGAGGCCGCGTTCACCGGTCAAAACAATAACGAGAATTTTCTCTTCGGGGCGATGCGCAAGCAGCGGATGCTCGGGCTGATCGATGCGCGACATGATGGAGCGCAACACGCGCGCGAGTTCCCTCGCGTAGGGTCGCGCTGCGAGAGCGGCTTCCTGTGCCCGGCGCAAACGCGCTGCGGCGACGAACTTCATCGCGCGAGTAATCTGCTGGGTGTTCTTCACCGAGCGAATGCGGCGCCGGAAATCGAGAAGTGTGGGCATGATCGTTCGTTATGTCTACAGCCTCAGTTGGCGACGGCCGCAGCTACGGAAGCCGTGAAGCGCTCCTTGAAACCGTCGACGGCAGTTTTGATCTCCGCCCTGATGGCATCATCCAAAGCCTTCTTCGTGGCAATATTCTTCAGCACAGACGGATAGTTGGTCTCGACGAATTGCAGAAACTCGCGCTCGAAACGGCGAACGTCAGCGACGGGCACGCTGTCCATGGCGCCGCTCGTTGCGATGTAAATGCTGAGCACCTGTTTTTCAACGGAAAGCGGCGCGTACTGATCCTGCTTCAGGATCTCGGTGAGGCGCTGGCCGCGGGCGAGCTGCGCCTGCGTGACTTTGTCGAGTTGATCGGAACCAAACTGTGCGAAAGCGGCGAGTGCGCGGTATTGCGCCATGTCAAGGCGCAAGGTGCCGGCAACCTGCCGCATGGCCTTGATCTGCGCGTTACCGCCAACGCGGCTGACGCTGATGCCAACGTTAATGGCAGGACGAATGCCGGCGTTGAAAAGGTCGGCTTCGAGATAAATCTGTCCGTCCGTAATCGAAATCACGTTCGTCGGGATGTATGCCGAGACGTCGCCGGCCTGCGTTTCAATCACCGGCAGCGCCGTGAGCGAGCCCCCTCCCAATTTGTCGTTGAGTTTCGCGGCGCGTTCCAGCAAGCGCGAGTGAAGATAAAACACGTCGCCAGGGAAGGCTTCGCGGCCCGGCGGGCGGCGCAGCAACAAGGAGATTTCACGATAGGCTTGCGCGTGCTTGGAAAGATCGTCATAAAAGGCGACAGCGTGGCGTTTGTTGTCACGGAAGTATTCGCCCATGGCGCATGCGGCGTAGGGCGCGATGTATTGCAGCGAGGCCGGCTCTGCGGCGCTGGACGCGACGACGATGGTGTAGTCCATCGCGCCTGCGTCGGTAAGCGTCTTCACCACCTGAGCGATCGTCGAGCGCTTTTGCCCGATGCCGCAATAAATGCAAATAACGTCCCCGCCTTTTTGATTGATGATGGTGTCGAGAATGACGGCGGTCTTGCCGGTCTGGCGGTCGCCGATGATCAGCTCGCGCTGGCCACGGCCGATGGGGATCATGGCGTCGATGGCCTTGATGCCAGTCTGCAGAGGCTCGCGAACGGGCTGCCGATCGAGCACGCCCGGGGCCAGCTTTTCGAGCGGGTTACGCTGCTTCGAAATGATGGGGCCTTTTCCGTCAAGAGGTTCGCCGAGTGGATTGACCACGCGACCAACCAGAGCCTCGCCTACAGGCACGGACATAATGGTATTCGTGCGCTTGACGACGTCGCCCTCTTTCAATTCCGAAGACTCGCCGAGAAGCACAACGCCGACTTCTTCCTCTTCGAGGTTGAGCGCAATGCCGAAAATGTTCTTCGGAAAAGCTAGCATCTCACCCGCCATGACTTTTTCGAGGCCGTGGACACGCGCGATGCCGTCGCCGACGCTAATAATCGCGCCGACTTCGTCGACCGAGACGGTCTGCTCGTAGTTCTCGATCTGCTCGCGCAGAATCTTGCTGATTTCGTCTGCCTTGATGTTCGCCATGCCTGCTCCTGAACTCGATTGTGCTATTCGGCCACAAGGCGCGCGCGCATTTCGTCCAAACTGTTGCGCACTGAGCCGTCATAGATGGTGTCACCTACCCGTACAACTGCACCGCCCAACAATGTGGAATCCAGCGAATACTTAGCCTCTATTTTCTTGCCGGTCAGACGTTCCAGTGTTTGCGCGAAACGCTTTTTCTGTGCGGCGCTCAGCTCGACCGCGGATGAAATTTCCGCCTCGGCAATTCCTTGCCGCTGCCGGACGACATCCTGAAAAGCGGCCACGATTTCCGGCAGAATGTGAGTGCGCTGATGATCCGCGATCACAAAAAGGAAATTGCGAATGATCTTTCCCGCGCCGGCGCGCGCAGCAATCTTTGCGATGACGCCATGCTTCGCCTCGCGTAGCACCGCCGGGCTCGTAAGAAAATTTCGTAGCTCGCTCGACCCCTCAAACGCAGCAGCGAAATCGCCCAATTGTTTAAGCGCCGAATCCCCTGCCTCCTGAGCCAGCGCGACGTCCGCAAGAGCGTTGGCGTATTGCAGGCTTGCAGACTTCAATTCGGCCTCCCTTCAAGACTCTTCACGAACGTATCCACCAGCGATTCCTGCGCTGCGGGCGTTAGTTGTTTTGCAAGCAGAGATTCCGCGCCATCAACCGCGAGCGATGCCACCAGTGCCTTTAACTCCAGCCGTGCGGCTCGCTCCGCGGCTTCGATTTCTGCCTGAGCCGCAATGCCAACTTTCTTCGCGTCGCTTTGCGCGAGTGCGCGGATCCGCTCGCCTTCCTCGGCAGCCTCGCGTTTTGCGGTGGCCTGAAGCGCGGCGATTTCCCGCTTGAGATTCGCCAGCTTGGTCTCTGCTTCGCGGACCTGCCGCTCCGCTTCCTCTTTCGCGGCGGTTGCCTTGGTGATCGCTGAACTGATTTTGTCGGCATTGCCGCGGAACCACGCAGGCAGTTTCTTCGCAAAGAGCCAGACCAAGACCGCTGCGACAATCGCAAAATTAATCCACTTGAAAATCTCGTTCGCGCGGTCCGTAGTCGAGCTCCCGCCTTCTTCGGCTGCGTGCGCACTCAGAGTGAAACAGAAAAAGAGCACGAACAAACCGCAAGTAGGGTAAAACCACCCGTCACCCCTCCTCCGGTTTTGCTCCATAGGTTTTTGGTTCATCGTGCCTCACTCGCGGAGCTGCCAGGGCGGGGCGAGGTCCGTAGAATGCGTCGAGCAATCTCGGTGGAAAGCTGTGCAACAGTACCTTCGATTTCGCGGCGCGCCGCGCCAACTTCCGCGGCTATGCGTTCTTTGGCCGCAACAACCTGCGCCGTGGCTGACGCGCGAGCCTCTTTGATCAGTTCGGTTCGCTCATCAAGAAGTTTCTTGCGCGCCGCTTCCTGCTCGGAGTAAACCTGGGCGCGGGCCTGCTTAAGTGCGTCCTGGTACTGCTTAGCTTTCTCCGCGGCGGCGGCTTGCGCTTGCTCCGCCGCTTTCTGCGCGCCCACGGTGCGAGCATCGCGCTCAGCCATCGTCGCGAGGAGCGGCTTAAAGAAAATCGCCCGCAAGATGAAGTAAAAAAGGAGGATGATCAGGACTGTAGGCACAGCCTGAAGGAACAGTTCTCCCAATTGGCGAACAATTTCTTGCATTAAGTTGTGTAGCCTAAAACTCGCTTTGGGGCCACGGACCGGCCACCAGATTGGCAGCCGCGCCGCAGCCCCTACCAAGGGAAGAGGCTATACGGTGGGCCTGACGCTGCCTATGTAAACAGTATTTTATAACATCCGGTGCGGCTTTGCGTCAACGTGGCGCGGAACTCACGGTTTCGCTGGATTTGCAGTGTTGGCGGCTGTGGAGACTTCACGAATGGCGGCAACAATGGTGTCCGGCCGCTCAAACGGAATCATATGATCGCTGTCGGGGACCATGATTCGCTTCCCGCGGGTCGAAAGACTGGCCTCTTTGACTTGCAAATCATTCACCCAGATCTCGTGAAAGTCGTCGAACTCTTTTTTCGGGAACCCCGAAGGCAACTGTGACGGATCGGCCGATTTGCCGGCTGTCAGCACCACGAGTGGTTTGTCCCCCAGATTGCCGGCTGCGCGGACTTCGTTAGCGCTTTCTGCGAACGAACCCATTTCCGACGCGCTCGCATCGATAAACTTGGGCTGAAGCTGCAAATAAAGCATCTCCTGGCCAAACTCCTTGGAAACACCCGGACTTTCCCCCTGGTTTCGTTGCGCGAATCGCGCAACGCCAAACCGGATCAACAGCGGCGCAAGCATCTGCTGGCGCTTGAGTTGCTCGATGGATTTTTTCATGAACGCTTGAATTGCCGGAGGCATGCGGTCGTTTTGATCTTCGTGCGAAGCATCCACCAGCACCATCCCGGCAACGTCGTTTGGATATTTGCCGTTGTAGACACGCACGTTGTACCCGCCAAACGAATGCCCGACCAAAATGTAAGGTCCCTTTTCGTTCGCGGCTTCGAGCAACGCGTGCAGCTCCTTCACAATCTGAATACTCGTGCGCGGTGCAGAGGTCTCGCCGCTCCAGCCGTAGCCTGCGCGGTCATAGGAGCAGACTCGCGTGAATTTCGCCACTTCCGTTTCCACCGGATTCCATCCGACGGCAGGAACGCCGAGCCCGCTGTCCAAAATAACGGTGGGACTTCCTTGCCCCCGGCAATCAATGCTCAGAGTCAGGTTGTCAAACGCCGGACCAAGCGAAACCGATTTGCCTTGTTGCGGGAATCTGCGCGCGTCCGCTCTGTTGCCCAGAGCTTGGTAGCACGCGCCTACAGCCGCGGCCATAACGACAAGGATAAGGAGACCAAGCAGTCCCCGGCCAATCCAGCGTTTAAGACGCCCGGACCGTCCGGTTGTGCTGGTTGCGCTCTGGTTTTCCAAAGAATTCACCTCCGGTGAAACATTTGATGCACTTTCGACAGGCGGATATTAGACCCCGCCGTGCGAGGCGTCAACGCATCTGCAAGGCAGGCACTAACGTAGCGAGGAGAGGAACGGACACTCGTAGAGGACTAGCGGCGAGTTTTATCGTCACGGATTGGGCGGAGTCGCAGACATTGGGTCGTAGACGTAGCGCACATCGAGCGGCGCATTGGAGCGCCCCGCGGTGAGACGCAACGTTTCGTAAAGCTGCGCGCCATCATAAGACAATTCAAAAGTGCGGCTCATCTTTCCCCCGCGAGGACTCTTTTCGTCGGTGACGAGCCTTGAACCGTCCCAATGTGCTGAAATCTCCTGATAATTGTCATCCTTGGAATCGGCCTTTTGAACTTTGCGGCCATCGGTGAAGAGGGCGCGTTTGCGGTTTTGGTCGTCAGTGAGATCGACTTCCGGATTCTTGGGATCTTTTTGCTCAAAGGTCAAGGAATTTGCGGGCGCGACGAAATCGTAAGCCCGCTGGCGGTCTTCCTCACTCTCTCCGCTGCGCCCTCCATAACCTCCGTGGCCGCCAATAGGGAAGCCGCCAATGCTTACGCCGCTGCCGTTTCGGGGTCGGCTTGCGCCGCTCGTGCGCGCGTCCTCCATTTTCTTGCGTGGATCGTCACTCTCGTCACGGTTCAGCTTCCAGCGGCCGAGGATCGACGCCCTCGTCTCGCGCGGCTGATTCTGGGGACTTGCCGTCGCGGGTGACGAAGTTTGCGGCTGCGCAGCAGGCAGCGGTCCAGCGGGTGCCTGAGCACGCACCAAACCGGGAATCGCGAGTGCCGCGATACTGAAAACTCCAAGAGTCAAAAAAACGGAGGATTTATGCGGCTTCATGATGGCCCCTTGCTTATGAAAATGATTCCCAGCTCGCTGGAAGAAAGTTCCACTTTCCGAACCGCGATACGACGGGGGAGGCGGGACTCGCGTCGCGGAGGCGGAATACCTTCAATGAATTAGAGGCCAAAAAAAGAGAAGGGTTGCCCAGCTCGAGTGCCCGCCAGACCAAGCGTCAAGAATGTTTCGCCATCCAATCGCGGATCATCGCGGCAACTTCTTGATGCTTGGCCAACTCGGCAGCCTCAACCGCATCTTGCACACCGAGAAAACTCGTGCCTTTCTGTCGTGGGTCCACTCCCTTCTCCAAAAAGAA
>Ga0070735_10004263_pt1 | contig 12118 bp, 6 predicted proteins | sample Coa_R1_FD_66443 | JGI IMG/M metagenome (GOLD analysis project Ga0070735, IMG submission 66443) | Surface soil microbial communities from Centralia Pennsylvania, which are recovering from an underground coalmine fire - Coalmine... | ecosystem: Environmental > Terrestrial > Soil > Unclassified ... | reverse complement strand
TTCCATGTGGAAGGCCTGGGGCGCAACCAAAATTCCTCCTCCCCACGTACCGCCCAGGCTGCTGCTGTTCGCCGAGCTTGCGTATAGAGCGGGTCTATCATTGCAGGCCGTGGTGTTTGGTCCGCACGATAACATGCCCCCGAAACTATTTACTTCGCTCAAGTCGATGGAGCCGATTCCCAGGGTTGTCCCGAGTTCCTGAAAGACGGTGTAAGCCGCGGTCCCATTCACGGGATCAGAATTATTTACGTTATGAATGCTGGTGTTGAGCAGCGGAGTTGTACTTGTAATGCCCGGCGCGTTCGGTCCATTGTCGTGGATGACCAACGCTGTATCACTGGCGCTTAGCGCTTCATTGATCCAGTTTGTGAAATAGTAGCCGCCGCCCCCGATGCCGCCTCCCGGTTCGTCAAAGCGAACGCCGCGGTTCGCCGTCGAAATATTATTGAAGTACATGCAGCAATTGTTGAGGCTGTCCCAGTCGGTACCCGTTATCCAGATCGAAGAGAGTCCCGGCGTCGACGGCGCGATCAGGGTCGTATTGTCCACCCACACGCCAATCACATTATTGTCCAGTACAAGCGGGGCGCCCGCTCCACCGGGAACGATGGCGATCTGATCGTTGTCAAAGCGGTAGGAACCGGGCGCAGCTAGATAAGCGACATCGCCAACCCAGATCCCATGTCCGTGTGGATTGTTCAGACCCATGCCACTGAACTCGATATTAGAGGCGCTGCGTATCACCACGCCCGCCGCCAGGCTCGCCGACAGATGCATCGCCGTTACAGGACTGTGCGAGAACGATTGCGTGTAACTGGAGCCTCCGAAGCCCTTCACATACCACACGCCGCTGCTGAAGTACCACGGGAACACGTTGAAGAAGACCGAGCCGGCGACCCAAATGTCGCCGCCGCCGCCCGCGCCCGGACCGGTCATGTCCGTGTACAGCGGCCCATTGAAATAGTAATTCCCTGCAGGAATGTAACAGCCGTAAGCGCCGACATTGTTCGGGAACCCGGCGGCGGACCTGTCATTCTGATCGTCCACGATGCAGGCATTCAGAAAGCTGGATTCGTCGTGATAGACGTTTTGAGTCGTGGCGGTATTCGAGGCAGTGGCGGCCAGCGTCAAAGTTGTGGTGCCGCCTCCGGACAAAATAGTGGTGTTGAGCACTTGCGCCGTGGCCGTGACGGGAGGAGTCGCAGGAGCATAAACGGGACAAGGCATGGGCAAGCCGAAGTCTGTGTAAGCATTCGTAAAGGATGTCCCAACGCAGGAGTAGCCTCCGCCAAGTCCCTTGTCGCTGTAAATGACCCAGGCGTGAGGAACGATGTCAGGCCGGTTGCTGGGGTTCACTGCGCCGCCCACCCCGTAGTTAATCCAGTTGTAATTGATTGTCGAAAGCGTCGCGTTCCCGTTGGTGATCGAGAAAGCCGCGGATGCCGGACTCATCCCGCCATTGTTATCGACGGCGGAAACCTTGTAGTTATACGTCGTGCTTCCGGTTGCGCCATGCGCGTATCCAAATTGCATGGTAGCGGTGCCGCCGGATGAGGAGGCGGTGCCGGCCATCTGGCTATACGTGAAGTGTGTCGCGTCCGCTACGCTGGTAACGTCGAACGTTCCATTGAATCCGGAATCAGTCACGCCGGTAATTTGAATTCCTTGCGCGTGGTCCCAGGCTCCCACCGGAATATTGTGCGCGGAAGCGCACGTCACGGTGACAACGTTCGTTAAGCGGGAAATGGCGCTGATCGCGCAGCCCTGATTGGGTGCGGCAAGAGTCGAAGTCGGTCCGGCATTCAATACCGCGATGCCGCAACCATTTTTAAAGTCGCGCGCATTTGCCAGCGTGAGGGTCGCGCTGCCGGAAGAAATTGTGCCGGTAGTCTGCGGATCCGTTTGAGGAATACTGGAGCTGCATCCGCCGGCGGGCATGTACTTTGACATATCGCGCCACGGGATGGGGCCTCCGAAGCGCTGGTTCGCCCCCCACTGATTATCCTGGTTGGCTGTGGGCACGGGCACCCCGCCCACCGTAAGCGAACCGGTTACCGCCGTCGATCCGTTAACGGTCAGGTTGCCGGAAAGCGACAACGAAAACGCGGAAATTCCGCTGGTCGTAGTGACGCTGGTAAAAGTAGGAGTGCTGGGATCGCTAGGCAGAATGACGTTGGGAATCTGCTTGGTGGTAATGCCCGGCCCGCTGATTTCAATCATGTATTTCCCGGGCGCGGCATAAAAATTGTAATTCCCCAATCCGTCCGTCGCCGCCGGATTCGCCAGCGCCTGCGTCAATCCCGGATCCGAGTAAATCGAAGCCAGTGGCGTGCAAGGCTGTCCTGTGGCGGACGAAGTGCATACGCGCACCCCGGCCCCGGCCATCGGTTTCCCCTGCGCATTAAAAACAATGTCATCCTTGCGCGAGCCCTGCGCGTACAAAGTCTCCCCAGCTGCACCAAACATCACAACAGCGCATAGCGCAAGTGCAACAAATTTTATAACTCTAATCATCTCGATCAATCCCCCAGCCTCACGTAGCGCAGGCTTCAGCCTGTGCGCTTTTTTCGGAAGTTTTGAGGTAAATCCAACAAAAGCTCAAAACCCCGAAGCTAAATCAAAACCAAATCGAAAATCAAAGACCGAAAACCCAAAACCCAAAAACCAAAAACCAAACCAAAACCCAAAAACCAACAAACCCCAAAAACCAAAAACCGCAATTCAAAACCACACAGGCTGAAGCCTGCGCTACCAAATGCGGTCAGCCTGTCACTATAAATGTAACGCCGCGCGCGTCAGAAATGCAGGACTGAGCCAGTTTCGTTCACGCGAACGCCCCGTCTAGTAGAAGCGAATGCGACTCCCGTGCATAATCCCTAATTCCTACGCTGATGCCTCGCCAAAAGCCCATCGAGTAGCACAGACTCTTCAGCCTGTGCTCTTGAACTTTCTTTTGATCTTGATTTGAGCAGGACGCGCAAAAAACACACACACGGTCCACCACCACTATCCAGGATAAAAAGTCTGTGGTGACGCAACCGCGCGAAGCAACCGCCAGAAACCAATTTAGTTCTACTTGCGAATCCCCTGCTTCAGCGAAGCCCCTTCCGCCGGAGCCGCCACGGCCGGCCCAGTAGGCGTCGCCTGAATCAATCCCAGCGCCAGCGCCTTCTCTCGATCCAGAACCGCATGGCACGTCTTGCAAACGGCCACGCCAGGCTTCACGCGTTCCCCGCAGCCGGGACACTCTTCCGTCTCTCGCGACTGGTAATACCATTCCTTTTTCAATCCCAAATGCCCAGCCGCGCGCCTCTGCACGTCATGAATAAACAAAAACGAGTGCGAGCGTTCCCACTCGCGATCCGCCGAAGCGACCAGAGCGCGATAGAAATCCTCCAGCCGCGAGCGCGCGACGCGCAGCTCCTCTTCCGTAGGAACATTTCCAGCGCACACAAAAACGCCCAGGAAACTGTTCTCCCCCGCATCGGAATTCATTTCGCGGCAAAGATCGTCCGCAATTTCCCGAGCCGTGATCGCCAGCGGCAGAGTTCGCTTGTCGCCATAATCCATCACAGCGGTTCGCGGCGTCACGCGCGTAAGCGAATATTCTTCCCCCTCCGCGCGACCGGGAATTTGGAACGTGCCATAAGTCCGGTGCGCCATATAACTCTGCTCAGTAATGTTCGCAATCACAGCATGCGCCGATCGCTCGCCATGAAGTGCCTGCGCGAAACGATCCGCGTGATTTGAACCGGCACCTTGAGTTGTGGTCTCGCTGTTCATCAATGGATGGCTCCTGTTTTGGGTAGGACAGGCTTCAGCCTGTCTGTTTTGTTCCGTGTTTTCTTAAGAAGTCAAAAGTCAACAAAAATACTCATGCCATATCCACTAGCCATACAAAAATTACATAAAGAAAAATCAAAAACAGAACGTCAAACCCAGACAGGCTGAAGCCTGTCCTACTAAAACTAAAACCCGACACGGACTGTTCTCGTGAGCTGCGATTGAGCGTTCAATCAAGCGTCTTCACGAATCACAATTCACGAATCACGACTCCTCACTGCAACACCGCCTCCACATGCGCGTCATACTCGCGCTCCTCGCGTCGAGCGCGTTCCCAGAGCGCTTCCCTTCGCTGGGTGTGATGCAGCGTCCGGCTCGTTTCAATCGCTCGCGCAACATAGCGCGCCACAGACGGAGTCAGTTGGACAAACTCCCCGCGCGGCCCTTCCAGCGTGAAGCAGTGCTCGTACTCTCCGCGCGACGGATACGGACCGAGCGCCGGAATACTCCGTCCATTTTCGATTTCAATCGTCTCCGCATGCCACCGTTCGGGCGATCCATAACTCTCCGGAGGCAGCCATCGCTCAATGTGCCACCGATTGTGCGGCACATACTTCGGCTCGAAACGCACTTCGACAACTTCGCGCAACAACTTTCCGTCACCGTCACGGTCTTCCCATTTCCCGCCAATCCAGTCCAGCCGCGACCATCCCCAAACCGCCCGATAATTCGCCTCGCCAAACCGATTGAACCCGCCGGCAAAAGAAAGTTCTAGCGCCACGTCCGCAGGCGTGTCATGCGTTTCTCGAAGGATTTGGATCATTGGAGGTGAGTAGGACAGGCTTCAGCCTGTGTGGTTTTGTTTAGATTTTGCGAAAAACTGAGTTCTAGCTGCAGGCCTATGCGGAAAGAATGAGGCGATTGTCGCGATGCTTTCTAATCCACGATTTCAATTTCACTTTGCCTTCACTTACGATTCTTGTGAATAGTTATAATTCGTAGCCCAGGCAAGCAAGTTGTACCGGATCGATACGCGCCAGACTACGTCAACTTCCGAAACTGCGCCGAAAACGTGATCACATCTGTTGTTGCCGAGGCCGGATAGGCTGAGCCGCCGGTAAATTCCGCGCCTGCGGAGCCTGTCGAGTAGCCGCGCATTTTCCAGTTGTTGGCTGCGGCTCCCTGTTGCATTTGGTATTGGTTGGGCGTTCCGCCTTGCACCGTGAAGCTGGCTTGGATCGGTCCATAGGCAGGATCGGTCATGCTGGATTCGACAGTCTGCCCGCGCACGGTCACCTGCTTGGCAAGTTGTGTCCAATCGACAGCGTCGCCGCCGCTAGGATAGGTACCCGAAAGCGCGACTGTACCGAAGGCATAAAGCTGAGTCGTACCGGGGTCAACATCTGTAAGCGTGAGTGTGACAGCCATGGTGTCTCCTGAATTTAGTAGCACAGGCTTCAGCCTGTGTTCTTTTTTCCGTAGATTTCTTATTCAACTTAGCGCAAATTGCAATCCAGATAAGCGCCGGCACGTAGCGCAGCCTTTTTATCCTGGACAGTAGTGAACGACAGCCTGTGTGTTTTTTGGTGCGTTGCACTGGGCGAAACGAAAGTAAAAGCGACAGAAAAAGCGACAGGCTGAAGCCTGTCCTACGGTGGTCTGGCAAGCAGTCTCAGTCTGTGTGGTTTCGTCTAAAGCAAAACAGAAATTCAAAACCACACAGACTGAAGTCTGCGCTGCTTAGTACCCGCTCGGCCGTGCCAGCGCATCGACGAAGCTGCCGCTGCGGGGCGAGTCATTCCACACCTGGAATCCGGTGTCGAAGTAAAAAATGAACGACGCGGCAATGCCGCCGCTGGCGCCATAAATTGGGAACACGGTCTGTCCGCCAACCTCGAAGAAGTCGATGTCCTTCATTACGGCGCGTCCCCAGTGCGACAGGTCGAGAAAATCCACGCGCGTTTGATCCGCGTTCACCGACGATTTAATCGGTATGCCGCTCATGGTTTTCTTTCCGCTGAAGAGCAAATCCAAATCGTTGGACGACCGTCCGGCTCCGCTTTCCTTGATCACCTGGCTGATGGTGATGCCCAGATTTTCCCAGGCGTGTTCCTGCTCAACGCTGGTGTAGGCGATCAGTTTGCCAAGCTGGTTGATGCCCAGCGCTTTTCTTACTTTGTTGATCGCCAGGCGCACGTGTCCGGGAACAAGCGCCGCATTCGCCGCATTGACGCGCGGTGTTTGCAACTGTTGCGGATACGTCGCGCGATTGAGGTTGAGCCACGTTCCGGTAGTCGCATTATTCTGGTGATACTTGATGCCAAAGAGGGACACCGGCTGCGAGCCCGTGAGCCCGTCATGCACGATCAAGTCGTTGACGGCCGTGCCCGCAGGAACGTTATCCACCGTTATAGTTTGCGTCGCGGAAATCGGATCGGCGGCGGTCACGCTCGACACCACGCTCGCGGCGATGTTGCGGTTTGTCGTCAGCGTCGGATCGTAAATCTGGATCGTCTGGCCCACATACACGAGCGCCGCGCCGGCCGGAATGGCCATAGTGAACGTCGACCCGGTAATCGCGCTGATCGTTCCGAGAACGCCGTTGCCCGCCGTCTGAATCACTTTGTCCAGGAATGCGCGAAACTGTTTCATGCCGTTGGCAATTTCGCGTTTCACGGCATTTTCGATGGCTTTTTCGCGCGCGTTGGACGCGTACTCGACGAGCTTGGTGATTTCCACGGCGAAGCGGAAAAAAATCGGCGAGACTTGCGCCACGTCGTACGTCGAGTCCGTGCCGCGCCCGAGATCGCCACCATCGGCGCTGTAGCTACCGGCCTTGCCGCCGGGAATGAGTTGCAGCGGCAAACGCATATTGCGCGAGCTGACTTTTTCCACGTCGCCGCGTTGTTGAATCATGCTGAGCAGCACATCGTCGCGCTCGTAGAGCAGGGGCACTTTGTCGCGCACCTTCTCCAGTTGCAACGCGATGGTCTGCGCATTATTTTGTGCAGCCATTATGAGTTCTCCTTAAGTAGGACAGGCTTCAGCCTGTCTGGTTTTGAATTTAGTTTTGAATTTAGTTTTGACTTTGCTTCTGAATTAGGCTTTGACTTTGCTTTTGAATTTGCTTTTGAACTTCTGACCCCAACTTGCCTTTCCATTCTTCTCTCAATAAAAATCCCAGCGAAACCCGCACAGGCTGAAGCCTGCGCTACCTAAAACCACCTACATTCCTAAAATCTGATCATCGCTCATCGACGCATAATTAATCTCGCGATTAGACATCGGACGCAGCGGCGTCGAATCCAGCGAACCGCCAGGCGCGGCAATATCCACACGCGCCGCAGCCGAAGCCTGCCGCGCGGATTTCGATCGCGATGCGCCCAAAACCGAACTGGTCCATTCGCCAATCACGCGCCGCGCCACACCGGGAACAAGTTGTTTCGCGCGGCTAGCCAGCAGCGATGCAACGCGCTGCTGCTCCGCCATTCCAAATCGCCATCCATTCGCAGACGACTCCCGCGACGACCCGCGCAATATTTCGCCAATCTGCTCGGAAAGCGTCCGGTCAGAAGCCAGCGTGCGATGAATTTCATTAAAAATATCGTCCCCAATCCGCCGCGCCGCCCCGTCCGCAATCCCGTCCGGCAAAACACGCGTCAACGTATCGCCCACCGCCACGCGAACATCCCGCGCGACGGTATCGTTAGTAGAACGTTCAAAGGCCGCGTACGCGGCAGGATCAAAGGCGCGATTCGTGATTCGTGAATCGTGATTCGTGGTCGCAGACTGATAATTTGTCGGTTGCGATTCGCTTGCCCGCGGTGACTGGTGACCGGTGACTGGTGACTGGTGATTCGTGACCGGTGGTTCGTTTGCCCTGAGCGAATGCGAAGGGTGACTCGCATCAGCTGCACCATGATTCGGAAAAGCAGCTTGGTTCCTGTTGTAGCCCGGGTCTTCAGACCCGGGAAAGTTGTCCGCCGATGCCGCATTGCCGACCCGCAATTCGTACCGTTGTTGGGAGGAGTTTTGTTGGGTGAGAATTTGTTGGGTAGGATGATGTTGGGTGCCCCATCCTTCGTGGTTCTCGCGAAGGGTGGGGGTTTGATTGCTCCCGGGCGACGCTTGCCCCGTCCCCGCCCGCGTGCCCCATCTTTCATCCGCTGTTCTCGAGACGCCACCCGCTTGATTCACAGGCAGCGCCTGTCCCAACCCCGCCAGCACTCTTGCCGCTTCAGAAAACAGCTGTCGAAACGCGGCAGGATTCGCGCGCGCAAGCTCAGCCACCACTTCCGACTGCGCTCGCGCATCTCCCGAATAAATCGCCGCATCAAGCTGATCGACAGCCTGCGCCGCCTGCCGCAACGTCTGCGCCTCCTGCGCGCCGCCAGGAAACAATTCCTTGATCGCCCGCGCCTCTGCAGGCGAAGAAAACGAAGCGCGAAAGGCCTGATGCTCCTGCCAAAGTTTTTGCGCCTCAGCTCCGTGTAGCGGATCCCCAGCCGCAGCCGCCATCCATTCCGGCATGGCAGATGCAGTGGCACCCGCAGCCGCAGCCGCGTCCGCGTCCCCTGAAGCCGCACCATGGCGAGAATTCTGATCGCCCGCAGCATCGCCATTCCGTGGCGCACCCGTAACGCCGTCATTCCGTTCACGGAGAACGTTCTCGGTGAACCGAGGCCTGCCATTGCCCGAGGAATCCCTCTGTTCCGTTTCTCCACGAGCGAAACCGCCAGAGGGATTCCTCGCTCCGCTCGGAATGACGTCGCGGCGAGCGGTCGTTGATTCCCCAACCGGCTCAATGCCCAGAATCTCTTCGTCCGTGAGATATTTTCCCGCCGCAGCGCCAGTTCCGTTCGCCGCATTAGTTTCATTCAGAGTACTAGCAGGTGCCGCGGCATTCCCGCCCGACGCAACATCAACGCCAGCCCAATCCATTTCAGCCTGTGTTCCGCTGCTCATCGATTAACTCCAATCTCGCACCAGTAGGACAGGCTTCAGCCTGTCTGGTTTTGAATTTGATTTTGAATTTGGTTTTGAATTTGGTTTTAATTTTCGTTTCAACAAAAACCCAAGCAAAAACCGCACAGGCTGAAGCCTGCGCTACTGGCTCTTGGGCATGGGGGCGTTTTTCTGCCCCGCGTACGCCAAACCAATCGCCCGCAAATGCGCTTCCGCATGTGCGCGAACATTCGCAAATCCCGCGGGATTCTCAACGTGCGCAATCTGCCCCGCATCCGAATTGGCCCAGCGCCGGCACTCCTCGAGCTCCACAGTGTGATCGTCGAATAACAAATCCACAGGGACAGACGGCAGCAAGGCGTCAGGTAGGACAGGCTTCAGCCTGTCTGCATTTGAATTTAGTTGTGCATTTGAATTTTGGACGTAGCGCGAATCACTCCCAGCATCTGCATCTACACCACCCAGAGCACCTTCACCGTTGACAGAATTCCCGCCGCCCCGCTCGTTTCCTTCTTCGTGGGGCAATCCACCGCCTGAAGCCTGTACCACTGGCGCGCCATGCAACAGCATCTCAATCTCGCGAAGCTGCTTATTCCGCGAATCCTCTCCGGGCACCACCAGATCCGACAATCCCAAAACGCTTTTCACGAAACCAATATTTGCGGGATCGGCGAGCGCTTGTTGAATGAGCGGATCCGACGACGCCATCAACTGCTGGATCACGCCGCGCTGCTGCGATTTCAGGCGCGGGAAAGTTTCATCGCTCTCGGGATAGGCCTGAATATTTCCCTTCAGATCGGCCAGGCGAATCCAGTGCGATTCAAACTCCCCGCCCGGGCCAAGAATCGGAATCTCCGCATCCTCAGGCCGATTTTTGCGGAAGCAGTCGACTGAGAGCAGCATCACGTCGGAATAAAATTGTTTCAGCCGACGCCATACGAGGCCCAGCCGGCCCATCGCCTGGTCGCGCGCCATCGCGTAGCCGGTTGCTGTCTTTTGCGACTCCATTTCGCCGCCAAACACGGCGGGAAACAATCCAGTCAGAAATTGCGAGACCGGTCCCATCAATTCCTGCTGATGCCGCACCAGGTCCGGAGGAACTTGCGCCGCCGCGGGCTGAAAAAATCCAGCCGCGAGAGGCTGCCCGGGCCGAGCTCGCGCCGGATAGTGCACAGCCGGCTCGGCCGTCTGATTCGAGAGCGCATCGAAATCCAAAACTTGCGGGTCCGCGTAAATGGGAGGAATGCCGTACTCGTAGGTCTCGGCCTGAATATTTGAGAGCGTGTTGTAGCGCTCGTGAATCTGCACCAGCGAATCGCCAACCGACGGACGATTCTGTCCGTCGCCGGGGAGCGCATGCATTACGCGCCAGCAATCGTCCATGGTCTCATTGCGTGATTCGCAGTAGGTATCGCCGGCAAACGCTACGTAGCAGCCGTCCGGAAAGAGCGCCAGCAGCGCGTCGCGAACCGATTTATCCTCGATCGCATAAAACGCCCAGGGCCGAATCCATGTTCGCGAAAATGTAATCAGGTTAAAAAGCGCGTCGCCCGGATGCGTCGTCGGCAGCCCCTGCGAAATCGCCACGCGCGAAGCTCGCGCATACACCTCGTCCGCGGACTGCGGCCCCCCCATTTGAATTTTGTCCGCCGCATGCGGATAGCTGGCCTTCAATTTCGCGCGATGCACTTCCATCGACCATTGCAGGTACGGATACTCGTGCATCTCGTTGGCCCACACCGGCGTATTGAGTTCCAGCCCGCCCACCACAGAGATGACTTCCTGCCCATTCGCCACACGCCGAATTTCCGTCACCACAGGAACAGCCACACGCTCAGCCGGTTTGAAATGTTCAGGCCCAAGCGAAGCCCCACATTTCCGACACAGCACAGGAGGGAGCATCTCCGTAGGACAGGCTTCAGCCTGTCTGCTTTTGGTGTCGCCAGAAGCAGAAATTCCAGCGGAGCCACCATAATTCCCAAACGCATTACCCGAAGAACTGCCGATCCCGGCGCCAACGTGCGCACCGGATCCCCCGTCCTCCCCGCCATCCAACCCCGCACAGGCTGAAGCCTGTGCTACTAAACCCTGTGCTACTAAACCCTGTGCTACTAAACCCTGTGCTACTAAACCCTGTGCTACTAAACCCTGTGCTACTAAACCCTGTGCTACTAAACCATGTGCTACTAAACCCTGTGCTACTAAACCCTGCGCTACTAAACCCTGCGCTACTAAACCCTGCTCCGCGCCGCATTCCGGGCACGCGTAGGTATCTTCCCCTAGAGGTACGTAATGCTCTTCAATCACCGGCTCATCGTGCGAACCAAACCGCTGCGCGTCCGCCACGTAACGTACGTAGCCGCCGATTTTTCCATCCGTCCAAAGATAAAACGCCACGCCCGTGAGCAAATGCTGCACGCGATTATTTTGTTCGATCAGCGTGGACACCTGCGAAGCCGCTTTCGCCGTAATGACGTCGGCAATCGATTGCGCGGACTGCGGATAAAATCGCGTTGCCGGCACGTCCTGGCTGAGCACGGAAACAAACGACAGTCCAAACGCCTGGTAAATATTCGTGACGAACTGGTAGCGCGGCATTTCCGCCATCGCCGAGTCGTCATAACTTTTCGATTCGTACGGCAGGTGCCAGGTCATGTCCTGCGGATTCCACCAGGCATATTGCAAACCCTGCCAAAAAAGGCGCGCCTGCCGGATCCGCCGAATCTCATGCCGCCTCGCAACCATTCCCTCCTGCCGATACTGCACCTCAAGCTCGCGAAGCGCGTTCACCAAATCCGGCCGCATCTCCTCAAGCCGCTCGTTGTTCAACCCAAACGGGTGCGCAGCGTCGAGTCCCTGCAGAGGCAAGCCATGCCGTTCACGGTGAGCGTTCACGGTGAACCGCGCACCTACACCCGCCGCATTGCCATCCAGCGGAGCGATCCGCCCATCATTAGGCGCAGCCATCTGTGGCCCGCCAGAATAACCAGGCGCAACAGACACGCCGTTCAATAAATCCTGATCGTTTGTCATGTTTTTAGTAGGACAGGCTTCAGCCTGTCTGCTTTTTTCCGAAGGGTTATTTCAGCGTCGGGCGCAAAATCCAAATCGTGTCAGGCCCCTGTTACCCACAGCCGGCGTTTGACGTTCGTCGAGAATTGTTCTAGAAGAGTCCCAGCACAAGCACCTCAATCCAACAGGAGGCGACAACGATGCACGGAGTAATCTGGTGGATCCTGGTCGGACTCATCGCCGGCTGGCTCGCCGGAAAAGCAATGAGAGGCGGCGGTTTCGGGCCTCTGATGGACATCGTCATCGGCATGATCGGCGCCGTCATCGGCGGGTGGCTGTTCAGCTCGCTGGGAGTTTT
>Ga0070735_10004262_pt1 | contig 12120 bp, 11 predicted proteins | sample Coa_R1_FD_66443 | JGI IMG/M metagenome (GOLD analysis project Ga0070735, IMG submission 66443) | Surface soil microbial communities from Centralia Pennsylvania, which are recovering from an underground coalmine fire - Coalmine... | ecosystem: Environmental > Terrestrial > Soil > Unclassified ... | reverse complement strand
ATGTTGCGGCCCCTGGCAGGAGTGAGCGCGACAGAGCAAGGGTTCAAGCTGGTACCCCGCCACGCCCGTGAAGTAGTAGTGCTGGCGCGGCCAGTCGAGGAACAGCATGCGACAGTGCTCGCCTTCCTTGCCGATGGCGAGTCATGGTCGAGCTCAGCCTTGGCGCTGGCGCTTAGAGCCAGCCAGCGTACAGTGCAGCGGGCGCTGGACACGCTCGCGGCCGCAGGGAAGGTACAGTCTTTTGGCCGCGGAAGAGCTCGTCGCTGGATGACGCCGCCCGTGCCCGGATTCACGACGACCTTGTTACTCCCTGCTCCACTCCCGAACGACTAGGATGCCGCTCATGAAACGATCAGCAGCCAGGATCATCCGTGAGTACGGTCCCTTTCCGGGTGTGGACAAGGTGGGAGGGGTGACCTACGACGGCCAGCAGGTCTGGTTTGCCAGCGGAGACAAGCTGAACGCCCTGGATCCGGGGAGCGGCAAAACGCGACGGTCGATTGACGTTGCGGCGCATGCCGGCACGGCCTTCGATGGCCAGCACTTGTTTCAGATCGCTGAAAATCGCATCCAGAAGATCGATCCGCAATCCGGCCGCATCCTGGCGACCATCCCGGCACCTGGCGGGGGCGGTGACTCGGGATTGGCCTGGGCCGAAGGGACACTGTGGGTGGGACAGTATCGGGAGCGGAAGATCCACCAGGTCGATCCGCAGACCGGCGCGATTCTTCGCACCATCGAGTCCAATCGCTTTGTGACCGGAGTGACCTGGGTCGACGGAGAGCTCTGGCATGCCACCTGGGAAGGTGATGATGCCGACCTGAGGCGGATTGATCCGCAATCAGGAGAGGTCCTCGAAAAGCTCGACATGCCCTCCGGAGTGGGCGTATCCGGACTGGAGTCGGACGGCGCAGACCGGTTCTACTGCGGAGGTGGAAGCAGCGGCAAGGTACGGGCAGTCCGGCGACCCAAGTGAGGACTGGCGCGAGAGCCCCGCTCGGGTCCTCGCGGATCACCCTGCCGACGCAGAAACCTCCGTCGGCAGGATGAGGCTGGCGGGGATCTGCCTCGAAGAGTGTCGGGCGCTCAGGTAATACAGCGCACCGGGCACGACGAGCCCCACGATCCAGGAAATGTCGGCGCCGCCAAGGCTGGCCACGAGCGGGCCGGTATAGAACGCAGTCGAGAGAAAAGGCAGCTGAACCAGGATGCCCACCAGATAGATCGCGATCCCAGGCACATTCCAGCGACCGTAACGACCATCGGGATCGGATAGCGCCGGCACGTCATAGCGTGAGCGCGTGAAGAAATAGTAGTCGACCAGATTGATGGCGCTCCAGGGGGTGAACACGGCCAGCAGGAACAGGATGAAGGTCTCGAAGCTCTTTAAGAAGGAATGGCGTCCTATCAGCGCAAGCGACGTCGATAGCCCCACCATCGCGACGACGTAGATAAGGCGCTGCGGGACCGAGATGCGCAAGCGGCGCCTGAATGCGCTCACGATGGTCGCCATCGACATGAAGCTGCCGTAGGCATTCAATGTCGTCACGGTCACTTTGCCGAAGGCAATGGAGAAGAACAGCAAGGCAGCCGCCGCACCCGTGGACCCCAGCCCGACGATATAAGGAACTTCGCGGTGCTCGAATTGCGCGCCGCCCAGAGCTGCCGCAAACACACCAAATGTCATGGAGATCTGCGAGCCCAACACCGATCCGAGCCCGACAGCCGTGAACGGCCCGATGATCGAAGCTGTGCGCGGCAGGTAGCGAGAGTAGTCCGCGACGTAGGGGCCATACGCGATCTGCCAGGAAGCCGAGAGAGACATCGCCAGGAGAAACAGGTTGAGCGAGAAATGCCGCACGCTCAGCAAGGCGGCCACGTCATGGCTGGCGAACAAGCGGCTGAACATATAGAAAAACGCCACGACACCGATCACACTCGAAATCCGTCCGAGCATGTGAATCAGCCGATAGCCGAACAAGGCAACCACGATGATCAGGCACCCGAATATTACGATGCCCACACCATCATCAACTCCCAACAGCTGACCGACGGCCTGCCCCGCCAGGACCGTGCCGCTGGCGGAGAAGCCAACATACATCAGGCACACCGCCACTATGGGAATGATCGCGCCGTAGACTCCGAACTGAACACGACAGGAGATCATTTGGGGCAAACCCAATTGGGGGCCCTGCGCCGCGTGCAACGCCATGACCGCGCCACCGAGCAATTGGCCCAGGAACAGCCCGATCAGCGACCAGAACACGTCTCCACCGAGGACTACAGCCAGAGCCCCGGTGATGATTGCCGTGATCTGCAGATTGGCCCCGAGCCAAAGGGTGAACTGGCTCAGCAACCCTCCGTGCCGCTCGGTATCGGGCACATAGTCGATCGACCTGACTTCAATCGCCGCGCGCATTTACGTACCGCCCCCTGCTTGCGTTGCCAATAGTGCCACAGAGGCGATTCAGACGTCGTGATTCGCGTGCGTTTCCACACGCTCCCCGCAACGGCCGATGCCGACGCGGAAGTCTATTTTCCTCTCTAGAAAGTTGATTTAAATGGCAATAATGCACTAACTTCATGTAGTAATCTCGTGCTGGCAGTTGAGGGTTGCATCAGGAATTCATTCATGGCAACGCCGGCACGAAAGTTTGAATCGGAGGATCCCGTGGAAGAACGTTTGGCAAGACTCGAGGAAAAAGCTGATCACACGCGGGCGGATATTTCCGACCTGAAGATCGAACTTCGGCGGACGAACGACAAGGTCGACACCCTGGACGGGAAGCTCAGCGCCATGGCGCTCCACATGGAGAAATCATTCGCGGAGCTGAAGGTAGCGCGCGCTTTGGATCGGGTGTGGTGGCTGCTGATGTCCGGCGCACTGTTGGGGCTCATGGCGCGGGCGTTCCATTGGATCTAACCGGGTGCCACGAGCATGAATCCGTATTCCGCCAGTCTCACTTCCAGACCTCGCGCGCCACCCTCACCAGGTTGCCACCGAGGATGCTCGTGATGTCCTCGTCCTTGTAGCCCTTCACGATCAGTCCCTCGACAATCGCGCTCAGCCGTTCCGACTCGATCAGGCGAATGGCCTCATCGTAGCCGCCCCCCCATTCTTCATGTCGTTGCAGTGGAACCTCTGGTCCCGGCAACCGGTATCCTGTGCGCAATGTACCGGCAATCCAGGCGCGATATAGGTGCCGGGTTGTGACCTGCCGAGGACGACGGATGCGAGTTTTGCTGATCGAGGACGAGCCGGAAATGGCAGCCGCCCTGAGCGCTGCGCTCACACGCCACGCGATGACCGTGGATCACGTGCCCACCATTGCCGCAGCCGAGGTGGCGACCCTCCAGAACGTTCACAGCGCGATTCTGCTTGATCGATACCTGCCCGACGGCGACGGGCTCACGCTCATCCCGAAACTGCGCGCCAAGGGAATCATCGCGCCGGTCATCGTGCTCACGGCTCGCGGTGACGTGGTGGATCGGGTTGCCGGATTGGACATGGGCGCGGACGACTACCTGGCCAAGCCATTCGCAGTGGAAGAACTGCTTGCGCGCATGCGGGCAGTGCTGCGCCGGCCAACGGAGCTGTCTTCCAGTGTCGTGAGAGTCGGTTCTTTGGAATTCGACTTCAACCATCGCACGGCCAGCGTAGAAGGCAAAGTCCTCGATCTGCCCCGACGAGAGCTCCTCGTACTCGAGACTCTCCTGCGACGCACCGGTCGCACGGTGTTGCGCACTGCTCTGGAGGAAGCTGTCTACGCGTTTGACGACGAGATCCAGTCCAATGCACTGGACACTCACATTTCCCGGCTGCGCCGCAAGCTCTCGGACGCGCGCTCCGGCATCGAGATCCACGGCATCCGTGGCGTTGGCTACCTGCTGCGGGTCGCTTCATGAAGCCACGGAGTCCGCATTCTCTGAAATGGAGCCTCATTCGGCGCGTAGTTGCCACGCACGCCTGCACTGCCACTTTGTTGGTGCTGGCACTGATGGGCACGTTGTGGATGATGGGACATCTAGTCGACGAGCCTGACGCCGGCACCGTCGAAATTCTCGGCAATGCTCTGGCCAGAACCTCGGCGGGCCAACTTGTAGTGAACGAAACGCCGCAGCTGCGCGAGCTCAGAGGCGATGTTCAGGGTCTGTGGTTCGTGATACGAGACACCCGCGGTGAACAGCTCAGGCAAGGCGCAATACCTGCCGAGCTCGCGCGAGTCAGTGATGTGCTGAGCTCCGTCGATTGGGCGCGCTTGGGCTGGCATCTCGGCAAGAATCGACCCACCATTCGCATGGATCGTGTGAAAACCCCCGCCGGGGATGTTCAGATCCTGGCGGGATACGGCGGCGGGCGGTTACCCTTGCGCAAGTTCGCGGCGAATCTGGGCCGGCTGTTTGGCTTTGTCGTGTTTCCCTACCTTGCCGTGACGACTTTGGTGACCTTCGTGGCGGCATCGATCGTGGTGCGCCGATCGCTGGCCGGCCTTGCCGAGGTCGCGGCCCAGGCCGGCAGGATCAATTTCGAGCGCCACGGCACCCGCCTGCCGGCGCAGAATGTGCCGGTGGAGGTGAGTCCGCTCGTCACCGCTGTCAACGATGCCCTGAAGCGGCTCGACGAAGGCTACGAGCGCCACAAACGCTTCCTCGCCGACGCCGCGCACGAGCTGCGCACACCGATCGCCATCCTGCAAACACGCGCCGAGTCGCTGTCAAAAGGGCCGGAGAGAACACGCCTGCTGGAGGACATTGCCCGGCTTGCCACACTGGCGGAGCAATTGCTCGACCTGCAACGGCTGAATGAGCGAGCGGAGGCCTTCATCCGCACCGACATCGTCGCCCTGGGCCGGCGCGTCGCGGCGGAGCTGGCACCCCTGGCCATCGCAGCCGGGTATGCAATCGACTTCGTGCCCGAAGTGGCACAACTGGAGTTGAATTGCGACCCGTCGGCGTTGGAGCGCGCAGTTGCAAACCTCGTCCAGAATGCCATCGAGCATGGCGGCCGGCAGGGCACGATCACTGTCAAAGTCACCAGGCCCGGCATCCTGGAAGTCTCCGACCAGGGCGCGGGGGTGCCACCGGCGCATCAGGCGAGAATCTTCGAGCCGTTTTATCGCGCACAGCCAAGTCCCCGCGGCGCAGGCCTCGGGCTGCATCTGGTACAGGAAATTGTCAGGCGTCACGGCGGACAGCTGACCGTACAAAACCGGCCTTCCGGCGGCGCCTGCTTCCGAATAACTTTGCCCGCCGCGAGCGCTCACGCAATGCTGGCGTAATTTCAATGCGGATCATGGGTCACCATGATGTCGCACGAAATACTATCCTTCTTACGCGCCTGGACCCGCAATCCCCTGCATGTGGGCGCCATAGCGCCCTCCGGCCCCGGCCTCGCTGAAGTCATCACTCGAGAGATCTCCGTGAGTGAGGCGCCGGTCATCGAGTTAGGTGCGGGCACAGGTGCCTTCACACAGGCACTGCTCTCCCGCGGGCTGCGCGAACAGGACCTGGCACTTGTCGAGTCCACGTCGGATTTCGCTCACATGCTCGAACGTCGCTTCCCCGAAGCGCGGTTGCTTCGCATCGACGCGGCGCATCTGAGCCGTTACGAGCTTTTTGGGCCCAGCGCCGCCGGTGCGGTGATCAGCGGTTTGCCTCTGCTGTCGATGCCTGTTCGCAAGACGATTTCCATCCTGCGCGGCGCGTTCCACCAGCTGCGGCCCGGTGGAGCGTTCTACCAGTTCACCTATGGTCCGCGCTGTCCGGTGGGCCGTCGCATACTCGACAGACTGGGCTTGCGAGCCAGGCGCATCGGCGGTGTGTTGCTGAATGTGCCGCCGGCCGCGGTCTATCGCATCACGCGCCGCCAGGCGTTGAGTTGAGTCATGACGGCACCGCACTTCGTCGCTGTGTTACTCGCCTCGGGATTCATGGGCATCGTGCTCATCGCGCTGGCGGAGAAGCTCATTCCCGTCGTCCCCTCCTATGTGCTGCTGATATTTCTCGGCATGACCCTTGTCCCCAACAAGCAGGATCTGGCGCTGATGGTTGTGGCCACCACGCTCGGCTCGGCCAGCGGTGGTTTGTGCTGGTACTGCCTGGGTCGTGCCATCGGCGCGCAGCGGATCGAGGCATTCGTGTCAAAGTTCGGCCGCTTCGGCTTTCTCAGCCTGCCGTTATATCAGCGCATGGCCCAGGCCTATCTGCGCAACCAGTTCCGAGTCACGCTGCTCGGGCAGATCATTCCCACGGTCCGGATTTACCTGGCGCTCCCGGCGGGTGTGCTGCGGGTGGCTCTGCGAGGCTTCCTGGTCGCCACACTGCTCGGCGCCCTGATCTGGAATGCCTGTCTGCTGACTCTCGGCTATGCCTTGCGCCACAGTCACCGCGATCCCCTTACGGTCGGACTGATGGTGGTCGGCGGGCTGATTCTCACCGAACTGACCGTCTTTCTCGGGGTCTGGCGTCTGTCCCGAGTCGCTCGCGCGCCAAGGAGGACCGCGCCGGCGAAGTCCACGCGGCCCCCGATCAGCTCATGGGCGTGCGGTATCAACGGGCAGGCTGAAATAAAACGTCGTCTGCTCCTGCGGGCGGCTCTCTGCCCACACGCGACCACCATGCCGACGGATGATCCGTCGCACGATGGACAGTCCTATCCCGGTGCCGGGAAATTGCGCCTGCGAGTGCAGCCGCTGGAACGCCCCGAATAACTTGTCGGCGTACTTCATGTCGAATCCGGCCCCATTGTCCCGAACGAAGTACACCTGCTCCGCGCCCTCTTTGTAGCTGCCAACCTGGATGCGCGGCGAATCGTGACCGCAGGTGAACTTGAACGCGTTGGACAGCAAATTGGTCAGGACGTGCTCCAACAGGGAAGAGTCACCGTGGCAGTCCGGCAACGCCTCGACTTCGAGCCGGGCAGGATGGTCGCGCCACTGTTGTTGAACCGCGGCCAGGGCCCGCTGCACGAGCTCGTTCATCGAGACGGTATGTGTCTCCAGCGGCTGACGGCTGAAGCGTGCCAGATGCAGCAGATCGTCAATGAGGCGATGCATGCGTGTGGCGCCCGCGCAGACATTGGTCAGCAGATCGAGGCCATCTGGAGGAATCTGACGGCTGTAGTCCTTCATGAACAGGTCGCAGTAGCCATCGATCGCCCGCAACGGGGCACGCAAGTCGTGGGAGACGGAGTACGAGAAAGACTCCAACTCCTCGTTGCTCGCTTCCAGCTCCCGCGTGCGCTCCTCGACCCGCAGTTGCAGCTCGCGATTCTCGGCCCGCAGACGGCGGATCGTCAGCGCCCGCGCCAGCACCGGGCGCAGGTTGTCGAGCCGGAAGGGTTTCAGGACATAGTCCAAGGCCCCGGACTGCAGGGATTTTACAGCGGTATCGATGGTCCCGTGTCCGGTCATCATGATCGCTGCCAGATCGCGGTCGATGTTCTGGGCAGCCTGCAGGAAAGTGATGCCGTCCATCTCCGGCATCATCAGGTCCGTGAGCAGGATGTCATACCGATGCTCGGCCAGGTGCGCCAGCGCCATACGCGCCGAAGTGAAGCCCGTGGTGAGGTAGTTCTCCATCTCCAGGGTGCGGCACAGGGCGGTCTTGAGCTCCACCTCATCATCCACGATCAAGAGTCTGGCAATGGCCTCGGTTGTCATAGGGTTCGCTCCCGCAGTGCCGCTGGGGCGGCCGACGGCTCGCCGCTGGTGAGATCAGCGAGCGCAGCGCGCAGCTCAGCCAGCTTGGGTGGTTTGCTCAAGATGCGGTCGACGTGCGGTGGAATCTCGTTCTCGGCAATGAGCCGGCGCCCCCAACCTGTCATCAGGATCACGGGTGTCTCGGGTGACTCGGCTTTTGTCGCGGCAGCTACCCTGCGTCCATCCACATAGGGCATGCCCAAATCCGTGATGACCAGCGCGAACGGGGTGCCGTTGCGGTGAGCCGCCTGGAATGTATCGATACCACGTTGCCCGCCGTCCGCGGTGACGACGGTGTGACCGTCCGCCTCGAGAATGTCCTTCACCGACTTGATCAGGAGCGGATCATCATCGACCAACAGCAGCCGCAGGCAAGTCGCTTCACACTTGAGTATCGGCTGCTTGACCGTCAGCAGATCCGCCTGGGCCGGGACGAAGGTCAACCGCACCGTGGTGCCCTGCCCCACGGCGCTATCAATCTGCAGCTCGGCGCTGTGCCGCTGAATCATACCGTACACCATGGCCAGACCCAGGCCGGTGCCTCGCTCTCCCTTGGTCGTGTAGAAAGGCTCCAGGCAGCGGCGGCGGGTTTCCTCGTCCATGCCGACACCCGTATCGGAGACTTCAGCATGCACCAGCGGCTCTCCATCAACCGGATTCGACGTGCGCGTGCGAAACGTGAGGGCTCCGCCCTCCGGCATGGCGTCGGTTGCATTGAAGACCAGGTTCGTCAGTGCGTCGCGAATTTCCGTCTCCGATCCCATGATGTCAGGCAGGTCGGACAGCAGATCGGTCCGCAACGAAATCACGACCCCCTTCTGCAGGGGAACATCGCTCCAGCGAGCACGGGTCAGCTGGATCACCTGCTCGACGAGCCGGTTCAGGTTGACCCGGGCGAGACTCAGGTCGGGCTCGCGGGAGCGATAGAATTCTCGCATCCGCGCCACGGTCTGCGCCACATCCTCGATGGCGCGGCGGATGGTAGTCAGGTAGTTGCGGGCCCGATCGCTCAGGCCGGGCTCGCGCTCCAGCAATGATTCCGTGTACAGAGCAATCGGCGAGATGGCGTTGTTGATGTCATGGGCAATGCCGCTGGCCATCTGTCCCAGCGCGCGCAGCCGCTCCTGCTGCATGATGGTATGTTGTGACTGGCGCAATTCGTCATAGGCCTGTTGCAGGGCCCCGTAAAGTTGCGCCTGATGGGTGGCAAGTGCGACGTGCTCGCTCAGCTGGCGCAGGAACTCGCAATCGGAGCTGCTGAACGCCTCGGGTGCGCGGCGCGCGACCACCAGGACGCCGAACACCCGCTTTTGCAGCAGCAACGGTGCCAGCACCAGGGAGAAAATGCCGGCACGGGCGAAACGCTGCGGAAAGGGAAACCCGATCGCGCCCACATCGGGCTCGTACACCAACTCACCGCTGACACAGCGGGCAAGCCCATTCTGGTCGATCGGAACCCGCAGCTGATCGTTGATCTCGAGCACCTGCGAGAAACGGCGACTGCCGGTACCGATCGTGACGATGGCTATCGCGTCCGCGGCCGCCGGATCGTACAGCCCGATACAGCCGAAATCGACCGGCAGCTCATCCTCCAGATTGCGCAGCAGGACCTGAAAAATACTCGGCGGATCCTGACGCTCGCCGATGGCCCGGGTAATCCGATGCAGCAGATCCAGGCGGCCCAATTGACTGTGCAAGCGCCTCTGGGCGCCTTCAACCTGTACCAGCAGGTTGTTGAATGCATCGGCCAACTGACCGAGCTCATGGCCGTGAGGCCGCAGCGCCCGCAGTGTATAGTCACGGCGCGTGGAGATATCGCCCACCGTCCGGGTCAGCGCGAGAATGGGCTGAGAGATCTGCCGCTGCAGCCGGTTTGACAGCAGATAGGCGATGGCGCAGGTCACCGCCATGACCAGCGCGGCAATCAGCCCGAAGCTCTGCAGTCGTTGATGGAGGGCACTCAAGTCCGCCTTGAGATACAGGGTCCCCATGCGGCGCTCGCCCTGCACGACCGGCTGGACCCCGATGAGATAACCGCCTGCGAAGCGGTATCCGTCCTGCAGGGACGCGGCCGTGCGCACACCGTGACTTGTTGCCGGATACGAGGCGAACGGCTCGCCCGCCGGAGTGTAGAGAGTTGCGTTGACGATGTGGTTGTCGGCCTTCAATGCGGACAGCACCTCCCGAGCGTCGTCCGGATTCTGGAACGCCAGGGCTGCGGTGCTGTTGGCCGCGATGGCCGCTCCAAGCGTTGCCAGATTGTTCGCTGTCTGCTGCCGGTATGTCAGGAAATCATAGGCGCAGAACGCCGCAGACGTCGTCAGCATGACTGCGCCACTCGTCAGCAGCAGCACGCTCATCAGCCTTCGTCGGATGGGGGTCGCGGCGGCTGTCATGCACTACTCCCGGGAGTCGCCGACAATTTCGGCGGGGCGCAGTAGCTTGGAGCTGATGGTCAGCTTGCCGGCCCTGGCGGCGCCCACATCGATCTGCATGCGGATGCGGTTGTTCTGGTTGATCAGCCGGATCATGACACCGGCCTGATCAGCCCGATCGGCGTCACTGACCGTGAGGACGCTGCGGCCCTTCAAGGCCGAGAGAATCTGCGGCAGATGGCCGATCTGCGGACGCGAAATGTACAGAATGTTGCAGTTCTGCAGGTCGGACACATCGTGATAGCGTTCGATGACGAACGGCCGTTTGGCTACCGTCTCGCCGCGAACCACGGCATCGAGCTCACCTTCGAAGGGATCGGCACCCAGGATTCCGATGACGAACGGTTTGGAGGCGTCCTTGAATGACTCGGGCGGCCACTCGACGAATTGCGCGAAGTTGAAGAGAAACACCGCCTTGACGCGGTACTCCGAAGGTGCGACCTCTCCCCTGACTGGACAGCTCATGAGCAGTAACAGAATGCAGGCGGACAGAACCCAACCGACCGCCGCTCGCGCCGTCAGCGCTGCCATGCAATCTTCCCATAGACGCCGCGCTGGATCCGCTCCTGGCTCGCATCCGGATAGCCGAATTCGGGATGATGGCCGTGCAGGAGATTCTGTCCGACCAGCGAGAGCGTCAGGTGCGAGGACAAGTTCCAGGCAATACGGGTGTCAAGCTCGAAGTAGGCAGGTACTTCCGCCAGCACCCCGCCTCTGTTGACGGGCAGCCGGTCGACCCAGCGCAGCGCCGCATCGAGCTGCAGCCCTGCGGGAAGATTCATCGCCGAGCGGATCGAGAACCGCTGCTGCGGGTCGGAGGTTTCATTGCGCGCCATATTGAGATCGACCTGCCGGGGTCGCACCCGCAGGCTCTCATGGAGGTAATCGTATCCCGCGTGCACCGACCAGTACTGCAGCAGCTGCCAATCCACCGCCAGCTCAACACCGTCCGTATGGCCCTCAACGTTGTTAGCGAAGAAAAACGGGATGATGGACCCGGGAGTGAAGCTGGTACTGCGCACATCCCGGTAGTCGTTATGGAACGCGGAGACTGACAGAGTAGTTTGAGCCGCGATCACACCCTTGTAGCCCAGTTCGTACGCTGTGACGTGCTCAGCGCCGAAGTCACTGCTTCCCTTCAGAATGGTGAGGTAAGGCGGAGCCGGTGCCGCGAGGTCGTGGTCGATTCTCGAGGGCGTCCGCGCCGCGCGCGAGATCGCCGACCAGAGCGACTGATCTGGCGCGAAGCCCCATCGCAGGCGGACATTGGGCTCGACCTCGAATCCGGTGTAGTCGTTGTGCTCAATCTTGGACCCCACCACCAACGACCAGTGCATCGCCAGTGGGACCTCATCCTGCAAAAAGGCACTGAAGAGATCCTGGTTGAGTGTGGTCGGCAGGAAGGCCAGCCCCGGCGCGTTCTCGACGGCATCGTGTGTATGGCGGTAGCCGAAGCCCCAGACGAGCTGATTGCGGCCGCCAAGCGCGCAGCGGTGCTGCAGATCAATATCGTAGGTGGTCAGATCATCGTGGAGCAATCCCGCCGGAGCCAACAGGAGATTGTTCAGGAACACCGGGCCCACAGGATCAAGCAGGTGGGTGCGATCGTAGTAGACCTGCAGATTGAGGTCGGCATCCTCCCCCAGCGAGCGCGTCCAGTGCCCCACCAGGTTGCCCCCTGCTGTCTGGGCGGCGACTCGACTCTGGATCACCCCCTCATGACCCTGGTAGAAATCGCCATGCAGGCTCAGCGTGTCCTGCGCAGATGCCGCCGTGTCGACTCGAAACCCGGCCTGCTCCTGATGCCAGCCATCGCCAGCCTGTCGGCCATCGGCAAACAACTCGTCATCGCGGTCGAAGTATTTTCCGTAGACGCGAAAATCCGCCCCCGCCAGGGCGCCTCCATATCTCGCCCCGGCCAGCGCCCGTAGCTGATTGCCACCACCCCCTTCGGCATACGGCCCGGAAGTGTCCGCCGCAGAGCG
>Ga0070735_10004261_pt1 | contig 12120 bp, 6 predicted proteins | sample Coa_R1_FD_66443 | JGI IMG/M metagenome (GOLD analysis project Ga0070735, IMG submission 66443) | Surface soil microbial communities from Centralia Pennsylvania, which are recovering from an underground coalmine fire - Coalmine... | ecosystem: Environmental > Terrestrial > Soil > Unclassified ... | reverse complement strand
TGGGGCGCAAGCAAAGATCGGGATTCGCGCACCGCGGGAAGTGAGGGTGCTGCGGAAAGAAGTGCATCTCACGCAGCGGCAGAATCGGGAAGCGGCAGAGAGCATCTCGGGCCGTGCGCTGGCGCGCCTCCTGGGGGCAATACAGGCGGAGAATCGGCAAGCAGATTCTTCAAGAAGAGAAGAGCGGCACCGATAAGGAATCTGTACGAACTCTGGCGGCAAAGCCGCCGAATCTGGGAACGGAATCCCAGATTTGAGTTCCACTCAAGGAGAGAAATCGTGGGTTTTACCATTAATACGAACATCGCGTCTCTGCAGGCGCAAAACTACCTTCGCACTAACAACAACTTCCAGAACCAGACGATTCAGGAAGTCACTTCCGGTCTGCGCATTGTCAATGCTGGCGACGATGCGGCAGGCCTGGCAATTGCTAACGGATACCGGTCGGATGAAGCTGTGCTGAGTCAGGGTATCCAGAACGCGAACGATGGTTTGAGCCAATTGCAGATCATCGATGGCGGTATCAGCAACATTTCTCAATTGCTGGACCGGGCACGCAGCCTGGCGACGGAATCGGCATCGGGAACCTTCACCGGCGACCGGAACGTGCTGAACGGCGAGTTCCAGAGCGTGATTGGCGAAGTCAACCGGCAGGCACAGGCCATTGGCCTGAACAGCGGCGGAGTGTTCGCCAAGAACCTCGCGGTGTTTGTTGGGGGCGGCCAGGCAAGTAACGGCATCACGGCAGTTCAGAACGGGTCCGTTTCCGTGAACCTGAGCCAATCGACCGTGGATGCCAAGAGCCTGGGGTTGAACGGCGTGCAGGCGATTGGGTTGAGTGGCACCGATATCGGGACCGGATCGCCCTCGACGAGCGTTTCGGCGATTGTCAACGACACCAACAATAAGGCTTCCGAAGCGGTTGCCGGCAGCACGGTATTTAACTTCCAGGGACCGGGATTCGGCGGCGCCAACCAGATCGGTGTCTCAATCAACCTAAACGGCGTCACGGACGCCAACACGCTGGTGACCGCGATCAATAATGCGATCCAGGCTGCCGGTAACGGCAATTCGCAGGCCGCCACGGCATTTAAGAACGCCAACATCACGGCAGCGCTCAACACGGACGCGCAAGGCAAGCAGCAGCTCACCTTCCAATCGAGCAACGCTGCGTTTCAGGTGCAGGCTGGCGACCGCGTAGCCAACGCGCTGCTCGGCAATTTCGGCAGCACTGGGGCGGACACGAATCCGACCGCGGCTACTGGTAAGAGCCTAACGGAAACCATAACGGGTCCCACGGCCGTCGACGCGACGGGCACCGATACACTCGCACAGAACACGATCATTCGGATCCAGGGGAATGGCTTAGCGGCTCCCGTAGATCTCCAGATTGCCTCCGGCACAACCGTTACAAATGCGCTGACGAGTCTGAGCAGCCTGGTCGCGAACAATTCGCAGCTCCAGGCGGCCGGTATTTCCGTCACGCACGCGGCCACGGGCTCCGCGATCACCTTCGGCAGCAATTCCGGACAGAGCTTCAGCGTTTCAGCCGTTGGGGACACAGCCAACAGGCTGGGACTCGGCTCCTTTGCCAATGCGACCGCTGCGGGAACCAGCTACAACTACACCACCATAACAGGCGGTGCGGCGCCTACCACCGGCACCACCAACACCGATGCTCTGGAAATCTCGGTCGGAGGCGGACAGGCGGTCACTTTATCCGTCGTCTCAACGGCTGCTGACACGGCCCAAAATCTGACGGACGCTCTAAACACTGCGATCAACGCTAGTGCCACATTGACCGCCGCCGGGATTCATGCGAGTCTCAGCGGTGGCAAAATCACGGTGGCATCGACCAACGGTACGGCGTTCCGCCTCAACGACACTTCCGCGATTGCCGCGAACGGCTTCCTCGGATTTGGTTTTGGCGGTACGGCCAGCGGTTCGAACTCGACTGTCGCCTCAGTCGCCCAGGACACAACCAACAACCCTGTATTTTCTGCGGGCGGAGAAACCGCCACCGGTACCTACGTCTTCAATCCGATTGTGAACGGACAGGACGCGCAGACCATCTCCTTCACCGCGACAGATCCCAGCGGTGCGCAGCATTCCACGCAAGTGGTGCTCGAAAACAACGCCACTACCCGGAACGCGCAGAATATCGATCAGGCCATCGCGACCATCAACACGCAACTGCAGCAATCGAACGATCCGTTGTTGAACCAGATTGTGGCCGTGAAGGGCACGACCGGTTCCGGGCCCGGCATCCAGTTCATCAGCACCCTTGGTAACTTCAACGTCAGCCTGAGCGCGGCCGGCACCAACGGAGTGGCGGGCCTGGGCGCGGCTGCCGATCAAGGGCAAGTTCACGCGGCTGCCGTAACCAACGGCGGCAGCACGGCCAACATCAGCAACCAGACCACGGCAGAAGCGGCAGTGAGTGCTCTCGCGACCTCGGTTTCGCTGCTCGGTTCCGCACAAGCGGTGGTCGGGCGCGGTGAAAACGAGTTCAACTACGCCATCAACCTGGCTCAATCGCAGTTAACCAATACGGCCGCCGCGCAGTCTCGTATCCGCGACGCCGACCTGGCCGCCGAGGCCGCTAATCTGACCAAAGCCCAGATCCTGATCCAGGCCGGCGTTGCCGCTCTGGCCCAGGCGAACTCGGCCCCACAGCAGGTGCTGAGCCTTTTGAAGGGCTAAGGTTTAGGTGATTTCCCGGGCCGCAGCTCGTCCGGTGAATCGTGACTCCTCCATGAGGCTGCGGTTACTGCCGGCCAATCCGGCGCTACGCCGCAGCCTCTTTTTTTCGGGCACAGGTTAAGGACTAGAATCCATGCGTCGCGTGACTCCCGACTTTGCGCAAGCGCTCGCCCGGCACCGGGCAGGCCAGCTACAACAAGCCGAAACTATCTACCGCGCGGTGCTCGATCGCGATCCGCATCACGCCGATGCACTGCATTTGCTGGGACTGATTGCTTCGGAGAACGGAAAACACCAGACGGCGGCGATGCTGATCGTGCGAGCCATTCAGCTCCGAGGCCCTGAGCCGGTCTATTGCGCCAATCTGGGAGTGGCGCTCAGCCGGGAAGGGAAATTCGAACAGGCGATCGCTTGCTACCGGCAAGCCTTGCAAGGGAATCCATCGGACGCTGAGACGTGGGCGAGGCTAGGCCGGGCGCAGTTCGGAATGGGAAATTTCGAGGAGGCGACAATCGCCTTCGAACGAAGTATTCTCCAAACGCCCGGCGATGCCGAGATCCACTATGAATTGGCCGCAGTTTTCCGGGGTCGCGGACTCATTGGGCCGGCTGAAGAGCACTACGCCCGAGCGACCGAGCTAAAGCCGGCCTTTGTCGAAGCGCATTTCGAGCTGGGCAATATTCTCTATTTCGCTGGCCGCTATGAGGAAGCTGAGGCATCGTACCGCCAGGCGATCCAGCTTCAGCCCGGACACGCCGAGGCCTGGTACAACCTGGGTGTAGCCTGCACGGCACAGCAGCGTCTGCCGGATGCGATGGAAGCCTATCGCGAGGCTCTGCGCTGGAGACCCGCTTATGCGGAATCGCACAACAATTTAGGTGTATTGTTGCAAGCTTACCGGCGGCCCGAGGAAGCGCTCCGGCACTATCGGGAGGCCATCGGCAATGCGCCCGGCGCTATCGATCCCCGCTACAATCTGGCTTTGTTGCTGCAGGAGCAGGATCGGCTCGAGGAAGCGGCGGACGCTTATGAACAGCTCCTCGAGCGCAAGTCCGATCATGTCGAATCGGCTAATAACCTGGGGAACGTGCGGCTCGCGCTGGGCCAGCCGGAGGAAGCGATGGATGCGTACTGGCGGGCGCTGACGATTGACCCGGTGTTTGCGGAGGCGCGCTGGAATATTGCGATCGTTCAGTTGCTGCTGGGGAAATACCAGCAGGGCTGGCGTGGCTATGAGTGGCGGTTCCGCCAGAAACATTATGTGCCGCGCCCCTTCGACCAGCCACTCTGGGATGGCAAACCACTCGAGGGCCGCCGCATTCTTCTCCACTCCGAACAGGGTCTGGGAGACACCTTGCAATTCATGCGGTTCGCGCCGCTCGTGAAAGCAAAGGGCGGCGTGGTTATTCTGGAATGCCAGGCGCCATTAGTCGAATTGCTGGCTTGCGCTCCGGGACTGGCCGGCGCTCTGGGAATCGATGCGTTAGTTGCGCGTGATGAGAAATACCCGAAATACGACTGCCAAGCGCCTTTGCTGAGCCTTCCCCATATCCTGGGAACAACGCTCGAGACTCTGCCCCGCCAGGTTCCCTATCTGCAGGCAGATCCCGCTCGTGTGGCGCGCTGGGCCAAGATTATTCGAAAAGAGATGGCCGGCGCCGATTCTCTTAAAATCGGCCTTACCTGGTCGGGGAATCCGGACCACAAAATGAACCGGCTCCGCTCACTAGATCGCGACGCGCTGATTACGCTGGCGGGCGCCCCCGGACTGACGTTCTTCTCGCTACAGAAGGGCAAAGACGCATTGGCGCTGGCATCGTCGTTTGATATGGTTCAGCTTGAAAGCGACGCAACCAACCTGGCCGACACGGCGGCGATCATAGAGAACCTGGACCTGGTGATCTCCGTGGATACGTCCATCGCTCACCTGGCGGGCGCGCTCGGGCGGCCTGTGTGGACGCTGTTGGCATTCGCGCCCGATTGGCGCTGGCTGCTCAATCGGGAGGATTGCCCGTGGTATCCAACCATGCGGCTCTTCCGCCAGAAGCGCCGCGGAGAGTGGTCCGAAGTCATAGCGCAGGTTGGCGCGGAGCTGCAAAAATTGGCCCGGGAGCTCTCCATCCGCCAGTAAATCAGCCTTTACAATTGAGCCTGTTCGGAGAGGTGCGCCGCGCGGGATCGAGCGACTGCCGGATGTGGTTCCAACGGCTCCATTCGCCGCCAGCCTTCTGTTTCAAAGCGATCAGCCGGGCCGCGGCCAGGTCCCCCGACTGGCGTGCCTGGTCCAGCCGCTCGCGAAAACCGGCGCGTTCCGATTCCGGGAGCGAGCCCAGGCCAGTGGAGCAGAGAGCTGCGACGAGGCTAAGAGCGCGGGACCGCGACGCTAATATTTCCCGGTTACGCGAAGGATTGCCGAGGTCGAGCGAGTGGAGAGCCCGCGTGGCTTGCTCGATCTCAAGTAAGGCTTCCATCCAATTGCCGGCGTTCGGCTTCGTTGAATTCAGGTCTTCGGTCAATGCTTAGGCTCCAGGGTTAAATGGGTGAGGTTAAATGGGTGAGGTTTAATATTTAATAGCTGACGTTATTTCTTCCATATAGCGCCAGGTTGACCGATTGCACGCTCGCACTGATCACGGTCTGCTGGGATTGCAGCTCGGCAACCAGCGCATCGGCTGCTGCCAGTTGCTGGGACAGCGTAGCCTGCATGGTTTGGATCTGGGTGGTCAGGGTTGAGATCTGGCCCTGCAGATGCTGGTCGTTAGAGGTGTAGCTTTGATCTTGGATCGTAATCAGGCCGCTGACCGGGTCGGTCAGTTCGTTGAACTGCCCGGCCAGAGCGCCGAAGCCCGTGGTTGCCGAGCCAAAGAAGTTGAATGCATCGGAGAGCTGGCTGGAAGAAAAGGACGAGATGACGGTTGGATCGACCGACATCTTGCCGGCGGAATCGATGCTGATGCCAAGATCGGATAAACTTTTGATGCTGGCGTTCCCCGAATATGTGGTCAGAGACTGCAGATCCTGTTGCATCTGGCGAACGAGGAAGTCTCCGGCGAGCGGTCCGGCCGCGGGACCCTCCTGCCCCAAAACCTGCTGATTCAGAGCGTTGTAGGCGCTGACGAAGGTTTGAACGGCGCTCGCGAGTTGGGTACCGTCACTGGAAAGCGAGAGTGTCACATTCTGATTTGGGGAGGTAGGCGCCACAATTGTGAAGGTGAGACCTGGAATGACATTGTTAATGGTGTTACTGGAGTTCGTGACGGGGACCCCGTTCAAGTGAAAGACGGCGTCCGAGCCCTGGTTATTGTCCGTGAGCAGATTCTTGTCTGCGCCGGTCGGATCGTCGAACAACTGCAAGGTTGTGGCTCCGGTAGCATTGGCCGAGATGGAAAGATAGTTCGGATTGGAGCCGGTGCCCGTCGTCAAGATGGAGGCAGTCACGCCGGCATTCAGATTATTAATCGCGTTTTCGAGGCCGGAAAGATTGTTGGTCTGCGGTGTCAGATTGATGGTGTAACTGTTCGACCCCACCACAAGTTTCAAAATTCCGGTGCTGGATACCTGTGCGGTTGTCGAATCCGCATAGCCGGAAACGCTGGATTCCGAGGCCGTGCCGGCGATGAAGGTAATGTTGCTGATGGTGTAGCTGGCTGGGCTGGTGGCGCCGGTCGCTTGCGCTGTGACCTTCGTTGAGTCTGAGCTCGTCGCCGCCAGAGCCTGATTGGAGGCCAGATTTCCCAACGCGGTAATAGCGTTAGCTAAGTCATTGACAGGGCGGATGAAACCGCCAAGTGTCTGGGCCTGGGAGAGAACCGTGGAGTCCTGCGTCTGCAATTCCTGCAACGGCAGCTCGGCAATCTGTACCTGCCGGTTCAGAATGGACTGAAAGTCGCTCGAGTACGTGCTGACGCCACTTAACGTCAGGGGAGTAATCAACGACGAAAGACTCGACGAAGTGCTGGAAGTGCTGCCCATCTGCTTCCCTTCTGACTTCTTATCGGCAGACTCCTAAGAGTTCGTGAGCCGGTTGTTTCCGATATCGCACATCCCCCGCCGGCTCACCGGTATACTGTTGATTTCGCAACCCATTCATGCGCAGAATGTATTTTGTTGGGGTTACGACGGCGCGGTCCTCGATGCAACGGATCTTTCCGCGCTGGACGCGGCTGGCCGGACTCGACGATGCGACGTTAGCGGGAATCGACCTTCCAATCGGCGCATCCCCCGACCAGTATCGGGCGGCTGTGGAAACGATCCGCACGGACTCGGCCTGCTGGGGCGCTCTGGTAACCTCTCATAAAATAGGAATCTACGACCACGCGAGGGACCTCTTTGCAGGGTTCGATGCAGACGCGGAAAAGCTCGGGGAAGTAAGTTGCATGGTGCGGCGCGGTGGCAAGCTCATGGGCCGCGCGCTCGATCCGCCCACCGCCGCCACTGCGCTGCGCGCGATTGTGGTTGCGCCGTTCCGCGGGAGCGTGCTGATTCTCGGGGCCGGAGGAGCGGCTTTGGCGCTCGCCACGGTTCTGGCACGGGAGCACTTGCCCCGCGAGGTCATTCTGACCGACATCTCCGCGGACCGGCTGCAATGGGCCAAACGGCTGAGTCCCGCGCGCTGCGAGCTTACCTCTATGGTGGAAGAGAGCGACCGCCTGCTGGCCACCATGCCGCCTGGCTCGCTCATCGTTAATGCAACTGGCATGGGTAAGGATCGTCCAGGGTCGCCTGTCAGCGCTGGGGCGGTTTTCCCCAAACACGCTATCGCCTGGGATCTAAATTATCGCGGCAATCTGCTGTTTCTCGAGTACGCGCGCGCGCAAGGCATTCGCGCGGTGGACGGCTGGGAGTATTTCCTGCAGGGCTGGAGCCAGAGCCTTTCCAACGTATTCAGCTTCGACCTAACGCCCCCTCTGTTCGCCGCGATGCGCGAAGCCGCTGAAGCGGGGCGCTGAAGCGAGCGTTGGTCCTCCGGTAATTCGGGTTATATCTCCTGGGTTCCCCGAGAAAGCAGTGCCTCCAAGATCTCATCTCGGCAGGACGCAATTCGGTGTATATTGGATGCGATCTGGGAGGCGAATGGAAATCCCAGCCAAACTGAAGATCACGCCAGCCAGTGGCAACGGCGACTTCGCCGGAGCTTGCCGCATTGGGGTCCCCTCGCTTTTTCGCGCCAGCAAAATTTATTCGTCATTTTCAAGACTTCACCTTAATGGCGGTGATATAGCATAACACCAGAGTCAGATTCGCCAGGAGAAAGTATGCGCGCCAACAAACTGCGCTCCGCCTTATTACACCGGACGCGACTCCTGCTCGCGCCCATGGCACTTTCGATTTTCTGGACCGCCAGCACAGGGATCTCAGTCGCCCAGATCAAGTCCGGCACCATTACAGGTCTGGTTACCGACAAATCGGGCGCGGTGATCCCCGGCGCACAAGTATCGGTGGTCAACGAGGAAACTCAAGTCGGCCAGAAGGTAGCTAGTGACCACGCGGGCGAATATGTCGTTCCGTATCTGGCGGCGGGCCGATATGCGGTGACCATCGAGCAGCAAGGTTTCTCGGCCTTTCAGCAGACTGGCATTGTCCTGGGCACCGGCCAGCAGGCGCGGGTGGACGCCCAACTTCAGGTGGGGGGCGTCGGTACTACCGTGCAGGTGCAGTCGGAGGCTCTCACCCTCCAAACCGAATCCACCAGCGTGCAAGGCAGGGTCGATAGCAACGTGATCGAGTCGGTACCGGACCTGAACCATAATCCGTTTTATTTCGCGACCCTGGAGGCCGGTATCGTCGCCCGAAACGAAATGGCCAGCACAACCAATCCGTATTCGTTCGGGGTCGGCATCTACTCGCGTGACCGCCTGTCGGCGTTTTCGGTCAATGGCGCTGAGGCATTCTCGACTGATATCACGGTGGACGGAGTCAGCGTCATGGGCGCGACGATGAATGAGGCGCTCGTCATGCCTAACCGGGATGGAATTCAAGAAGTTCGAACAATTACAAGCACATTTTCGGCGGAATACGGGAGAGGACAGGGTGCGGTCGCCATCACCACCAAGAGCGGGACCAACCAATTTCACGGTACGCTGTTCGATCAGTTGCGGAATGAAGACCTGAACGCGAATACGTTCAGCAATGACACGCTGGGTATTGCAAAACCTCCTTTCAAAGTCGATTATTTCGGCGGAACTGTTGGCGGCCCGATTATAAAGAACAAACTGTTTTTCTTTGTGGGCTACGAGGGGCTGACCCACAACACAGCAGCCGATTGGCTGGCCACAGTTCCGACACCGCTTCAGAAGGTAGGGAATTTCAGCCAGACGCTGGTGAATGTGAACGGTGTACCCACTCCGGTGCAGCTTTTCGGTCCGTTCAATGTCACCTCGGCGGGACCGAACCTGTACCAGCGCGTTCCGTTTCCCAACGCCATCATTCCGAATCCCAACCCTTATGCTTTAAAGCTATACAGTTATTATCCGGATCCCAACCGCGCGCCCATCGATGTCTACAACACGGATAACTACTTTCATCGTGGTATCCAGACCACTCGCAAGGACGACATCAATGCGCGGATCGACTATCAGCGAGGCAAACAGTCCATATACGGGACGGGAGGCATTCATCGTGGGTCGATTGATACTCCGCAGCCGTGGGGAGCAGGCAACCCGTTCTATGTGAGTCCTACCACCATCAATGGAACTTCACAATCGATCGCTCCCATTGTTTCGGATAAGAACCCCTATGCGGGAATCGGTGACACTATCGTCTTAAGTCCAACGCTGGTGGCAGATGTCCGCTTCGGAATCCAGCGGATCAACACACGCTACGTTACGCAGCTTTATCCCAACCTCGATTACAGCTCACTTGGCATACCGGCCTCCGTTCAGGCTGTCTTTGTTCTGCCCGGAGCCACACCAAACCTCAGCACCCAAAACTGGACCTCGCTGAACAGCACGAACTCCATGCATAAGCAGAATTACCAGACTAACTATCATTTGGCTGGTAGTTTAACCAAAGTTGTTGGTAAGTGGACCTTGAAAGAGGGCGCGGAATTTCGAGCCGACTTATTCAGCGATCCGAATATATATGAGGGTTCGGTGACGTTCAATGGCGGCGCCTTCACATCCGAATATACAGATGCATTCGGAAATAATACCGTGCAGGACACAACTCCCGACATTCAGGGCTACTACGAAGCGAGTCTCCTGACGGGCGCCGGGTCGCTTGGAATCACTCCAGGCCAATCGGTTGTTCCCGCCTTTGCGGACAAGTACATGGCTGTGTATACCCAGAATGACTGGCGCGCCACCCCGCGTTTAACCATTAATCTTGGACTTCGCTGGGACCTCCAGCCCGCTGTGACGGAGCGATATAACCGTATTAGCTCCTTTGATCCTACCCAAATGAATATCTGGGGGACCCCAGGTATCATCGCGTTCGCCGGGACCGACGGCTACAACCGTCATATGTGGGACACGCATTACGGAGACTTCGGACCGCGCGCCGGCGTGGCCTACAAAATCACGGATAGCCTGGTGGTACGCGGAGGCTATGGCATTACCTATATCCCCACCAACACCGGGCTGCTGCATGGGCCCTTTAACTTCGGTTCAGCGCCGTTCTCAATTTATTTGAATCAGATTCCTTACGGGACAAACCCCTCGGGTGTTCCCGTTGGCACGTTTTCCGATCCCGCTATCAGCGTACCCGTGAGTGAGCCGGGCGCCAATCGGGCGGCTCCTCAGAATTATGGGACAGGCCCCAATTTATTTCAGCGGCACAATTATCTGGATGGAAGAGTGCAACAGTGGAATATTTTCTTTGAAAAGCGTCTTCCGGGTTCCTGGCTGGCTTCGATCGGCTATAGTGGCACGCACGGCGATCGCTTACCCGTCACCAGATTCCCGGTCGTTTCCGTCGGCTTACTGCCGCAAACTCTCGACGACTGCTACCGCGCGGGGGTCAATTGCCCCGCACAGGACAGTGACTTAACCGGCAAAGGATATATCCAGACCGGAAAGGATCCAGCGAGTGATCCGGTTCCCAATCCGTGGAACCCAAACGGGACGCTTCCTTTTGGAGGGGTTTTGGCAGCCAAGACGATCCCGCGCTATGTGCGCGATAGCCGGTATCCGATGTTTGTGGGCGCAACGTCATCGTACACATTTGGATGGTCGAATTACGATGCCTTGATGCTGGAAGTGAAACACGCCTACTCGTCCGGCCTCCAGCTTGATGCTCACTACACCTGGTCCAAGGCCCTCGATTTCACGGGCGCCGAAGCTGCTCTCTCTGAGGCCTCCTCCGGCGTCGGCTTCGACAGTGGCGCCAGAGATTTGCGGAATCTCAAAAACAATTATCACCTGTCATACTCCGATATTCCGCAGCGCTTCCTGGTCACTGCGGTTTACGAACTACCCTTCGGCTCGGGCAAACGTTTTAGCTTGGATCAAAGCCGGGTGATCAGGGGAATCGTAAGCGGTTGGAAGATCGGCGCAGTGGAACTTGTGCAGAGCGGCTTCCCGATTCCCGTCGATGGCGGCGATACCGGCGCGCTGAATTCCCGGCCCTTTAGAGTTCCGGGTGAGCCTCTGGACGTGCCCAAGGCGCTGCAGCACTGGTATAACGGAAAGACAACAGTAGCGTTGCCGGATGGGCGGCAGATCACTCCCTGCGCAAATTGCTTTCTTCGATACAATGTGGACGCCTTTGCGGGGTCCGTCGTTCCCGACCCGAATCATCCCGGCCAGTATCTGACCAACAACTACTACACCGGGGACGCGGCAATCACGTACCCCGAGATTCGCGCGCCGGGGCGGACCAACCTGGATCTGAATATTTCCCGCACCTTCAAGATGACCGAGCGATTTTCGTTGGAGTTCTCGGCCAATGCCACCAATGCCTTTAACCATCCCCAATTCGGCGGAAGCATCGCGAGCAGCGGGGCGTACAACATGAATTTAGGGGGGATCAATGTTATTCCTCCTGGACCGGGTAATTCAACTAATACGCAGCTTGGCCAGGGACTTAGCAGCTCGACTTTTGGGACATACGGTCTTACCACTTACGATCCCAGACAGTTTGAGTTAGGGTTAAAACTTCGGTTCTGAAGGCATAAACGAGAGACAAGTTATGGCTGGCTTCTCCTTCCATTCCCGTTCCGGAGCGCGTTTCCTGGCGATCGTGCTCTTTTTGTCCGCCGCGCTTTGGACTTGTCTTCTGACAAGCGGCCAGACGGCGCCGCAAGGAAAGATGTACGCGCATCGGCAGTACCGGCTTTTCAATGGATGGGGCTTGTCTCCCGTGGGACAACCGATCGCTCTTCCCGGCGATCTACCCGCAAAAATTTTACCGGCCTCCGACCCACGCTACCTCGTCGTCAACTCTGTGGGTTTCAATGAACACGGAGTCTACGTTATAGAT
>Ga0070735_10004260_pt1 | contig 12121 bp, 15 predicted proteins | sample Coa_R1_FD_66443 | JGI IMG/M metagenome (GOLD analysis project Ga0070735, IMG submission 66443) | Surface soil microbial communities from Centralia Pennsylvania, which are recovering from an underground coalmine fire - Coalmine... | ecosystem: Environmental > Terrestrial > Soil > Unclassified ... | reverse complement strand
TCCCCCTTGGGTGATGGGCTCGCCCCGCAGCAAGGTTGAACGTAAAACGCTTTCTTCAAACGCAGCGTCGAGGGACGAGCGGTAGACTGCGGGATGGCCCGCCGCCATGGCGACCACGCTGCCCACCGCGAATGTCTCCTGCACATATTTTGGCAACGCGTTCAGTAACTCGAGAACGTTGTCCGAAGCCAGCAGCCTCTGGCTCAGCCCGTACAGTCGCTCCACCTCGCGCCGACGCTGCTCGGCTCCCTCGGCTGAACGGCGTGCGCGTTCCGCTAGATTGCTAGCCACCAGCGCCGTCACCAGGAAAGCAAACAGTGCAATCCAATTTTGGGGATCGGCAATCGTGAACGTTCCGACCGGAGGCAAGAAGAAAAAATTGAAAGCCGCGGTCGCGCCCACGGCAAGCACTACCGCGTAGCGCAAACCCCAGTACGCCGAAGTCAATAACACCATGACCAGAAACATCAACGCGACCGTCGTCTGGTTGACGTGCAGCCGGAAAGCCGCTGCCGTGACACTTGCAATCACCGCAGCGACAATGACGTAGCGAATGGCCTGTGTCAGAACCTGGGTTTTCACCCCCGCATTGTACACGTGACATTTTCACGCCTCTGCAAGCACAATAGCTGCGATGGCCAAGACACCCGAGGAGTGGCTGCAGGAAGTTTCCCCGGAAAAGCCGCGCGGCATCTTCAAGCTCTTCCTCGGCTACGCCCCCGGAGTGGGTAAGACCTACAGCATGCTGAGCGAGGCGATTCGCCGAGCCAGTCGCGGCGAAGATGTTGTCGTGGGGGTGGTTGAAAGTCATGGCCGCAAAGCCACGGCCGAACTGGCTGCCAAGCTTGACCGCGTTCCTCCGCGGAAGCTCGAGTACAAAGGCACGATTTTCGAAGAGATGGACGTGGATGCGATCCTGGCGCGCAAACCAGCCGTCGCGGTCATTGATGAGTTAGCGCATACCAATATCGAGGGCAGCAAACACCCCAAGCGCTACGAAGACGTCATCGAGTTGTTGGAGGCGAAAATTGACGTGCTCTCGACCATGAACGTGCAGCACGTGGAGAGCGTCGGCCCGACAGTTCAGCAGATCACGGGCGTGCAGGTTCGCGAAACTGTTCCGGACTGGGTGATGCAGCGTGTGGATGAAATCGTACTCGCCGATCTTACGCCGCAAGCACTGCAAAAGCGCATGGAGCGGGGAGACATCTACCCCGTGGATCGCGCCCAACGCGCTCTTTCTCATTTTTTCCGGCCGGGCAATTTAATCGCGCTGCGTGAACTCGCGCTGCGCCAAGTCACCGGGGTGGTCGATCGCAGTCTCGATGCATTCCTGGAAAAGGACGGCACGCAGCCGGCCCACACCGTCCGCGAGCGCATCGGGGTCTGCGTCAGTTCGAATCCGGCGGCGCAATATCTGATCGCGCGCGGCTCGCGCATGGCGCAAGCTATCGGAGGAGATCTCTATGTCTTCTATATTGACGTGGGCCGCGACACGCGCCCCGAAGATCAACAAACGCTGGCCGAAAATATTCGCTTTGCCGAGAATCTGGGCGCGCGCGTCGTTCGCTCTTCAGATGGCAGCATCGCGGAGGGATTAGCCCGCCTCGTGCGCGAGCATCACATCACGCAGGTGATTTTCGGCCGTTCCGCCCGCACCGGCTGGCAGCGGTATTTATATTTGTCGGCGATTCAGCGTTTCCTTCGCGACTCGCCATCCGTCGATGTCCACATTGTTACGCAGGAGGCCCGCTAATGGCGGATCCTGCCCACATCCTCGTTGTCGATGACGAGCCGCAGATCACGCGCGTGCTGCGCACCAGCCTGTCTGCCCAGGGTTACGACATCCGGGTCGCCAATAGCGGCGAGATGGCGTTGGAGATCATGAAGGACTGGCAGCCCAGCCTGATCATTACAGATCTCTCGATGCCCTCGATTGATGGCGTGCAACTCTGCCGCACGGTGCGTGCGGTTTCGCAAGTGCCGATCGTTGTGCTATCGGTTCGGGACAAAGAACAACAAAAGGTGGAGGCCCTAGACGCAGGCGCCGACGACTATATCACCAAGCCATTCGGCATGAACGAGCTGCTGGCTCGAGTGCGCGCCAACCTTCGCCGGGTGCCACCGGACAGCGAAGCCGATCCCGTAATCGAGATCGGCGATTTCCACATCGATACGGCCGCGCGCAAAGTTACCGTGCGCCGCCGCGAGGTACGGCTCACACCGAAGGAGTTCGAGCTCTTGCTTTTCCTGGCGCGGCGTCCCGGTAAGGTGGTGAACCACCGGACATTATTGGGCGCAATCTGGGGCGGGCAGAGCACCGAGCAAGTCGAATATCTTCGCGTCTTCGTCGGCCAGCTGCGCAAGAAGCTCGAGCCCGACGCCTCCTCGCCGCGCTACATCGTCACCGAACCCTGGGTGGGATATCGCTTCGAACCCGGCGAGTGATTTTCTTTTTCACGGGTAGTTCCTTCTTACGAACATTCTACGATCTCTTTATTCAATCCTTACGTCTGCCGTCATCGAATACGTGAAGGCGGCAGGAAATTAGTTGGGCCGGACCGCCGGGTAAACACAGAAAGGTCAGGATCATGTCGACGATTCAAGATGTAAATGCAGAACAGTTAGCAAAACTCCTCCATCACCATCGGGAAGCTTTGACGCACGACAACGAATCTTCTAAGGGCGAAGCAACATCTTCTTGGGATCGAGCTCCTGAGAGCGAACGCAAATTGATGGTCACTACCGCCCGTTTGGCGCTGCTCGAATTGTCAACCGCGCCAGCCGAAACCACTCCCGCACGTAAGTACTTCGCGAAACCTGGTGAAGCCGATTGGGGCTGTTGAGCCGTTTCGCCTGTCGGGGCGGTGTCCGCTCTCAACTTTTGTGAAAGGTCCTACGAACTCCTTACGGATTCTTAATGCCGCTTTTACGAGCGGTGATGTCCAATCATGCTCAGCCTCCTTTTTATTGACGTGCGGGCCGGTGGTGCTATGAAACCAGCACTGGTGCTTGTGTGTGTCGGAGCGGTGACTTTTCTGGTGCGTGTTTTAGCAGCTCTGATAAAGGAGTGTGCCGCTCCTCGACATCGGAAGGTGGAGGCTTATTTGGCGAAAGTTTATCCACTCCGGAAGCGAGGAGAACTTATCGTGATGAATCCTAAATGCTGTGGCGCGCAAATTTCCGATAAAAGCCGGGGAGCAGATTGCGCTCGGACTGCTGCTTGTTGCCGGATTTGCGATTCCTGGTCATGGGCAACAGCTAGTCAACGGCTCTCAACCCACGAACTCTCCCGCGGCGGAAGCCACCGCAGACAATCCGCAACTTTCTCAGGAAGTTCTCGAGGAACTCGATGCGATGAAGAAGCGTATCGAGCAACTGGAAGCTCAGCTTAAGGAACGCGGATTTGGCGATCCGAACTACGGGCACTCCATATTTCACCGAGAATCCGGGCGATCCGTTTAAAGCCTGGGATATATCGGGCACCTACGACTATATGCCCGGCCAGTACATCACGTTCCGCTGGGAGTTCAACCACCGGCACTCGAATGTGCCGTAGTGGAGTGGTCCGGGCGGGGTTACCCCGCCCGGCGGAAATAACGGCAATCCCGGCGCGATCATCCCGGGCTGGCAACCGGATCTTCGCTTTACGGAGGATCGCGTTACCATGGCAATCCTGGTGAAGTTCTAATCAGGAATCCTCTTCATGCGGAGAGTAGCCATGGCAACGACATTGAGGAAATGGACGCGAGAGACTGCGGCTGCAACTTGCGCGAGATCGTTCGGCAGGATGCGTTCCCAGATTGCAGCGCTGCTATTGGTGCTCGCCATTGGTTGCGGAGTGCTGCAGGCGCAGCAAGCTGATTCGCGACCGGGCACAGCAGCCTCGGAGTCCTCTCCCCAAGATCTGGCAATGCGTGTGCAAACGCTGGAGCGGGAAGTCTTGGAATTGAAGAACATGATTCGACAGTTGCAGTCAAACCAACCAACGACACAATCCGCCGTGAGCACGGCGGCCGCGGCCACGATGGTCGACCCGGCTCCAGCACAGACGCTCACATTGGAGGACCGCAAGAACTTGGATTTTCTGCACGATACGACGATCAATCTGGGACTCGACACTTACTACGCATACAACTTCAACAACCCGGTGGGGCGGGTGAACCTGTTGCGCGCCTACGACGTGCTGAGCAACGAGTTCAGCCTGAATCAGGCCAGCGTGATTATCGAACACGCGCCCGATGTGGCCGCCGGACGGCGCTGGGGCGGCCGCGTCGATCTTCAGTACGGCCAAGCCACCGACACTCTCCAGGGCAATCCTTTGAACGAGCCGCGGCCTGACATCTATCGCAATATCTTCCAGGCATACGGCAGCTACGTCGTTCCGGTTGGCAAGGGCATCAACGTTGATTTCGGCAAGTGGGGAAGTTCACTGGGCATCGAGGGGAACTACACGAAAGATCAGATCAACTATTCCCGCGCCTTCTGGTTCGATTTTCTGCCCTTTTATCACATGGGACTGCGCGCCACGATTCCGCTGAGCGATCGGTTCAGCATCAACTACTGGATCGTCAATGGTACGAACCAGGTTGAAGCCACCAACGGTTACAAAGACGAATTGTTCGGCTTTACCGCCAAGCCGCGTAAAGACATTACCTGGACCATGAATTATTACCTCGGCCAGGAGCATCCAGACCGGGCGCTCAGTGCGAATTGTGGGCCGATCCCGGTGCAGCCAGGGCTATGCTTCACGGCGATTACGCCTGCTCCCAACGGCCGCACCCACATCTTCGACAGCTACGTCACCTGGCAACCGAATACAAAACTGACGATGGCGCTCGAGGGAGACTACTTTATTTCACGTCTCTGGAAGAATGCAGCGCCCGGGGAGTCTTCCGCGCCCTCCCACGTGGATGGGGGCGCCGCCTATCTGCAATACCAGCTCTCGCCGAAATTTGCCGTGGGCACGCGCGCGGAATATATGTCCGATCGCGGTGGCCTGTTCAGCGGCCTGACCCAGGCGCTGAAAGAGAACACAATCACCTTCGACTACAAGCTCGCCGACAATTTTCTCATGCGCTACGAATGGCGGCGCGATTTCTCGAACCAGCCGTCATTCCTCTCGGACACACAGGGCTTGCTCCGCAAGCAGCAGAACACCGCCACTGTTGGCATGGTGTGGTGGTGGGGCCGGAAGGAAGGTTCATGGTAATCGCCGAATTCATTTTCTGGAGATCCGATATGCAAGATGCTCTTTGGATAGCAGTCACGATCGCATTTTTCGCAGTGTCGCTAGCCTACGTACATTTCTGCGACCGCCTGAAGTAGGAGGACTTATGGACATCCAGTCTCTAATCATGCTCATCATCAGCGCGGCGACCGCGATTTACCTGTTCTACGCTCTGTTGCGTCCGGAGAAATTCTGAAATGACCATCAATGGCTGGCTGCAGATTTTCGTTTTTCTGGCCCTGATCTTCGCGGTCACCAAACCGCTCGGAATTTTCATGGCCCACGTGTTCGCCGGGGAGCGCACCTTTCTCGATCCCGTGCTGCGCCCTATCGAGCGGCTGCTGTACCGCATTACCGGCGTCGACGACAAACACGAGATGCGCTGGACCGAATATGCCGGCGCCATGCTGCTGTTCAGTGCGAGCTGAACCCACGCAACATGATGGGTAATCCCGCCATGTTCGTGGTCGAAATCGGCAGCGTCATCACCACGGTTCTGCTCATCATTCATCCGCACGCGGCATTTCGCTTCAACCTGCAAATCACGCTGTGGCTGTGGTTCACGGTGCTGTTTGCCAACTTCGCTGAAGCCATGGCGGAAGGCCGCGGCAAGGCGCAGGCCGAGACCCTGCGCAAGGCTCGCTCGGAGACGATGGCGAATCGCATCACGTCCTCCGGTTCGGTCGAGCAAGTCGCCAGTGCCAAGCTGCGTGCCGGCGACCTCTGTTCGGTTTGCGCGGGGGAACTCATTCCCGGCGACGGCGGGATTGTCGAAGGTGTCGCTGCAGTGGATGAATGCGCCATCACCGGCGAATCTGCGCCAGTCATTCGTGAAGCCGGAGGCGATCGGTCCGCGGTCACCGGCGGCACGCGCGTGCTCAGCGATCAGATCAAAGTAAAGATCACGTCTAATCCGGGAGAGACGTTTCTGGACCGCATGATCGCGCTGGTCGAAGGGGCGGCGCGCCAAAAGACGCCGAACGAAATCGCGCTCAACATCTTGCTCGCGGGACTTACCATTATCTTTTTGCTGGCGGTGGTCACGCTCCAGCCCTTCGCCATCTACTCCGGATCGCCGCAGACTGTCTTCGTTTTAGTCTCGCTGCTCGTCTGCCTCATTCCGACCACGATTGGCGGCCTGCTTTCCGCCATCGGCATCGCCGGAATGGACCGACTGGTCCAGCACAATGTCTTGGCCATGTCGGGCCGCGCCGTCGAAGCGGCCGGCGATGTCAATACGCTCTTGCTCGACAAAACCTCGGAGAACCGCGCGTCATGTCCTGGAATTGAATCTTGCCCTCGATGACTTATCGCTGAAGCATTGAACGCCTGACCCTTACTTCGTCTGACATTAAATCGACACTTCTGTAATTCCAGGTACGGCGATGCAGGGCGACGACTTGGCTACCTGCGAAACTTGGGTCCATGGTCCGCTCGCGAGTTTTCCCGCACCTGACTCCGGCTGGCAAACATTGGCGACAACATGGCCGAACTGCCCCGCATCCTAGTCTCAGCTTGGATGGGAGGACCTCCGCCTGCGCCATTTAGGCCGGTTTCTCCGGAAAGCAGTTGTCATGAGTGCGGCCGACAATCCGACCTTGAATACCGACCTAGCCATCGGGCAACCCGACAGGTTGCTCACTACAGGTTCTTACCCCGAGGACCCGGCGACCGCATTTGCTCGCTGGCTCGGCAAAACCGATTCGCGGGTAAGAGGTTTTTTCACAGCCACCCCCTCCCTTGGCGCCTCATGGGTCCACCAGCTGCGCGTACGCGGGACGCGCCTGAAAGATGAACACCCCGTGTCACTGTTGGGCGCGATGGCCGGGACTGCGTTTGCCTTGGGCGTGGTTACGCGGGTTTTGAGGTCTCGCCGCTAATGAACCCCGAGGTCCACAATGGCCGCAGCCTCGTTGCTATCCTGAGTGAGATGAAGAGCGAACTGCAGGAGTTCGCCCAAACCCGCATCGAACTGTTCAAACGCGAATTGCAGGAAAAAGCAGCCGCGATCAAAGCCGCCATTCCCAGCGCACTCATCGGCGCCACTTTTCTGATTACCGCTTTTCTGTTGCTCACGCTGGCGCTGGTTGCGCTCGTCGCCACGGGCTTCGGAGACAGCCCTTACAAGTGGTTCTTCGCTTTTCTGATCGTGGGAATTTTCTGGTCTATGATCGGGGGCATGGCCGTGTTCATGGCGAAACGGCGGTTGACCATGCAGTCGATGGTCCCCCAAAAGACCATGCACGTTCTCAGCGACGACAAACTCTGGTTGCAAAAAGAAACGAGGAATGCCTTATGAACGCCTCACCATCCCCTGAGGTCCTTGAGCAGCAGGCTGCCGGGCAGCGTGACCGGATTCATCACACGGCCCTCGAATTGATCTCCAAGGTCGATGAAGCGAAGCAGCGACTCAGTGTCGAACATAACGTCCGCAAGTATTTCCTCGCGGTTTCCCTGATCGCCTGCTCGCTCGCATTCCTCTCCGGATACGTGTTCGGCGAGCTGTTCGCAACCCGCTAATTGCGACCTGGCTTTTACGCGTGCCAATTGACAAATCCCCGGTTTTGGGCCTGGGCGCCAAGACTTACGTGTCTTTCGGGCAGCAGGTATCGGCCGGGGCTAGTAGAGGATTTCGTTCTCCCCTTTTTCGGCGATCAGCTTTTGGAAATGGTCCACAATCTTGTCGCGCCGAGCCATGACCGCTTGAACTTCTGACTTGGTGAGAAACCCTTTCGTTCTTAGTGCCAATTCTTTGCCATCGAGGGTTTTCAGTTTGGCGAAGAGCTGCCGGTCGCATAGCACCAGATCCTTTGGCGTTTGCAGTTCTTTGTAAAGTCGGAATGCCCGGCTGAAATCAATTCGGTAGACCTCCCAGTCCTGGCCGATCAGCACATTGGTGAGGTTCGCATCGGTGTCATAAACCAACTGGTCCAACACGCGCACGCGATGCATCTGTTTGTTCCAACTATCAGGATCGGGGACTGGTATTTTCTGTTTTCGACGGTCGGACTCATCCATTTTCACCGGCAGCCACCAGCCAAACGATCCCGTTTTCCCGTCATAACTTCTTTCTACGTAGACGGGCACCATGTCATCCAGGCCCAGCATGGCGGCGAGTTCGTAGGCGGCGACGTTGTACTTATAGGAATCCACGAAATTGAATTCCTTTTGTCCACCGGCCATCTCCTGCTGGAGCGCGTGTTCATCGATGGCCTGGAAGTGAGCATCATGGGTGATTGTGCCATCGGTTAATGTGAGCCGAAGAGTATTGCTCGTGCCTTTGTGGGCGGGTGCGCTGTGAATCACTTTCGCCGTCTTGAGAAACTGTTTTATCTGGTCTTTAGTCAGCGCGGGTTCATCCGCGGCAACCATGCGAGCGGACAACAAGCCCGCCAGGATGACGAAGCTCAGAGTGCGCCATCGGGAAGGGAACGGGTGCATCGGAGTAGCCTCCTAAATGCGGGGACAAATCTACACCGATTCAAGCCGCGCTTGCAACCTAAGGGTGTTAATCAGGCCACTTGTCCTGTGAGAATGTTCTTCCTCATACTTCAGGGACAGGGGATGAGTCGGATAATTCGGGGAAAAGGCAGGACGTTCTCTGCTACTGTCACTCCGGCGACTTGTGGGCCTTACCCGTCCCGTTACGCAGTGTGGAGGCAGCAGGGCAAGTTTATTCAGTGCAACGGTCCCAATCGCCAGGCTTACTAAAAACGTCAGGGAACGTCCCGTCCGCCAGCGGTTCCGCCACAGTTCTTCGCGAAGCGCAAAATGAAGGGGTACGGAGGCTCCCCAACTCCGTACCCATTCATGGTTGCCCTCTGTACTACTGCAACAGGGCGAGCAATGTCTGTTCTGTAGCGGGCATGTTCTGGGCTCGCAACTCAGCTTCCTGCCTGCCCTCAGGAATCTTGTACATGGTCTTGCTGCCTGCGAGCTTGATGCCTGTCAGGAAGTAGTGGTCTCCATACTTGTGGAAGACAAGCGCATTGGTCGTCGAGGCTTGTTTGCCTTCAGCCATCAAGGGGTTGGAGAATCCACCTACCTTTCCGGCATAGTTATGAATGACCAGCACGTTCGTGTTCGCGCCGGCACGTTGCACGGTGCATTCGCCGGCAGGTATCAGCTTGTCAGACGCACGGAACTGAAAGGGCACGTTCGTGACGAGTCTTTGGCTGCTCCCCAACTGGGCAGATGCCAGGAGGGGCATCATTGTTACGACGATCGCCAACATCCGCGTTGCGTATTTCATAAGTCGCCTCCAGGATTGATTTGCTTGCATCGGGGAAAGTGAAACGATGTTGTACCGATAAGAGAAAAACGTCCATGGAGGCAGCCTGAAGCGATCTCAATTTATCTGAAGAATGGAATGACGCCTTGACAGGGAAGCAGGGCCGGACCAGAATTGTCGGAATCTCCGGGAAAGGCGTGGGGGTTATGCCCGAGAAGAAGGTCTGCTTCGCCGATTTCGAGTTGGACTTTGGCCGCTTTCAGCTATACCGCGCCGGACAGCCGGTGCGCTTGGAAGGTCTCCCCCTGCAACTGTTGATGTTCCTGGTCGAACACCAAGGCCAATTGGTGACCCGCGAGCAGATAGCAAATTCCTTGTGGGGCCAGGATGTGTTTGTGGATGTCGAACAGGGAATTAATACCGCGATCCGCAAAATACGCATGGCTCTCGAAGACGATTCGGCGCAGCCGAAATATTTGCAGACGGTCGTAGGCAGGGGATACCGCTTCGTAGGTCCGTTCCACGGGGAATCGCTGCCCGCGGCAGCCGGCGAAGGCAACACATTTTCTGCCGAAGAATTGGGCCGGGCTGTCATGGCGGCTGCCGGCTTGGAACCGGACGATCCAGAAAGACCACCCAAAGCGCCGACCGACTCCTAGCCGGCCGGCGCGTTTACTAAACGCCTCAGGGAATGTCCCGTATATCTCCATTTCCGCCACAGTCCTCGATCTGTCGGATGCGCCACTGTATCGCCGCCAGAAGCACCAGACAGGCAATCATCCAGGCAGACATCATGAGAATATTGGGCAAGTCGTATGCGAGCCAAGCAGATTCGTCCGCGAACTTGACGTCCGGGCCCTGGGGATCGTGGAGAATCCTTTTGGGCGTCGAGAGAAATTGAGGAGTGGTCCAGCCATTGGTCACTCCCCACTGCGTTGTCGGCGGTGAATGCACGATTCCGTAGCACGGATAGGGCTCCCGTGTGTCAGCTGCGGTCGTGCCGGTCAGGCACTGATCGGCAGGAACATCGAATCTCACCTCGCATTCCATCCAGTAGAGCGTTCTGCGTCTCGACATTCCTTCGCCGGTTTTTTCCACGCATGACACAACTTCACCACGTGCGATTGGCCAGCGGTGACGAGCGTGAAATTCTGCAAGAAATGTGCCCAAAAGAAAGATAAAGCCGACTGAACTGAATGCGATAAGCAGCACCACCGCGGCGCGCAGAAACCGCCCCCGGTCGCGATTCGGAATCAATCCGGAAAGGAAACCAGAGTCGCTCTCCGGCGGTGATGAGGGAGTCTCGGCGCTAAACATTTATTACCGAACCTGGGAGAGGCGATTCATATGTTGGGACTCCAGCCACCTCGCGCTCAAAACCCGCTGCAGTATAACTCCTCTATCGCGTGCGCTATCACCCATGGGCGATTGCTTGTCCAGTTTCCTTCCCGCAGCCCTTCAAAACTGCCGTGAGATAATGAATCTGCCTCTCTTGGCCCGGATCTTGGCCCCGTAGCTCAGTTGGATAGAGCAGCGGTTTCCTAAACCGTTGGTCGGCGGTTCGACTCCGCCCGGGGCCTCCATTCTCATCGTTTCCGGCAAAGATTCCTTATTTCAAAGAGTCTCACGCCGATGCTGCTGCGGCCTTGGGAAGGGAAGTGACCAGCCATTCGAGTTTGGAAAAAGGAAGGTAAACGCTGGGAGCGTCCATGTTGGCCATGGCGCCGCCGGTGACGTCGCGCAATGCCGCGATCATCTCCTCGCTGGCCAGGCAAAACCCGATTTCATCCGCCGCCGTGATCGTCCCCGCGAAGGCGCGGGTGAACAGCGACACCTTCACGATTACCTTCCGGTTAATCAGCTTGTCGCGGAACGATGGCGCCCCGGATTGCTGCATAAGATTCCCCGCGGACCTGCTCTTAGATTGCAATCTGGCCCCCAGGCTGGGCAACAACTCTTACAGCCTCAGAGTGACGGGAGTAATACGCCATCGCCCCCAAGCTTTTGAATCTAAAGCGTTCTGATTCGGGAATTTTTGGTCGATTTGTGACCCCTGTCACTCCTCCCTGTGCTCGCAGAGACAGTGACTTGCCTCGGTAAACCCTACACTTCAATTGAACGCGAGTCCGCCGTTCAGAGGAGTGTCGATGCAAACACTCTCGCTGGGAAACCTGCCTACCGAAGAGCAAGGATTCATAGACAAGGTCATCAACAGTCGCCGAGGACGTCCCGGAGCCCTGCTCGGCATCCTGGAAGCCGCGCAGGAGAAGAATCGTTACAAATATCTCCCTTTAGAGACACTGCGCTACATTGCGGGAAAGATGGAGTTGCCACTTTCGCGCATCTACAGCGTGGCGACTTTCTATGCGCTTTTCAACCTGCAGCCGCAAGGGGAGAACACGCTTTGTATCTGCCGCGGCACCGCGTGCCACACTCGCGGCTCGCGCAACCTGCTTCAGGGCGCGCGGCTGGAACTCGGGCTGGGCCTCGAGGACAGCGAAGAAAATGGCAATGAGGCTGACAAGCTGCTGTTGACCACGCCTGACCGGCAGTTCACTGTGCGCACGGTGGCCTGCTTCGGCCAGTGCGCCATGGCGCCCGTGGTCGAAATCAATCACCGTATCTGCGGACACGCCACCGAGCGCACGGTACAGCGCGAG
>Ga0070735_10004258_pt1 | contig 12124 bp, 8 predicted proteins | sample Coa_R1_FD_66443 | JGI IMG/M metagenome (GOLD analysis project Ga0070735, IMG submission 66443) | Surface soil microbial communities from Centralia Pennsylvania, which are recovering from an underground coalmine fire - Coalmine... | ecosystem: Environmental > Terrestrial > Soil > Unclassified ... | reverse complement strand
TCCAGAAGAACATCAATCTGCTGAGCATGGAAGGGAAGCCCGCCCCGGCGCTTGTCAATGTTTCACTCCCCAAAGGCAAGCCGGTGCTGCTGTTTTTCTGGGCGCACTGGTGCGGTGATTGTAAAGCTGAAGGCCCCATCCTGGCGAAGCTGAAAGCGGAGTTCGGTCCGCAGGGCCTGATGATCGTCGCGCCCACTCAGAAGTATGGTTACGTGCAAGGCGGCCAGGAAGCGCCGGCCGACGTGGAACTGCGCTACATCGAAAAAATCCGCCAGGAGCGCTATTCGGACATCATTGCCGATCCGGCGCCGGTGAGCGAAGCGAATTTCCGCCGCTACGGCGCCAGCACCACGCCCACGTTGGTTCTGGTGGACCGTCACGGCATCGTGCGCCTGTACCATCCCGGCCGGATGACCTACGAAGAGCTGCGCCCCGCGGTGGAAGCGCTGTTCAAATCGGCATCGTAGCTCTCGAACGTGCCCGCGAACGCTGCGGCTCTCCAAAATAAAAACGGCCCCGATTGCTCGGGGCCGATTGGGTTGAACTCGAACTTAGCGCTGCTGACTACTTCTTTTTCTTCGGAGCAGCCTTTTTCTTCGCAGGCGCTTTCTTCTTGGTTGCGTTCTTCATCGATTGATTCTCCCTTTACATCAAGATTCGCGCCACTCATCAGAGAGCGCGGTTGTGTCCCCTTTATAAGGTGGTTTGCGTCGAAAGTCAAGAAAAAAATGCACGATGAGGTCCGCCGCGATCTCTCCGCGAGAGCCGCGCATGAGTCGAAAACACACCGAAACGTACTCTAGTAGAATTGTTTTAGTGTTCCGAGCCCCTGTTTATGCGGGTGCGGCGTTGTTCGTCGCGATCCTCGCGATCGAAGGCGGGTGCGCTCGCAAGAACGCGGCGCGAGTTCCGGTTCCAGCGCAACCCGGAGCGACCGAGACCGGAATCGCGAGCTGGTACGGCGCTCCCTACCACGGCCGACCCACTTCCTCCGGAGAAATCTACGATCAGGAGCAACTCACCGCCGCGCATCGAACGCTCCCGTTCGGTACCTGGGTGGAAGTGACCAACCTCGACAACGGGAAACGCGTCAACGTCCGCATCACCGATCGAGGTCCGTTTGTCGATGGGCGCATCATCGATCTTTCGCTTGCCGCCGCGCGCGAAATTGAAATGGTTGGACCCGGCACCGCACGCGTGCGTTTGAAAATTATCGAAGCTCCGCCCGCGACTGAGAAGCTCGGAGGATACGCTGTCCAGGCCGGCGCTTTCTCCACCTGCGAGCGAGCCGAGGCGTTCGCCAGAAAATTCGATCAGTCGCGCGTGGTCGACGGCGGCTCAGTTTGCCGGGTACTGGTCGGCCACGCGCTCTCTCTTCCGGACGCAAACCGATTGGCGGAAAAGGTCCGAAAGACCGCTGGAGAGGCGATGGTCGTTCCCGACCCCTGAGGATACCCCCATAGGGGGGAGGCCGGTATCCACAATGGACTTATCCCTATTCCCCTGGGGTGGGTCTTGAGCATGTTCCAAAATGGCCGTAGAGTTTATCCTTGTTGAACACACTACATAGTTATAGACTCGAAGCCAAAACGCTTCTCGGTATGGACGATCCCAAAAACGTCTTCGTGGGTCAGTCGCCTCGCACCCGCCAGGTGCTGCAACTGATTCATAAGTTAGGAAGATGCCGCTGGCCGGCGCTGCTGCTCGGCGAAACCGGTACCGGTAAAGAGGTGGTGGCGCGCGCTATCCATAATATAAGCGCGAGCGGCCCGTTCGTCACGATCGACTGCTCGGCTATGGTCGGCCCGTTGATGGAAAGCGAGTTATTCGGCCACGTCAAGGGGGCTTTCACAGGCGCCGCGTTCGCGAAAACCGGCTTGATCGAAAGCGCCAACGGCGGAACCGCTATGTTCGACGAAATCGGCGAGCTGCCCCTGGACTTGCAGTCCAAGTTGTTACGCGTACTGCAGGAAAAGGAATTCCGGCCGGTCGGATCGCTGACCACGCGCCGCTCCGATTTCCGCATCATCGCTGCGACCAATCGCGATCTGGCCAAGGAAGTGGAAAAAGGAACGTTTCGCCGCGACCTGTACTTCCGGTTGAATGTCATCAATATACGGCTCGCCCCGCTGCGCGAGCGCCGCGAGGATGTTCCCGCCCTGGTCAATCATTTCCTGGCGCGGGTGGGCGGAAACTACACGCTTACGGCTGAGACCATGGAAGTGTTGCTCAACTACGACTGGCCCGGCAACGTTCGGGAATTGGAGAACTGCATCCAGCACATGGTGGCGATCAATTCCGGGCCGTTGCTGCACGTTGCCGACTTGCCCTCGAGCCTCCAGAATTTCATGTTGCAGAGGACGTCGCAATCCCTGATGGCCGCGGCAACAGCTCTGCGCCTGCCCACGTCCGACCAACCCGGCGGCGCGCACCTGGACGAGATTCCTCCCGCGGTTCAGGCGATGGCGTCGGTCATCCCGCTGGCGGAACTGGAGCGCCGCGCGATTCTGAACGCGCTGGACTACACCAAGGGCGACCGAGCCGTAGCCGCGCACCTGCTGGGGATCGGCCGGACCACGCTGTACCGCAAGCTGAAGGAATATCATCTGGCGAACTGACGCGCGGAAGGCGTGAGGATAAAATATTCTCATGACCTACTACGGCGCAAAAGAACTTGCGGATAGTTTCCGCACGGTCCGCAAGAACACCATCACGATCGCGGAAGAGATTCCCGAAGATCGCTACAGCTTCCGCCCGGCGCCGGACGCCAGAACCGTCGCCCAGACGCTCATCCACATGGCCGACGCAACCAAGCTTCCCGCGCACATCCACGGCACACTGAAACTCAAGACGCTGGAGGGGTTCGATTTTTTTGGTTTCTTCGGGGCCATGATGGCCGAACAAGAGAATCCTCCCGGGAAGGCCGAAATCCTGAAGCGGCTGAACGAGCACGGGAATCGTTTCGCGGACTGGATGGGGAGCCTTTCGGAGAGTTTCCTGGCCGAGCGCGTTTCATTTCCCGCGGGCATGACGCCTCCGGACAAGACGCGGTTCGAGATGCTGCTGGGTCCCAAGGAGCACGAGATGCATCATCGCGCTCAGCTCATGGTGATCCAGCGGATGCTGGGGATCGTCCCGCACCTGACGCGCCAGATGAACGAGCGCATGGCCGCGATGACGGCGGCTCAAAAGAAAACCTCCGCCTAAAACGCGTCAGACGGACACCCACTCCGTTGCAAAGGGAGCGCGCAAGCCCGCCCCACAGAGTTAACTAGCTGCGATTCTGACGGCGGCGGACCAGGCGCTTCCAGGAAGTTCTCTCGATGGTCGGCGGGCGGAACGCCTGATCGATCAGCTCAGCCTGTTCCTGCGTGTGACGCTTCAGCGATCCCGGAGCCGTGCTCGCGCTTTCCGGCCGGCCCGCGTATCCAATGACGCGATGCTGTGCCTGGATCATCGGCTGAATCCAGCCGCGGACGAATGCCCAGGCTCCCATATTGCGCGGCTCTTCCTGCACGAACACGATTTCGCCCGCCGCGGGATACCGCGCCAGAACCTGGGCGAACTCGGCTTCCGGGAATGGATAGAGCTGTTCGATGCGGACGATGACCGTGTCCGCCGCTTTGCGGTGATCGCGCGCGGCAGCCAGATCGTAGTATATTTTCCCGTTGCACACCAGAATTTTGCGGATCGTCTGCGGATCGGTGACGGTCGAGTCGTCCAGCAGCGGATGGAATGAGCCGCCGGTCAGATCGTCCACGTTCGACAAGACCTTGGGATGCCGCAGCAGGCTCTTCGGCGTGGCGATAATCAGCGGCTTTCGTAGACCGCGCCGGTCCGGGCCGCCGTACATCTGGCGACGGAGCAGATGAAAATATTGCGCGGGGGTGGTCGGATTCGCCACGCGCATGTTGTTCTCCGCGCACAACTGCAGGAAACGTTCCAGGCGAGCGCTGGAATGTTCGGGCCCCTGCCCTTCCTGTCCGTGTGGCAGCAGCAGCACCAGGCCGCTGGGCTGTCCCCACTTCGATTCGGCGGCGGCCAGGAATTGATCGATGATCACCTGCGCTCCGTTGGCGAAGTCTCCGAACTGAGCTTCCCACAGCACCAGCGTCAGCGGATCAGCCACGCTGTAACCGAACTCGAATCCCATGACGGCGAATTCGCTGAGCGGGCTGTTGTACACCTCGAAACGCGCCTGATCGGGCGAGAGGTGCTGCAGTGGGACGTAAACGCGATCGTTTTCCGCATCATGATACTGGACATGGCGCTGGCTGAACGTCCCGCGCCCGCTGTCCTCTCCGCTGAGCCGAACCGGCGTGCCTTCCAGCGCCAGGCTTCCGAACGCCAGCACCTCGGCCAACGCCCAATCGATCGGACCGCTCAAAGCTTCACGGCGTTTCGTGAGGAAGCCGGTGAGTTTCGGATGGATGTGAAAATCCGAAGGAAACGTGGTGATGCGATCGACGATCTGCTCCAGAATCTCGCGCTCCGGCGCTTCCGGAGGCGGATCCCGCGGGATCGCGGCGGCTGGAAGGGTACTGAGCTCCTGAGTCTCGTATTGCTGCTTGTGCTGTTGGGCTTCGTCGTAGACCGCGTAGAGCCGCTGGCGCTGGGCGTCGCGCAGCTTGGTGATCTCGTCCGCCGCGACCAAGCCCTCATCCGCGAGCTTTTCCGCATACTGCTCCGTCACCGGCTTCTGCGCGCGGATCTTGCGATACAGGATCGGCTGGGTGTAGCTGGGATCGTCGGCTTCGTTGTGCCCGTACTTGCGGTAACACACCAGGTCGATCACGACGTCTTTGTGGAACCGCTGCCGGTAGTCGTAGGCGATCTGGGTCAGGCGGATGCAGGCCTCCGGGTCGTCGGCGTTGACATGGAACACCGGCGCGCCGAAAGCCAGCGCGACGTCAGTGCAGTATGTTGAAGAGCGCGCGTCTTCCGGATTGGTGGTGAACCCGATCTGGTTGTTGACAACAATGTGAACCGTACCGCCGGTCGAGTAACCGGGGACCTGCGACAAATTCATGGTCTCGGCGACGATGCCCTGCCCCGCCATGGACGCGTCGCCGTGAATCAGCAGCGGAACCACGCGCTCGCGCTCCGCGTCATTCAGACGATCCTGCTTAGGCCGCGCCAATCCTTCCGCCACCGGATTCACAGCTTCAAGATGGCTGGGATTGAAAGCGACGGTCACGGTGATATCTTTCCCGCTGGAGGTTTTGCGCACGCCCGTGGCGCCCAGGTGATACTTGACGTCGCCCTGTCCTTCAAACGATTCCGGATCGATCGCATCTCCGTCGAATTCGGAAAAAAGCTGCAGCATGCTCTTTCCGACGATGTTGACCAGCGTACTGAGCCGTCCGCGATGCGACATCCCCACCACGCACTCGACCACGCCACCGGCGGCTGCGCGCTCCAGCAGCTCGTCGAACATGGCGATCATCGATTCGCCGCCTTCCAGCGAAAAACGCTTGTGGCCCTTGAAACGATGATCCAGGAACAGCTCGAAACCTTCCGCCTCGACGATGTCTTTGAGAATGCGCCGGCGCGTCGCGTTGTCGGGCTGCCAGGGATTCTCGATGCGAGCTTCCAGCCAGCGCCGTTCTTCGGGATTATCGATGTGCATGTACTGCACGCCCATCTTTCCCGCATAAATCGACCGCAACCGCTCCGCCAGCGCGCGCAGCGTCATCACACCAATCGATCCAGCGTGGAAAGTGCGGTCCAGATCCCAAATGGTCAAGCCGTGCGCGGACGGCTCGAGATCGGGATGCGGCGGCCGCTGCGAGCCGAGCGGATCGAGATCGGCTTCCAGGTGCCCGCGCTCGCGCCAGGCTTGAATAAAGCGCGCCACCGCGGCCTGCTTCACCGGATCAGCATTGATCAGCGGCGCTGCGGCCTGGTCCGGCTCCCATCGCACCGGGCGCTGCGAAATGCCGAGATCGCGAAAGACTTCTTCGTAGAATCCGTCTTCGCCTTCGAGCAGCGCTTGCAGCCGTCCCAGAAACGCTCCCGATTCGGCGCCTTGAATCACGCGGTGATCGTAAGTGCAGGTCACCGTCATCACCTTGCTGATGCCGAGCGACACGCGCGTGTCTTCTGGAACACCCCGGTATTCCGGCGGATAATCGATCGCTCCGGTCGCGATAATCGCTCCCTGGCCCTGCATCAACCGCGGATTCGATCCCATGGTCCCGACGGTTCCGGGATTGGTCAGCGAAATCGTGGTGCCTTCGAAATCGGAAATTTGGAGCTTGTTGTCGCGTGTCCGTGCGATCAGATCGTCGTACGCAGTCATGAACGCGGCGAAGTTCATGGCATCGGCGTTTTTGAGATTCGGAACTTTGAGCGACCGGGCACCATCTTTGCCCGCGACGTCCACCGCGATGCCGAGGTTCACGTGCTCGCGCGTGACGCGATACGATTCCGCTCCGGCTTCCGAATAAGCCTGGTTGATCGCGGGCACTTTCTTGAGCGCCTTGACGATGGCCCACGCGATCAGATGCGTGTAGGAGATTTTGCGATGCCGGCCGATGGCGCGGCGGTTTTCCTCCAGCACCTTGGTCGGCATGACGCGATTGCTAGTAGCGACCGGAATCGAAAGACTCGCGGTCATGTTCTCGGCGATTTTCAGCGCCGGCCCGCGAAGTGGAACCAGTTGCTCGCCCGGCGCCGGCACGGGCGGCTCGGCTTTGCGCGTTTCGACGATCGCCGTAGTCTGCGCAGGCTCGGGATGTCCATTCGATTCAAATACTTGGGTCCAGCCGGAATCGACCGTCTTGCGATCGTGCAGGTATTGCTGATACAGCTCGTCTTCGAGCCAGCTATTCACACTTGGAGCGGGATTCTCAGCCATGCGGTTCCGACTACCATGTTAGCTGATGCCTCGACTGCTGATCTTCTCCGACATCCACAACGACGCGCGCGCGCTGGAGAAATTGATGGACATCGAGGCGGACTATTATTTCTGCGCGGGCGACCTGGTGACGTTCCGTCGGGGGCTCGACAAGATGGCCGAGGGGCTCAAGCTGCGCGCCGATCGGATGTACATTCTTCCGGGGAATCACGAATCGGAGCGCGACATCGTTTCGCTGTGCGAGCAGCACGGCTTTGTGAATTTTCATGGCGCCTCGATCGAAATCGGCGGCGTGCACGTCGCCGGGCTGGGATATTCGAGCCCGACGCCGTTCAACACTCCGGGCGAATATTCGGAAGAGGAGATCGCGGGTCGGCTTTCGAAGTTCGGCGATCTGCATCCGCTGGTTCTGATCTGCCACGCTCCTCCTCTCAATTCAAAACTCGACCGGATCCGCGAAGGCTTGCACGGAGGCAGCCGCTCAGTGCGGGAGTTTATCGAACAGCATCATCCTCGCGATTTCTTCTGCGGCCACATTCATGAGACGGAAGGAGTGGTGGAGCAGTTCGGCTCCACTCGCGCGCAGAACGTGGGGAAGCGAGGATATCTGCTGGAGCTTTGAGAATCATCGATCCGCGTCCGCGGCGAGAACTATTCCGGGGTGCGTTGTGACGCAAATGCAATGCGAGTGACACGCGGCACGATCGACGCGGCACTCGCCGCAAATTTATCGTGCCTCAAAGGATAGAGTTTAGAATTCGCATCGGATGCTGACCTGGGCCCGGCGCGCGTTGGTCCCGTCGGGAAAGCCTGAGGACGCAGTCGGCGTTCCCAAGCCCACCGCCGGGCTGATATTGAACCCGTTGGCGGTGTAGCCGCGGCTGGTGATCCCGGTGAACGTGATGTTGTTGGCTATGTTGAATACTTCGAAGTTCAAGGTCGCCCGGAAACGCTCATTGACGGGGAGAATTTTCGAGATTCGCGCATCGGCACGATACGTGTTCGGAAGGCGCAGCGTGTTGATCCCGAGAAACGGCACCTGACTCGATCCGCCAAATCCGTTCAGCGTCCCGTTGAACGCCAATGAAGAACCCGCGGGAAAGCCGGCGGAAACGAGCTGCGCAGCCGTCAAATTGCCGGTGACGCTCAAGGATTCCGTCACGGGCTGGCCGGTGGAAATCGTGGTGATGGTTGCGAGCTGCCAGTGGTTGATCAGGAAACGTGAAAGCGCGTCGGTTCGCGAGGTCAACGCGGGCGACCAGATCCAGTTGATCACCAGGCGCTGGCGAACATCGAGCTGCGAGTCGCCGCGATTGCCCTTGTAATCGCCGTTGAACAGGCTGCCCGGCGCGTTATTGCCAAGAAACAGATTGCCGCCGGCGTTCCCCATGTTGTCGTCGATGGCATGCGACCAGGTATAAGCCAGGCTGCCTTCGAACCCGTGCGCATAGCGCCGCTGCACCTGCACCGCCATACCGTTGTAGTAACTGTTTCCGCCATTGTCGACGCCGATCACGCGGCTGTAGCGCGGATCGATCTTATCGGAGACCAGATAGACCGGCGTAGTGAAAGTCCCTACCTGGGTGCCGCTGGAGTTGAGGATGTTGTACGTCAGGGTGTGCGGCGGAAGCACCGGCAGATTGAGATCGCGGACGGTCAGCAATTCTGCCGCGCGGCTCCACATATAGCTCACGGTGACCGAAGTTTTCGAATCGAGCGCGCGCTGGATGGACAGATCTCCCTGTTCGCTATAAGGCGTGCGGAGTCCGTTCACCGCAAATCCCACAATTGCGGCGCCGGGCGTCCCGGCGGGCGACGGCAGAAGATTGGGGAACAGCGGAGCCACGGCAGCCTGCGATGCCTGCGAAGTTTGCAGTGACAGGGTCTGCTGATACAGATTGTTGGTGGTAAACAGCGAGTTAATCATCGCGCCCGGATAGCGCGCGTAGTAGATCCCGTAGCCGCCGCGAATCACGGTCTTCTTGTCGTTCAGATTCCAGGCAAAGCCCACGCGGGGAGCGATGTCGCCTCCGTAGGATGGAACGCGGCCGGTCTGCGGATAGTCCGTATTGGTCAGCGGAGGACTCGGCAGGAAGGTATGTTCGTAGCGAAGGCCATAGTACAGCGTGACATTCGGCGTGATGCGAAATTGGTCTTGCGCGAAGAAGTTCACTTCGTGGATCACCGCATCCACGGCCGGATTCCCGAAGGCCTGGGTAAAGCTCGAGTAGTCCTTCAAACCGGCGGTGTTGCCGGAATAGTCGAGAGCGAACGCATTCGTGTTGGGAAACGAGTAGCCCCCGTTTCCGCTCAGCAGCTGGTGCGTAAAGTCTTCCGTATCGAAGACATCGATGCCGAATTTCAGGCTGTGTTTTCCCACGGTCCAGGAAAGATTGTCGGCGTATTCGAAGCGGCTTTCGCTGGGCTGAATGCGCGGCAGATAGTTTCCGGAGCCGATCGCCTGGCCGTTCACCGAAACGCTGAGCGGGCCGAAGATGGGATCGAACAGCTTGGGGTCGAGGGCATCGGCCTGACGATCCTTGAACCATCCGAAGCGTGCTTCGTTCACGATATTGCTGCTGACGATGTAAGTCCAGCTCGCGCGCGCGTAACGTCCCTGAACGTCGTCGATGCCGTTGCTGTTGAGCGCGCCGCCGCTGGTCACCGCGGCTCCGGTCTGGACGCCGTCGGGCGAGTTGAAGTGCTCGTAGTTGAAATCGATGCTGAAGGAGCTCTTCTCGTTGGGGCGCCAATCGATCTTCCCCAGGCCGGTCTGCTGATTGGCCGTGCGGGGGAAGGTCTGATAGAAGCGCGGCAGAGTGCCGTTGATCGCCGCGCATTGCTGCGGTGTAGCCGCGGGCTGTCCTGCCGAGGGCACTCCGCAGCCGATCCAGCTTTGGGTCGCACTGTTGACCACCGAGGGATTGATGATGCTCGACACCAGCGGAAAATCGCGAAGCTGCTCTTCAGTATTGAAGAAGAAGAACAGCTTGTTCTTGATGATCGCCCCGCCGATGCTGCCCCCGAACTGATGCCGGACCTCGTGCGGATTGAAGGCGGCGAATGGATCGCGCGCATCCAGGGTTCGGTTGCGGAAAAACCAGTAGGCGGTGCCGTGAAGATCGTTAGTTCCGCTGCGCGTGATGGTGTTGATCACGCCGCCCAAAGCGCGGCCGAATTCAGCGGAGTAGCTGTCGGAAAGAACTTCGAATTCCTGAACCGCATCCTGCGAGATCTGTGTCGGAATGCGCGTGCGCCCCGCGTTTTCGTTGTAGAAGGTCTCGGTGGTGTCGTTCCCGTCCGTCATGAAGTTGTTGCCGCCCGGAATCCCGCGGAAGCTCAGGAGTCCGGAGGTTCCGTCCGGCACCACGGCCGGCGTCAGAAGGGCGAACGAGTCGACGCGGCGGCCATTGATCGGCAGATTGTCGATCTGATGGGACGTGACATTCTGCGAAACATCCGTTTTGGTCTCGATCAGCTCTGTCGCGGAAGCCACTTCCACGTGCGTCGTGGAGGACTCCACGTCGAGTCTCGCCGTTACGTTCATGTCTTGTCCGACCAGGAGCGTAAGGTCCGTCGCGCGGTATTCCGCAAATCCAGGCGCCTTGACCATGACTTGATATCCAGAGCTCGGAACCAACCCAGGTGCATTGAACACACCTCCGTCGGTTGAGGAGATTCTGCGATGAATTCCCAGGCGCTCGTTGTCGACCTCAACAGAAGCGCCGGCGACGCGAGCTCCGCTTGGATCGAGGACCACTCCGGTGACGCCACTGACGCCGCCTGCAGTTTGAGCGCGGACGACACCAACGACTGCCGTGGCAACGACAACAACGAACGTTATTTTTCTCATAGGGATGGGGGCAATGCCGAAGTTGAGGATAGCCGCGAAGGATGAAATCCGGATTTATAACAAATGAAGGATCAATAAAATCATGATCCAGCAGTGACTAAAAGCTTCGGATTTCTTCGCGTCGCGTGCCGGGCGCGTTTCGTGAAGCGGACCACAGACGCGCCATGATATTCTCTCCAGGGGAGTCAACCAATGGAACCAAAAAAATCAAAACTGCCAGGCGAAGCGATCGCACTCTATAACCTCTTCATTCACGGCGAGATCAGCCGCCGGGATTTCATGGACGGCCTGCAGCGCTTTGCTATCGGCGGCCTGACTGCGGCGGCGCTGATGGAGGCGCTGATGCCCAACTACGCTGCCGGGCAGCAGGTATCCAAGACGGATGATCGGATCAAGGCATCCTACGAGACCGTCCCGTCGCCCCAGGGAAATGGAAGCATCAAAGGGTATTTCGTTCGGCCGGTCAGCGCGGACACGCGCGCGGCGGCCGCGTCGAAATTGCCCGGGATCATCGTGGTGCACGAAAATCGGGGACTGAATCCTCATATCGAAGACATCGCGCGGCGGCTGGCGTTGGCGAACTTCATGTCGTTTGCGCCCGACGGCCTGACGTCTCTGGGCGGTTTCCCCGGGGACGACTACAAAGGCGGCCAGATGTTCAGCAAGGTCGACGGCAAAAAGATGGCCGAGGATTTTGTGGCCGCGGCGATGTGGCTGAAATCCCGCGCGGACTGCTCGGGGAAGATCGGCGCCACCGGTTTCTGTTACGGAGGAAGCATCTCCAACACCCTGGCCGTGCGGCTGGGCGCCGATATCGCGGCGGCTGTGCCGTTCTACGGCGGTCCTCCTTCTAAGGACGACACAGCCAAAATCAAGGCGGCGATTTTAGTCCATCACGGAGAACTCGACGCGCGGCTGGCAGCGACGTGGCCGGATTACGCGGCTGCGCTTAAAGCGGCCAACGTTCCGCATGAAGGCTACATCTACCCCGGGGCAGTTCATGGCTTCAATTGCGATGCGACACCGGAACGCTATAACAAACCTGCGGCCGATCTGGCGTGGCAGCGCACCATCGATTGGTTCAACAAATACGTGCGCGCCTGACCGAAGCCGCTCCTAAAATGACGGTCGACAGAGCGTGATATGATCGCGTAACACGCGAACCGACTGGAGGCATCCACGAATGAATAAGACGATTCTGAGCATCGCATTTGCGACCGCGGCCGCGGCTCCCGTAGCTGTGCAGGCGCAGTCGAAACCCACGTCTGCCACCTACATCACCAAGGAAGAAGTTGATAAGGTCAACTCGACTCCCGGTATTGACCGAACCATCCGGGTTCTGGATATCGGCGGAGAACATTTCTCAGTTGGGGTGGTCCATCGCGTCAGCGCTGCGGCGGCTGCTGCGGCGC
>Ga0070735_10004257_pt1 | contig 12125 bp, 11 predicted proteins | sample Coa_R1_FD_66443 | JGI IMG/M metagenome (GOLD analysis project Ga0070735, IMG submission 66443) | Surface soil microbial communities from Centralia Pennsylvania, which are recovering from an underground coalmine fire - Coalmine... | ecosystem: Environmental > Terrestrial > Soil > Unclassified ... | reverse complement strand
CCCGGCGGCACTTGCATCAGAAATGCCTGCATCAATTCTTCCGAATAGCCCATCAGTTCGCTCGCTGCTGTCTTCGCACGCTCGACTCCGTAATGAGCGCAAACTTCTTGGAGACGCTCCGCGCCGGTGTGGCACGCCGCGATTTGCGCTCCCAGGTCGCCTTCACGTTCTTCCGGAGTGCGCACATTGTTGAGCAGGAGCGCGAGTATATCCCGATCCATTTTTCCCCCGCGAACGATTTTCACCGGTGGAATGCGAAAGCCTTCCTGATAGATTTCGCTGCATAGTCCCATTGAACCGGGGTAGGTTCCGCCTACGTCGGCATGATGGGCACGGGAGGCTACGTAGAAATCCGGATTGCCTCTAGCTTTTCGCCGGCGAGATTTCGTTCTCGTGGTGCTCGGCGCAAGTACGCGCCGTACTTGCTGCTTCACATACACGGGCGCCACCAGCGTTATATCTGGCAAATGAGTGCCGCCGCGGAAGGGATCGTTCAGCATCACGGTATCCCCCGGCTCCATCTCGCAGGTTTCGACCGCTGAGCGCACCGACATCGGCATGGAGCCCAGATGCACCGGCATATGGTCACCCATCGCGATAACTTCGCCTGCGCCGTCAAACACTGCGCACGAATAATCCCGGCGCTCTTTAATGTTGGGCGAAAACGCTGTCCGGCGCAGGGCAGCGCCCATTTCTTCGGCAATCGACTGATAGAGATTCTTGAAAATTTCGAGTTCAATCGGATCACGCCGCATGAAGCGCAGTGTACCGGAAGCAAAAATTCTTGGGTAAAAATGCAAAAAGATGTTGACAGAGTGTTAACACTGCCGCAATATCTTGTAGCAAGGGCGCTACTCATACCAGAAATGGGTAGCAGTTTGCATTCGGGTCCCGAACTGAAAAAGGGAAAATCGTTCACGGAGGAACCTTCACAATGGCAACCAAGAAGAAGGCAAAAAAGAAAAAGCACTAACCAACCGTTTGCGAAACGATACTTCGCAAGGGCCAAAGAATTCAGTTGCCTCTCAGGAGAAGCACCTCTTGAGAGGCGTTTCTGTCTGGTTGAGCGGGGTACCGACCTAAGACATACGCGAAATTCTTCATCTCCCTTCCATCCTGTGTCACAATACGGGAGCGCCACTCTCGCATGAGAGAGATGAGTCCCAAAAAACAAACCGCTGGCAAAAACAAAGGGGATGACGTTTTCATTCCCGACAAACTTTATTTCCGCATCGGCGAAGTCGCCACGCTGTGCAAGCTTCCCGCCTATGTGCTTCGCTTCTGGGAGAGCGAGTTTCCGCAACTCAAGCCGGTGAAGAGCAGTACCGGCCAGCGCATGTATCGCAAACGCGACGTGGAGAACGTTCTGCGCATCAAGCAACTTCTCTACGAGCAGGGATTCACGATTGTTGGCGCGCGCCAGCAATTGCGATCGGAAACGAAGAGTGACAAAAGCCAGGCGGCAATTCCGTTCCCCGCGCAATCTCCCTCCGAATTGCAGAGCATCCGCCAGGGATTGCGGGAGATTTTGAATCTGCTTTCGACACGGAAAACCGGGTAGGCCTGATATTTCACCTCCGGCGATAGGTCATAGGGCTTAAGGTCATCTAGTTCCTTCCGGCTCGGCTCCAGGCCAAAGCTTGATATCAATAACCAGGACCCAGGGCCTGACATCAAGACCGAGGCCGCCCTACGCCAAATGTTCCGAACCTGTCTTCCGAATTTTTCCCGCATTTGCCGCATCCAGCCGGATGCGGCTAGCCCGCGCAGTCTCATGGAGCAGATCGTCAGTGGCGCGAGAGGCCTCCCCTGACATCACCGAACCTGCGGCTAAGGCAAAGCGGAGCGCATCGGCCTGATCGTCGAAATATAGAATGACTTGCCCGGACATAAAGGACACCCCCGAGGTGGACTACTTTCTTCTGCAACTTTCCCGCAGGCTTTTCCGCTGCCCAGAAGAGCGACGAGCAGGTGCGGCGACGAGCATGACACAAAGAGCTATTTGTTCGATTGTCGCGGAGGATGGGAGAAGTCAGAAGTGATTTTCTTGGTTCGGGGGATGCCTGGAAGTACCGGCGACGTTAGACAACGCTCTTCGGACTAAGAACGAGAATGGTCGGGACGGGCAGATTTGAACTGCCGACCCCTCGCACCCCAAGCGAGTGCTCTACCAGGCTGAGCCACGTCCCGACTGGATGGAACCCGCTGCGACGAACTGCAGCGGTTGGGGTTTAACTCAAGAATTTTACCACTCGCGCCGCAGTTCCGCGCAGGACGCACGATTTATCGCTTAAGTTTCTGCTCTAGCGGTGGCAGGGCGCAGGCCACGGGTTCAATCCCGGAGCGAACTGGAAGTCCAGCGGAGTGGTAATCCGCACGCGCAGCTTGATGCGGGCCAATGCGCCTGTCTTGGGGTCTGCTTTGTACGAAGAAATCGTAATCCGGACCCACCCCTTCCGCGCATTATCGACAGCGTTCGTGTAGTCGGCCAATGCTCTATCAGGATCGGGGGTTTGATAAGACCTCAAAACGTTGCCGACCAATGCGGAGATTCGATCGTAGTCGGAGCGATCGAGGAGGAAATTCATCTCGTGCGCATGCGATAAAGAAGACTTGATGGTTTCGCCGTATCCAGGCCCGAGCATCTGGTTGCCGTTAAACCGCAGGGGTAAATTCACTGGGTAGATGTAGTCCTTGGTATTCGCTTCTGCTGGGACGATATCGACAAACCAGCCCGGCTCCTTTCGGCTCCTTAGGCGAAACAGCAAGCCTCCGCCCAACTCACGCTCGTAGTTGTCATTGGCATTCAGAGTTAGCTTGAAAGAGACGAACTGGCACGAAGGGGATTGCTCTGCCTGAGCACTGAGCAGGGAAAGCAGGCATAACGACAGAAACCCGACAAGCAAGATGTGACGACCGTGCCGGATCGGCATAAGTGGCTTAACTTTTCTTTCCCTTACGCTTTGTTTGCGGCTTCTCCTCCAGCACCGCGAATTGGATTTTCTTTTCCACTGGATCGATGCGGTCGAGGATCACGCGAATCTTGAGTCCCAAGCTATAAATCTTGCGTGAACGCTGGCCGATAATCTGGCGCGTGTTCTCGTGATAGGTGTAGTAGTCGTCCGTCAGCGAATTCATCGGAACGAGGCCTTCGACGAACAAATCGGTAAGTTCGACGAAGAAGCCATATTTGGTGACGCTGGTGATCAGGCCGTCGAAGTCTTCGCCGATACGATCCTGCATGAAACGGACTTTTTTCCATTCCATCAATTCGCGCTCGGCATCGCCGGCGCGTCGCTCAGAGTAGCTCGATTCTTCAGCAATGTTGTGCAGTTCATTGGTCGCGATTGGCCCGTGCAGCGCCTCCTGAGGAGCCGGTCCTACCCGCCTCTTCGACCAAGGCGAAGCCGAAGTTTCCGATGTCGGGACAGCCGTCCCCGGCTGTCCAGCCGGGCCAAGCCCGGCGGCCGAGCCACTATCCCCGAGGACACCTTTCAAGATCCGATGCACAATCAAATCCGGATACCGCCGGATCGGCGACGTGAAGTGCGTATATGTCGGTGCTGCCAGCGCAAAGTGGCCGACGTTTTCTTCCGAATATCGCGCCTGCTTGAGCGAGCGCAGCATGAGATAGCTTAGAATTCGCTCCTCTGGCTTGCCCGCGATTTTTTCGGTCAGCTTCTGATACATGCGCGGGGTGATGTGGACATCTTTCGGAATTTCCAGCGTGCGGGCTTGCCTGCCCGTGCCGCGTGCGGCGCGCCGGTCGCTTTTGAATTGCACACGCTGGATGGGGAGCGGCCCGACTCCAAGTGAATAGCCGAAAGTTGCGGCGATGACTTCGAAGTCGTAAACCCGCTTGGCATCTGGCTTCTCGTGGATTCGATATAAGGACGCAATGCCGTGCGATTCCAGATAGTGTGCCACGCATTCGTTCGCCGACAACATGAATTCTTCAATCAGCCGGTGCGCAATGTTGCGCTCGGAGCGCGTGATGCTCTTCATCAATCCGAATTCGTCGAACTCGATCACCGGCTCCGGCAAATCGAAGTCGATCGACCCGCGGCGCTGGCGCTTCCGGTTGAGGATTATTGCGAGATCGCGCATGAGTTCGAAGGTCGGCACCAGCGGCGTGTAGCGATTGCGCAATATAGTATCGCCCTCGAGCACGGCGTTCACATCGGTGTAGGTCATGCGTTCGGCGGAACGGATGACGCCCTCACACAGCTGATAGCTGACGACCTCGCCGTGATGATCGATCTCCATCAAGCAAGAAAGCACGAGACGATCGAGGTTTGGCCTCAAGCTGCAGACATCCGTAGATAATTCCAAGGGCAGCATTGGCACGGCACGATCGGGGAAATAAACGCTGGTACCTCGTAGTCGAGCTTCCTGGTCGAGCGCGGAGTCCGCCGTGACGTATTGCGCCACGTCTGCGATGTGCACTTGCAGCTCAAAATTGCCATTGGCCAGATGGCTCACTGTGACGGCGTCATCGAAATCGCGGGCAGTTTCGCCGTCGATGGTGACGATAGGCAGTTTGCGGAAGTCACGGCGATGCTGAAGTTCGGTAGCCGGAATCGTCGGGGGGACCTGCTGCGCCTCTTGGAGTGTGGCAGCGGGGAAGCGATGCGGCAGATGGAATTTGCGGATCGTGATTTCGACGTCGACTCCGAAGTCCTCTTCGCCGCCGAGAATCTCGATCACGCGACCGCGAGGGCTCTGCGTCGGCGTCGGCCAGTCGGTGATCTCCACGTCCACCGCGACCCCTTCCAGATCGTTCCATTCGGTGCGGGACTGCGCTTCATGGCCGAGGACGCGGTCCACAGATTTTTTCTGTGATCCCTGTCTTCGCTGCGCTTTCGGTTTTTGATTCAAGAGGGGGGGCACAGAGGAGTTATTTCCGGGCATCTCCATTCCCCGCGGAATGACGATCTCCTGGGTGATTTTGCTGTCGATCGGCTTTACGTAGTTTTGGCGGCTTCCATAGTGAAAGACGCCAACTACTGTTTGCTGTTGGCGTACCACGGAGCGAACGATTCGGCCTTCGGCGCGACCATCGGGGCGTGTGGAGGTGATTTCAACCAGCACCTGATCCCCATGCATCGCACTGCCGATCGCGTGTGGGGAAATAAAAATGTCGCCGGAGAGCCGCGACTTCATGGCGGGACTGAGCACTTTTTCGTCTGGGATGACGAAGCCGAAGCCATCGCGGTGCATGGTCAGTCGTCCGGCCACGAGATTTTTATCGGCTGCCGGTGGAGGTAAAGCGAAGCGATCGGAGTTGAGTTCGACCAGTTGTCCGTCTTTCACCAGTTTCTGTAAATGGTTCTCCAGGTCTGCGCGCGCGTCGCCGTGCAGCCCTAGCTCGCGCACAAGTTGCTTGTATCCGGCGGAGCGCTTGGGCTGGCGGGCGATGTGTTGAAGGATCGTTGAATCGGAGAGCATGAAGCTGTCGGCTATCGGCTGTCAGCTTTCAGGATATCCCAAGCGTGGAAAAGTAAGCCTTGCTCCTGCACTTCTGTCTTTACCACGTATCTCCGCCCGCCCGCGGCGGCCACGCGCTCAGGATGCGGCGGATCATCGCGATCTGCCCGATGTGATAGCTGTTGTGCGCCACCAACTGCCAGAGGATCGCCTCCAGCGAAGAAGAGCGCTCCGTGTGGCTGGGATGTGTGGGTTCGATCTCGCGGTCGAGTTCGCCGCGATCCGGGGTTGCAAGCTCTGCGGTGGCATTTAATAGTGCAGAAAACTCTCCTCGCAATCGATCCCACTCCTGCTCGTCCACGGGTGTCCGGTTGGATGGGAAACTTTCTGAATTGTTTTCAGGATATTTCGGGCGCTCGCCGCGAATGCGGCGCAGGTCGTAATCCATCCAGTAATTCATGTGGAAGACGAGCTGGCCGATGGAGTGTGGGAAGCCGTCGACTCGACGAGCTGCAACCTCGGCGGAAATATCCTCAACGCAGGCCAACGGATCGACATGCGCGCCTTTGCCGCGCAGCAATTCCGTTAGAGCACGGGTACCTGACATGGATTAGCGGTCCGCAAAATACTTTTCTTCCAGAATCGCGCGATGATGCAGCTCGTGCCCGGCAATCATATAAGCAAGCGCCCGCACCGTAACTTCATTCTTGTTGGCGACTCCCCGCCTCGCCCATGCAGTTTCGTCAAGATTGCGAAACAGCGTAAGACTCGCCCTCCGTACTGCGATGTAATCCTCGATGACCTCCGGCAACGGTATGCGGGCAAACGGACCGTTACGGACGTAGTCATCCTGTTCGTAGCCTTCTATGGGAGTTGTATCGGCGCGCGAGATGCGAAGGGCGCGATAAGTGAAGATGCGCTCGGTGTCACACATGTGGCCGAGGACTTCCTTGGCACTCCACTTTTCCGGCGCGTAGCGAAATTCGCCATCCGCCTCATCCTTGCCGCTGAGCAGTTTCATAGTGTCGCGCCGCTGCTGGTCGAGCGCACTGAGGATATCCTCGCCTTTTACCAGCGCGATGTATTTTCCGTAATAGGGGGCGTATTCGCCGGCTTTGGGTCGAGCGATAGAAAGAGGCGGGTTGGCGGTGGCTGGTTCCAGCATAAGTCTCCTTCCGGACCTTTCGATAATTCTTCGTCCCACAGCATACTCTGGTTGATTGTGGAATATTCGTCAAAATGCTCGCACTCGGGAAAACTTACTCGGCAGCAGGGCCAAAAGGAAAGGTTCGTCTCTACCCCGGAGCCCCGCAGTTGTCTGCCTGATGGACGTACCAGACTAGGAAACGTTATTGAAAAGAAAGGCTTTTCCACAGCGTTCATTTTGAGACGAGGGAGTACAATGCCATTTGGTCACGGACATGCGGCCCATGACCCCAATCCCAACAAGGAAAGGAACTGTGTAACCCATGTGGAAGCCAACGAATCAGCCTCAAACGCCCGGGCGGCCAGCAGAGCCGGAGCGTCCAACTATGTCTACCCCGAGCGCGCCTGCAATTACGATGGCGAATGAGCCCGCCGTTGCTCCGCGTCCCGTGCCCGCTACCACCACCACGGCCGATCAGGCCACGATCGGCAAGTCGCTGGTCATTAAGGGCGAGGTTACTGGATCAGAATCGCTTTACATCGACGGCCGAGTGGAAGGCTCGATCAGCCTCGCAGGAAACCGCGTCACCATTGGTCGCAACGGTGTTGTGGCGGCAAACATCAATGCGCGCGAGATTGTTGTGCTCGGCAAAGTGCGGGGCAACCTGACCGCCAGCGATCGTGTCGATATCCGCAGCGACGGCTCGCTCACCGGCGATGTGGTGGCGGCCCGGATCTCGATCGAAGACGGCGCCTTCTTCAAGGGCGGCATCGACATCCGCAAAGGCGGCCAGCCGGCGCAGCAAAAGCCGAACGGCGAAGACAAGAGTATTCCCGCTCCGGAAGTCGCGGCAGTGGGTGCCAGAGCGTAAACGCGTTTCACGCAGCTCTGCAAAATTGACGGCGAAGATCGCGCAAGCGCGCGATCTTCGCCGCTTTGCTTTTCCCCCGTGAACGTTTTAGCGGCTGTACTGGTTGCGCTTCTTATCTGAGTGCCGCTCGAGGCCGAGCTGAATCAGCCGGTCGATTAAGTCTGGGTAGTCCAACCCAGAAGCTGCCCACAATTTGGGATACATGCTGATGGCCGTGAAGCCCGGCATGGTATTGATTTCGTTCAAGTAAATCTTGCGACTCGCAGCATCCATCAGGAAATCGACCCGCGCCAGGCCGGAACAATCGACCGCCTTAAACGCCCGCACGGCCAGCTCCTGCACTTTCCTGATTTCCACTTTACTGAGCTTTGCGGGAATAATAAGTTCGGAACCCTCATCCAGATATTTGGCGTTGTAATCGTAAAATTCTTTCACCGGGACGATTTCGCCTGGGATGGAAGCGGCAGGATCGTCGTTACCGAGAACAGAGCACTCAATCTCTCGCGCCTTGGTTTTCTTTCCTCCCACGCCCTGCTCGATTACGATTTTCCGATCGAATCGGGCCGCTTCTTCAATCGCAGGCCCCAGCTCTTTACGGTTGTGCGCCTTGCTGATTCCCACCGACGACCCCAAATTTGCCGGCTTCACAAAAACCGGATATCTCAGCTTGCTTTCAACCAGCTTTTGAACTTTTTTAGATTCATTTTCCCATTGGCTCCGTAGAATCGTCACGTGCTTCACGATGGGAATGCCCGCGGCGATGAATAAAGACTTCATGATGTCTTTGTCCATCCCCGCAGCCGAGCCGAGAACGCCTGCACCCACGTAGGCGATGTCGGCGAGCTCGAGCAGTCCCTGAATCGTGCCATCCTCGCCGAATGTGCCGTGCAGTACCGGAAAAATAACATCCACATTAATGGCGCGGTCACTGGCGCGCCGCAGGAGCGCGGCATCGGTTTGAAAAGGCACCAAACCGCTTTCCCGATGTACCGGCTCTGGCGGGACAACCACCGCTTCGCCCTGAGCTAGAACGGCCGCCGGTTGAGTGATTTCCGGATCACCCGCGCGAAGATGGCGAGGTTCGATCACCAGCTTGCCTTGCAACAGGTTTTCGGCGTCCGCTGCGGTGAGCCACTTGCCATCTTTGGTTATTCCGATGGGAACGACTTCGTACTTATCCTTATCGATCGCTTGCAAAACGGACGCGGCGGAAAGTAGCGAGACTTCATGCTCGCCACTGCGCCCGCCAAAGAGAATACCGACGCGAATCTTTTTCATGATCATTCAACAGCGTTTCATCGCCGAGACAGGGGAGTAAGAAACCTGAAATGCAATAATTCCTCGGCGTTCCCCTCATGCTCGGCGGCTAATAGTTAAAGTATCTTCTTTCCGAAGGCCGACAATGCCAACTCCACCGCCAAGTCCGCCGTTCGATTGTGCTCGTCGATCACCGGATTGACCTCAACGATTTCCATACTCAACATGCGGCCGTGATCGGCGATGATCTCCATGGCCAGGTGAGCTTCGCGATACGTAGCGCCGCCGCGCACGGGCGTTCCCACTCCAGGCGCGTCTTCCGGATCAATCCAGTCCATGTCGAGAGAAATGTGGTAGCCCGCGGTGCCGCGTCCGGCCAAGCGCAAGGCTTCTTCCATCACGGTTCTCATGCCTCGCTCATCGATGTCGCGCATGGTAAAAACGCCGATGCCTGCGCGGCGCACGTTCTCTTTCTCAATTGCATCGATATCCCGCACCCCGACCAGCACACAGTTTTCCGGCAGCACCTTGGGGGAAAAATCAAAGATGTTCTGCAGTTCGACGGGGCCGAACCCCATGATCGCCGCCAGCGGCATGCCGTGCACGTTGCCGCTCGGGGAAGTTTCAGGGGTGTTGATGTCGGTATGAGCGTCGATCCAGATCAGGCCCACGCGCTGGTTGTGACGGCGATAAAATTCTGCGACACCGGCAACCGTACCTGCGGCCATGGAATGGTCACCGCCCAGCGAGAGCGGAATTTTACCCGCCTCCAGCGTCTTGATCACCAGTTCCGCGTGCTTGGTGCAGGTTGTGGTGATTTCTTTCAGATACTTCGCGCGGGTATCGCCTTCTTTTTTTTGCTCGGGAATGGCGACCGCGACGTTTCCGCCATCTTCCACTTCATGCCCGAGCGCCTCCAATCGCGCTTCAAGACCCGCAACCCGCACGGCGGAAGGTCCCATATCGACACCGCGACGCGACTGCCCAAGATCGAGCGGCACGCCAATTACGCGAATTTTCTTGGGAGAGATATTGGTCGTACTCAGAGCCATAGAAATTGAGTAATCCGGTAATTGAGCGATTTGGCACTTTGAGAAACCTACGCTAAAGGGTTTCAGTTTCTCGATTACCAAATTTCCCAATTACTCAATCAGGGGTATAGCCGGTGCAACATCCTCGGGAATGGGATCGTTTCCCGTACGTGCTCCAGTCCACAAATCCAAGCTACAGCGCGCTCGATGCCCATACCGAAGCCGCCGTGCGGAACGCTGCCGTACTTGCGCAGATCGAGATACCACTTGAAAGCTTCCTCGGGCAAATTATGTTCGTGGATGCGCTGCAACAACAATTCATGCGACGCCATGCGCTGCGAGCCGCCGATGATTTCGCCGTAGCCTTCAGGTGCGAGCACGTCGACGCAGAGCGCAAGCTCCGGCCGCTGCGGATCAGGCTCCATATAAAATGCCTTAACCTTCGCCGGGTACCGGTGCACCATCACCGGTTTGTCGAATTGGGCTGAGAGATAGGTTTCGTCCGGCGAACCGAAATCGCCACCCCATTCAAAGTTGGCCTCCAGCGCGCCTTTCGCATGGCCCTCCTGCAGATTCTTCACTGCATCGTCGTAACTCATGCGTGGGAACGGCGGAACGATATTTTCGAGTTTGGTAATATCACGCCCAATCGCCTGCAAATCAGAGCGGCGGCGCTCGAGGCAGCGCTTGACTATGAAACTGATCAGGCCTTCGGCCAGGTCCATCAGATCATCGAGTTCCGCATAGGCGATTTCAGGTTCGACCATCCAGAACTCGGTCAGATGACGGCGTGTTTTCGATTTCTCTGCTCGAAACGTCGGGCCGAACGAATACACTTTGCCCAACGCCATCGCCGTGGCTTCGATGTAAAGCTGTCCGGATTGCGTGAGATAAGCCTGCTCCTCAAAATAATCGACAGGAAACAGCGTGCTGGTTCCTTCGCAAGCTGCTGGAGTAAGAATTGGCGGATCGGTTAGCGTGAAGCCGCGTTCGTCAAAGAAATCGCGCACCGCTTTCACGATCTCGGCGCGCACCCGTAGAATCGACGCTTGCCGCTGCGAGCGCACCCACAAGTGCCGGTGTTCCATCAAGAATTCTGTTCCGTGTTCTTTGGGCGTGATTGGATATGGATCCGACTCGGGCACGCGTTGTACGATTTTCACGTCCGAAACGTCGAGTTCGTATCCGCCGGGCGCGCGCTTATCGGCGCGGACTTTGCCTTCCACCATCACGCTCGATTCCTGCGTAAGTGTCTTGATCGCCTCGAAGACCTCGGGCGTAACTGCATTTTTCGGCACGACACCTTGAATTACGCCTGTGCCGTCACGAAATTGCGGGAACAACAGCTTTCCGCTTTCGCGCAGATTATAAAGCCAGCCGCGAATTGTGACGGTCTGGCCCTCGTGCTTGCCAATTTCTGCAATTGTAGTAATGGGAGACATGAGATTGAGTAATTTCGTAGTTGAGAAACGGGGTAATTGGCGTTGCTTCAGTCCTGGCCTTTCGAAACTATCCAATTACCAAATATCTCGATTACGCATGTTCTACGCCGTTTCAAGCTTCTCAAACGTTGGTCCGAGCTTCTCTAATGGATTGATCTTTTCGTCGTGTTCCAACTCCATAAGTACTGGCGGCCTTTGCGGCGCGGATCGCAGCAACTCCATCGCTTGCTTCCAATCGATCGTGCCATTTCCCGGCCATAAATGCGCATCGCGGTTTTTATCATTGTCGTGAACGTGGGTTGAGTACACCAGTGGCCGCACAATCTCGAAAGCTTCGCCCACCGAACCCATCATGTGCGCGTGGCCAAAGTCGAAACAGATGCCGACATCGTCAAAATGCGCCGCGTGAATCATCTCCGTCAATTTGTCGGGCGTGGAAAGATCGTTGGGAATGTTTTCCAGAAGAATTCGCACCCCGAGCGGCTTGGCGAACGCGCGAAGATGCTCGACAGAGGTCATTGCGGCCTCAAATTTTTTCTCGTCGAAACCTTCGTTTGGAGTGCCCAGGTGCTGAATCAAAAATCGGAACGGAATCTGCTCCGCGATTTCGAGCGCGCGCTTGATTTCATCCATAGCATCGACCCGGGCGGCGCGGTCAGTGGAAGCAACGTTTACCGGCGGCGAACCGGTGCGGCCCCACTCGTAGTCGGAATAAAGCGGCGCATGCACGGAGTGCAGCGGAACTCCGCTGCCGCGAAACCACTCCGAAATTTCGCGAACGTGAGCCTTGCGATTGGCGTAATCGAGATGCTGCCGTGCCGCAAAGATCTCGATCGCCTGGACGCCATTGCGGGCCAATCCATCTAGGATCCCGGGATGCAACCGCTCCCTCACATATAAATATGTTGAAACTGCTCTTACCATGCCCAGTCCTTACCAAAAAGCTGTTT
>Ga0070735_10004256_pt1 | contig 12127 bp, 8 predicted proteins | sample Coa_R1_FD_66443 | JGI IMG/M metagenome (GOLD analysis project Ga0070735, IMG submission 66443) | Surface soil microbial communities from Centralia Pennsylvania, which are recovering from an underground coalmine fire - Coalmine... | ecosystem: Environmental > Terrestrial > Soil > Unclassified ... | reverse complement strand
CGGCGAGATCGATCGTGCCGTGCGCGACCATCCCGAAGTCGGCGCGCATGACCGACGCCACGAAACGGTTGTCGACGTAGAGCTGCGCGGTGCCACCGCCCGCGATTGAGAACCGGTACTGGCCGCTCGCTGGCGGCGTCAGCGTCGCGGTCCATTTGGCTGACCAGTTCGGACGCGCCCCGCGGCCACCGCCCGCGCCGCGCCCGCGACCGCCTTGTCCCGGCGCCGCGCCGGCCGGCGCCTCGCCTCGCGCGGCCGGCGGCGGCGTCTCAGCGCGTCCGGGCGGCAGCGTGCCGCCTTGTCCCGGCGCCGCGGCGACGACTTCCGGCGGCGGCGCAGCGAAGTCGATCGTCGGATCGACGCGGGTGAACGCGGGCGTGCCGCTGAATCTGCCGTTCGTCCAGTACACGCCGTCGAAGCCCGGCTGCCCCGATGCGGAGGTCACGGCGCTCGACGTCATCGCCGGAAGTCGGCCGATCCCTCGCGTCCCTTCCGCATACGTGACCGCAATGGCCGACCCCGCGCGCGCCGTGATGGCCTCCAGCGGCGCCTTCAGGCGAGCCGGGTCGACATAGACGTGCGCGCTGCCGGTCTCCATCGCCGTCACATGCGGTCCCGCATCGTCACCAATCACCGCGATCGAGCGCACTCCATGACCGCCGCGCGGCACGCGATCGCCCCGGTTGGCGACCGACGGCTGAAGCGGCAGCAGGTCGCCCTGGTTCTTCAGCAGCACCGCACCCGCGGCCGCAATCTCGCGCGCGAGCGCCACGTGCTCCGGCGTCGACACGTTCGCCTCGGCGTTGCCGCGCGTCGTGTCGTCATAGATCCCGAGGCGGAACCGGGGTACGAGATAGTGCATCGCGATCGTGTCAATCGTGGACGCCGGCAGCTTGCCTGCCTTGACGAGTTCGGCGAGCTCGGTGGGGTTGACGTTGTCAACGCCCGCGCGGGCGGCGGCGTCCACCGATCGCAGCGCGTAGCCGGCGTCGGGGACGATGTACCCGTCGAAGCCCCAGCTGCGGAGCTGGTCGATCATCCACTTGTTGTTGCAGCTGAACGTTCCGTTGACCTGGTTGTAGGCGCACATGATCGCGCCGTTGTGCGCGCGCGTGGCGGCGGCGCGGAAGTGCGGAAAGTAGATCTCGAACAGCGCCTTCTCGGTGATGCGTTCGTCGATGCCGGCGTTGTCGGGAAAGATGCCGGTGCGCGTGTTCTCCTGGTTGTTGCCGGCGAAGTGCTTCGCGACCGCGATGACCTTTCGACTCTGGATGCCGAGGATTTCGGGCACGACCAGCTCGGAGATGAGAACGGATCTTCGCCGAACGTTTCGGCCGAGCGGCCCCAGTGCCACGTGCGAAGCAGGTTGATCGTCGGTCCCGTTACCGACGTCATGCCCTTGCCGTGGAATTCGTCGCCGACCGCCTCGCCGAACCTCTTCGCGAGCTCCCGGTCCCACGTGGCGCCGAGCGTGATGACTGTCGGGAAGGCGGTCACGTTGAACGATCGCCCCTGGGTGACCGGCGTCTGATCGACCGCGAACCCGCCGCCGATGATGCCATTCGGTCCGTCGGATCCGCCAGGCGAGACGAGCCCGAGCCGCTCGTTCGTGCCGCGGAACGCGGCTTTCTCCTCGGGTGTCATCGCGCCGAGCGCGAGCGCGGCGCGGCACTCCGGCGTCTGCGTCGTGTCCATCCACGGGCGCTCGCCCGATGCCGGCTTGCAGCCGGCCGGGGTCTGCGCCGGCGTCGATTGCGCCAACGCGACCGCGATCGCGAGCGCGGCAACGCATGCGCGGATCGTCTGCGGCATGGCGGCGAGGGTATCACATGCGATAATCCCGCTCTTCGATGCTGTCGCCCGCATTCGACGTCGGCCACGCCCTCGACGAGGGACGCTGGACGGCGTACCAGAAGCTGCTCGTCGCGTTCGCCGCTCTCACGATCATTTTCGACGGCATCGACAACCAGCTGCTCGGCGTTACGATTCCGTCGCTGATGCGCGAGTGGGGGCTCGCGCGGGCGGCGTTCGCGCCGGTCGCGTCGCTGAGTCTGTTCGGGATGATGGTGGGCGGCGCGATCGCGGGCGTCGCCGGGGATCGCTTCGGGCGCCGGACGGTGCTCTTCGTCACCATGACGGTGTTCGGCGTCTGCACGCTGGGCGTGGCGGCCGTCCACACGGTGTCCACGCTCGCGACGCTTCGCTTCGTCACCGGGCTGGGCCTCGGCGGAGCGATCCCGAACGGCACGGCGCTGGCCGCGGAGTACGTACCGCGTAACCGCCGAGCGCTCGCCGTGACGCTGACGATCGTCTGCGTTCCGCTCGGCGCCAGCCTCGCGGGTCTGATCGCGACGCCGCTCCTGCCGGTCATCGGCTGGCGTGGTCTCTTCGTCGCGGGCGGCGTGTGCCCGCTCCTCATCGCCGCAGCGCTCTACCCGGTCCTGCCCGAGTCTCCGCGGTATCTCGCCCGGCATCGCGAGCGCTGGGACGAGCTCGCGGCGCTGCTTCGGCGCATGGGGCACACGCTGGAGCAGTCATCGGCCTTCGCTGACGCGTCCTCGGGCGGGCGCGGCCGCGTCGCGGATCTGTTCACGAACGGCTACGCGCGCGACACGGTCCTGCTCTGGATCGCGTTCTTCTCGTGCCTGGTCGCGATCTATCTGGGATTCAACTGGCTGCCGTCGGTCATCGCGGGCGCGGGACTCGCGCGCGTGTCGAGTACGTCGGTCGGCGTCTTCAACCTCGGCGGCGTCGTCGGCGCGCTCGGCGGGGGAGCGATCATCACGCGTTTCGGGTCGCGGTGGCCGATGATCGCGATGGCGGCGGGCGCGGCGGCGGGCTGTGTGCTCCTGAGCCGGCTGCCGCTCGACGCGCACACGTCCGTGTTCACGCTCTTGGCCGCCCTGACCTTCGCCGGCGGCCTGATCAACGCGCTGCAGTCAACGCTGTATGCCCTGGCCGGGCACGTCTATCCCACCCGCGTGCGCGCGACGGGGATCGGCGCCGCCGCGGCATTCGGCCGCATCGGCGCTGTCCTCAGCGGGTATGCCGGGCCGTGGGCGCTCGGGTACGGGGGGAGCCCCTCGTTCTTTCTCCTGATGGGCGCGTCGGTCATCGTCACACTGCTCGCGCTAACGGGCGTGCGCAGGCACGTTCCCTGACGGCGAGCCCGCCATTCGTCGGGTGGAACCAGATGACGGGCTGGCACAGGGCGACGGTTCTCGCGCGTGCACGTCCCACGTGGAGACGCGCTCCCGCGCGTTCCGGCTTCCGGTCTTCGGTGCTGTTGTGTGAACGTGACGAGTGTCGGTTCAGGCGACACCGCAGTCGCGCGCTCTCGCGATCGCGTGGCGTCGGAGGTTCGCCGCCCGCCCTCGGCGGCCCATGTTATCGTAGCGCGAACTCTCGCAGTCATGAGAATACGACGGACATTGGCGATCGGCGTGTTGACGCTGGGCATCGCAACCCTCTGCGGCGCGGGCCAGCAACCCGCAACCCCCCAGAAACCGATCCCCACGTTCCGATCCGGCCTCGATGTGATCGCTGTCGATGTGCAGGTCGTCGATCGCGACGGCGCGCCAGTGCCGGGGCTTGGCCCCGACAAGTTCGACGTCACCATCAATGGCCGTCGGCGCAAGGTGTTGTCTGCCGAGCTGATCGAGAGTCACAGCGCGACGAGTATGACGCCGGAGGAGCGAGCCGCCGCGACAGCCGGCCCGCCGGTGCGACCGACGCTGCCACGCGTCATCTTCATCGCGATCGACTGCCTGAGCTTTGACGCGACCGCGTCGCAACACGTGATCGCGACGGCCCAGCAGTTCATCGATCGGCTGCCACCGACCGACGAAGTGGGGTTGTTCGCCTATCCGTACGGTCCCAAGATCAGCCCGACCACCGATCACGCGACCGTGCGAAGCAGCCTGATCACGGTTCAGGGACAGCGGGACCAGCCGTCCCACCAGTTCCACTTGCGACCGTCTGAAATCGTCGATCTCAGCGGCGTGGCTCACTTTGGCGGACCGACGGAAAACGCGTTGCTTCAGTCCGTGGTGACGCGAGAGTGCGGCAATCCCATTGAAGCCACCTGCCAGCAGCGTCTGATGCTGGAAATCACCGGGGCCGCCCTCTACTACGAAGGGCAGGGCAATGCCGGGCTCGGGATGCTGCGATCGCTGCTCGAGCAGCTGTCCGTCATCAACGGCCGAAAAACGCTCGTGCTCATCAGCGCCGGCATGATGGCGAGTGACGTGCCCGGCGGCCGGCCCAACATCGGCGAGCTCGGCATCCTGGTCGGCAAGGAAGCCGCGCGATCCAACACCACGATCTACACGCTTTTTCTCGATACGAGCACCATCGACCGGTTTCAAGCGCAGGTACGCGGGTCCGACAAGAACCTGCAGAGCGAAACACGAGACAGCGAGGTGCTCGGACGCTGGCTCGATCAGTTCTCTGGGGCGGCCGGCGGCGCACTCTTCAAAGTGCAGGTCGGCAGCGGCGAAAACGCATTCGATCGGGTCTTACGTGAGATCTCCGCGTACTACATGCTCGGCGTCGAGCCCGCCGACGAAGATCGCGACGGCCGAGCGCACGAGATCAAGGTCAAGACCACTCAGAAGAACCTCGTCATGCGCGGCAGCCGGTGGATCGTCGTGCCCAAACGCAGTGACGCGGCGTCGCCGAGCGCACCCGAACGCGCGTCGCCGCCGGCGGCGCCAGCGGTCGTCCCGGCCGACATTCAAGCCATGGCCGATGCGTACGATCGGAGTGAATCGGATTTCGAGCGCCGCCTGGCGGACACACAGGACCTCACGACGCTCCTTCGCCACTTCCATGGATCGGATTCGCCATGGCCGGACGCGCCCAGACGAACCGCTGTCTTCGCGCTCGAGCTTGCGGTGGCAGCGCTGCGGAGTCAGAACCAGGACGCGCGTGACGAAGGCGGCCGACTGCTGGCTGAGTACAACGCGCGGGTTCGTCAGCCCGGGGGCCCCGACGCCTTCGAGTGCACGTGGTTATGGACCGAAGTGGCGGCGTTCGAGGGACTGTTCATGGCGGACAGCGCGATGCTGTTCGTCCCGCGAGCCGTCGAGCGCTGCCCAGGTGAGGCGCGGCTGCAGCTCGCGTACGCGATCATTTCTGAGCAGCAGTGGCTGCGCGGCAGCGCCGGTGCAAACGAGCAGAACAGCATTCTGGACCGCTACCAGGCGGCCATCACATCGCCGGAGACGGCGGCGGAAGCCCGGATGCGCGCGGCGTGGTTTCTCTGCAGAATCGGAAGGCTCGATGAGGCGCTTGCGCTGGCCGATGTGGCGCCGCCCGCCGGCACCGATCCGTACGTGCGGTATCTGACCGATCTCGTACGCGGGCAGATCCTGCGCGCGCGCGGCCGGCCCGATGACGCTGCGAAGGCGTACCGGGACGCGCTCACGACCTGGCCCGGCGCGCAGGCGGCGCGGGTGGCGCTCATGACGCTCGCGTTGAACCGGGGCGATCGGCAGGAGGCTGCGAAGCTCGCCGACGCCGTGGAGACCGAGGTGGACGCTTCGGGCAGTCAGTACGATCCCTGGTGGACCTACTGGCTCGGGGACTACCGGGCGTATCCCGCGATCGTGGCGCGGTTGCGGGAGGTCGCCCGATGAGATGCCAACCGAGGCTCGCGCTCGGACTCGCCGCGACGATCCTGGCCTCGGTGCCAGCCGGCGCCGCATCGCAGCAGGAACCCCGAGCCACGTTCCGCACCGGCGCCGACGTCGTCGCGGTCGAAGCGTCCGTACGGCGTGACAAGCGGCCGGTCACGGGACTGAAGATCACCGATTTCGAGTTGGTCGATAACGGCGTTCCTCAGCAGATCTCGAATCTGAGCTACGAACGTCTTCCGATCGACGTGACCGTCGTCCTCGATGTGAGCGCCAGCGTCACCGGAGCAGTGCTCGATCAACTGCGCCAGTCCGTGCGTCAACTCAAGGCGGATCTTGGTCCGCGCGACCGTCTGAAACTCGTCGTCTTCAATATGCAGGTTCGCCGGCTCGCGGGTTTCGAGGCACCGGCCGCCGCGACCGACGCGGCGTTTGCATCGCTGTCGGGGCGCGGCAGCAGCGCCGTCTTCGACGCCGTCGCCGTCCAACTCGCGTCGTCGGCGCCCGAAGCACGGCGTCAGCTGATCGTGTTGTTCACCGATGGCAAGGACAGCAGCAGCATCAGCGATCCGGACACGCTCTTCGACGTGGCGAGACGAACGACCGCAACGGTCGACATCGTGCTGGCTTCGACCGCGCCGGAGCGCAGCAACGCGACGCCGTATGCGCGATCCCCGGGCCAGCCGCCCATTACGGTCGGGAGGATGTACGATCAACTCGCCCGGGAAACCGGCGGCCTCGTGGTGCCGGCGACGGCCGAGGAGAACCTCGCGTCAACGTTCCGGCGCACCCTCGACGAGTTCCGCGCGAGTTATGTGCTGTACTTCACGCCGCAAGGGGTTGCCCTGAGCGGCGCGCATACGATCGACGTCCGGGTCAAGCAGGACGGAGCCGACGTGCGGGCGCGGCGCGGGTATATCTGGAAATAGCAGGCCGGCGGATTCCGCAGCGACCGACGGCTTCGGCCAGCTCGGTTTTGGGACACGCGGTGGTCTCCCGGTGTTCGGCCGCGACGTGTTCAACGAACAGGACCCGTCCTCGAAGCTTGGTGTGGCGGAGGAACGGACTCATGCGATCCGTGTCCTTCGTCAGGCATGCGCGGGTGGCTAAGACCAGACCTCTCGCGCAACCCGGCCGACGAGCTCGAGCTTCTGCCTCTGCACGTCCGGCGCGATTCGGTTGCCTTCCTGCGTGGAAGCAAAACCGCACTGCGGGCTCAGCGCGAGCCGATCCAGCGGCACGCACGCAGAGGCTTCTTTGATCCGTGCCTTCAGGGTCTCTGCCGTCTCCATCCGGGGCAGCTTCGAGCTCACGAGGCCCAGAACGACGACGCGTCCATCGGGCACGTGGCGCAGCGGCTCGAACGTCCCGGATCGCTCGTCGTCGTACTCGAGCAGAAAGCGGTCGAACTTCGAGCGGCCGAAGACGTGCTCCGCGATGCGGTCGTAGCCGCCGGACGCATAGAACATGCTCTGATAGTTGCCGCGGCAGATGTGGATGCCGAACGTCACGCCGGGATGTCCCTCGACGATCGCGTTGTCGAGCTCGACGGAGGCGGCAAGCAGCTTGTCGGGATCGCTGCCGCGCTGACGGTAGCCCTCGCGGATCTTCTCGTCGAGGAGCGCGGCGTATTGCGGCGCGTCAATCTGGACGTACTCACACCCGAGGCGTCTGAGCTCGGCGATCTCGCGCCGCGTGAAGTCGACGAGGTCCGCCAGATAGGCGTCGAGTGTCGCGTAGGCGGACTTCGATTTCTGCGGGTCGTAGTACGCGGCGGCCTGTTGCGCGCTGAGGAGCGTCACCTTCACGGGCACCGTGGTGCGCCCGCGCAGGTACGTGAACTCCTCGACAGCCATCTGCCGCCGCCATTTCAGCTTGCCGACGACGACCGGGCGCGGGACCGTCCCTTCCTGGCCCTGGCCATCGCGGAATGTGATGGACCAGCCGGCGGTCTTGTCGAAGCCCTCGAGCGCTTCCGCGAGGTGCCCGAAAAACGCATACCGCCGCATCTCGCCGTCGGTGACGACGTCGAGGCCCGCGTTCTGCTGGAGCGCGACCGCCTCATCGACGGCGCGGTCTTCGACCTGCTTGTACTGCGCTGGTGTGAGCTCACCGCGTTCGAGCTTGCCTTGCGCCTCGCGCAAGTACGAGGGACGGAGCAGGCTGCCGACCGTGTCGCTGCGTGGAATCATGGGGAGATGGTTTTACCATATTGTGACGACGGGGTAGGCCGTGACGGCGGGATCGGGCGTGACGATCGTGAGGCCGTGCACGATGGCCTGGCTGACCAGCATGCGATCGAAGGGATCGCGATGGAGCGGCGGCAGCTTCGCGACCAGCAGCGCCGATTCCTCATCGATCGGCAGCGTCTTGAACTGATACCGCTCGCGGATACCGCGCACGAAGTCGTTCACGGCCACGGGCAAGGGAAGCCGTCCCATTGCGTGCTTGATCGCGATTTCCCACGCGCTCGCGGCACTGATCCACACCTCCGCCGACGCGATGGCCGTTCGCACGCGCACCGGGATCTGGGAATCCCCCCGCGCCAGCCAGAGGACCGTGCACGTGTCGAGCAGGAAGCTCATCGGCGACGCCGCGGTCGCCGTCCGCGCGGCGAGTACGACGGCCGCGCTTCGGCGTCGCGCCAGCCGTCGCCGGTCTCGCTGCTCCATGCGTCCAGGTCGTCGCCGTCGAGCGGTTCGAAGAACGCGGGCGCGACACTCCAGTCCGGATAGAGTGCCGTCAAATCCCGGGATGTCTTACGCGCGACTTCCATCGCCCGCAATTCCGCGACCGGCTCGTTCCGGTTGCAGATGATCACCGGTTCGCCTCGCGACGCGGCCTCGACGAGTTCCGAGAGCTTCGCTTTGGCGTCCGCAATGTTGACCATCATTATGACTATAATTATGATCCCAAATATGTCATGAGTCAACCGGCGGTCCGACTCCGCCCAACCGCGCTCGGTAAGCGCTTCGCCCCGTCGTGTAGTAAAAACGTCGAAGTGCCCTCAACCATGGAGTCCTCAATGAGACGTGCAGCACTCTCTTTCGTGATAGCGATCGCAGCGGCGGGGATCGGCAGCGCCCAGGCTCCGACGGCGCCACCCGCGGGACAGGCGCCGGCTCCGCAAGGGCGCGGCGGTGGCGGCGGACGCGGACCGCAGGTTGTGTCCCCGCAGGTGAACCCTGACAAGACCGTGACGCTGCGATTCCGCGCGCCGAACGCGAAAACGGTCGAGCTGATCGGCGAGATCGAAGGCAAGCCGTCGTATCCGATGACGAAGGACGAGGCGACGGGTATCTGGTCCGTCACGATCGGTCCGCTGCCGCACGACGTCTACAACTACCAGTTCCGCGTCGATGCGGTGAACGGGCAGGGCGGCGTGATCGCGATGGATCCGCAGAATCCGTCGGTCAAGCTCGGGTTCGGCGGCTTCCCGTCCGCGAGCATGTTCGAGATTCCCGGCAACGGGCTCGAGTTCGACGATGCCAAAGACGTACCGCACGGGACCGTGCGGCTCGAGACATATCACTCCAAGACGATCGGCGCGCCGCGCACGCTCTGGATCTACACGCCGCCGGGCTACGAGCGCGGGACGACGCGCTATCCGGTGTTCTACCTGCTGCACGGCTCCGGCAACATCGATTCGAGCTGGATGCTGACCGGCCGCGCGAACTACATCATGGACAACCTCATCGCCGAGGGAAAAACGCGTCCGATGATCATCGTCAATCCGCTCGGCTACGTGCGCGCGGGCGTCGGCACCGGACCCGATCGGCCGCAGGACATGGCGGCGCAGGCCGGCGGCCGAGGGACGCCACCCGCGCCTGGCTCGCCGGCCGCGCAGCCCGGCGGTCTCTTCGGGCAGGATCTGCTCGAGGACGTGATTCCGTACGTCGAGAAGAACTTCCGCACGCTCGTGGGCGCCGACAATCGCGCACTGGGCGGTCTCTCGATGGGCGGCGGGCAGACGGTCCAGATCGGATTCACGCATCCCGACACCTTCCACTATCTCGTGATCATGAGCGCCGGCTCGCAGGCGAATCCGGAGACGACCTACGCCGACTTCTTCAACGGCGGCTACAAGAAGCTGAAGCTGCTCTGGATGGGGATCGGCAAGGATGACAACCTGGTCGGTCCGAGCGCGAAGACCCTCGACGAGGCGCTGACCAAGGCGAACATCAAGCACACGTTCCAGGTCGGCGAAGGCCGCCACGAGTGGGTCGTGTGGCGCCACCATCTGCACGACGTGGCGCCGCTCCTGTTCAAGTCAGCGCCCGCTACCGCGCCGCACAACTGAAGTTCGCGGCGTCATCCGCGCTGCCGCTGCCCCGGTAGACGGCGGCCTGCGGGTACGGACAGAGCGGACGGGTGCGGACGGCTTTTCCGTCCACGACGCGCGCCGCCGGGATCGTCTCCGGCGACGTACCTTTCTCCACCCATTTCACGAGCGGCGTGAACGCGTCGAACGTCGACGTGCCGGTGCCGCCCCCGCAGTGCTGCATCCCCGGCACGAGAAAGAGCCGGTAGAAGTCCAGAGTGCCCGGCGTCGTCTTCGTGACGCTCTCGTAGTAGCCCACGCCCATCATCGGATTCAGCGCCGGGTCCGCCCAGCCGAAATAGGTGATCATCTTGCCGCCGCGCGCCTTGAAACGAGACAGGTCGGGATCGGTCGCGTCGAGCAGCGTGCGGGACATCTGGATCTTGTCCAGATCGGCGTTGAGGTCGAACGTGAGCCAGTCGTAGGCGGGGTTCGGACGGCCGAAGGCGAGGTACTTCAGATACGTCTCGCCGAAGTTGAACTGAATCCCCTTGCCCGTGGGCGACGTGAACCATGGGGTCCATCCGGCCTCGGCCCCCAGCACCCACCCCGGAAAGAACGGCGCCCCCGCGCGCTGCACCGGCGCGTAGATCGCCTCGACGGTGTGGATTTCGCCGGACGTGAGGCATCCGCTGGCGGATACGTCGCCGGGGCACCTTGGAATGTCGGCCGCCGGAGTGAAGCTGCACCGGCGCGGGTCGTCGATGATGCCGTCCTTGAGACCGTCGATCGCGTCGCACTTGGCCAGCACGGCCTCGGCGACCGTCTTGATCGCCGCGGCGGTCAGCGGCGCGGCCGCCAGCGCCTTCTGGTACTGCGCGTACGCGATCATCGTGCCGGAGAAGTTGAGAACGGGGGCGCCGGCGAGGATGCCGTCGAAGTCGTCGGGGAAGCGCTGCGCCGAGATGAGCCCCTGGCGTCCGCCGGTGGAGCAGCCGTCCCAGTACGCGTGCTTCGGCGCGGATGCGTAATACGCCTGCGCGATTGCCTTGGCGGTCACGGCGGTGACGTGCACGGCGCGGAACGCGTAGTCGAGCACCTTCTGCGGCGATGCGCCGAATGTGCCGAGCGGCTCGATCGTGGCGTCGTGCCCGGTGTTGGTCTGCACCGCCACGAACCCGCGCGCGAGCGCGCGGCGCGCCGTGTTCTGCCGCGGCAGCCCGTCGATCGTTTCACCCGCGTATCCGCCGTTGCCGAACATATAGAGCCGCCCGTTCCACTCGGCCGGCAGGTTCACTTCGAAACGGACTTCGGGCTGAATCAGTCCGGTGACGCGGCAGTAGGCCGGCGTGTCCGCCGTGGCGGCGACCGTCGTCGCTGACGCGATCGAGACGTCGTAGCCGGTCTGCGACACCAGAGCGGCGCAGGTCAGCTTCGGCGCCAGTCTCGGATTGTCGGCCAGCGCCGCATCGGACCAGTCGCGGAATTGCGCGCCGTTTTGTGCCGACAGAACGGAGATGCCGGACAGCACGGCAAGACAACAACAGACGGAGGAACGAAGCAACGGTGCCATCCTGCCAGTGTGGTGAGCCATGTCGTGTTCTCTCAGTTGTGGCCGTGTCCGGTGACGCCGTCCACGGCCGGCGACGCCGCCTTCAAATCTGCGAGTACGTCGCCGGCCGCAGATACGCGACGGTGATGTTCGACACGATGTCCGGATCGGTGTAGCCGGGCGTCGCGGCGAGTTTGCGCCAGTCCGGATCGCTGCTGAACGCGCTCCAGTTCTTGTCGCGCGCGGCCATGTTCTCGTGCACGAGCATGTAGGTGAGGCTCGGCATCTTGGGGCCGGCGACCGTGCGCGAGAAGAAGACGGGCGTCAGCCCGGCCCGGTGGAAGATATCGATCTCGCCCATCTCCGAGAACATTTTCACCTTCGCGCGATGGGCGCGCTCGGTCGGGCTTTCATAGGTGCGCAGCTCGAAGAGGCGCGGGCCTTTCGCCGCCGTCGCGGCGGGCACGACGATCTTCGGAAACTTCGGGAACGCGACGAGGAGCGACACGTCTTGCCGTACGTACGGCACGTCGGTCGCCGGGGCGTCGAGATACGCCGCGCCGGCGGAGGCGAACGCCGGGTCGGCGTCGAGCCTCGCCTCGAGCGTGCCGATCTCGTCGAACGACGCGAAGGGCGTCAGCGTGAAGATCGTCGGCGTCGTGACGCCGGCAATCCCTT
>Ga0070735_10004255_pt1 | contig 12128 bp, 11 predicted proteins | sample Coa_R1_FD_66443 | JGI IMG/M metagenome (GOLD analysis project Ga0070735, IMG submission 66443) | Surface soil microbial communities from Centralia Pennsylvania, which are recovering from an underground coalmine fire - Coalmine... | ecosystem: Environmental > Terrestrial > Soil > Unclassified ... | reverse complement strand
AGAGTCGGAAAGACCAAAATACCCGCCAACACTCCAACGAGGAACTTCGTCACAAACAAGTGCTCCCTCTGGGGACTCGGTGCGGGCTGGTCCGCGATGTACAGGATTGTGTAGCTGCGACGCCGTTCTCTTGTGTGTAGCGCGCCAAGCGAAAAGCTGCAACAGATCTGTGGTCAAGTTGAGCTTGGTTGGGGCAGGAGGGAGACGGTGAGGGGCTAATTACAGTTCAACTCAAGAGCACGAGTGGCAATCGAATGTCCGTGAATGTCAACTCCGCGCGTTTCGCGAGCGATGCCCACGGATGACTTGCTCGATTGTGCGGTAGGTCACATCGGGTTGATGCAGTAGTTCTTGGCATGGGAAGAAAGAACCCAGCTCATCAGCAAATCCAGCGCGTGCTGCCAACATTTGACTTGGGGGCCAAGGCGTTTTTGCACTTATGTGTCTTGAAGTCTGCCTTGATTTTCAGAATTGCCTCATCAGCATTCTTCGCCGGCGTGCCGACGAACTCTTTGCCGCAAGTGGTGCAAACCGCCGTGATCGGCGTTCCCGTCCGCATGATGTTAAAGCGGAGATTGCGGTCTTCGTCTTTCATCGGCTTGAGTCTCTCAAACTAGGCCGTCTAGCCCGTGTGATGTGCGTCACACATTCGCATTATGGAGATGGTTGGGGGGCGTGGGGTCAAAATCTTGAAAGGGCATTCGCTACCGAGCGCACTCGCCGGGCCGAATGCGCAAAATGGATTCGGCTTGTCCTTCGACACGATCGGAGACTTCAATGGTGCTCCTGGCATCGGTCCCGGCGAACCTCTTAATGTTCAGTTCGCCATGAAGGTGATTTTCTAAGGGTGGTGCTGCCACGGCGTGCCTTTTCTTCGCTCAAGTCATTCTACCCATCGGGTCGGATGGTGGCCGCAGTCCGCAAGAGGTGCGGGTGACGGGGTCGTGAAATCCCGTAGAACCATAACAGGTTGCTCAATTGAACACCGCCCACTCTTAGGTTGGATATCATCGAACACCGAGACTGTGCCACTAAACGATCCAATCTGTGATGGGTTGAACGTCACGGTCCAAAGCAATACCCATTTTCACATTATGGCAGCGGGGCTGACTGTCGGATAGGGAGTGGACATGCTGCTGAACCTACGAAGGGACGTGTCCGAGCGAGTCTCCCGTCATTAGTGCAGTGACATTTTGTAGCCATGTTGGACACCGCTCTTATCGATGTACCATCCCACGAGAGCGCTGCTGTTGTTCAGGTTGATCGGATACGTGGATGCCGCACCGGGGAAATCCGCGTCATGGAATGTCCCGGCATAGAGCACGAAACCATGAGTGGCAGGTGATCCGGGCAGAGAGAAATTGCCGATGACCACGTTCACGTCGTTGATGCCGTATGCAGCCGTGCTTTGAGCGCCGGGGACAATGACGTCTGTGAAGTGTCCGTTGTTAAAAACAAAACCCCGTGTTGACCCATTGGCTAGCCCATAGCCACCCACTGCCTTCGTCTGCGAAAAATTGATTCCGATTCCGACCGTGAAGACAGCGCCGGGCACATCAAGCCGATGGAAGGTTCCATTCACAGAGACGCAGCCGTGATAATCATTTCGCGTGCCAATGCAGAAGCCGACGATGTCACCGGCGTCGCTTATGGCAGTGGGAAAGGTCTGGTATGGTGGAAAATCAACAGAGGTAAAGCTGCCGCCTTCCAGTAAAAACCCGTGTCCAAACCCAGCAGAGTCGTTGTACTGTCCGACGATCTGGTTGTCGTTATTGATGCCAGCGGCCACAGTCAAAGTCGCGCCGGGATAATCAATTGTGGTAAACGACCCATTGTTGAGAAGAAAACCATGTGTGACATTTGCAGTATCGACAAATACTCCAACCGCAAGACCGGCATTATTGATCCCGTAAACCTGCGTGGATGTAGCACCCGGGAAATCGATCGTAGTAAATGTAACTGCCAGCATGGGGCTTGCTAGAGTGACGACGCAAAGCAATCTGCCCACGAAACCTGCAGTGATGTGAAGGGAGTTCTTTCGACCGGTCGAAGGCATGGCTTTCCTCCTCGGGCGATTATTGAAGGCCAGTTATAGGCAATCACGGCCTGACAGGCCAACGAAGTTTACTCGCGAGTGGGGATTAGTCAAGGCAATTGTTGCCCAGACCTGCATAAGGGGAGATTGGTTCGGGCGATTCAGGCAGAGGTCGCGCTGAGAGCTGCGAAGACGCCGCAAGTGAGACTATCGAGATGTTACGTCAATAATCGGGCGTAGCGGTTGAAACATGCGCCGCTAACTCTGCCTGGCGAAAGGAACGTGGATGGGTGCTCTCGATTTGGGACACTTCTACCCAGCACCGATTTCCCTGGACTCGGAGTGTCGAGTACACAATGAGTTTTCGAAGGATTTGCAGAAACCGATGGGGATCTAGTGGACGCCTTTCTGTACCTCCACCCTGCGAGAATGGCTCTAAAAGAGCAGATCCCCGCCGATATTGTTCTGGACTCCAAATACTGGGCCGAGTTGCGACGGAGGAATGGTCCGGCACAGAAGTTCCGTTAAGCGAGACGTTCGTGGTTCCGGTGAAGCCTTGCATGGCTGTAGGTTCTGAAGGAGGGGGGCGGTCAAAAAAACGCAGCGATGAACCCCATGCAAAGCGGGAATTCCCCCTGGGAGTGTTATGGGAATTGGTGTTGTAACTCGCTTTAGGCAATCAGAGCCGCGTGAGCAGCCCGCCAGCATCCCGGAGTAGATCACGAAAGAGGAGCCGCCCGGCCTTTGCCTCTACGGAGTACAAACCATGCTTCCAACGCGCTCGCCGGGACCGCGCCAAACCCTCTGGAGCTCGTGGGCCCGTACTTGCCCCTCCATGCATTCGGCAGCGACCATTGGACATCGCGGGCGCCAAGCACGACCACGTGAGCGCCCTGATTCCTTCTGCTCCCCGAAACTCACAGCCGACGAAGGTCAAAGATGATCTGGATTGGAACGATTTGCTCCAGACCACGCAGTCGGGCCGTTTGCGTGCGGGACTCCTCGACGGCTCGATCCTGAGCCTTGGATCGAGTTCTTAGTGGCTGTTTCCGGCGTACCGTGACAACCGGCACAATCGTTCTTGAAAAGCTTCGAGCCAGCCATCAAGTTCTCTTCTGAGGGCTCGATTGGATTCGGGACGTGAGGCGCATTCCGCCGGGCGGACGCATTCAAGGCCGTTTTCGCAAACGCGCTTTCCCAGACAGCAGGGGATGTATTCGCACTGATAGGAAACAGACCGAGTCGCGCCACCAGCAAAACTAGAGTCGGAAAGACCAAAATACCCGCCAACACTCCAACGAGGAACTTCGTCACAAACAAGTGCTCCCTCTGGGGACTCGGTGCGGGCTGGTCCGCGATGTACAGGATTGTGTGGCTGCGACGCGATGCCTTTAAATTGAACGCTCGGCCCTCACCGTCTCCCTTCTGCCCCAACCAAGCTCAACTTGACCCCAGATCTGTTGCAGCTTTTCGCTTGGCGCGCTACACACAAGAGAACGGGGCGTTTCGCGCCCCAACAATCGCCGCGAAGGCCGCGAGCGTTTGATCGGCCAATGCTGGGCGGACGCTGGTTTGACTATGAACCTTTAAATCTTCCAAGACACGACAGACCGCCTCCAGGAGACTGGGAAAGAAGTTGGCCCCAATTACGAAGCGGTGGGCTAGGCGAGGCAGACTGATGCGGCGGAAGAGTGGGAAAAGACAACTTAGGGCGGGAACGGACATTTAGCTCGAGGTCACGAAGCGCCTTTTCTCTATACCGAGGGGCACGGGGAATCTACGATTGATGAGAATTCGTCTGCCCGCAGCTGATATCACAGACGCCAATACATTAAGAACAAGACAAATATTCTCTTAGTGATAGGTGTCATGATGGTTGTTCGCTAACGTTGTGGCAATCTCTCCCAACGATGATGCTTACCTTGCCACTCCCAGCTCTGAAGCAGTACGTTCCGAGTTGGAGAAAATTCTCGCCAGCGTGGGTTTCCGAAACGCGGAAAAACTATGCCGACTGCTTCGGTTCGTTCTCGAACACACGCTCAGTGGCGAGGCCGACCAATTGAAGGAATATCGAATCGGCCTGGACGTATTCGGGCGTGGGCCGTCGTATGATCCGCGCCTTGACCCCATCGTGAGGCTTGAAGCTGGGAGACTCCGCGCTAAATTGGCACAATATTATGCCGAGGAGGGGCTTCGAGATGCGGTTCGCATTGATGTTCCTAAGGGAGGCTACAGCGCTGTTTTTACGCTCGTTTCTGATTCGCCGATCCTGCACCGTGCAACTGAGTGGTCGAAACAGCCTCCGATTAGTCGTTCGAGTGGGGGCTGGTTCCTTTCACGTCATCTGCGGCTGTGTGGAACCATTCTTCTCGCTTTGGTGTTGTGTAGCAGCGGCCTTTATTGGCGGCACCGGCCAACCTTAGCGAAGACTTCTCCACCCTCGATCGCGGTGCTGCCATTCTTGAACCTAACCGGAAAGCCAGAGAATGAGTGGCTCACCGACGGGTTGACTGACGATCTTACCGATTCCCTAACCAAGGTGACCGGGCTAAGCGTCTCGGCCCGCGCCTCGGCATTCAGGTTCAAAGGCTCCTATGAAGATATGCGCGAAGTTGGAAGTCAGCTTCACGTAACAGCCATACTGGAGGGAAGTGTCCACGCAAACGGCGACCGATTGCGGATCACGACACAGCTCGTTCGAGCTGAAGACGGCCACGTAATCTGGGCGAGAGCCATTGAACCGCAGACATGGGGCAAAACCATGGTCGAAGACGAAATCTCTCATGGTGTTGCGGAGACCCTAGGAGTCGGAGCCTTCGAGCAAACAAAGGAGCGCTCAAGGCTTCACGTGCCGGACGCGCAAACTCGGGAACTTTATCTTCTCGGTCGCTACTACTGGGATCGTAGGACCGCAACGGATGAATGGAAAGCGATTAACTACTTCGACGAGGCAATTGCGCAGGACCCACAGTACGCGCACGCATATCTTGGCTTAGCCGAAGCTTATGCGGTGCTAGGGGGCAACAATTGGGCACCTTCCGAGGAAGTCTTCTCACGAGCACGAGTGGCTGCACAGCAGGCACTGCTGCTGGATGGCGATCTGAGTGAGGCGCATGCCACTTTAGCGTTGGTGATGTTTCTCAACGTTTGGGACTTTTCGGCTGCGGAGCGGGAATTCAAGCGAGCCCTCGCACTGAATCCAAACTATGCGACTGCTCACCAATGGGATGGGATGCTACTACTGAATGAGCGACGATTCAGTGAGGCCCGCGCGCAATTGAGGATGGCCCAAGATCTTGACCCATTATCACTCATGATCGCTGTAGATCTTGGTTTTGTGTACTCCGGCTCTGGGGACTATGACGCGGCAGTGAGCCAAGCTCAAAAGGTTCTTACCTCCGATGCTGACTATGCGTGGGCCTATTCGTTGCTCGGACTGGCGCAGAGAAACAAACGACAATATAAACAGGCAGTGGAAGCTTACAAGAAGTATGTAGTTCTCTCGGGGCGCGATCCAGACGCCCTGAAGGAACTGGGATTGACCTATGCCTACGCTGGACGACGTGACAAAGCGCTTGTCATTCTGCGAGAGGTACAGCGGGTCAAGGTCGTGAATTCACCGTTTTACCTCGCGGCGCTTAATACCGGTCTGGGGTACAAACATGAAGCATATCGATGGTTGGAAGCAGCCATCAGGCAACGGTCCCCCGCATGCACAACCCTCAATATAGACCCCGCTTTCGATCCTCTTCGGTCAGAATCTCGCTTTCAGCGCTTGGTAAGACTGGTGATTATGCAACGCTGAATGCTATGCGGGTCTGAGACCAATGATCGCTAACGTATTAAGAACACTTATCAAGTTACGGTAGGTTACCGTACGTCGATTGACCAGCAGTTAGTGGTTGATCTATCAGAGAAGCGCTCTTTGTATAGGACTAACCTGCAACAAAGTAGGCTCAAATTCTCTGATGAGCTGCAACAAAGATTTCACCAAAGGACATTCTTGGGAGGATAAGGCAATGAAAATTCAAAAGGCGCATTGGGCAGCATTATCCGTTGTCGTCCCGCTGCTGCTTTCCGCGGCCCTGGCGGCAGACATGCCAGCAGTATCGCTTAAGTTCAAGAATTTCACTCTTCCAGGAGCGCGGCTGTCCGTTCCCTATGGCATCAACAACTCCAACGTGATATCAGGGTTCTATGAGGACCAGACAGGTACGTACAGCTGTTTTATGGTCAAAGACGGGAAGATGACCCTTATCGCATACCCGGGTGCGGGTACGACCCTGTGTTATGGCATCAACTCGAACGGCGCTATCGTCGGGCAATTCACCGACCCGCCGCCTTCAACCTTTGGAGATGGATTTTTGTACGAGAACGGACAATTCACCGAAATTGGGCCCCTCGGGCCCAACGCTGGCGGTGCCGCGTCATACGGAATCAACGACAACGGGGACATTGTGGGCCTCTACAGCGGCTCGGATAGCCACAGACATGGGTACCTCTTTGACGGAACTACATACACCACACTGGACCCTCCTGGTGCAACATTTACGGAGGCTAATGCGATCAACAACAGTGGCCTGATTACGTTGTGGTCAGTCGATTCGAACGGGCAATTTCAATCATATCTTTACAACGGCACGACTTACCAGACCCTCGTGGTCCCCGGCGCAGTAAAAACAGAGGTTTGGGGCATCAATAATCTTGGCGACATCGCCCTTACTTGGCTCACTTCCACTGGCAACCACGGGGCTATCCTTCACGCTGGCAAGTACTACACCGTTAACGATCCGCAAGGCACAGAGACGTCAATTCTCGGGATCAATGACAGTTACACCTTCGTCGGCATATACAGCCCGGACTCTGGTAAGACCTGGCCGGACTTCGCAGGTTTCGTGATTCAGTAAGCGCACTAATCCACTAATGAATTCACACTACTACCAGAGTTTCCTGGGTGTGGAACCATGAACCCGCCTAGAGTCGGCAAGGACCGGCTGTTGTCCGTATCGACAGAGCAGCGCGGCTTTAGTAGACCGGCAAACACCGAGCCGACGAAGGCTTCGCGAGTCTTATCATTTCAAGAAACCATTTTTGGTCCTGACCTTTCAACAGAGTTGCCCAGACCAACTCACTGGGACATGGCAAAAAGCAGCGGATTCAGAGCTGCCATTCAAACTGTTATTAGCGCGTCAAAGGGTGCAAGCAAGAATCTGAAACTCTTGATCGGCTCTGAACCGGATGTAACCATCGTCGCTGAGGGCCGATTCAATGAGGTTCCTTCGATGATCGCGACATATGATCCGGACCTCCTTGTACTAGATCTCCGAAGCGCAAGGTTTGAGAACCTTGGGATCGAGCCGAACGATCCAGATAAGAAACGCCCCTCCGTCCTTATCGTGGCTGCTGACTATTGCGATGTCGTCGAAGCGTTTCAACTGCGTGCAGCGGACTTTGTTCTTGAACCCTTCGACGACAACCGAATCCACCTCGCCCTTACAAGAGTGCGTTCTGACCTGCTGCAAGCTCAATACATCCGGTTCGGTCACCAGGTCACTGATCTGCTACGACAGGGCCAAGAACCGCAGAGATCTGATCGATTGGTATTCAGGGACGGCGGACGTTTTGTCTTCCTAGATTGGAAAGAAATTGACTGGATTGAAGCAGCCGCAAACTACGTGCGAATCAATGCCGGCTCTGGGTCGTACTTGATGCGGGAGAACATAGGCCGCCTTTCAAGGCGAATTGATCCCCAAAGCTTCATTCGCATCCACCGGTCCGTTGTTGTGAATGTGCGAAGGATTAAAGAAGTACAACCGGTTAACAGTGGCGAGTACATCGTCACGCTAAAGAACGGGAAAAAGCTTTCTGGCAGCCGAGGGTTTCGCAACGAACTTTATAATTTCATTTCCGAGCGGAGATGAAGGCAAGTTTGATCGTGCCACTTCAGCCAATTAGACATCGTCGAAAGCGGGGTCAGAATGTTCGCTTGGCAAAACGGCTTCAAAATTCTCTCATAGTTGGGAGTGAAATCGACTTTTCTCAACTAACTCTAATGGTTCCTGCGGTGCGACAGACTGTGTTCAGACTTCATTCTGCAAGGCGGACGTCGCGTTCCCCCACGGTAGGTGAAGAAGGGGTCAACTGAACCCCCAGCGAAAGGACAGCATCAACCTTTCCAAAGGGCGCGAGCGTCGCGTCGAGGAAGATCCCGCGTGGATGTGGAGCGCCCTTATCTTCAACGCTCACCTTGTAGGGACCGCAAGCCCCTCCCAAGATCGGAGACGGACAAATGTCCATAAGGTACTGGTACACAATAATCGTGGACTGATCGAGGTGTCTATTCACGACCACCCGTGCTTCAATACTAGATGTAGGTCGTTGCCACATGGCGGCCATGGATAACGCCGGGCAGCAGCAATCTGCGGATCAAGTCGCTCCTCACGTTGTGACGATCCTAGAAACAGATTAAGGAGAGGTGCCCCTCATGAACACACTCGTGCAGTTAACTGTAGTGGCCGTGCTGGCGTTTGTCGGGCTAATATCCTCTTCTGCGGGACAAACTGGTCAGGCCCCTGATAAAGCGACGTTAGGTGATCTGGCTTTCATCACCGGGTCATGGCGGGCGGATTGGGATGGCGGTCTCGGCGAGGAACACTGGAGTGCACCTTCTGGCGACAGTATGGTGGGTACTTTCCGATTTGTGAAAGATGGAAAAAGCCGATTCTATGAATTCATGTTGATTGAACAAACGGCGGACGGGCCCGTGCTCCGGTTAAAACATTTCAGTGCGGGATTGATCGGGTGGGAAGACAAGACGCAAGTTTACAACTATCCGCTGACTCAATGGCGGCAGGGCGCAGCGGTATTCGATCGGGAGGATAAGAAATCTAGGCTGACTTACACCAGAACATCCAAAGAAATGCTCTCAGTTGTGCTGGACGAACTGAGTAATGGCAAGGCGCATTCTGAGACGTTCAGTTTTGGGCAGGTAGCCCAGCCATGAACACATCGAATAAGGTGTTCCCGTTCGGTATAGTCCCTACTGATCACTCAGAAAACTACCTCAAAGACGCGTGCTTTTTATATGCGTTAGTCAGAAAACCGTGCCTTGCGAGAACCATTAGGTTTCGACACGCCCACCTATGCCGATCGCGGGGATTCCCTGGGAATACCAATGAGTGTAATCGTCTCCCATGAGGAGGCCGCTCGCAGTCAAGTGGGTTGTTTTGTCTTTTCGCAAGACACGTTTTTCTCCTCCGCCGAGTCAGCCACTGTCGCCATGCTTCCATCCGCACTCTTCAAGAGCGATTTTCGCTCGGTGCAAGTTGGCCGTTCTCGTCGTGACCGGTAAGATCAATGGCTCCGTTTCGGACGAACCGCTAAATAAGCTTCGAGTGACGCCTTGAGTTGCAACTGCAGGCTGTCGCTAATGCGAGTCATATCCGGTATCAGAGAGCTAAAGTCTGCACTCAAAAGGTTCGCGTGCAGCATGTTATATATGCTGCGCTCAAGAAGCCGTGTCTCTTCGACAATCATGGGCAGAGTGTACTTCTGACGCTTTCTCAGTTCGCCGTGTTTTTTGGCGGTGTCAATTCTTGCGGCTGTGGTCTGGCCCTCAGCTTTCCGCAACATCTCTACGAGATCCCCTAACAACGCCGGTAGGTGGCCGATCCTCTGCTCGTCAGGTATTCGTAGCTCTGATAATTCTCCACTCTCGTGAACCAACTTCAACCACCGCTCAATTATTAGCGGCCTACCTTCATCGACGATCTGGGCAACCGACTTGGTTGGCAGGGACGGTGCTCGCTTAGACTTGTCAATGAGCGTTTCCTCGATATGCCGCGACAACTCGTCAATGTTCGCAGGTTTCACTACATAGCCATCGACCTGCTTGCGGATCGCGTCTAAGGCAGACTCAAAATCTGGATAGCCGGTGATTATAATGTTCACCGCATCGGGCTGGGTCTGGCGCATCGCGCCAACCAAGATGAAGCCATCACCGGCACCGCCGATGTTCAAGTCAGCAAGTAACACGTCGAACGGTTGAGAGTGAATCTTTTCGAGCCCTTCCTTGACGGTGGCCACAACCGTGACCTCGTAGCCCTTTTTCGCGAGCAGCGGCGGCAAAGTCAGCCGGATAGAAGCTTCGTCATCAACAAACAATAAGCGATTGCGTGCCAAGACCATTCATCCCCGCCGTTTGAGATGCGGTCGCGCAGCTCGATGCTAGTTCGCTTTTTTTTTACGGCGCGCTATTCCACTAGGTAAAGGTAGGGTATGTTCGGTACGTTGTAAGCGTCTGACCAACACACCTTTTCGACAGGCGGGGTCTGTGTCGAAGTGTGCGGAAGACCGCAAAAACACAGTTGTCAGCGAGGCTGCCGGAGTCACCGACGTGCGCAAGTGGTTCGAGGGGCTGTACGGTCTAGAACCTGTCTCATAAATATGCCGGTCGACTCGAGCTGGGCGTCGTCGTCCTTCCCTCATGAGAACCAACCGAACGCGACGGTAAGCTATCGATCGTCTCGGACGCCGTAGAGGAACTCTAAGGCACGTGGAAACCTCTGTGCCCATGCCTTCTCGTCGTGCCCCGCTCCCGGCTCCTCGACAACCAACAGCCGCTGCCCGCCGAGGCCCTGGCGAGCGAGCGTGGCTTGCAGCCGATGAACGTCATCTACGGGCTCGTTGATCGAACCGACACCGACATATATCTTCGCAGGCCATCGATGGAAGGTTTCGGCTCTATGAAGAAGGTAGTCGTCGTGAGTGTATAGTGAAGGGCTTTCGAGCAGCAGCTTGCCAAATCGTCTGGGGCGTCTCATGACAGTGTAGAGCGCGATGCCAGCTCCATAAGAAGAGCCTCCAAGGCCAGTGGTCGCTGGCCTCGGGTCAGTTCGGTAAGTTCGATCGACGAACGGCATGACCTCGTCCACCAAAAACTTGGGATAATCCTTGCCGTAGACATTCGGCGTCGCGGGCCTAAGGGTGTCATCGGGGTAAGGCAGATATTCCTTAGGCCGGTCTCGCTTACCGGCGTTATCAATCCCAACGATGATAATCGTGCGAATCTTGCCGTGCTGGATCAGCGCTGTGGCGGCTTCATCGACACCCCACTCTTCAGAATTGAATATCGACGTGCAGGCGTCGAATAGGTCTTGGCCGTCGTTCAGATACAACACGGGATAGCGCTCGGCCGCATGGTCAGGACTGCGGTAGCCCGGAGGAAGCCAGACCCTAAGCATGCGCTTGTTATGAAAGACTTTGCTGGAGAACGGAAATATCCTCAAATCGCCCACGACTGAGCAATGCGGTTGCTTCGCCTGCGCAGGTGCGATCGGGCAGTGACAAATGGCAGCTGTCCCTACTAACACCACGAAACAAACAGTAATCCGACAAGGCATATGCACTACGTTATCCCGTTGGCGGCGCCGAATGCCACTCTTATGTCTGCGCCTTTGTTAGTGCGCAACTCGTAAATAGGTGGGCCGATTTGGTGGCATTCTGGGAAACACTCTGCTGATCTCCGAATGCGGCGATGCGTGGCCGTTGGGATCTGACCGACGAACAGTGGGAAATGGTGGAACCGGTGCTGCGGCCGCGGTTCCGAGCCGACCGGCGCGGTCGACCGTGGCGCGACACACGTGCCGTCCCTGCATAGTGTGCTGTGGGTGCTGGGCACCGGAGCACAGTGGCGCGAACTACCCGAACGATATCCGCCGTTCCAGACCTGTTGACGCGACCAACGAAGTTTTTGCCGGGGGTCCCGAAGTCTTCCACGTCACTGAACCGTATCCGTCGCCAGAGGAAAGCATCGACCCAAGCCGCCCTTGTGCAAAATCCACGGCAGACCGATTCGGCCTGACCGTTGGCGCTCCGGCCACCGCAATACGGGATGCGCAGACTGTTACCGAAACAGGAAGGTGCCGCCGCCCGGGAAAAGACTATGCCAGGAACACAAGCGCCCAATCTTGCCGTCACGTTGGTGGTCTGGCTATCCAACGAAGGGTTGCCCTCTACGGTGAGGCACGTCCAGTCTCTCTTCGAATCTCTTTCGATCGCGGTCCAATGGTACGCCTGGGCTTCCGATTGCTAC
>Ga0070735_10004254_pt1 | contig 12128 bp, 16 predicted proteins | sample Coa_R1_FD_66443 | JGI IMG/M metagenome (GOLD analysis project Ga0070735, IMG submission 66443) | Surface soil microbial communities from Centralia Pennsylvania, which are recovering from an underground coalmine fire - Coalmine... | ecosystem: Environmental > Terrestrial > Soil > Unclassified ... | reverse complement strand
AGGTGTCGTTGGCTTGCCTCTTTTGTTCGGGGACAGCAAGGCACCGACAAGTCTTTACGTCCAGGTCCCTGGTGAGGGCGTCCGCATGCGGGCCGCAATATTCAAGAAAGAAATGGCCCGAAGCGCCTCAATGCGGGCGGTGATGCTTCGTTATGCGCATGCATTCTTTAATCAGGTCGCGCAGTCCGCGGCCTGCAACCATTTTCACTCGCTGGAGCAACGGTGCTGTCGTTGGCTTCTTATGACCCACGATCGCATGCCATCTGACGAATTTCTGCTGACGCAGGAATTCCTGGCCATGATGCTCGGAGTGCAGCGGACCGGGGTCACCGCCGCCGCCGGCGCGCTGCGAAAAGCAAAGCTCATTCGCTACACTAGAGGCGTCGTAACGATGCTGGATCAGCGCGAACTGGAGCGCCGCTCGTGCGAGTGTTACAGCGTTGCAAAAAGAGAATTTGATCGCCTTCTCGGTGGACCTAAGAAACGTGGTGCAAATCAGGATGCATCAAGGCGGATGTGACAAGCCTAGTTGTGCGCCGACGTTCAGATATGAACGCCGCCCAGCAGCCAGAGCACCAGTAAGATCAACAGCAGGGTGCCAAGCACTCCGCCGAGACCTGCGCCGCCATAGCGGTTGTAGCCATAGTATCCGCCACCGCCGAACAGCAAAATAAGAACTATGATGATCACAATCAGGCTCATTGTCTGTTCCTTCCTTTTCTAATCACGCACGTCGGATGAGCCGCAGAACTAGCAACAGCACCACGGCACCGATTGTTGCACTGGCAATGATGCTGATCATGCCAACGCCGAGATGAATTCCCAGTCGGGGCAGCAGCCAGCCGCCAACGAACGCCCCGATAATGCCGACGACGATGTCGCCGAGCAGTCCGAATCCTCCACCCTTGACGACGAGGCCGGCCAAAAAACCCGCGATCGCGCCGATCACGAGCCAAATCAGAATTGTTTCGACAGGCATGACTGTCCTCCCCAGTTTAGCGCTCAGCGCTTGCTGCAAATTTGCTGCACTCAGTAGTGCCAATGTCGGCAATACCGAACGCGATGATGGTCGCTATAGTGATAGCCCCAGGAAACACAGTGGCGATGACGATGCTGATAGCCGCGATCGTCACGGTGATCGCGGTCATGATGTTCATCGTCGGTTCCAACATGAACACCCGCACCAACGTCGCCGACATGGGCTCCGACGCCAACATCCGCGCTCGCGGCCGTTGCGCCCAACAGGCTCAGAGAAAATATAGATGCAATCAGTATTTTCATTGGAGTCTCCAGAGTCACAGTTGTTCGAGGAACAGAAGAAACGGAGAAGAACCGAGGTGAAGGTGCGCCGCCCTCCGACAATTCCAGATTGCCGGAGGACATCGCGGATGGATTAATGACTAATAGAACACGCCATATCTGACCTGCAGGACCATGCCCGTTCGTCTATCAATCAGCAGAGCATCGTCGCCATATCGCACCCATACGTATCCGTAAGGCGGAATCAGAAGGTCAAACATCCAATAGTCGTCTATCCAGTAGTCGCGTCCCCAGAAAATTCTCGGAAAGATCTGGCCGTAGCCCCAGCGCTGGTAGTACCAACCGCTCGGGCGATTGTAGGTGTTCCAGTGAAAGCGTTGCGTTGAGTAAATGTTGCGTTGGTAGACGCTGCGATCGAACTGACGAGGATAGTTGTTCCAGTTCGAAGGCCTCTGGCCATAAACAGTGCTGCCGACCTGGCCACCGCCCGTTATTGCGGCACCGCCCGAACGGCCACCCAGTGCTGCTCCGCTTCGGCCCCGTCCGCCAGTTACGGCACCACCGCCTGTGTAGCTTCCGCCCGTTGTCGCGGCGGTACCTGCGCGGCTACCTCTTCCAGATCTGTTTTGGTCACCAGTTGCGGCTCCGCCGCCGGTGTAACTGCCGCCGCTTGTCGCGGCACTACCTGTATGACTACTTCTTCCCGATCTGCTTCGGTCCCCGGTTGCGGCTCCGCCGCCCGTGTAACCACCGCCGCTTGTCGCGGCACTACCTGCGCGGCCACCTGTTTCCGATCTGCCTCGGCCGCCAATTGCTTCACCGTCGCCGCCACGACCACCGCCAGATGTTGCCGCGCCGCCTCTCTGCGCGTTGCCCTGATTTTCACCGCGGCCGGAACGATTGCTGTCGCCACCACCCTTGCGGTCTTTTGAGTCGTTTGCGGCTATCTGATCGAGGCGCGGTCCTCCACCCGATACCTGTGTTCCCGCCAATCCGCCGCCTGAGGAATTTTCGGCAAGCTGAAAGGCTAGCTGGTGAAGTGGCTGGGCTTGGGCTGGAAGCCCGGCAAAGAGCAAGGCCGAAAGTGCTGGGACTATGAGATGTCTCATATTGTGTTCCTCTCTAATGTCCGCAATCAGACATTTAAGGAATCCTATGCTTGATGCGTGTGACAAGCTGATTGATCGAAATCAGTTCTCCAGGGACAGATTGTGGGGGCTATCTCGCATCACGAAGCGAATATGGTGAGCAACGTTCTGTTTCCATTGACAAAGATGCACCTTAGGTCTCGTCGATTGGCCCCAGACTGTCCTACCACGATAATCTCAGTCTGATGCCGGCGCCGTTTACGACGCCGTCTACAATAGTGGCATTTGAAGGAGCGTTTTCGAGTCGGTAGCGAAACAACTCAACTCTACCTTCAGCGATGCCCAATTTGGTCGAAACTACATCGGCGAGAGGGCGCTCGACGAGCAGCGGACTTTGACGCTGCGGTATCCAAGGTGGTTCGATTGGTTGTGAGGAATAAGCAAAATAAAGCGCTGACCTGTCGTCGGCAATTGTCACGCGTTGGGCAAATGCGGGTGCTGCAACAAGCACAGAACCGATTAAGAGAGCGACTCTAACCAGCATTCGCATTGCAAGCCTCGTGCAACGAATGCCAGCGGCAGTGGGATGGGCTTTTTTGGGGGGAGAAGTCCAACCGCAGCTGCGAGGAGACGCCACCCACTGGCACAATGAGTTTGCCTATCCGGATGCGGCGATGTGTTGACGCGCATCAACTATATGTCTGGTTTCAGACGTTGGCCGTCCAGTGTCAAAGAAGCCGAGGCTTTCTCGCGATTCAGCGTCGGATAATTTCTCAGATAAGAATTTGAGCGCGGAACCGCGCGATTAGCATCAGGGCCCGCCTTGGGCCGAAAACGAACACCTGCCACGCCTCCTGGGTATTCATTCTTCGGGTTGGCTCGCCCGGCGCAGCGCAGCAGGTTTGCCTACAGCAATTGTGTGACGGTCTGGCGTGTCGATAATAGCCAACTGCTTGAGCTTGGTGAGCATGCGGCAAACCGTTTCGATGGTAAGACCAAGGTAATCGGCAATGTCCTGGCGTGTCATCGGAATCTCGAGAATATTGTTTGCAGTGCCCTGCTTGCGATCCATTAGCTGGACCAGAAATGACGCAGTCCGCTCGAGTGCGCTTTGCCGTCCCAGAATTACCAGGTGGTTCTGTGCGGCCCAGAGATCATGCCGCAAGCTGGCGTAAAGCGCGGCGCGCACTTCACGATTCTCATCGCCGAGTCGCTCCAGCCGTCCGCGCGCATAGCGGGCGACCTTAACGTCGCTGAGAGCTTCTGCGGTCATGGCGTGTTCTTCGAGCCAATTGATTCCGAAATAGTCGCCGGCCAAGGCGAACTCGGCGATTTGCCGCCGACCGTCCGACATCATTTTGGAGAGACGCACTGCGCCTGTGAGGACCTCGTAGGAATAGTCGGCGTCGTCCCCCTCACTAAAGATCGTGTTGTTGCGCACATAAGACATGGTGGTCCCGAACGCGGCAAACGCTGAACGTCTCTCTAGCGGTTCACTGAGTGCTAGAGGCTTTGGTTGGTTCGACCGCAGGCGAACATCGGTCACCGCCATGAAATCCTCCTGCCGCCAGACTCTGAGGGCGAGCGGGACCCTGGGCTCCTGCAAAACAACATACAAGCGCAAACGTCTGGAACCGGACATATTGTTTGTTGACCTGCAATCAAGCAGGCACACCACTGGTGAGCACTTTTGATCAGTCTTCAGAACAAGATCGCCGTAATTTGTCTGGTTCGACGTGAAGGAAACGCCGTGTCGGAGCTTGCAGCCCTGGAACCCATTCAGCCCGTAGAAGCGCCCAAATACCGCTGCTACCTGCTCGACAAAAGTGGCCGCTTCACTGATACCAAGATATTTAGCGCAAGTGATGACAATGACGCCGCGGCATATGGATTTGCGCTATTCATTCGAGCGTCAGGCGTTTACGAACGATTTGAGGTTTGGAATCAGCGTGCTTTAATCCACGCCTATAACCGTGAAAAAGCATAATCCGGTGTGAGATGATCCGGAAGGTTGGCGACGCCAAGGGCGTCGTGTGAGGTGTAGAGCATAACCAACGATATTGAGCTGGCAGCGTTCGGCCAACGCGCAACCAAGGTCCGGCTGATCGCGCAAGGCATTACGATGCCAAGGAACACTTAGCGGCCATCGACTTTGTGTCGGTCGTCGAGAAGATGGCGGCGGAACTTTCGCAGGCAAACGCTCGCGAACCCGTTTCGCCATGCGTCCGTTTTGGGTCGAAAGCGTACGTTCGAAACGGCAATAGCTCATTCAGCTAATGCAGAACTGGCTGGGTCTGGTTGAGTTCTAGATGGACGTGTCTGTCCCGCTCCCAAATGTCGAAGCCGTCGCCGTGAGCGCTTGAGAGAAACAGACGCGCGCGCGAAATTGCAGCCTGGTCATTTTCTGCTCGAAATTCGTCGAGGGCGGAAATCTGACCCGCGCGATCTAAAAAGAAGACCCTGAACGTACGCATTCGGGACAATCTCGCGCGTCCATATGGAGTTGCATTGACCGAACTCAATATTTGGCGGGGGTCAGGTCCGAGCGCCAGTGAAGCGGTGGTTATTAGAAACACCCACCGTCATGGCAGGGTTGACGCGAAGGCCCTGTGCCTACTTGCGGGTCGCTCTTTTGGCGGCGCAGGTTATGGCTGGCGATGGCGCAGCGATTACTAGGACCAAAAAAGGATCAACAAAGACAATCACGAGCCGGGAACTCGCTGAGCAAAAAACTGAGCCTCGGTGACCGCGCACCCGAACTATCGAATAACGAACCGGCCAACAAAAATTCCGAAAACAATCGCAGCTGCCAGGGCTGTCAAAGGCCGCGCGCGAACAAACTCCTCTAATGTAGAGATTTCGCGGTCGAACAGTTTGGAGACATTATCGACTTCGTTGTCTGTCTTATGTGCTGTTGGCATGGCCTGCTCCAGATCATTGTGTAAGTGTTAGACTGCGCTTCCGCGCGCCGCGCGGGCCTATTTCTTTAGCTGGCAATGAGCATTGGTATGCCGTGCAAGATCGCTCGATCATGAGTGCCGAAAGGACCCGCGCCGCACGTGCCACCACGGGCACAATGGATCTTTGTTCGCTACGCCGTGAAGAAGTCTGGACTGTGCCGGTTGAGCAGATTCTGAAACGGCTAAAAACGACACCCGCTGGTCTCGACTCTGTGTCGGTACAGGCTCGGTTGAAGCTCTATGGGCCCAACGACGCCGCAACGGTCAAGAAGACACCCCTCTGGTTGCAGTTTCTATCGCGCTTTAGCAATCCGCTGGTCATCATCCTGCTGGTCGCGAGTGGATTGTCCGCCGCTACAGGCGACATCGCAAGCTTTGTTGTCGTCGTGGCAATTGTCACGATCAGCATGACGCTCGATTTTGTTCAGGAGGTTCGCGCCCAAAATGCTGTCGAAGCTCTTCGCAAGTCCGTTGCCGTGGAGGCGATGGTTCGGCGCAACGGCGCGACAGTTTCACTGCCGATCGATCAACTAGTTCCAGGCGACATTGTTCAGTTGATTGCAGGCGACCTCATTCCTGCCGATGCCCGCATACTTGAAAGCCGCGATCTCTTTGTGAATCAAGCCCTCCTTACAGGAGAGTCATATCCCGCCGAAAAACAAACCAGCGATGCTGCTTCAGGCGCCGAAAACCCTGCTGGGGCTTCCAACTCCGTTTTTGCCGGCACATCAGTGATCAGCGGCACGGCGACCATTGTTATCTGCCGAACAGGCAGCCAGACGGCACTGGGTAGTCTGGCGACAAGTCTGGCCGAAAAACCACCCGCGACAGCCTTTGCTTTCGGCATTCGCCGCTTCGGGTTGTTGATCATGCGGCTGACGGTTCTGATGGTGCTGTTTGTCCTGGTGGTGAATATCTCGTTCCACAGACCAGTACTTGAATCACTTATGTTCGCGCTCGCGCTGGCGGTCGGGTTGACGCCTGAACTGCTCCCAATGATCGTGACGGTCACACTTGCCCGCTCAGCGATGGAACTCGCCAAACGAAAGGTCATCGTGAAGCGCCTCTCGGCCATCCATGATTTGGGTGCAATGAATGTCCTTTGTACCGACAAGACCGGAACGTTGACGGAAGCGACCATCAAGCTGGTTCGCGCGATAGACGGCCGCGGAATTGAGAGCGTGCGAGCCTATTCTTATGCTTTCATCAACAGCCAGTTTGAGAGTGGGATGAAAAGTCCCCTCGACGACGCAATCCTTTCAGCCCACCCGTTCGACATAACCACATGGAAAAAAATAGACGAAGTACCGTTCGATTTTGAACGCCGCCGCGTCTCGGTTCTGGTTGAGCACAATTCCACTCGCCGCCTCATCGTGAAAGGCGCACCTGAAGATATCCTGCGATTGTCCAAACGGTATGAAGATGCAACCGGAGACGAAAAGCCACTCGATGACGAGACGCGCAGCGCATTCGAGGCCACCCTCAGTGGCCTAGGTGCCCAAGGATTTCGCGCGCTCGGTATTGGGAGCCGCGAGGTCGACAAGTTTCACGATACGGCAGCGATTGGTGACGAGACTGAGCTGGTTTTCTCAGGCTTTGCGGTCTTTCTCGATCCGCCCAAAGCGAGCGCCGGGGCCACGATCAAGGCCATGGCGGACTCCGGCGTTTCCGTCAGGGTTCTCACCGGAGACAACGAGCTCGTAAGCCGGCACGTTTTTTCCGCAATTGGCGTACCTGTCACGGGCGTACTCACTGGTGATGCGCTCTCGAAACTCTCTGATGAGGCACTGATCGGGCAGTTGTCGCTGGTAAATCTGTTCTGCAGGGTCAACCCGCAACAAAAGCACCGCATCCTTCTTGCGCTAAAGCGCGTGGGGAACGTTGTTGGCTATTTGGGCGATGGCATTAACGACGCCCCGGCTTTACATGCCGCCGATGTGGGCATTTCGGTTGACCGCGCCGCCGATGTGGCCCGGGCAGCTGCGGATTTGATCTTGCTGGAACACGATCTCGCGGTCGTGCATGAAGCTGTGATTCAGGGCCGCGGCGCCGTTCAGAACGTGTCCAAGTATGTCCTGATGGGCTCAAGTTCGAACTTTGGCAATATGTTCAGTATGGCCGGCGCGGCTCTCTTTTTGCCTTTCCTGCCGATGCGACCGATCCAAATTCTGCTGAACAACTTGCTTTACGACGTGTCGGAGATTGCCATTCCTTTCGATCGCGTTGATCCTGAGTCGACCGCCAAACCGGTAAAGTGGGATGTCAGGCTCATTGAGCGGTTTATGGTCGTATTCGGGCCTATCAGCTCTATTTTCGATTTTCTGACGTTTTATGCCTTGCTCAATTTGTTTGGCGCTAGCGAAGCGCTCTTTCAGACCGGGTGGTTCATTGAGTCGATAACGACCCAGGTCCTGGTGGTATTCGCGATCCGTACTCGGCGACAGTTCTTCCGAAGTACGCCACACGCGTTCCTCGTCACCATGGCTTTTGCGGCGGTCGCCGTCGCGGTTGCACTGCCGCTCTTGCCACTTGGCACCTGGTTCGGCTTCGTGGCGCCGCCAAAGTTGTTCTTTGTCTACCTTTTCGGCGCAACCGTTGCGTACGTAATGCTCGTCGAGTTCGTCAAAGGCATCTTTTATAGATTCAACGCCACAAGATAATCGGCATCAGGCGTGGCGCTCGCGCGACGCATGGCGCGGAGCAGACGGCCCAAACGTGGATGAACCTCGCGAACGGGTCTTTTTACTTCTGTTATCCGCGCTCCCCCTATCTGGACACAAAGTCAATGCGGTTTGTGGAAATAAAGGAGCGATATTGCTCAAGAAGCTCGCCCGTTGATCAGCGTTGAACACAATTGGTGACTATATGAAGTTTTGCAGTTTGAACGACGAACGTTCGAATTTTGCTCAGCTGTGTAACAAAAGAGAGAAATCAGATGACGAACTTGATCCCACAGATGACTTGGTTCCGACCCGTATCGCCCTATCAAAACGGTGGGTTCTACTCGAGCTTCAATCGGGAGATGGACCGTTTTATTGAGGAGTTGGGCGGTTCAGCTAAGTCGAACGTCGCCTCGCCACGGATAAGTGTGCGTGAAAGCGACGACGCGGTGGAAGTCTTGGCCGAATTGCCAGGCGTCGACGAGAAGGACATTGACGTTGAGTTGACCGACGACGTTCTCACCATCAAAGGTGAAAAACGAGTCGAGCGCGACGAGACGCACAAGGATGCATACTATCAGGAGCGCACCTTCGGCAAGTTTGCCCGCTCGATCACTCTGCCGTTCGAGCCCGATCCAAAGACAGTGAAGACACAGTTCACTCGAGGTGTGTTGAAGATCACGCTGCCGAAGTCGGCTGGTGTGAAAGAACACACAGTCAAGATCCCGGTAAAAGCGGCAGCCTAGCATCGACAAAACGCGTCGGCGCATTCGATGCGCGTTGAGACAGCGTGGGGACGGAGCAATCCGTCCCTGCGGTGTCACACGTTTGGTATCGCGAACTGCTAAGCGGAGAAAGAAAATTGAATTTCTCAAATCTTCGGACGCTCGACATTGGGCTAGTTCATTGGATTCCGAAGAGCGATGACCGAACTTCCCGCTGGTACAATCTGGTATGGATTGACAAAGCCGGCTTGAGCCTCGCTGCAGTTGTCTCGGTGGGATTCCTAATAGTGTGGTTGATGCTGATTTTGGCAGCCGGACCTGCACCCACAGCCCGACTATCAACCCTCTGCTTCGAATGGATGACAAAGGTCATTGGGGAAGGTGTTGTTCCCGTATGGCTCATCGCAAGGGGAATTCATGCGATGGTCCTGAAGGTTGTCCAAGTTCCCGGTTTGCACAAAGAAACGGCCCCCGCGTAAGCGCCGTCCAGTTGCACAGTGTACCTGATCCTAGCAATTCTTCTTCGGTTTTTGCTGACTTGCTCCTAGACAGGTTCACAACCCTGCCGAATGTCCGCTTTAGTCGAAAGCGGACTTTCGGATGGCACCTGTAACGTGATGTCGAAGTGCGTTGAATTGAGACGCAGACGGAGATTGATGGCGCCACAGCGAAGGGCCATACTTGCGCTCATCCGGGTAGGCACTGAGATCAAGTGGAGGTGTCTATGTCATCTGACGAATTCGATGCAAACAATCGTCGCAAAGCGGCTTTGAGGGCAGAAGACGACGGCCAAGATGCTCTCGAAAACGCGAAATGCGGCGTGAACGCCATGCTCAAGGCGTTTGCTCAAGACAGATCGTTCACAATGCAAGACGACATTCTATTCAGATACCTGCATACGCTTGAGCAGGACCTGGAACGGATACAAAAGACTCACGAGACACTGTGCGCCCTTCTCACGGACACTCTGCCCCTATCACCCGAGTCTGTTTCAATGGATGGTTTGAGGCTGGCCTGACCTCCTCCGCTCTCGTTTTCCGTGGAGAGACACTGATGACGATCTTTCGAGGACATCTCGCAAAAGCTCGCCTTTTGCACGGAGATGAAGGGCTTGTGACTCTTGAGTGGGTCGCAGTTGCGGCTGCTGTCATTATTCTCGGTGTTGGCGTTGTGTCGATCATCAAGCCAAGCGTGACGACGGCAGCAAGCAGCGTCGGTTCTAATCTGGTTACCTCAGTCGATTCGAATTCGTAGCGCTCGCGACAGCCGAACGTCCGCTATAGGTGGAGAGCGGTCATTCCACTCCCTCAGGCGCAACAGCTCATTGCGAAGGTCCGCTTAGGTGGAAAGCGAACATTTGCGTGGCGACTTGAAACGGCCTCCTGACACGAATGAAAGCGGCGGCACGATGGCCGCCGTCGTCCTGCTCGAGGAAGCGGACGTTCAAGCCGACTTCTTGCGGCGGCGCATTGCAACTGCTCCCGCCAAACCCGCGCCGAAAAGCGACAGCGTAATTGGCTCGGGTACCGGGATGTTGGTCACAGTCCGTCCGGGAATGGCGACGATTTGAGCCTGTACCTGACAGTTCGCAATGTCTCCTAATGGAGACCAGGTATAGGTGATCGAACCTGCTCGAGATGAATCGCAGGGCGACTCCAATTCATAGTAGGACCAGCCAGCCGCAGTAAACGCGTTGAAGTCGTTCGTCGCATGGGCGATTAAAGCGTCCACGGCGCTTTGAAAACCCGCATCGGTGGCAAATACGTTGCCATACTCCAGCTCCCAGATCGCAACTTGCAACTCGGCACCGAGTGCCGGCGTGAGAGTGTGCGCGTCGGCACCCTGTGTTCCCAGAAAGTCGAGCCCCGCAATCTTTTGATCAGTGGCCAAAGATAGTGGCGAGAGGTAAGCGTTGGCCCCAGCTTGGTCTGTCTGCCAGAAGTTGTTCGTACTGCCGATGTAAATCACGTTATAGAGGTCATCGCAGAAGGTAATGATCGGAACACCGTTCAGCTTCATCGAGATGGGACCGGCGTAGTAGATGCCGCTGACATTCAATGAAAGTCCCTCGCCCTGGCTCCAATCTACTGCGATGTCCGAAATGGTGACCGGGGTCACCGGACCCGCGACGGCTGGGCCGGCGAGACAGAAAAAAGTGGCAACGCCGACGCTACCGACTAGCAATTTCACTGTACGTATCCTTGTGTTCCGACGGGATTTGAACGGAAGGAAAGCACACACAGCTCGACCACTATCAAGGTCAATCAAAATTCATGGTAAATTGCGAGAGCCATATGCCGCTGTCCGCCATGCGCATGACGCCACCGATGCAGCTTGTCTCACCAATCCCGTTCGAGTGCTTTGCGTTAGCTTCCAACAATCCGCCGACCCGTGTGACCTCTTCGCGTGCGATGGCACGTCAAATGTCCGCTTGGGTCGAACGCGAACACACTCGGCCACAAGTTTCAGGCGCGTAAACCCATATCTTTGTGAAACGACGACGCTGACAATCTCAGTCGGCTGTGTCTCTCGCGGACAGAACGCGTTTCAGCCAGCGAACTGCCATCCCGCAGACAACAACAAACGTGAGCAGACCAAACAGGCCGAACATCGCGCGCCCGACGAGCGGCCCGAGAAAAGCGCCCGAACCGCTGAACTGACGTTCGCCAGGTCCGAAGCCGACCCAGACGAAGACTGTGGCCAATCCAAGCGTGACCGCGACCCCGAGCGCGCCGCTCAGGATGCGCGCGGGCGCGTCGGACGGGAGCTGTCCGCTCGGTTGGTCGGCCGCGCCATAGACCACGTTGATCAAGGCCGCTGACGCCCCGCCGAAAAATACGAATCCGATCAGTGCGCCGATCCAGTCGGGCCCATCGGCCGGGTGCCGGACGGGATGTCCGAACACCCCCAACGATGCGAGCAGCATCCAGCCGCCGATCGCCAAGGCCGGAACAATGAATAGGAGCCTAATCAACGTCGCCCGATTCATCCGTGCTGCCCGATAGTCATCACCCGCGATGATGGCCGTGATTCGTTAAGCGATGCTGGACACGGAAACTAACGTCGCCGACATTCCCCGGTCACCCCGAGCTGAGGCGCAAAAAAAGGGTCGTGTCCTAATTTGAGGGCGGTCCCTGCTCTGGCTGCCAAAGCTCGATCTTCGTTCCGTCAGGATCGAGAACCCACGCGAACTTGCCCATGCCATCCAGCTGCTGACGACCGTTCACCTCAACGCCTTTGGCTTCAAGCCCAGCGAGGAATAGGTCTAGGTCGTCCACCGCAAAATTGATCATGAACTCGCGTGACGAGGGCTTGAAATGGCCTGTGTCCTTGTTGAAAGGAGCCCATACCCCGTAGGGGGGACCGGCACCGTCCGCGCGGATCATTGCGCCGCCCCAATCCTCAATACTTAGTCCGAGCGTGTCGCGATACCAC
>Ga0070735_10004253_pt1 | contig 12129 bp, 15 predicted proteins | sample Coa_R1_FD_66443 | JGI IMG/M metagenome (GOLD analysis project Ga0070735, IMG submission 66443) | Surface soil microbial communities from Centralia Pennsylvania, which are recovering from an underground coalmine fire - Coalmine... | ecosystem: Environmental > Terrestrial > Soil > Unclassified ... | reverse complement strand
GCATCAAGTCGGGCGATCCGAACCAGCACCGCATCAGCTACGGCTGCATCAACGTGCCGAAGGCCTTCTACGACGGCGTGGTGCTGCCCGCGCTCGCTGGCGGCAGCGCCATCGTCTACGTGCTGCCCGACACCAAGCCGCTCGACGCCGTCTTCCCGGTCTTCGCCGCCGCCCTCTCGGGCAAGGGCGAGCCGCGCCAACAGGTGAGCATCGAAGACCCGCTGTTCACGCCGGTCCCCGACCAGCCTTGAGGCCGGGGCCGCCCGCGAGCGACGGGCGAGCCGAACCCTGACTAGGCCGGTTCCTTCGTCATCGCCGCCTGGGCCGCGCGCGCCAGGAAGCCCGATCGGGTCAGGCCGTGACGTTCGGCGAAGCGGTCGATCTCGCCGAGCACGTCTTCGGGGAGCGTGATGTTGATCCGGATCGCCTTGGCGGGCTGGACCGGGGCGGCGATGAGGATGGCGACCCCGTCGCGGTTCTCCGCTTCGGCCATGACGCCCTCGAGCGAGGACGGCTCCGGCAGCGGCTGTCCGTCTTCGAGCAGGCCTTCGATATGCAGGGCCAGCGCTTCGGCGCCCATGGCGCGCGCTTCGTCGAGGTTGGCTCCGGCCGAGATGCAGCCGGGAAAATCCGGGAACGAAACCCCGTAGTCGCTCCCGGGCTCTTTATGGATCAAGGCGATATAGTGCTGCATCGGCGCCTACCTCAGTTTCAGCCCCGCCTGGCGCTCGATGGACCGCAGCGTTCCAGGCGGGATGTCCTTCTTCGGATGCGGGACGGTGACGAGACCGGCCTTCGCGGGGTGGCGGTACTGCTTGTGAGAGCCCTTCTGGCGGACCTCGACCCAGCCGTCAGCCTCCAACGCACGAAGCACGTCCCGGCTATCCATGTGTGTATTTATACACACTCGCGGCGGTCGGCAAGGGCTGAAGCCCGTGCGACGCCTCCAGAGTCAGGTGAGATCGGTGAACGGGTTCATGGCGATGTCCCAGACGTGGCCGTCCGGGTCGGCGAAGGACGCCTCGTACCCGCCCCACTCGGCGCGCTGCGGCGCTTTCAGCGGCGTTCCACCGGCGGCGAGGCCCTCGGCGTAGACCTCGCGCACCGCGGCCTCGGTCGGCACGTTGTGCGACAGCCCGACGGTGGAGAACCGCTGAGCGCCGGCCGGCAAGTCCATCAGCGGATCCTCGCTGGCCATGAGCGAGAGCCAGCTGCCCTCCAGCTCGAGCATGACGTAGGTGTCGCCGTCCGCGTAGTTGTGCGTCGGAAACCCCAACCCGTCCCGATAGAAGGCGAGCGCGCGCCCGATGTCGCTGACGTGCAGGCTGACGATGGAGACTTTCGGTTTCATGGGGCCGAGCCTACCGCCGTCGCCGCGCGCCCGGGAGCCGGCCTGGCCATCATGCTGACAGGTTCGTGCGGGCGCGCACGCGCCGTCTCCGCCCGCGGGGTCGCCGCGGCGTCGATGCGAAGCATCCTGGTCTGGCGTGGACCGCCTCGAGCGACCCAACAACAACAATAAACAACAACAATAACAACAGTTCGTCGCCGGCGAGACGAGGCTCGCCAACCAGGAACGCTTCACATCGTACGCCGCGGACTGAGGGCATTGAACCACGGCCGGACGGGCGCTCAGGGAAACGCTTAGCGCCACGCCCGAGGGGGCGCGCGCGGTCGCGCTCAGCGACCGGCGGCGGCCGCTTGCAACGCCTTGTCCAGCGTGACGAGTTCGGCGCCGAGCTGTCTCGCCAGCCAGAGATAGCTCGCGTCATACGCGGTCAGGCCGGTTTCCAGCGCGAGTGCGACCACCGCGTCCGCATCGACCGCGACGTCCTCGACGCCCAGCTGGCGGCGCAGGGCGAACCCGGCGCGCAGCGCCTGCCGCTGGCCCGGATGGCGGCGGCATTTCACGCGGCAGACGTTGGCCAGCTCGAACGCCATGAGCGGCGGCGCCGCCAGTCGCGCGTCGGCCAGGCGCTCGGCGACGGCCTCGCCGTCCGGTTCGCCGAACAGCAAGGCGGCGACCGCCGAGGCGTCGACCACCTTAGTCGCGGTCACGATCGCCCCGCACGATGGCGGCGGCTTCGGCCGGCGTCCGCAGCCCGAGGCCGCGCACGGCCGCGAGCACGCCGCCGGCGGCGTTCGCCTCTCCATCGCGCGCCGCCGCCTCGATGATCGCCAGGAGCTCGCCCTGCAGCGATCGATGATGCCGCCGCGCCCGCGCCTTGAGCCGCGCGACCACCTCTTCGGGCGCGTTCTTGATGGAGAGGTTCATCAGTGGTTCCGATATGGCTCCAATATGGAACCGGTCTATCACGACTTCACCGAGCCCGAAATGCGTCATCGCGCCGTCGGCGCCAAATCGGTCATCTTCAAAAGACGTCGATGAGCCTGCCGCTATTGAGCGGGACGGCTTCTGTGTGTCCCGCGGCCGCCACGGCCGCTCGAACGTCCGGGCGGGCCTGGAGGGCGACGAGTCGCTCGTGGAGGGCGGCGGAGATCGGGGTCCTCTGCGCCACGCGCGCGAACGTGCTGAGGTTGATCAGCGTCTGCCCGCGTCGATCGGGATTGCGCAGCCCCACGATCATCGCGGCCGCAGCGGCGTCCAAGTCGTTGACGCAGAGCAAGGCCTTGATCCTCGCGCCGGGGTTGTCGGCCGCATGCGCCGAAAGGTAGGCGAGTTCGCTCGCGACCGCGGCCGTGCGGCCAAGCTGCTGGTCCGCGCACGCCCGCTCGGTGTGCAGCCAGCCGAGGCCATAGGGGCTGAGCTTATTGTCGAGTGACGCATCGAGCGCCTTCAAAGCCTCGTCCGACCGGCCGGCCAGATTGAGAAAGAGGGCCAGATTGATCACGTGACTGACGTCCGGCGGGACGCTGTTGTTCGGCCGCACGGCTGTGCGCTCGGTGGCGATGGCGTCGTCGACCCGTCCCATTTCCAGCAGGACGACCGCCTTGTCGCCGTAGATCCAGCTCAGCTTCTCCGGCTCGTCGATGAAGGCCGGCTTGTCGGTTTGCTTCGCCACGCGATCGAGCGCGGCGTCAGCCGTCGCCACCGCCTCGTCGTAGCGGTTGAGTGCGTCGAAGTCCCCAAGGGTCGCTTCCACCTCGCCGAGCAACTCCGGGTGCGCCGCCATTGTCGCCTGATCTTCGGCGAGTTTTCGTTCGGCTGCGGCCTTCAGGTCGAAGTGGTCTGGATGGGCCGCCACCGCGGTCGCGAAGCGGGCATCCAGCTTGACCTGCATGAGCATGCGAATGTCGCTGACCTTCGCCAGCACGGCGCCGGCGCGCTCGTTGTCGCCCGCGTCCACGAGCAGTTGGGCAAAGCGCAGCCAAAGATCGTCGGCGGACTCGCCCACCAGGTCGGGCCGATAGCCCCCCTTGTCGAGCGCGGCGAGCATGCGCTGCTCGAGTTGACGGTCCTTGATGCGCTCGGTTCGGTCGAGCTGCCGGTAGGCAAGGAGCGGCGGTGCGGTCAGCGCCTCCGGCGCCGCCACGGCGGCTTGTTCGAGAGCGTCGACGAACTCATCCGGCGCATTGCTCGCCATCGCCGCCGTAAGCCGAATCCGCCACGCTTCCGCGCTTGCTCCGGGGATCGCCGTGGCGAGGCGCGCATCGTCGAGCGCCTCCCGCAACAGGCGTTCCTGGCCGGCGCAGCCCGCGGCGAGGACAAGCACGACGCCCCTGAGGTCCGGGCCTGCGTCAGCGAAGGCCGGGCTGGCGATCACCTGGCGCGCGACTGGAAGCACGGCGTTGCAGTCTCCGGAGTTGCGCGCCGCATCCAGCTTCCCAAGATTGACCGCGAAGTCGGCGGAGGGGTCATCGGCGCGCGCCGGCCATGCCTGTAGCGCCAGGCCGCCAGCCAGCAGCGCGAACAACAGACGCTTCATGAGAATGCCCCCCGACGTCGACGTCATCACATCACCCCGACACGTGCAACCAGGGCGGTACGCCGCCGATGGTCGCGCCTCAGTTCGAGAGGTCGCTGACGAGGCCGAGGAGGAGCAGGAACACGAGGGCGAGGCCCATGAGCCCCAGGAGCGCGGCGTGGACCACGATGAGCAGCCAGTACCAGCGCGGGTGGCTGGCGCGCTCGATGCGGAGCGGCGGGACGATCCTGCGGTTCCGCAGCTCCCAGGCGAACGCCAGGCTCGAGCCGACCAGCGCGGCGAACGTGAGGGCGTCGAGGATACTCAGCATCACGCCCCGCTTCCTGTAAGGCCCCGCCTTGGCGCGCCGGCCTCTCGCGCCAACTGAGACGCTCGCCGCCGGGCGGTCAAGGCGCGCCGATCCCGGGCGAATCCTCTCCCCGCTTGCGGGGAGAGGGCAGGGTGAGGGGGCGGCCTCTCGGCGCGCGAACCGGCGCCGGCTGGCCCGCTGAACCGCCGCGGCCCCCTCACCCTGCCCTCTCCCCCGCGCAGAGCGGGGGCGAGGGTTCCAAGGGGTAAACGTGGACGCTCACCAGTTTCCGAGCGACCCGCCGTTGGCCCCGCGGCTCGACCGATAACGGTTTGTGTCCCCAATTGCCTCTGACGCGGGGTGCGTCTCGCGGTCAGTCCGCCGCCGACGGGCCGCCCGCGAGGTCGACGCTCTTCAGCCACGGCAGGCCGAGGCGGCCTTCCCCGACGGTCAGGCGCACAACGGCTGCATCCGGCATGGCCGCCTCGACCGCTTCCGGGGTGTCGATCGCCTCGATCGGCACGTCGAGACCCTCGCACACGGCGTGCGAGGTCGACAGGTCGACGGTCCGGCGCTGGCCCGGCCAGGCGCGGACCGCGACGTAGCAGGTGCGTCGCGCCGGATCGCGCTGCAGCGTCTCGCGCTTGGCGACCGCGGGCGCATCCCGCGTCGCGAGCGGCGCGCCATAGCCGTTGACGATCCCGCCGACCCCCAGGAGCAGGAAGGTGGTGCAGAGCGCCCAGCCGGCGCGGAACATCAGGTTTGCGCCGAGCGGGAGCCCGCGCGGCAAGGCGGCGTTGCGGATCACGACAAAGCTCGCCGCGAACAGCAACGCGACGGACGCAAGTCCCGTGATGTAGATCGCCTGGTCCGAGACCAGCGGCGGAAAGTCGCCGATGGTCGCCAGGCCGAGCAGCGGCCCGCCGAACAGATAGCCCAACTGGCCGGCCGCCACCGCCCGTTGCCGCCAGGCGGGCTTGGCGGGATCGAGCGCGAACGGATCTTGTCCCCACGTCTCGCGGTAGGTCCTGGCCAGCGACGCCTCCCCGGAAAGTTGCGGCTTCTGGCGGCCATACAAGCTCCTAGGTTAGCGACGGGTTGCCTTGGGCGGGCCGCTCGAATCCTCTCCCCGCTCGCGGGGAGAGGGCAGGGTGAGGGGGTGGCCTCTCGGCGCGCGAACCGGCGCCGGCTTGCCCGCTGAGCCGCCGCGGCCCCCTCACCCTGCCCTCTCCCCCGCGAAGGGCGGGGGCGAGGATGCTCGTCGCTAGCCAGCGCGCCGATGAGCGGGCAAGGGTGCGGGATAGGAGAACCGGCCCATGCCCTTCGTCGACAGCGCCGGCGCGCGCATTCATTGGGAGACGCAAGGCGCCGGCACGCCCGTGCTCCTGATCATGGGGCACCTCTACTCGAGCCGCATGTGGCATCCGCTGCTTCCCGCCCTGACCGAGAAGCATCAAGCGATCACCTTCGACAACCGCGGGACGGGCGAGAGCGACACCGTCCGTTCCACCACGGTGCAGCAGATGGCCGCCGACGCGCTGGCGGTGCTCGACGCCGCGGGGATCGAGCGCGCCCACGTCTACGGCGTCTCCATGGGCGGCGGCATCGCCGGCGAGTTCGCCATCCGCTACCTGGAGCGGGTCAGGTCGCTGGTGCTCGGCTGCACCATGATGAAGACGGAGGTCGGCGCCCGCGCGCCGCTCGCCGCGCGGCTGATCTACCACCTGCCGCTGGGCCTGGTGCGAGCCGTGCTGAAGCGCCGGCTCAGTCCCGCGGCCTACGGCTCGGCCGCGCCGCCGGAGGCGGCGGCCAAGGACATGGAGGTGCTGGTGGGCGACCGCTTCACCATGGCCGGCGTCCGCGCCCAGTCTGCGGCGATCGCCGCCTACACCACCACCCGCGAAGCCTTTGCGGCCATCACCGCCCCCACCCTCGTCCTGCACGGCGACGAAGACCCCGCCGTCGACGTCAAACACGGCCGCGAACTGGCCGAGGTGATCCCGGGAAGCCGCCTCGTCATCTTCAAAGGCGCCGCCCACAACTACTTGGTGGCCGCAGGGCCGGCGTCGACGGCGGCGGTGCTGGGGTTCTTTGAGGAGGTGGATGGAGTGGGAGCTTGAGCCCCTGTCCCCAGAATCTAGGCGTCCACCGTGAGGCTTCAGCTGACGACGCCGTTGACCGTTACGCTCGGTGGAGCAGCCTCCGCCGGAGGCAACGCGAACGTACCTTGCTGGAACGCAGGCACCGTGCGGCCCACTGGCGTGCTTGACGGGGTATTCTTGTCTCTGATCGCCTTAATCCTCGCGGCGAAGGACGCGTTTGTCTTTGCCAAGCTGATCAGCCTAGCGCCCGCGGTCACCATCGCGCCCGTCAGCTTCTTATTGACTGAATCGTAGATTTTCGATCGAAAGTCCGCGGTGAACTGGAGGAGAATCCCATTGAGCAGAAGGTCATTCTGGGCGCCGCCGTCTGCCAGGATCTCGAGCATCGCGTATTGATCATTGGACAGCGAAGACACCCCTAGATCTGAGTTGACTAGAGTCAAAACCGTCTGGTCGTCGGCGGAGAAAACTACATTTGAAGCCGGAGGTCCCGCCCCTGTCGTAGCAGTAGAGATGGCAAGGTGTGCGAGATGATTGATCCCGGTACGTGTGCAGAGCATCGCATAGGCGCTAACTATGCCGTCTGCCTCGTAGATGTCAGCAGGGGATTTCGACGCAGCCGAACGATAATCCGCCATCGCTTTCCGAACGAGCGAATGAACGTCGTCGGGGTAGGCCTGAAACAGTTCGTATTGCTCGTAGTTCTGGAATGTCTGATTTACGAGACCAAAGCCGAGCGCCGTGATTCCAATCGCCTTCTGGGTCACCTTGGTTAGGGTCATGATCGCCGCTGCTGCGGCACCGGCCTGCGAGGCCTCAGCCTTGTTAAATTCCGTGTCGTTCGACGTTCTTGTCAGCGAGTCGAAGTACAATTCGCAACTTTCATCGGTTAGGCTGAGCCCAACCCTCTCGTAGGTTGCAGGGTCGACCGTGTTGTCCCCGTCATCGCCGTTGGCGACTTTCTTCAATTCAAGGGCTCTCGCCTGAACGTCAGTGGGCGATGGAACACTCGGGGGCGTGGGTGCAAATGTGCTCGCGCATCCCGTCACGACGAGAGCCGCGATGCACAGCATCAGATTGCGCCATAACATCGCCAGCCCCCCGGCTCCTGAATTCGCTTTCACCGGTAGCATGGAAGGACTGATCGTTAAAGTAGATCTACTGGCTGATAGGATCTATGGCTGTGGGTGTGTGGTCGCCAGGCTCAAGGCAACCGCGGCGATGGACGCCGGCACCGGTCCACGTAAACCGTGGACACTCACCAGTTTTCGAGCGACCGCTCCCGCCGGTGGCGCCGTGGCCTGACCGACAACGGTTTGTGTCCCCAATTACCGCTTTCTCATGATGGCGGGCTGGGGGATTGCGAGACGTTGAACTGGAAGCAGGCCCGCCCCGGCCCGTGACGCCAGCGGATCGCCTCGTCCGGCTCCGTTCGGATCCCGAAGGTCGCACAGATCTCATAGGACGCGGCGCCGGTGGCGCGGTACTCGTAAAGCGCGCCGGACGCGGGGTCGCGGATCGAGGCAGGCGTCAGGTCGGGCTGCTGCACGGCCAGCTGCTCCAGCGTCCCGGGCAGGGCGTGGCGCGCTGCGGAATAGGCATCGATGTCGTTCGCGATCTGCTGCATTGCGCTGACCCGTTGGGCGTCGAGGCTATGCAAGCGGGCATCGCCGGGCGATCCGATGACGACTAGGCCGGCGACGATCGCCGCGATTACGACGATGGCGGCGATCGCGCCAAACCAGACGGCTGGCGAGGGCTTCATGCGCGCTCATCCTTCCTGACGTCGATCAGGAAGTAGCCGAATGCCCCGCCGGCGATCAGTCCGATGGTCAGGACCTCCAGCAGGAAGCGGGTGGTCAGCTCGCCGCCCAGGAGGTTGTAGATCAGGGCGGAGAGGTCGCCGAGCAGAGCGGCCGCCGCGATGAACAGCGTCAGGTACGTGAGCCATTTGCGGGGCCGGGACTCGCGCTTCGTTGGGTCACGGGCGATGGCGATCCGAACCATTCGGAAGAGGAAGAGGAACAATGGGAAAGCCACGATCAGGGCAGCGATGTTTCCGCGCATCTGTGCGTAGACGACGGCGCGCACGTAAGCCGCCGAGAAGCCGCCGGACAGGTTTGCCGACGCCGGGTCGGGAAGGGCGAGGTCGATGAAGTGGAAGGCTAAGGCTCCCAGGTTGTAGGCGCTGATGTAGAGAGCGGTGAAGAAGAGCGCGTACGTGAACACGTCCTGCGCCGAAAGGTAGGGCCGCGGCATCGGCACCGGCGTCGGGAAGTCGATATCAGCGAACGCGCCGGTCGTGGACCTGATGTCGGCCTCGCCCCATCCGGCCTTCCGCAACGCTTCGCCGATCTGCTCGCGCCCGGCGCCCTTTTCGAGCGCACGACGGGTGAACTCCAGAAGCTCGACATTCATCGCCCGCAACTACCTCGTGGCTCGACCGATAACGGTTTGTGTCCCTAATTGCCTCCGCCGCACGACCGCACGCCGCTCCGCGGCGGTTGGTGTTACTTGGCGACTAGGACTGGCTGCAGAAGTGTTGTCGATTTTATCCTTAGATCATCGAGCATTTTATTCTCAATGTCCTGCGCTCGGCCGGCGGCAATAAAATTATTCCCCAGTTTTCCGGTTGCACTCGCCAGAACTGTGTCAAGGAGAACAACGTTTCGTTTGGCGTCGGTCACCTTCCACTGAACGACGAGCGTTTCAATGAAGGGCGAAAACGTCGTTATTCCCTCATTGTGCTCCTCGAAGCGTTGAACTGTCGGCACGAGAACGTAGCTCGCGCCCGGCACCTGCTGGGCCTCGTCCGGGGAGGCCACCACGTGGACGTCGAACGCCATAGTCTTGAGCGTGTCTTCGAGCGCACCTTCAGTGGCCTGTCCGAGATTGTTGACATCGCCAAGCTCGTACATCGGGCGGAAGAGCGCCGGCGTGTGCGTCCAAACGATCGACTTAAGTTCGGGTGTAATGACGAGGGCGACAGAGATGCGCGGCGGCATCGTCGCCTGCGATGACGGTGCTGCCGAGGCGGCCGCAGGCGGCAATGCAGACGGCGCAGCTGCCGCCGCCGAAGCCGCCGCTGATGAATCGGGGGCGGCCGACGCTGGCGCGCTTGCGCCAATGCTCTCGGAAGGGGTCTGCGCCAGCGCCACGCACGGTGCAAGCAGAGCGGCGGCGGCGATCGCGGGGCTCAGAATCCTGTTCAACGTGCGCATCTTTGGCCTTTCAAGGTTTGGCTAGTGGCTCGGTGCCGGACGGCTGAGGCACCAGAGCGGACACAAAGGTCATCCCAGCGCTGTCAGGCGGCGCTGGCACAGTGTTCACTTCGATGCTTAGGCGAAACTTGCTCAAATCGGCATTCTGGCGTCCGCTCTTGCCGTAGACGAAACCGACGGCCGACTGATCAGGGCCCACCGTTCTCGAGTAGAATTGCTGGACCATCAGAGTGCGCCGCACTTCGTCCTGCCGCGCGAGGGCGCCTGCGGACAGCAGGACGATAGGCAGCGACACGGCCAGGCCAACCGGGCCGATGCCCATACCGACGCCAGCGGCGTTTTCGACCGTCAAGGCGCCGCGCTCGTCGATCATGCTGTGCGAGCGTTCGGTTTGCTGAACGGCCACCTCGCCGTACGCGAGCTTGATGTCGTTGGCGTCGACGAGGAAGCTCTTGGTGGATGATCGGTTCGCGATCGACAGCCAGATCGGCAGGACGCCTTCGCCGGTCAGATCGATGCCGAAGTAGGTCTTCTGGTCCTGCGAGTCAGTCAGCGGGTAGACCGAAATGGCGAGATCATCATCCCCGAATGAGATCAGTTTGTCCGCACTTGGGCGGGGAAAGATCGCAAGCGGCGCGGCCGCGAAGGCTGACCACGGACTGGCGACAATCGCCGTGGCCGCGATCAAGCCGCGGCGCGAAATCAACCCGCGCATCCGCCCCCCAAGACGCCTCGATGACTGTGCGCCCGAGCCCAGCATGGAGCAGGGCTCGGGCTAACGTCAAGGTTGTTGCCCCAGGGGGCGTATGCGATCGATACGGGTCGCTAAGGCGCGCGGCGACTTCAGGATGCTCAAGCCGCCTCGAATATCGCGGCGATTCCCTGCCCGCCCCCGATGCACATCGTCTCCAGGCCGTACTTGCCGTCGCGGCGCTTCAGTTCGCGCAACAGGTTGGCGAGGATGCGGCCGCCGGTGGCGCCGATGGGGTGGCCGAGGCTGATGCCGCTTCCGTTGACGTTCAGGCGGTCGCGCTCGTCCCAGCCCCAGCCCTTGAGCACGGCCAGCACCTGAGGGGCGAAGGCCTCGTTCAGCTCGACCAGGTCGATCTTGCTCCAGTCGAAGCCGGTGCGGTCGAAGAGGCGCTTCACCGCCGGCACGGGCCCTATCCCCATGCGCGAGGGCTCGCAGCCGGCGGCGGCCCAGCCGACCAGCCAGCCCATGGGTTCGAGGCCGAGGGCGTCCAGCTTGTCCTCGGCCACGACCAGGCAGGCGGCGGCCGCGTCGTTCTGCTGTGAGGCATTGCCGGCGGTGACGACGCCGTCCTTCTCGATGGGGCGGAGCTTTGAGAGGCTCTCGGGCGTCGCGTCGGCGCGCACGCCCTCGTCGACGGCGAAGACGACCGGATCGCCGCGCTTTTGCGGCACGCTGACGGGCACGAGCTCGTCGTCGAACTTCCCGGCCGCCTGCGCCGCCGCGGCGCGCTGGTGGCTTATGGCCGCGTATTCGTCGCAGGCCTCGCGGCTGATCTGGTAGTCGCGGGCGAGGTTGTCGGCGGTCTCGATCATGCCGGAGATGACGCCGAAGCGGCTGATCGGCTGGCTCATCACCCGCCCGCGCGCCAGGCGGTCGTGCAGGGTGACCGAGCCGGCGCGGGCGCCGTTGCGCATGTCGAGGCTGTAGTACTCGACGTTCGACATGCTCTCGACGCCGCCGGCGACGACGACGTCGGCCGCGCCGGTCTGCACCATCATCGCCGCGTCGATCACCGCCTGCAGGCCGGAGCCGCAGCGGCGGTCGAGCTGGTAGCCGGGGGTCTCGATGGGAAAGTCGGCCGCCAGCGCCGCCCAGCGGGCGATGCAGGGCGCCTCGCCGGAGCCGTAGCCCTGGGCGAAGATGACGTCGTCGACGTCGGCGGGGTCGATGCCGGTGCGGGCGACGAGGGCCTTGAGGATCTCCGCGCCCAGCTCGCCGGCGCTCATCGGCGCGAGCGCGCCCTGGAACTTGCCGACCGCGGTGCGGATCGGGGCGACAATAGCGGCGCGGCGCATGGGGGTGACTCCTGGAGCGGTTGCGGCTCTCTAGCATCCAGGCGGCGCGGGCGCGAAGCCTTCTCCCAGAGGGAGAAGGAGGGGCCCCATGCGGGACGCATGGGGAGGTTGAGGGGTTACGAGGTTGGGGGTTTGCCTGGAGCGTCGTAACCCCTCATCTCCCCCACGCCTGCCGGCGTGGGTCCCCCTCTTCTCCCTATGGGAGAAGTTGTATCGGGCCAGCCGAGAGCGGGGCGGCGACCGCGAGCGGCGCCTACTCCGCCGCTGCGGCGACGGCAGGGGCGCCTTGGCCGCGGGTGAGGCGGCCGGGGCGGGCGCCGGTGTCGGCGTCGAAGCGGCGGGTGAGTTGGCCGCCGACCAGGGTGGCGATGTAGCCCTCCGCGCCCTGCAGCAGGCGGGCGCCGCCGGCCGGGAGGTCGTGGTGGAAGCTCATCGGCCCGAGCTTCAGGTGGTCGAAGTCGATGACGTTGAGGTCGGCGCGCAGGCCCGGCGCGACGAGGCCGCGGTCGGTCATGCCGAAGAGTTCGGCGTTGCGGCGGGTCTGGCGGTTGATGACGTGGGCCAGCGGCAGGGTCGGCCCG
>Ga0070735_10004252_pt1 | contig 12132 bp, 12 predicted proteins | sample Coa_R1_FD_66443 | JGI IMG/M metagenome (GOLD analysis project Ga0070735, IMG submission 66443) | Surface soil microbial communities from Centralia Pennsylvania, which are recovering from an underground coalmine fire - Coalmine... | ecosystem: Environmental > Terrestrial > Soil > Unclassified ... | reverse complement strand
CCTTGTTATGCTCGCGGTCGTCGCGCCGGTTTGGGCGCAGACGGGACAGCTCAAAACGGCGGCCGAGGTTCTGGATCGCTACAAGCAGGTTCTCGGTGGTGCGGATGCGATCGCGAAGGTGCAGTCCGAAACCGTTCACGGCGAGGCCGAAGTAACGGGTATGACGGGCAAAGCGACCTTTATTTACTAACGCCAAGCCGTTCAAAAACCTCTCAAAGGTCACGCGGCCCGACGGCACCGAGATCACTTCCGGATTCGACGGCAAAGTGTCATGGGCGCTCACGCCGAAGGGAGCGAACATCGACACCGACACAGCTCCAGAGTCCGTGCGGCGCGACGCCGATCTTCAGTATTCGCTCCACCAGCCCGACTATTTTAAGAATTTGGACCTCGCCGGCGTGGTTGATTTCGAGGGCAAGCAGTGCTATTGGCTTCACGGCACGACCCACTGGGGCAAGGACAACAATCAGTTCTACGACGTTCAAACCGGCCTGCTTGCGGGCTACCGGTTTGAGGCAGACGACTCCTCTAAGACTGTCACCACCGCGGTGTTTCAGGACTACAAGAGCTTCGGCGGTCCCTTAGTTGCGACAAAACTCACCTTCCGCACCGGCGATCAGTCGCAAACCTTCACCTACAAATCGGTCAGCTACGAGCCTCTGGCGGATTCGATGTTCGAACTGCCGGAGGCGGTCAAAGCGCTGGTGAAGTAGTCGAGCTTCGTCAGACGGACGATGCGTCCGTCCCTACACCATTGTTTTCAAAGAGAAAACCCCACTTCCCGCTGAAACTTGCGAGAAGTGGGGCCCATCGACTGCGACAGATTAGAACTTTGGCAGAACTTGCGTCCCTTCCTGCTGCACCGACTGCAAGGCATTAGGATTCAGTCCGAGTGCTTTGAGAATGGTTGGAGCCACCTGCATGGTTTCAACGGGAGTAGTCACAGTAGCCGGCCGAATGAACGGGTTGGCCAGCAACATCATGACGTTGGTGTCGTCGTGCGAGAAGCCGCCGTGTTCAGCCAGCTTCTTGCTGCTCCCGGAGTAGGTGACACCGACGTTCGGCGTAACCAGGATATCCGGTGTGCGTGGATCTCCACTCGGCGGCAGCCCGGGAGCATTGAAGAGTTGCGTCAGGGGCGCTCCCCAGAAGATCTGGCCGATGCCGGCAATGTTGCTGCTGGCTGGCGACTGGGTCTCCAGCATGCCAACCACTTGCTCGGTGGTGCATTGGCTGTTGAGCCAGATCATGGAGATGTCGTCTTCGGTTGCGCCGATGCCGGTCGGATTGGACGGTGATTCCGACAGCGGCAAGCACCCTGCATTGTCGGCAATCGTCGCCGGAGATGTGGTGACTGGGTCATTGGTCGAGTTAGCGATCCCCAGGTATCGAGGAGAATCAATCGGGCTCTGGCCGTGTTTGGCCGTGACTACGATCAGGGTGGAGTCCCAGAGTCCTTTGCTCTTCAGTTCGGCAACCATCTTGCCGATGGAAAGATCCACGAACTCGATCTCCCCGAGCAGCGCCTCCGAAGGAGTTCCCAGCGCGTCAAGATAGCCGCCGACGACTTTCGGGCTCAGAGACTTCTCAATCAGCTTTTCTCCTACGCTAACCGCCTGGAAGTTCATTCCGAAGATGGTGGGTACTGGGGCTGTCGCGGAGCCGTTGTGGGTCTTGCCGTCGATCTGGTTCAGAATCGCGTTGACCTTCAACGTGTCGTAGCACTGAATGTTCTGGAAACTGTCAGTCCAAGCATTCGAGCTTGAAACCGCAGTCTGATCGGGCAGCGGGCTGCACTTCACCGATCCAGCGATTACGCCTTTCAAACTGACTGGAATCGAGTTGATCTCCGGGGAATAGTAGTCGTCGAGGTTGCTGCCGTCGCCAGGACCGGCAACTGAGGAATAAGACGGGTGCTTATCTGTCCATGCGGTGTAGCCGCCGGCGGCGTGAACCACGCCGAAAATGGTATTGGTGCGAACGAAATTCCAGGGATAAACCGGGGCGCATCCCTTGGCAGGATCGCGCGGCAGTCTCCTGGGAGCGATTGACTGAATGCCGCCGTCGACTCCCGCGGGCGCGCCGCCGTTCAGCGCCAGCTTGTCGATGTCGATTCCTTCATCGTACTCGGTGGTGTCTCCCGTTGGCTCGGAGAACGGTATGCAAGCGCCAGGACTTCCCGCTACGCCGTTGCCGGTAGTCGACGCCGGTGCATCGAGGGAACGGTCGTAGGCCACGTCATAAAACGCTCCTACGCTGCGCGGTGAGCCGCCGCTCACCAGGGCCATTAATCCGGGGAAAGAGTCCGACGGCTTGGACGTGGACGCATAGAGATAATTCACTGCGTTGGATCGGAGGGCGGTGAGATTCGGGCAGTACGGCAAGCCTCCATTGGCGCCGGCGATTCCGTTCGAGCAGTTGATGAAGTCCACCGCGTGCATGCCGTCGATGCTCAGGAGCAGCACGTGCTGGATAGGGCTGGAGTTGTGGTCTTTGCTGTGAGTGCTGCGATCCTGCGCTTGGGCCGTCAGAGATGCGACGATTACGACGGCCGCAAGGCTACCGCCGATTCGGTGCGAGAGCTTCATGGATTCCTCCGGGGGGTTGTTAGTCAGAAACTATCGACAGATAGCAGAGGAAAATGAACGGGCAGTAACAGCCGGGTTACGCAAATATGAAAAGCGTGTGAATGTTTTTTAAGGTCAAGCGCGTGCCGGGTGGCTTAGATGTGCCGAGGTTCTTGAACACAAGAAACGCGCGCCTCGCGAATCAGGGTGAAGATGATCCGTGAGGCGCAGGGGGGAGGGTTTTCGAAATTGAATTATTTCAGCGTCTTCACAAATTCTGCCACCGCCTTGGCGTCATCCGCCGACAGGCCAGAGAGCGCCTTCTTATGTGGAGCTTTCTTGGCATCGTTTCCCTTCGTGAGCAAGTCCGTGATTTGTTCCGCAGTGAGACTAGTGCCCTTCAGTGCCGGACCGACCTTACCCTGGCCTTCCGGGCCGTGGCATCCAGAGCATTTGGCTTTGTAAGTTGCCCCGCCATCTTGCGCAAATGCAGGCAGAGTCAAAGCCGCTGACAATACGACGACCGAAAACATGGTGAACGTCTTGGTGATTCGCATGAGATCTCCTATTCTGAGTGAGAGAAGTTGATTTGGATGGCCCGAGGACCCAAGAATTGTAGTCTTGCTGATAGGAGCCTGCACCGCTAAATCTGCAGGTGAGTGCCGAAATGGGAATGACGCCTCAGCCTTCCTTCGCGACGGTCCGCATGCCGGACCTCCAGGTTAATGAAAGCTTGACCTTGAAAGGCGCAGCTTCCAACTTCCACTCTCCTTCGTGAAGACGTGGGTTGTGTCTTCGTGGATGATGCTCCCATTTTCCTTTGCAGTATAGGTCTTCGAATATGCCGCGACCGCGGCGTCGCCCAGGAAGTAAATATGCATATCGGACGTGTCCACGGTGTAGGGAGGCGGCTGCCCAGCGTGGGCCTGCCAGCTCTTGATCAATTGCGCTTTTCCCGGCGCCAGCCGGTTCGGAGCGAGGTTGACGAAGTCATCCGACAGGACTCTTTCCAGTGCCGAGGGATCGGTCGTGCGTTCGGCTTTTAGCCATTCCGCTTCGATCTGTTGCACTTGCTCGAGATCGCTCAGACCCGCGGAGCCTGTTGCAGGTTTTTGAGCAGAGTCGGCAGTGCGTTGGCCGATCGCTGCAACCGCCAGGCACAGCACAATCGCGCAAGACACGGCATATCGCACCGGCGCCCTCCGATAGCGTGGAATGTTTGGGGAATGGTCGACGACGGTTTTCTTGCGGAGGATTTTGGAGGGTGATGTAGGCCTACCGGACGAAATGCACGGTAAGGATCATACCGGGATGCAGTACCGCGACATCACGGTTGTCGCGTTTGAGCGCCGCCACGGTAGTCCGATAGGCGTTCGCGATCGAGTACAGGGTTTCGCCGCTCTTCACCTTGTGGTGTACGACGACCGCCGCTTTTGCGGTCTCTTCCCGTTCGATCTGCGCAGACTTCGTCGCGGGAGGTTTTACCGAGGCAGACTCGGTAGCCTTGGAACCGCTGCCCGGGTGCTTGGCTTTGGTGGTATGCGATGAGGCCACTTCCTCATCGTGTGCGCTGGGGGTAATCGGTAAGTGCAGGGCTACGATACGGCGCCCGCTCAGGCTATTTCCCCGGATCCCATTCCACCGGCGAAGCATCTGCGGAGAAACGCCGAAGTTCTCAGCGACGCTCTCGACTGTGTCTCCCTTATGAACCTTGTATCGCGTGATGTGGCGCGCGTAGGTCGCGGTGTCAGTCTCTGCATGTTTGCCGGGAGTAACCGGGATGACAAGCTTGGCGTCGGCTTCGAGCTCCGGGCCGTCGAGGTGATTGGCTTCCGAAATCGACTTCACCGTGGTGTGATACTTCCTGGCCAGCGAAGCCAGAGTGTCGCCCGACTGCACCGAGTGATAGCGCCACCACAGCCGCATGTCGGTCGGAATCGCAGCGATCGCCGTCTCGTATTGATCCTTCGTCCCGGCCGGCAGATGCAGTTGGAACTCTCCCTGCCGAGGAGTGCTCAACCGCAGCAGGCTCGGATTCAGATCCTGCAATTGCTCCTCGGTTGAGTCAACACACTGAGCCACCAGCCGCAGGTCCACAGGATAGTTGATGGTGACCGTATCGGAATCCGTCGGGTGCTCCATCGCCACCTCATCCAATCCGTACTGCGACGGATTCTTGGCCATGAGGGTCACGGCCAGAATGATGGGCACATAGTTGCGCGTTTCCTTGGGTAGAACATTGCGGCGGTAGAGTTCCCAGAAATCGGCGTAACCGGTTCGCTTCACGGCGGCCTGCACCGTTCCCGGCCCGGAATTGTAGGCAGCCATGGCGAGATACCAGTCGCCGAACTGGTTGTACAGATCTTTCAGGTGGCGGGCAGCTGCACGTGTGGACTTCTCGGGATCCTGCCGGTCATCGACCCACATGTTGTGGTGCAGACCGTATCCACTGCCCCGGCCAGCCATAAACTGCCAGATGCCCCGGGCGCCGACGCGAGAGACCGCATGCGGATGGAATCCTGACTCTGCTTGCGCCAGATAAATCAGATCCTGCGGCAATCCTTCCTGCTTGAACGTCGAGACGATCATGTCGTGGTACCGTCCCGACCGCGCGTAAGCGCGCTCGAACACGCCGCGTCCGTGACCCGAAAAATATGCGATATAGCCGGCGACCTGGTCGGTCATCATCAGCGGCAAGTCCGAGTGCGTGTTCTTGACCTCGGCTTCGGCTTTTGCTTTCGTCCCCGCATCTGCGGCAGGGGTAAGGCCGTTGGTCTCGTCGATTGGAGCAGGCTCGGATTTTTGCTGCGCTTCCTGCTGCGAGTCGGATTCTGCAGCCGTTCCACCCGGATAAAGCTGGTTGACACCCTGAACAACGTGATCGAATTCCTTCTGGAGCCGCTCGTCGGAACGTACGTCGAAACTGCTGCCTAGAAGCGCGTTCAGGGCATTATCGAAATTCTGCTTGGCGTCTTCCGCCTTGCCCGCGTGATAGTTATCCAATCCTGCCTGATATTCCTTTTCAACCTTGGCGATCAAGTCGGCGATCGGATCAGGCGCCTGAGCTGCTGGTGCCGGCGAGTCAACCGCTGCGGCGACCGGCTTCTCAGCAGGTGCTTCCTCTGTCTGCGGGGGCATCCCTTCAGGAGACGCAATCACCGTAGCGGGAGGTGCCTGGGCCGCTGCTTTTAGCGCTGGCGCCTTCCCGGGAGGCAAGAGAGCAACCGGCTTCTGTGCGGTTTGACAGGCGCACGCCGCCAGCATCAGCGAAGCGAGTGCCGCAGTCCGCATGTACAGGTTTACAAATCGCATATTTCTCTACGAGATACGTCTCTCTTCGCGCTCTAAGCCCGGGGAATTCTATCAAAAATCGTAAATGCTGGTCTCTCCCCGGTCAATCGCCGAAAAGGCACCTGCGAGGTTACTTTGGGGACCTCAAGGCAAGGTTACCCCGCCGCTTGACCTCCCAATCTTGGATGCCAGCAATTTTCCTCCCGGTTGTCGTCCGAACCCAGAATACGATCACCAGAATCCGGCTCCTGAAGTCGACGGTCCAAAGTCTGACGCCCAAGCCCAACCGCCAAAGTCTAAAATCTGTTCCTCACACCCTCCAGTAATCCGGCCTCCAGCTCTGAATCGCTTGCTTGATCTGTTTTCGCGACAGCTTCTCGTTTAACGCACGCTCGGTCAGCTTGGAAACCTCACCGTCCGACGCAAACCGCAACCCACACAACTGATCCTCTGTCAGCTCCGGGATTCGCGAGCGCAGAGGTTCCGAAAGAAGCTGCGTTAGGCGCAGCCGCTCTTCGAGGCGGATGACGCGGTCCTGCACCTTGATCGCGTACAGGCGAATTTTGAGGACGGCACCCAGCAGCGCGCTCGCCAGCAGAATGAGCAGGAAAGCGTGGAAGTTATCCCGGAAATCGCTATGCGATAAATGGGCGAAAAAATGGACCAGCGACAGCAGAAGTGCCAGCCCAAACACCGGCAGCAGGAAGAAGTGAAATAGGGGATCAAACCGCGTGTGACTGGCAAAGGTCTGCGGCTTCTTTTCAGCCATGAGAAAGGCTCCTCGCGAGAGGAGCCAAGTTTAGCAGACTCAAGGTTCTAATCAGGGTGAGTACGGGTGGTAGCCCGGCGGCTCAAACGCGAGCCTTCATTCAAGATCAGAAAATGGTAGGGTGCGGAATTCCCCCCGGACTTCCGCACCCTTCCATTACTTGCTTTGCCTGCGTTACTGCAGAGAGGCGAGCAAGATCTCTTCGGTGGCCGGAACATTTTGTGCCCGCAACTCGGCTTCAGCCTTGTTTACTGGCATCCGATACAGAATGTCCGTTCCCTCGATCTTCATTCCATACAGGAAGTAACGGTCACCATACTTGTGGAACACGAGCGCCGGCGCCCCGGCTGTCTTGCGCGTTTCAATCGGAGAGATATTGGCCAACAGGCTCATCTTGGCGTCCCCATTGCGAATCGTTACGAGCCTCGCATCCGCAGTGGCCGCCTGCACGGTCCATTCACCCGCAGGTACCGGCTTATTGGCGACCACAAACTCAAATGGCACCTGGGCCACGATTTTGTCGCTGCTCTTGAACTGAGCCGCCGCGAACATCGGAAGCATCGTCACCGCCAGTGCCATCATCAATCTTGCGTATTTCATACATCACCTCCAGGAATTCTTTCCGCCCCAAGCGAAAGTGAATTCATCTTGCATTCGAATCGAAAAAAGGTCCATGGAGCCAGTCTGAAGCCGTATGAATTGATCTGAAGAAACTGGGCGTCGAGCGGTTGCTCTCCGATACTCAGAGTGAACATGAGGGGTGACGAGGCTTGACAGGGCAGCGGAGGCAGACAAGAATTGTTGCCAGCATTATCTGTGGGGTTCCATGCCAGAGAAGTCGACACCCGAGAAGAAAGTTCGATTCGCCGAATTCGAATTAGATTTTGGACGTTTCCAGCTCTACCGCAGTGGATGTCCCGTCCGCCTGGAAGGTCTGCCCCTCCAGTTGCTAATGTTTTTAGTTGAGAATCAGTGCCGGCTGGTTACTCGCGAGCAAATCGCTGAGGCGCTGTGGGGGAAGGATGTCTTTGTCGATGTTGAGCAGGGAATTAATACCGCAATCCGGAAGGTGCGCATGGCGCTGGATGACGATTCAGCCCAGCCGCAGTATTTGCAGACGGTAGTGGGGCGCGGGTATCGTTTCGTGGCGCCGACTAACGACGCCTCAACCAGCAATGAAGAAACCGCAGGCAACGTTGCGGAGGGATTTACGATTTCCCCCGAAGAGTTCGGACGCGCGATCATGGCGGCTGCCGGTCTCGAACCGCACCATTCTGGGGCCCCTCCGAAAGTGCCGGACGAGTCTTAGCCCGGGCTTCACGGTTCTCATGTCGGGGATTCACGTCGACTCCCGATCACCAACAGGCGGATTTGGAGGAGAAATAGGCGTCTCCGGAATCCTCCGCGGCCAGCAGGAATCCAAACTCTCATGAAAGCCATTCAAGTCAAACAAACCGGTGGGCCCGAAGCGATGGAACTGGTCGACTTGCCGGTTCCTGAGCCGACTGCGAATGAAGCGGTTGTTAAGCTGTCCGCTTCAGGTGTGAACTTTATCGATGTGTACCACCGCGAGGGGCGATACAAAGTCCCCCTGCCTTTCACTCCCGGGCAGGAAGGCGCAGGCGTAGTGACTGCGGTCGGCGCCGACGTGAAATCGGTGAAGGTCGGCGACCGCGTCGCGTGGAGTCACTTGCTGGGCTCTTACGCGGAATATGAGGCCGTTCAGGCGCACCGGCTAGTCCCCGTTCCCGATGGAGTCACCGATCAGCAGGCCGCCGCAGCCATGTTGCAGGGCATGACCGCGCATTATCTTGTGCACGACACCTATCCCCTCAAGCGGGGGGAAAACGCGCTGGTGCATGCTGCAGCCGGTGGCGTTGGAGCCCTGCTCGTTCAGATGGCGCACAACATTGGCGCCCGGGTCATCGCCACGGCTTCGACCGAAGAGAAAGCCAGGATCGCGCGTGATGCCGGCGCCGACCAGGTCATCCTTTATACGCAATCAGATTTTGAGGCGGAGACCAAGCGCCTGACGGATGGCAAAGGCGTCGACGTCGTTTATGACTCCGTGGGAAAGACTACCTTCGAAAAGGGCCTGAACGTGATTCGTCCGCGCGGCATGATGGCGCTCTTTGGCGGATCAAGCGGCGCCGCGCCGCCCTTTGATCCCATCACTCTCACGCAGAAGGGATCGCTGTTTCTCACCCGGCCTTCGCTGGTGAATTACATCGCTACCCGCGAGGAACTGTTAGCGCGATCCGGCGCCGTGTTCGGCATGATGGCGTCAGGGAAACTAAAAGTCCGGATCGGTCATACCTACCCTCTGGCGGAAGCGCAGCGCGCGCATCGCGAATTGGAAGGACGAATGACAACGGGCAAACTGCTGCTGATACCGTAAGATGCTTGCCGTAGCGCCGGCGTCCCGCCGGCTGTGGCGTGGGCGTCTCGCCCACGCGACCCTGGATACCACAACGACAAACACAAGGAAACAATGAAAGCCATTCGCGTGCAGCACACCGGCGGTCCCGAGGTTATGGAGTTGGTCGAGGTTCCCACTCCGCAGCCGAAGCCGGGGGAAGCCTTGGTGAAGGTCGCGGTCGCCGGAGTGAATTCTATCGATGGCCAGTTCCGCGATGGCCGCCTGCGCACGCCTCTGCCTTTCATTCCCGGCCAGGAGGGCGCGGGAGTCGTGACCGCTCTCGGTGAGCACGTGAAATCGGTGAAGGTTGGCGACCGTGTCGCATGGAGCGGGACGCTCGGTTCCTACGCTGAATACATCGCCGCGTCCGCGGACAGTTTGGTGCCGATTCCAGACGCGATCAGCGACCAGCAAGCTGCCGCTGCGATGGTGCATGGCCTGACCGCGCACTATCTCGTGAACGATGCGCACAAGTTGAAAGCCGGTGAGACCGCGCTGGTGCACGCCGCTGCCGGTGGTGTCGGATTGCTGCTGGTACAAATGGCACGCGCCATCGGCGCGCGCGTAATCGGTACGGCCTCAAGTGATGAGAAGGCCAAACTCGCCCGCGAGGCCGGCGCCGACGAGGTGATCGTCTTTACGCGTCAGGATTTCGAATCGGAAGTGAAGCGCCTGACCGGCGGCAAGGGCGTCGAAGTCGTCTACGACGGAGTCGGCAACGCTACGTTTGAAAAGAACCTGAATGTCATGCGCCTGCGTGGCATGCTCGTGCTGTACGGCATGTCGAGCGGTCCGGTTCCACCGGTCGATCCCGCAAAGCTCTCCGAAAAAGGATCGCTCTACATGGCTCGCACGACGCTGGCCCACTTCACCGCCACGCGCGAAGAATTGCTCGCCCGGACCAGCGCCTTGTTCGCGATGATTGCCGATGGCACGCTTAAACTTCGCATTGCCAAGACTTATCCGCTGTCGGAAGCGGTCGAGTCGCATCGCGCCATGGAAGCGCGGAAGATTGCGGGGAAACTGCTGGTCATCCCTTAGATGTCCGAGAGTAGTGTTTCACGTATTCCGGCACGTCTCTCCCTGGATCGAGCCGCGCGTCGTTGATCGGCGTACCTGCCGTCATCTGCAGCGGCAGCACCCCCGCCCACGTAGGGAACTTGTAATCTTCTTCATCGTCAATCGGAGGCCCAATTCTTACCTTCGCCGAAAATTCTTCAATCGGCACGCGCAGCACCGACGTCGCTTTCAACTCGCGTTCGTTCGGCTGGCGCGAGTCTTCCCATCGCCCCGGCAGAATGTGTTCGGAGAGAATCCGCAACGCCGCTAGTTTCTCCTCCGGATTGTCCACCAGCGTCGCCTTTCCCAAAACCACGACTGACCGGTAATTCATCGAATGATTGAAAAGGGAACGCGCCACCACCAGTCCGTCGAGCAACGTGACAGTAATGCAGACCGGCAAGCCTTCTTTCATCTGCCGCAGCATCCGGCTCGCCGCTGAGCCGTGAATGTAAAGGCTCGCGTCCTTGCGGCCGTACGACGTCGGGATCACAAACGGCTGTCCATCGACGGTGAAGCCGACATGGCAAAGAAATCCCTCGTCGAGAATGCGGTAAACGGCCTCGCGATGGTAAACAGCCCGCTCGGCTTCGCGGACGACACGCGTCCGTGAGGTTGGAATTTGAGTTTCAGACATTCGGGAAAGAACTCCGGCAAGCGCCAAGGATGGATGAAGAAAAAGTGTAACACTGGACGTAAGGTGCCGAACCTTAGACCGCAGACTCAGACATCGCGTGGGACCGCCGTCACAGGCTGACGTTTAGGCGCTGGCGGCCACCCCTTGCACCTGATATCGCCCCTCCCGATAGACACGCGCAAACAGAACTGCGACGATCGCCAGCACGATCGGAGTACACACGCTCGCCTCTGGACCGACGGTTCCACCGGTTAGCCAGCGCGGCCCGTTGAAGGTCGAGTTGAACAGGTTGTGATACGGAGCGATCCCGCTATCCGGCACGCCATAGAAAAATGTCTGACCCCAATCCCATCCCGCGTGAAATCCGACCGCCCACCACAAATTGCCCGTTCGACTCAGGAACAGGCAGAAGAGCAATCCAAAGAGAACGACAGAGAAAAGACCGAAGGCACTCTCTCCGGGATTTCCGAGATGCGCCAGACCAAACAGCCCGGAGAGCACGAATGCCGACGGCCAGAATCCCATGCCCGTCGTGAGCGTGAATTGAAGATATCCACGGAAAGCGAATTCCTCGGCGAGTCCCACCAGAATAAACGTCGCACCCCACACCGCCGTAGCGGATGCGATCGTGCTCCCACGAATCGCCAAGCCGGTGAGGTGAAAGCCGTGCAGGGCGAAGATTGCGAACAGGCTTCCGCTGATCGCCAGGAAGCCCACGACCACGCCAATTCTGAAATCCTTGCCGAATGCCGATCGCGGCGGAAGGCCATAGTCGCCAAACTTGCGGTGCTCGATCCACGCCATGATGAGCGCGGCAATTGCCGGGAATAAGAAGATGGCCCCTTCAGAAATACTCAGCGCAAGCGGGGTGATGCCGGAGATTGCGAAAGCCGGCCTCGGCTGCCGGTCTCCTCTCAACACAGCAAGCAGCGCGAAGGGGATCACGACCACAATCACTTCAACCGCGATCAGCGCAAGAAAGATCAGCACGCGCCATCCTGCGCGAATGCCGCCAGGCCCGCGGAACATTGTGTTCGGCGACGAAGGAGATGACGGCGGAACCGGCGGGTTCGTTGGCGAAAGAATCTCCGGGTCGGACATGCGGATAACTTATCAAAAGCAGAAAATGGGCGTCGGGCGCCGGACCTCAGCCCTTAGACTTCAGCCGTCAGCCCTCAAGCGTCAAATCTCACCCGAGGTTTGACACCCGACGCCCGCAGCCCGAAGCCCCAGTTCCTGACCCCTACCAGTTCACCTTCAACGCAAACTGGAACTGCCGGGGATCGTAAGCCGCGGTCGCCTGTCCGGCATTGGTGAACAGCGGACTCACCGCGGACACATTCATCTTGTTGGCGATGTTAAACATGTCGACGATCAGATCGACGTTGAA
>Ga0070735_10004251_pt1 | contig 12135 bp, 12 predicted proteins | sample Coa_R1_FD_66443 | JGI IMG/M metagenome (GOLD analysis project Ga0070735, IMG submission 66443) | Surface soil microbial communities from Centralia Pennsylvania, which are recovering from an underground coalmine fire - Coalmine... | ecosystem: Environmental > Terrestrial > Soil > Unclassified ... | reverse complement strand
CGCTAAGCCTGGCGAGACATCAGCAAAAAACCGCAGCCATGAAAGTAACCCTCGTGCATGTCCGTGCGTTGAACCGCACATTTAAAAATGCCGTCGGCGCCCCGTTTGAATCGCGTTTCTTGAAACAAGCATAAGCTGAAGTACAAAGAATGCGTAAGCTGCTCGCCTTGACATCCACGAGTGCGTTTTGCTAAGACTCCACTCACAGTTCTTACACGGAGGAAAAATATGCATCGCAGCTTGGTTCTTGTGACTTGCCTGTTGCTGGCTACATCCGCGCAGGCTCAAACGAAACCCCCAGCCAAGAAAGCGGCATCGTCAGGCGCACCAATGGCGAAGGTGGTGCCTCTGGGATCTGAGAAATGGGAAGACATTCCGGCAGCAGCCCTGGTGGGTACTCCGTCGGTAGATATCGGCGGGAAGCTTCAGATTGCCATCGTGCAAGGCAACCCCATGCAAGCCGGTGCGCCTTACACACTTCGCCTCTCTTGCTCGGACGGCGCGAAGATCGCCCCGCACTGGCATCCCACAACAGAAAACGTGACCGTGGTAAAGGGCACATTTGCGCTTGGGATGGGCTCGAAATGGGATCCCTCCGCGTTGAAGGATTTGCCGGCGGGAGGGTTTGCGTCCGCTCCCGCACGCATGAGGCATTTCGCGACGTGCAAAGGTGACACCATCGTCCAGGTTCACGGACTCGGACCGTTCGTTGTGAACTTTGTTTCAGCCGATTAACCAGCGTCCGGAAATTAGCGCCACTTAAGCAAGGTTCGCGTGCGCGAAATCGCCGCGGGTCAAGCCACCTAAGCGGAATCATTCTCTAACTGTTTAGCTGGTCTTCGCTGCGATTTACGTAGAGCTTTCCGGCGCGAATGGCTGCGGCGCTCTGGAGCTTCTGGCGCCCCGTGCGCCTCTTACCGGTGCTGTCCGTAAATAAAAATGAGCCCTCACGGACTTCCAGAATGCTGATATCCGCCACGGAACCCGGTCGCAAACTGCCAAGCTCGGCGCCAAAATTATAGATATGCGTCGGCTTGATCGTGACCCGTTCAATTACCTGGTCCACGGTCAGTCCCAGAAGCAAAAACTTTGAGAGTTCGGTCACCAGGTCATACACCGGCCCGTTGTAACTCAATCCTCCCAGGTCCGTGCCGATCGTGTCTGGCAGAAAATTCTGTTGCAGGCATTTTTCGGCTACGCTTAAATCCAGATGCGGCCCGCCGTCGCCCACGTCGAAAAAGACGCCTCGCTGCCGGCAATCAATCATTTCCGGAATAATTTTTCCGTTTGCATCGAGGGGACCGTTCGGGCGTCCTGTGAAACAATGCGTCAACACGTCGCCCTTTCGCAATTGGGAAAGGATCTGCGGCAGAGGAGAAAAAGAATCTCCGACGTGCACAGTCAGTGGCAGCCGAGAAATCCTCGCCGCCTCCAGAGCACGCTTGAGAATTTCCAGATCATTCGAGCCGGTGATTTCTCTTGAGAGCCGGACCTTGATTCCAACGACATCGGGCTTACTCGTTTCAGCGGCTCGCGCCGTCAACTGCGCATTCACCCAATCGAGGTTCGCGTAATTCCCTATCAATCCGAGTATCGTTCCGCGAGCCCCGATGTCCAGCAGCGCATAAACTCGCGTGGATGAAGGCTTGATCACATATTGCCGGAATCCGGCAATGTCGGCGTAACCCGTCGAGCCCGCGTCAATCGCTGTCGTAACTCCGCGGCCCAGGCAATATTGATCTGCGTTCAATCCCGTGGGACCGATTCCTTCAAACACATGAACGTGGACGTCGATCAGGCCAGGTGTCACAATTTTTCCTTTAGCGGAAACAACCCGGAGAGCCCGAGCTGCCGCAATATCCGGCGCGAGTTCCAGAATTTTTCCATCCTTCACGGCCACGTCTAGCGCGGCGTGGAGGTTTTGTCCGGGATCGACGACCGTGCCGCCCTTAATCAACAAATCGCAATCCTGCGTGGCGGCTTGTCCCGCACCCTGGGATGTGGAAAGCGGCGAAGCTTCCGCCGCGCGGAAATTACTCGAAGCCACGAGCCCAGAACCTACAATCAATTTGGAAAACTGTCTGCGTGTAAGCATGCGAGAGATCATACGGCCAGCGCATGTAACTTCCAAATGGAAATGTGGGGACGTGAAAACTTCCGTGTCGAGGTGTTACATCACGTCGGCGTTTTTGCGTCTTGGATGAAGCCAAGGACGTTGGTGACGCATTCATCGGCATTCGCGACGGCCACATGATAGGCATCGCTTGTTAATACCAGCAGCCTCGAATCCGGGATTTTTTGTTGGTAACGCAGGACTGTCTCCACGGACTGCAACGCGCTTCGATCCGAAGTAATGATCAAAGTGGGCGCCGTGATCTTTGGCAACAGGTTGTCCAGATTGATTGCCGAGATAATCGTTCCGATTCCTCGTCGCGTTTCGGGGCTCGTCGCGTCGCGCAGCTTATCGAAATACGCCATTTCCTCTTTTGTCGCCGCTGGGCCAAGCCGGACTTGTTGCGAATTATTTTCAGTATTGGGATCCACTGAACTGAACGGGCCGCTCGCGACGACAAGCGTACGGGTGCGCTGCGGATAGGTTGCCGCGAACTGCATGGCAATCGCGCCTCCTGTCTTAGCGCCGATGATGTGCGCCGCTCCAACTCCGACTGCATCCAAAAAATCCGCCGCCATCTTTGTGTAATTTGCGAGCGACCATTCAAAATTGGCCGGAACCTTCGACCGGCCGAAGCCCGGCAGATCGGGGCGATATAGCCGGAAACGCTGGGCCATGCGCGGCACCCATCCGTACCAGACTTCGTTGGTTTCAAGATTGCCATGCAAAAAAAGAACGGGTTCGCCGTCCAGCCACGGCGCTCCCAACCAGTCTTCTCTATAAAATATTTGAGCGCCTGAAGCTAACGCCACGACTGACCCGCCGGACTCCGCTTTCACTTCAGACACTGATTTTGCCTGGGCTGACGCGCTCACGGCTTGCGAAACGATCGGAAGCGCTGCTGTGGCCAGTCCCCATTTCATTAAATTTCTTCTGGATGGATTCGCTTGTGAGTTCATCGCTGGTGCTCCTCGTATTGGGGCGGATTTTGTAGATGCCGGGAATGGCTACTCTCCGCGTCCCGTCCTGATCATCTTCCATCCTTCTTTGAGCCTCTTATCGACATCAGCCTTGCTGAGCGCAGTGATGCCGCAGACCACGTTGTGCGCCTTACACGCTGCGAGAATCGTTTGACGGGCTTGTTCGACCTCCGGTGAATCCTGTGGGACGCCAAGATACTGGTGCAAATCTCCTCCGGCGCCAATGAAGATTGCGCCCACACCTGGCACGGAAGCAATCTCGTTGACGTTCTTTAAACCTTCCGCCGTTTCGATCATCGGAATCGCAAGAAGGTCCCCTTCCGGATTGAGCGGCCAAACGTCAGCATGTTTTTCGTACTCCGCCGCGGAGACGCCCCAGGCAAAGGCTGCATTCGCTGGACCAAACCCGCGCATTCCTAGCGGTTCCTGGTATTTCGACGTTCTCTGCTGCGGATAGCGCATGTACTGAATCAGGCGCGTCATCTGTTCCTTGTTGTCCACGCCGTTGAAAATAATTCCCATCAAACCCATATCCAGAGCTTGTTTGACAATCCAGTCGTTGGCTTGAAGGTCTCGCCCGTAGGGAGGAAATCGCGCGAAGAGCGCCACGTTTGGCTGCGCGTTTCCCTTCTTTAGAACCGCAGCTTTATCAACCATGGCGGCAATGCAATAGGCCAGGCCATCCAGATTGAGCGGCCCATGTTCCATGTCGACATAGGAATAATCGAAATCCATCCGGGAGAGTGAGTGGCAATTCTGCAGCGACATATCATCGGTTTGCGTGCCGATAATCGGCTGTCCATGCGCAAGTTTCTCAACGGCGGGATTCAGGTGCAGCGGAGCTTGTTGGGCTGGTGCGCTGGCGGTGAGCACGCCAAATACCGCAACCAACGCCGTGACCGAAATCATCGCTGTCACTAAATATTTCGTCATCGCGCTTCTCCTTTCGGGCGGCAAGAGGCAGCGTGCGTCTATTTCATTTGACCTTTATATATTTGCGCAACTTGTGTGGACCAACATCCGCCGCGTAAATAGTGCCTTTATCATCTGCCACAATTCCTGACGCGCCCGAAATGCGGCTCACGTCGGCCTGGGCGAGATCAGGGTCGGGTATAAATGCTCTCAACGAGCCATCCTTGGCGCTGCCAACGGTAATACCTCGCGTGTGGCCCGGATTCACTGTGGAATTGGATTGCGAGTCGCTCACGTAAAGAGTGTCGTCTTTGGAAACGTACACTGCGCTGGGTCGCCCAAATTGCTTCCACGCGGCGATGAAATTCCCATCCTGGTCGAAGATCTGCACGCGGCTGTTACTGCGGTCGGCAACGAACACGTGTCCCTGCGAACCTCCGATGGAGATGTCATGTGGCTGATCGAATTCGCCGGGATCCGCGCCGTGGTGTCCCCAAGTCTTGATGAATTTGCCGTCCTTGGAAAACTTCACCACGCGATCGTTTTTTCCATGACCGTCGGTAACAAAAATATCGCCATTCGGGGCAATAGCAACACCGGAAGGCTGATCGAAGGTGTCCGGGCCATTTCCGGCCACTCCCTCTTTCCCGAGGGTCATTAAAATGTCGCCGGAAGAGCTTATTTTGAAAACCTGATGTCCTCGTACCACGCCATTCGCATCCTTTGCGGATTTGCCAAGCACCGTTTCATCCTTGTTTGCATCACTCGCCCAGATGTTTCCCTGTCGATCAATTGTGAACCCATGGGGAAATGCAAACATTCCGCCGCCAAAACTCTTGAGTAATTTCCCTGACGGGTCGAATTCCAGAATCGGCGGCTCTGTGCGGCCAACGCAAGTGGCGAAGCCGGCAGGTTCGGTATTGAAACATCGATGAAAGACCCAAATGTTTCCCTGCGGATCGATATCAGCTCTGATTAATTCTCCCCACTTGCCACCATTCATATTTTTTGGAAGCGTCGGCCAGTTTTCGTCAAGTTGATAAGGATCGGGAAGCTGAGTTTGTTTGGGATACTTAGATTCTTGGCTGTGCGCCACGATTCCAAGCGCCGCAATCACTGCCAAAATGGACGTCACCATAAACCGAGTTCGACCCAGGATCATCACAGACCTTTCATTTCATTGCCATTTCTTGCTTCGGTTTCCCTGCATTCAACGCTATCCCGCGAGAATTGCCCTGCAGGACCTGCTTGGCTACGGCGGATAGCAGCGCGATCGGAATTCTCATTCGGTTTCCTTGATTGGCACAATATACGCGCTCTCGACTTCGCAGGCAATGCGCAAGAACGACCCAAAGGCAGGCTTCAAGTAGCTGAGGCTTCGCGGAAAAGCGGTTTTCCGTCCGCGAAGTGCTCTGAAATGGTTGCCAGATCCCAGAGCACTTAGCGGAGGTGGGTTAGTCTCGGAGAACTCTAAATTACGGTTATGTAAGATTCCCTACAATACAGGGAATCGAGTAGACGACGAGAGTGGTGCTTACGAGGCGTTTGGATTATTCGATGCGACGAACAGGCCGTAAACAAAATTTCCAGAGGCAAAACCCGCACGCATGGCTTCAAATGCTTTCAGATAGGTGACGAAATGCGCGCCAAACTTCGCGGCGAGTAGCCAGAAATTCTTGTCTTTAATAATGTCGACGCTCAGATCCCAGGTCTTCGCGCAATTCCTGTTCAGCACTTCGCGATGCACGATCTGCAGCCCATTTGATGTCAGCAATTTTTCGTACTCATTCATCGATTTCAGTTCCACGAACATTCCCTTTTCAATGGGCACAATACTTTTTCGCGTTTCTTCAGGCGTGAGATTTTCTCTCTTGAACCAATCGGTCATCGCAAACGTTCCGCCCGGCTTCAACAGTTTTGCAGCAGACTCAAAAAATCGGGGGATATTCTGATAGTGGGAGATGGATTCCACCGACCACAGCATGTCGAATTGCTTTTGAAAATTCATCGCTTCAGCATCCATCAAAAGAAATTTGGCCTCGAGCCGTTGCGCTGCCGCGGCTTGGTTCGCCATTTCGACTTGTACGGGGGAAATCGTTATCCCTGTAACTGTGGCGTTATAGCGTTTCGCCAGGTAAATGCTGCTGCCGCCGAAGCCGCAGCCAATATCCAGAATAAACGCGCCGCGCTGCACGTCGGCGAGTTGTGCGAGGTGCTCGATGAGCTGAAGTTGCGCCTTCTCCTTGGGTTCATCCCCGCGAATCCAATATCCGTGATGCAGGTGTTCGCCCCAGAGAGACCTGTAGTAAGGACTGACTACGTCGTAGTGTTCGATGATTCTATTCTTATCGTTTGAACGAAGCGTTGTGGACACGTGCCATCCTCGAGGTCCCCGGGCCCGGAGTGTTGCCATTGTACCTTTGAAGAAATCTAAGGCAAGTGGAGAAAGTCACACACACGAGACCTCCGACACCCCAGCGATGTGCAAAAGTATGCATTCTACATATTTTCCATCAGGCGATTACCGATTAACGGGTATTCCGCTTCGATTCCATCTCCGTCATTCTCAAAACCTCTGTGAATGCTCACAGAAAACGAACAGGAGACCAAATGACGCGAATGCTGATCAGGGTTTTTGGCTTGACGCTGTTGTTGCTCGCAGGGCTGATAGGACCTGCATCTCAGGCCGCCCAAGAGTCGCCAAAACAGGACATGAAGAACGCCGGTCACGAAACGAAAGAAGCCGCAAAGGACACAGGGCGCGCAACAAAACATGCTGCGAAGAAGACGGGCCGCGCTGTGAAGAAGGGAGCAAACAAAGTGGCCGGGAAGACAGAAGAGGGAGCGAGGAAGGTAAAAGATAAGACAGATCCCGATCGATAGAGGCTTACTTCGATCAATCGGCAATTCCGGTCATCGACTATTTATTGATTACAGCTTGCCACATTTCTTGCGGAGAGGGAAAAATTCATGCTGCGAACAGTCCTGCTCATTCTGCTAGTGCTTATCCTTTTGGGAGCTTTGCCCACGTGGCCCTACAGCACCCACTGGGGATATTACCCGACCGGCGGCGTCGGGCTGCTCCTGATCATCGTGATCATCTTGATCGTCGCAGACGTGATATGAAAAAACGTCAGGCAAACACCGCCTGATCGAAGCCCCGGGAACACCAATCTCCCGATTGGCGGGTTTAGAGTGCAAAGCATTGCAAAAATCCGCTAATCGGGAGATTGGCGTTCCCGGTGTCTTGTTGGTTAAAGGTTCTGCGTTACTTTGAATTTTGCTCGGACTGAAGTTTGGCCAGATATTGTTTCGCAGCGTCCTTATCTTCACGGACATTACTATATTTCAGAAAAAGCTTAATCTGCGCCTGCGCATCAGGCACATCGCCCTGCTCGCCGTAGATTTGGGCAAGCAGAAAATTCAGACCTGGTTGATGGTGCTCGGTGTCGAGTGCGATCGCCTGCAGCACACTTTTTTGTGCCTCCGGCAAGTTATATAGATGGAAATGAGCTATTGCGCTGAAGTAATGCGAATATCTATCGCCCACGGGATTCATACCGAGGAATCGACCGGACAAATTCAGCAGGTCGGCCCACTGATTCTGGCGGTCCAGGAGTCCAGCCAGGCAAAGGTAGGGAGGCAAATATGTGGGATCCGCGACTAACGCTTTTGTGCAGGCGTCATGAGCTTCGGTGAGCTTCTGCTCCTCCTGCAGAACCTCTCCCAACATGACATAGGCCGCAAGGTACTTTGAATATTTATCAATTGCGCCGCGCACGTGCTGTTCGGCCTCGCCCAGTTTTTTGTGTCTGAAGGCGCCGCAAGCCTTTTCATACTCGTTTCTGGCCTTGGAGGGAACGCCTAATCTCATTGCGCTTACAGTGGCCCCGCGCATGTCGGGAAGATCCCACGGAAGACACGCTTCATCCTCGACCACCGTCGGCTGGGGAATCGGTTCAACAGTCGGCTGGAACACGCCCGGTTGCGAGTTATCTATCCCGGGGCTGCGCGTAGACCAGCCGCCTGGTCCCGGATACACTCCTGGGCCGCCTGATCCGCCCGAGCCGCCGGATCCGCCTCGAGTTCCTCCCGTGCCGCCCCCGGTGCTAGGGGGGGCCCCGCCACCTCCGCGAGTTCCTCCTCCGGCGCCGCCAGACGGTGCACCACCCTTTTGCGCCAGAGCAGGTACGGCACACAACAGCACCGCGAGAGCCCAAAACACCACTCGTTTTAAACTGGAAATTGTACGTTCATTAGCCTGGCATACCATTACTCAGATAGTAGTCCTGTTTTGCGTGGTGTCCAGTATTTTTTTGCGGTACCTCGCCGCAAAACTTCCGGGGAAGCGCCGCAGTAAACGCAATCAGTACGCAAGGTCCCCTGCCTGCAAACTGTCCTCAGGTCCAGTAGATTTCCTGAACCCGGGTGCGTAAATTGAGCGCAATCAGAGGGGATTCTCGTACCTGAGACGTAACCGGCCAGAGAAATCGCAAAAAGGGGATCAATGGCGGAACATTCTGCGCTTGGCGAATTCAAACAAGGAATCAAGCTCTTACGAAGCGGGCAGTCCGCAGAAGCATTTGAATACTTGAAACATGCCGCGGAGTTGAACCAACAAAACCCATACTACCTTTCTTTTCTCGGAGTGTCTGTCGCGCGTGCCCAGCGAAAGTGGACCGCGGCAGTCCGCCTCTGCGAAACAGCCGTAACTTTGAGACGCAACGAAGTGCAGTTGTATCTGAATCTGGCGGAGGTCTACGTGTCCGCTGGACGACGCGACGATGCAGTCGCCGTGCTCGATCGAGCCTTGCTGTACTCAAGATTGGATGCTCGCATCAAACGAGCGCGAGCCGAGTTGGGAAAGCGGAGCTCTCCAGTCCTGCCGTTTCTTGAACGCGAACATTTCTTGAACAGGAATCTTGGAAAGCTGCGACACCGCATGTTTGGCGCTTCGAGAGAGACACATATCTAAGCAGCGACCGAACATTGAAATCACGACCCTTGCTCTTTCTTCTCCGGCGATGTGGTTAAAACGAAATCCCGCATAGCCTTTCTTTTCCGGTAAAATCGCTCAAGCTTTTCTGGAGTTTTGTGTGCATGTAAAATCACCTGTCTTTCTTACTGCTGCTCTTTTTCTTTTTTCTCCGACGCTGACATTTGCTCACCACGGCTCCGCGGGCTATGACACGACGAAGCTGGTGACCGTCAAAGGCACAGTCACGGATTTCCACTTCAGCAATCCGCACGTCGAGATTTCACTCAACGTAAAAAAGGACGACGGCAGCGTTGAGAACTGGCAGGGCGAGCTGAATAGTCCGAATATTTTGTCTCGAGCGGCCGGCTGGAATAGAAATACGTTGAAGCCTCTCGATGAAATCATCGTCGTGGGATACCGTGCAAAGAATGGCTCAAGGATTCTTCGACTCGAGAAAGTGTCCCTCGCCGATGGCACCGAACTTTTCCCAAAAGGCGGAAACGACGTGGAGCGATATTGAGGAGATTTCCGCCGAATCACTTCCCTACACCAATTTCGCGGTCCTCGCGTAGAATAGGGCTGTCGTGCAACGCAAACTTCTTCAGCTCTTCGCCGCACTCCTGATCTTCTCGGCTGCGTCAATCGCAGACGCACAGCAGCAGGGACAGCCTGCGCCAAAATCGTCCAGGATCGCGGCGATTGCAGTCAACGGAACGCGCAAGTTCACTGCAGACCAGATTGCCTCTGCCGCCGGGCTCAAGACGGGAGATGTTGTCACAGCCGAACAGCTGCAATCTGCCGCCGATCGTCTCGCGGCGCTCGGCCTCTTTTCGGCAGTTAACTATCGCTTCTCATCAAAAGCCGAAGCCATCTCTCTGGAATTTCAAGTTCAGGAAGCCCACACGGTGCCGCTCTCCTTTGATAATTTTCCCTGGTTCACGGACGATGAAATTGCCGCGGCCATTCGGCAGCAGGTCGGCCTGTTCAGCGGCGAGTCACCCGAAAGCGGCGCCATGGTGGACCAGATTGCCGGCGTGCTCGATAAACTGCTGGCTACGCGCCATATCAAGGGGGAGCTGACACACCAACTTGTCGCGCCGCCGTCCGGCGACGGAATGATGCTTCAGTTCCACGTGGACGAGCCCTCGCTGAGGATTCAATCAGTGCAATTCGGCGATTCTCTCGCAGCCGAATCCGAGCGGGTCAAGGACCGCCTTTCAGACATCAAGGGTCAACCGTATTCGCGCTTCGCCATTGAAGTTTTTGAAAATGAGCAGGTGCGCCCGCTCTATGCGTCGAAGGGTTACCTCAGAGCGAAAATCGGACCTCCTGAACCACACATGACGGGTAAGCCGGATGATTCCGCCGGATCGAATATTGACCTCCTGATTCCCATCACGCCGGGTACTGTTTATTCGTGGAATGGCGTGGCCTGGAAAGGCAACGCCGCAATTTCATCAGCGAATTTGGACGCCCAGGTAGGAATGAAAACCGGCGAAGTAGTCGACGGAATGAAAATTGAAGCCGTTTGGCGAGCTTTGCAATTGGAATACGGGAAACGCGGGTATCTGGACGCAAAACTCGAACCTCAACCGGACTTTGACGACGCTGCTCATCGCGTTTCCTATCGCGTCAGTATCGTTGAAGGCGCTCCCTATCACATGGGCGAAATGGTGGTCACAGGTCTTTCTCCCGAGGCCGAAAAACAACTGCGCCACGCGTGGCAACTCGCGCCGGGACAAGTTTTCGACAACGCCTATTTCGAGAAGCTAATAGGAATGCTGGAGAAACCGAGGCGTGAGATTTTCGGCGAGCTGCCCATTCATTACACGCAATGCGGCCACTTCCTGCGTCCCGATACCGATCGGCATACGGTAGACGTCCTGCTGGATTTTAAATAATCTGGCAGAGTCCGCACGAATTCATCTCCAGGAATGAAACTGCATTTGGAGTTACAATCCCCATCTATGCAGAATCGATTGCGTATTCTACTGTTTTGTTTGGCGCTGAGCGCGTGTGCGGCAGCGTTCGCGAAGCCCCAGCCTCCTTTGCCTCAAGGCGCTTCTCCCGCAAAGCCCCCTGCTACGCAACAGAAAAAACCGGCAGCGCCGGCGCCACAAGCGACCAAACCAAAAAGTGATTCTGCACCTGCCGAACCTCAGGATGCACCTCTCAATCCCGACGCGGAATTGCAGGCTACGGTACAACAAGCAGGCAATGACCGGGCGGCACTGATTCGTAATCTCGAAGCCTATCTCGCGAAGTATCCCGATTCCCCACGCCGCGCGGCCATCTATCGCGCCCTGCTTGAATCGGAAATGCAAGTTCAGAACCCCAAGCGCGCTCTCGAATATGCCCAGCAGATCCTGGCCATTCAACCGGACGACAGCCAAACTTTATTTTTGGCCGCCACACTGCTCGAGAAGATGCCTGACGACGCCAGCCAAAATCAAGCGATGGGCTACGACACGCACCTGATTGAACTGGTGGCCAAGGCTGACCCTGAATCACGCTCTCCGCAAATGACACTTGAAGATTGGCAAGCCGGCCGCAATAAATTCACGATGGATCTTTATGTGCTCCGCGGAAAGATCGAAAAACACCTGCACAAAAACGCTGACGCCGTGAAGGATCTGAACGAAAGTTTTCGCCTTCTGCCGAATGTCGAGGCTGCGGTGAATCTCGGAGAAATCGCCGAGGAAAGCAAGAACGCCGATGAAGCGGTGCGGCAATATGCAGTCGCTTTCCTGCTGGCTGGACAAGATCCGGATGAAAATAACGTGACTCGCGAGGAACTGCGGCTGGAAATGGGAAACCTCTGGCGGGCGACGCACAACTCCAACGCAGGCTTGGGCGATATTGTTCTCAATTCCTACGACAAAACCAGAGAGTTGGCCAAAGCAAATGTTCCAGAGCCTCCCGCCTATAACAAAGGTGTGACAGATCCATTGCAATTCAGCTTGCGCCGTTTGGATGGAAGCGCTGCAATGAAATTGGCCGATGCGAAGGGAAAAACCGTTGTGCTCGACTTCTGGACCACATGGTGCTCCTATTGCCGAGTCACGGAATTAGTGCTGTCCGATATGCGCAAGAAATTTGCCGGCCGCGACGACGTGATTTTTCTGGCGATAAATAAAGACGAAGACGAAACC
>Ga0070735_10004250_pt1 | contig 12140 bp, 14 predicted proteins | sample Coa_R1_FD_66443 | JGI IMG/M metagenome (GOLD analysis project Ga0070735, IMG submission 66443) | Surface soil microbial communities from Centralia Pennsylvania, which are recovering from an underground coalmine fire - Coalmine... | ecosystem: Environmental > Terrestrial > Soil > Unclassified ... | reverse complement strand
GACCGACGGCGTCGGGGTCGCCCCCCAAGCCGGCGAAGAAGTCCTCAACCCACCTCACGAACATGTCGGCATCGGCCACGTCGACGCCGATCACGGCCAGGAACGCCTCGGTGGGGAAGCGCAGGGCGAACTCGGCCACGAAGTTCGTGCGGCCGGACGTCGCGGCCTGCTCGACGAGCTTGCGGCACAGATCGCGCATCATCGGCTCGGCCTCATCGATCGCGCGCGGCGCGAACCACGGATTGAGGATGCGGCGGTACTTGATGTGCTCGGGAGCGTCGATCTGGGTGGGAACGAAGCGGTAGACCGGATTGGGCTCCCAGGGGGTGAACGACTCGCTGGAGAAGACCTCGGGCGTCTTATAGATGTCGCGGACCGCGTCGTGGCGGGTGAAGATCCAGTAGCCCTGGGCGAACGTGTTGAAGTAGACGGGGCTGCGCTCGCGCAGCTCGTCGGCCCACGCCCAGTACGAGCCGGCGGCTCGCAGGCGCGAGAAGTCCTCGTGCATGACCGGACAGCCGGCCAGGTCGCGGGTCTCGTGCGCCACCGGGCAGCGGCTCGCGGTGGGCGCGTCGGAGTCGGCGGGGAGCTGGGGCTCCGCGACGACGGCGGTCTCTGGTGTAGCCACGGTTTCTCCTCGGGGGCGGGTCTAGGTGACCTGAAGTCGATTCAGCTTACAGGTAGGGGGGTGAGTTGTCCAGGGGCCAGACGGACGGCGACTACTCGCCGAACGCGATCGCGGGGGTACGCGCGACCAGGTACCTGCGCATCCGTCCGGCGCCGTCGAGCTCCGCCGCGGCCAGGAAGGTGCCGATCCGGCCGCCCGCGTCCCAGCGCGTCTCGCCCAGGGCGAACGCCACCCGGCCGTCGTCGCCGGAGTGCAGGACGTGATGGCCCCAGCCATTCATGTCGCCGGCGTCGATGAACGCGCGCAGATCCGCAAGGCCGCCGAGGATCTGGGCGCTCTTGCGCTCAGGCCCTGTCGACCACTGGATCACGAACTCGACGTCCTCGGCCACCAGCTCGAGCGAGGAGTGGGGATCGGGCCCGTCGAGGGCGGCGAAGTACCGCTCGAAGAAGCTCATCGCGCCGGCGCGCACTCAGGCCGGAGCCGGCGTGCGGTCGAGTATGAGTTTGACCAGGTCGCGTTTGACGACCTTCAGCGACGGCGTCCGCGGGAAGTCCTCGAAGACCTCGACCGACTCGGGCCATGAGTACTTCGAGAGCCCCTCGCTCTCCAGGAACGCCTGCAGTTCGGGCAGGTTTGGCACGTCGCTGCCGGGCTCGAGCACGACCGCGGCGCAGGCCCGCTCCCCCAGCCGATCGTCGGGCAGGGCCACGACCGCGACCTCGTGAATGGCGGGATGGCGCAGCATGGCGGCCTCGATCTCGGCCGGGACCACCGTGACTCCGCCTCGGCGAATGATGTCCTTGCTGCGGCCCGCGTAGACGAGATGGCCGTCGGCGTCGAGGTAGCCGAGGTCGCCGGTCCGATACGCGCCCCACGGCGTGAGCGACTCGCGCGTCAGGGCATCGTTGGCCAGGAAGCCGAGGAACCGGCTCGGTCCGTTGACCACGATCTCGCCCGTCTCGCCGGGCGTCACGGGCTCGCCGAGCGGATCGACGATCAGGACCTCCGTGCCGCGCAGTGGGAGGCCTTCGGTCACCGTCACCTTCTCCCACGGCTCGTCGAGGGCGTGGGAGACGTGCCCGGGCACCTCGGAGAGGCCGTAGTCGGCCAGCGGCTTGCGCCCGAACACGTCGTGCATCGCGACGCGGCGCTCCGGGGAGAGGCCGGGCGCGGCGAGCACGCGCAGGCTCGAGCAGTCGCGGGTCGATTCGCGACCCGCGCGCAGGATGTCGGCGCCGTGCGTCGGCATGTAGAGCACGTACGTGCAGCGATGGTGCTCGATGAGGCGGAGCGCCTCCTCGGCGTCCCACCGGGGGAGGAGCACCCCGGTCGCGCCCGAGAGGAGCGTGACCAGGTAACCGAACACGAGGCTCCCGACGAACCCGAACTCGCACACCACGAGGTTGGTGTCCTGCGGACCCAGCTCCCAGCGTTCGATGATCTGCTCGCTCGCGTAGCGCAGCGTGTTCGAGGTGTGCATGATCCCCTTGGGCACCGAGGTGGTGCCCGAGGAGTGCAGGAGGAGGGCCAGCTCATCGGCGCCGCGCGACTCGTGCTCGGCCACCACGGGCGTTGAGGCCAGCTCGACGACGTCGTGCGGCCGCAGCGCGAGCACGAGCTCGACTTGACCTTCGAGCGCCTGGCACTTTGCGATCTCCGCCTCGCCGCCGAACCCGATCACCGCCTTGGCGTTCGCCTGCGCAGCCAGGGCCGAGAGCTGCGCGGCTCCGAACATCGGGGGCAGGGGGGCGGCCACCGCCCCGAGGTGGAAGCAGGCCAGCAGCGCCACCGCGGCCTCGACGGAGTTGCGGCCGAGCAGGACGACGACGTCGCCGCGCTGCAGCGACGCGGCGGCGAGCCGCGATGAAAGCGCGGCGGCGGCGCGCTCGAGCTCGCCATAGCTGGCGTGGCTGCCGCCGACGTGCAATGCGGTCCGGGCCGGCGCGTCGCCGGCGTGGGCGGCAAAGACCTCCCACAGATCCTCCGAGCGCCAGAAGCCCTCGGCGTAGTAGCGCTCGGCCTCGGGCTGGAAAGCCAAGATCGACATGTCTCTCTCCTCGTGCGTCATTCTCACCAACCGGGGCGTTCTCCGCCAGGGCGGGTCCCGCCCGGGCGCGGCCGTGACGCCGGTGACGTCACGGCGCCCCGAACCGGCGTCGTCAGTCGACCAGCACGCGAGCCGCGCTCGTGTACGACTTCGTTGCCTCGCGGGCGAAGTCGGCCTGGGCCGAGGACACGACCGAGATCCACTCGACGTTGGTCGACCGAGCGGCCTTCACGTACGCGTCGGCCAGGGTGACCACGGTCTTCTCGTAGGAGTCGAACAGCACGGAGCTCGCCTTCTTGCCGTTCTCGATCGCCTTCTCGCTGAAAGCGGCGGCCTTCTCGGTCGCGGTCTCGATGCTGTCGCTGATGGGATTCGTCTTCGTCTGGGTTGCCATGTCGCTACCTCGTGTTCTGGGTGGGCGAGTCGGCGGGCCGGTGCAGCCCGCGTGTCGATCACTGTAACACATAAAGTGACTTCAGTTCAACTTAGCGAGCTGGAGCGGGATCACCGATGTAGCGCGCGCGCAGCTCTCGCTTGAGCACCTTGCCGGTCGGCGTCCGGGGCAGCTCGCGGACGAACTCGACGATCCGCGGGAGCTTGTACCCGGCCAAGTGCGCCCGCGCGAAGGCGACCAGCTCATCAGGCTCGGGATCGCTCCCCGGTCGGGGGACGACGAGCGCTGTGACCGCCTCGCCCCAGCGCTCGTCGGGAACGCCGATGACGGCGACCTCGAGCACGGCGGGATGGCGCGAGAGCACCTCCTCGATCTCGATCGGATACACGTTCTCACCGCCCGAGACGATCATGTCCTTGATCCGGTCGGTGAGGAACAGGTAGCCGTCCTCGTCGAGATAACCGCCGTCGCCGGTGCGCAGCCAGCGCTCGTCGGTGAGCGCCGCGGCGGTCTCCTCGGGGCGATCGAAGTACCCGGTCATCACGTTGGGCGCCCGTACCCACACCTCGCCCGTCGCCCGCGCCGGAAGCGAGGAGCCGGTGGCCGGGTCCGCGATCCGCAGCTCGACCCAGGGATAGGGCCGCCCGACCGAGCGCAGGAGGTGCTGGCGCGGGCCCTCGGCGTCGTGGTCGCCCGGGTCAAGTTGGGTGATCGCTCCGGTCGTCTCGGTCAGGCCGTAGATGCCGAACAGCGGACACCGGAAGGTCTGGAGCGCGGCCCTCAGCGCAGTCGTGGTGATCGGCGAGGCGCCGTAGGCGATCGAGCGCAGCGACGAGTAGTCGCGCTCGGCGGCGCCTGGCACCGCGGTCAGCATCTGGAGCATCGTGGGCACGAACACCGGGTTGGTGACCCGGCGGTGCTCGAGCAGGTCGAGCACGGCCGCGGCTTCGAAGGCCGAGACGAGGATCGTCGACGCCCCGTTCCACAGTCCCACGAACGCCCAGCCGATCCCGCCGATGTGAAACGTGGGCAACGGGGTGAGGGAGATCGACTCCCCGTCGAACCCCCAGCGCGGGGAGGTCTCGGCCGCGGCGGCAAGGTTTCGGTGCGTGGTCAGCACGCCCTTCGGCACGCCGGTCGTGCCCGAGGTGTACATCTGAACGACGACGTCGTCGCTGCGACCGCGGGCGCCGGGGTCCTGGGGCTCGTATCCGCGGATCCATGCCTCGTAGGCGTCGCCGACCGCGATCATCTCGGTGCCGTCGCCGGCCAGCGCGATGGCCTCTGCTGCCGCTGCGGCGAAGCTCGAGCCCGCGACGAGCAGGCGCGCCCGGCTGTCGGCCAGCACGGCCGCGAGCTCGGGCGTGGCCAGCCGCCAGTTCATGGGCACGATCACGGCGCCCAGCTTGGCGACCGCGAACAGCAACTCGACCACCTCGGGGGCGCTGCGGTCCAGGTAGGCCACGCGATCGCCGGGGGCGACACCATGCGCGCGCAGAGCCTGGGCCAGCCGGCTCGAGCGCTCATCGAGCTCGGCGTAGGTGAGCTCGTGATCGCCATGGACGATCGCCGTGGCGTCGCCGCGCTCCGCCGCCCGCTCGCGAACGACGTCGGCGACGCGGAGGTCCTCACCGCCGCGCATGCGCGGGCACCGGGTCGGCCATGAAAGCGGCGATCCGGTCATCGACCTCGGGCTGCTCGGTCGGGTAGAGATGCCCGGACTGCGCGAGGATCTCCAGCCGCGCCTGGGGCATGCGCTCGGCCATCAGGTAGGCGTTCTTGACCGGGATGAGCCGGTCGTGGCGGCCGTGCACGATCATCGTCGGCGCCTTGACGCGCGACAGCCGGCTCAGGCAGTTGTGCAGTCGGGCGGCATACAGCTGGGCGCGGTAGGCGCCGGCCGGAAACGGATGGGCCAGCCGCTGGGCGACGTCCTCGGCGATGCGGCCGGCGTGGCGCCGGCGGCACGCCGGGCCGTAGTTGTAGGGCACCGAGGCCCAGGTCGCCTCCTCCTGGGGGAGGGTCAGGCGGCGGCGGAAGAAGTCGACCACCTCATCGCCGGGCGGGACCGCGCGCCGGCCGCCACCGTGGGTGGCGCCGAGCACGAGCGAGCTCACGCGCTCGGGATGGCGCAGCGCAAGCTGTTGGGCCACCATCCCCCCGAGCGAGATGCCGTACACGTGGGCCTCCCCGATGCCGGCCGCATCGAGCACGGTGGCCGCGTCGTCGGCCATCGCCTCGGTCGTGAAGGAATAGGTGAGCGAGTGCGACCGTCCCACCCCGCGGTTGTCGAAGGTGATCACGCGGAAGTGGCGCGCAAGCACGGGGACGGTGCGCCACCAGGCGCCGCCGCTCAGCCCCAGGCCCATGATAAGGAGCACCGGCGGTCCCTCGCCGGTTGCCTCCCAGTGCAGCTCGCGGCGGCCTCCGGGCGCGGGGGCGTCGCCGGCCGCGCTGGTGTGAAACCCGGCGGTCATAGGTCGAGCAGCCAGCGTGCGGTGGACAGCTGGACAGCGGTGGCGTCGCGGGTTATGTCGGCGCATGTCGCGGCGAGCGTGCTGAGCGGCTCGAAACGGGCGCTGCGCGCCAGCGTCCACTCGAGCTCGCTCACCGCCCGAGCGGCGGCCTCATACGTATCCAGGCTCGCCGCCATGAGCTCGCCGGCTGTCGCATCAGTGATGTGGAGGCTCCAAGCCATCCGCGTACCCTACCAGAACTGACTTCAAGTTAGTTACTCGAACAGCCCGGCCGTCGCCATCGCGGCCGCTGCGTCGCCGGCGGCGTGGGCGAGGATCATGAGGTCGCGAAGCTCGCCGCCACGGTCGCGCACCTGACCGGTCAGCAGCGCCTCCGGGTCGAACCCCAGGGCGCGGAACATGGCGATGGTGAACTCCTGCGTGGCCAGGACCTCCACCACGAGTTTCGTGAACCCCGCTCTGAAGGCAGCCAGCACCGCGTGCTGTGCCAGCGCGCGACCCACGCCGTGGCCGCGATGGGCGGGGTCGACGATCAGGCGAATCTCGCCGACATGGCTGGACCAGCCATGCAGCGCAACCACGGACACGTAGCCGACGACGGCGTCCTGCACCGTCGCCAGCCAGCGCCCCTCGCCGTCCTGCACCCAGCCGGCCACCACGCCCGGGTCCTCGACGTCCTCCTTGAAGAACGTCCGGTCGCCCTCGGGGATGCGGCGAAGGAAGGCCGCGAGCGCGGCCGCATCGCCCGGTCTCACTGCACGGATCTCCATCAGCGTCTCCTTGCTCGCGGGCGCGCATCGCTGTGCGCTCCAATCCAACTGCTGAGAGCGGGCAGCGTGTGCCCGAATGCTTCGCGGCCTGTGCCGAACGTGACGTGGCCTCCGCGAAGCCTCAAGGTCTCACGCCGTGCGGGCTGCCCGGCCAGGCGGGTGAGCGGCTCGGCGGCAGCCAGCGGGATGACGTTGTCGCGCTCGGCCATCGCGACGAGGACGTTGCCCCGGGCCCTCCGGATGTCGATCCGCCGCTCGCCCACGCGCACCCGCCCGGTGCTCAGCGCGTTGCCGCGCACGAGCTGCTCGACCACATCGCGGAAGGCGGCCCCCGGGAACGGGACATGGTCTCGGGACCACTGCGCCATGGCCTGGTAGCCCTCGACGAACTCGTCGTTCCAGAGATGTTCGAGCAGCGTCGCGTACTGGGCGATCTGGGTCGTCGGAGCAAGCATGAAGAAGCCGCTGTAGAGCACGTCGGCGGGCACGTTGCCGGTCTCGTCGATGAGGTCCTCTGGGTTCAGCCGGCCCTCGCGCAGGGCGGCCACCATCGGTCCCATCGACTGGAAGTCCGCTGGGGTGGCCATGAGGATGAGGTTGCGAACCGCGGCCTCGGGATGGCCGCTCGCGTACAGCAGCGCGATCACGCCCCCCAGGCAGTAGCCGGCCATCGTCACCTCGCGGCAGCCCGTCTCGCGCTGGACGGCCTCGACCGCGCGCGGCAGGTACTCGTCGACATAGGTGCTCAAGCTGTTATCGGCGTCGAGCTCGTCGGGCACCCCCCAGTCGAGCATGAAGACGTCGAACCCGGCGTTGACCAGGTACTCGACGGAGCTGTGGCCGGGCCGCAGGTCCAGGATGTAGCTGCGGCTGACCAGGCTGTGGACGATGAGGATCGGCGGGTCGTAACGAACCGGTGGCCCGTGATAGCGCCACAGCTGGGCCTTGTCGCGCTGCCACACGGTCTCCTTGGGCGTCGCACCGACCTTCGCTCGCGCATCCTGGCGCACGTAACGAACTCCGTTACGGGCCCGCAGCAGCGAGCGCTCCACGTCGCGGTTGACGCGGGCGAGGAGCTCGGCGGGGTTGATGCTCCCAGGCACCGCCTGCACCTACCGGCGGCGCGCCCGCGAGGCCTCGTCCGCAGTCGCCTCCTCGAGCTCCTTGCTGAGCTGGGCCAGGCGGCGCTCCATGCGCCCGAGCTGTTCGCGAACGCGGCGGATGTCGCTGCCCGCGGGAAGGTTGAGGAGGTGAAGGAGACGACGCGAGACGCCCTCCAGCGTCTGAGAGGTGGATGCCCGCGCCCGCGTGAGCTCGGTGATGAGGTCGAAGTAGGTGTCGCTGTGCAGCGCAGTCTCCAGCGGCTCGCCGATCGCACGCTCGAGTCGGTAGACGGCGCGCAGCCACAGCGGTCCGGAGGAGCGTCTGGCGGGCGCGCTCATGGCGTCGCGCTCCCGCCGCCGGGCATGCTCCACTGCGCCCCGCCGTCCACGGTCAGCACCGTGCCGGTCGTGAACGAGGAGGCGTCGGCGGCGAGGTACAGCGCCGCGCCGACGATCTCGCGCGCCTCGCCGGCCCTGCGCAGCGGGAAGGTCTGGGTTCGCTCGGCCAGCATCTCCATGTCCCAGCCCCGGGCGATGCTGGTCAAGAACGGCCCCGGCATGATCGCGTTGACGCGCACCTTGGGCCCGAAGGCGTCGGCCAGCCCGACGGTCATCGCGTTCACGCCGGCCTTGGCCGCCGCGTAGGGGATGATGTCCGCGGTCGGCCGCACCGAGCCGGTGCTGCTCACGTTGATGATCGAGCCGCCGTCGCCGGCCACCATCCGCTCGCCCACGAGTGCGCTCAGGCGGAACGGTCCCTTCAGGTTGACGGCGATCACCTTGTCCCAGAACGCCTCGGAGACGTCGGTCAGGCGGTCGTAGACCGGGGAGATGCCGGCGTTGTTGACGAGCACGTCGATGCGGCCGAACTCGGAGTACACCGCCTCGACCAGCGGCTCGAGCTCTTCCCAGTGGCCCACGTGGCAGGGGAACGCGGCGGCCTGGCCGCCTGCGGCGCGCAGCTCGGCCGCCACCTGCTCGCAGGCATCGGCCTTACGGCTGATGATCGCCACCCGCGCCCCGGCGCTGGCGAAGCCGTGGGCGATGGCCAGGCCGAGACCGCGCGTCGCCCCGGTGACCACGCTGACGCGCCCGCTGAGGTCGAACGCCTGCCGCGCGTCGAAGGCGTGCGAGGCGAGATCAGCCGGCGAGGACAAGACCCTGCTCCCGCCGCGGCGCGGTGGCCACGTCCCGGGCCAGCGTGTAGCGCCAGCGGCCGTCATCGTCGCGCGCCTCGCGGGCGATGCCCGCCGTGAGCATCACATCGAGGTGGCCCAGAACCTCCCAGACGACCAGCAAAGCCTGCTCGCGCACGATCGCCTCCGGCCAGAGCCGGCGCGCGACGGCGAAGGCGTTCGTGTCGCCGCGCTCGAGCGCCGCGATGATTCGCCGGCATCGGCGACGCGAGTGGGCAAGCTCGCGACGGACCCGCTCGGCTGCCGAGCTGAGTGGGGGCCCGTGGCCGGGGAAGAGGCGCTGCAGCGGCATCGACGCGGTCTGCTTCAACGAGTGGATGTAGTCGACGCGGGGGCGTGGCCGCGGGATCCCGGGGACGATCTCGGTGTTCGGAGAGATCTTGGCCAGCAGGTGGTCGCCCACGAACGCCAGGCGAGCCGCGGAGTCGACGAACATCGTGTCGGTGTGGCTGTGACCGGGTCGGGAGAGCACGCGTAGGTTGCGGCCACCGGCGCGGATCACATCGCCGTCGCGCAGGCGGATGTCGGCTGCGAACGGCTCGGCCGTGGCCCCGATGTACTCCCACAGCGCGTCGGCCGAGCCGAGGAGCTCGTCCGGGACGCCATGGCCGCGCATCAGCTCGCGCGCGAAGGCCCGATCGCGGCCGACGTTCTCGTGGTAGCGCTCGGCGTAGTCCGCGGCGGCGCAGCTGACGGCGATTCGCGCGCCCGACGCGCGACGGACGGTCGCCGCCAGCCCCACGTGGTCGTGATGGTGATGGGTACCGATCACGAGCTCGATGTCGGCCATCGCCACGCCGCAGGCCCTGAGCCCGCGCTCGAGCGCGTCGAGCGCGACGTCGCTATACGGCCCCGTGTCGAGGAGCGTCAGCGGGTCGCCGCGCAGCAGCCACGCGTTCACCGATCCGATGTGCGGGAGCGGGATGGGGATCGCTTCGATCGTCGTCATGTCCGTACATCATAAACCGAATCCAGTTCAATATTGCAAGTCGATCTCTTCGAGCGTTCGACCCGCACCGTCGGCGGTTCGCCGCAACCCCTTGCTGCGTAAGGGTTCTCGCTGACGAAGGAGCTTCAGAGAACAGGAACTTGCCAAATAGGCGTACGTGGGTATAATCTGAATTCAGTTTAGGAACGACGATCAGGAAGGCAGAGGTGTTCATGACTGCTCTACAGGCCGCAACCCATCCGGTGGAGACCGAGCCGGAGTACATCCAGTACGAGGTCTCAGACCAGGTGGCCACGATCTGGTTCAACCGCCCGGAGGTCAAGAACTGCGTCAACTGGGGGTTGCTGATGCAGCTCGGCGCAGCGCTCGAGCGAGCCGAGCGCGACCCCGATGTGCGAGTCGTGCTCATCCGTGGGCGCGGACACACCTTCTGCGCCGGCGCGGACCTCAACATGCTCGACTCCGAGTTCCTGGGCACCACGAACAACTCGGTCGAGATCGCCCAGGTCTCCGCGCGTACCTTCGATCGCGCCTTCAACCTCCAGAAGCCCACGGTGGCCGTGGTCGAGGGGCATGCAGTCGCGGGCGGGTTCGAGCTGATGATCTCCTGCGACTTCGCGGTCGTGGCCGACGACGCCAAGATCGGTGACTTCCACATCCGGCGGGCGCTGTTCGGTGGCGCTGGCCCGATCTACCGCCTGCCGCGCTACATCGGGCTGCGCAAGACCAAGGAACTGCTGCTCACGGGCAAGCTCCTGTCGGGCAAGCAGTGCGAGGAGTGGGGACTGGCCAACGTGTCGGCCCCGAGCGACCAGCTGGACGAGGCCGTGGCCGAGTTCATCGCCCCGCTCAAGGACAAGAGCGCGTTCACGATGCGGATCACCAAGCTGGCGGCGAACCGCGGGCTGGACGGCGACACCGAGACGCTGATCGCGCTCGAGAGCATGACCTGCAACGTCGCCCACCAGTCCAACGACGCGCGCGAGGGTGTCCAGGCATTCCTGCAGAAGCGCGAACCCGTGTGGACGCACAGCTGACGTCATGGACTTCGCGTTCGACGATACGACCACTGAGCTTCGCGAGCGCCTGCTCGCGTTCATGGACGAGTTCGTGTACCCGTCCGAGGAGCTGTTCCGCGAGCAGGTGCGTGCGGCCGAGGATCCGTGGGCGACCCCACCGGTCATCGAGGAGCTGAAGGACGCGGCGCGGGCGCGCGGGCTGTGGAACCTGTTCCTGCCCGCCACGCACGAGCACGGCGCCGGCCTGACCAACGTCCAGTACGCGCCGCTGGCGGAGATCACGGGCCGCAACCCGTGGATCGCCCCCGAGGCGCTCAACTGCTCGGCGCCCGACACCGGCAACATGGAGCTGCTTTCGCTGTTCGGCACCGAGCAGCAGAAGCGCGACTGGCTCGAGCCGCTGCTCGAAGGCGAGATCCGCTCGGCCTTCTCGATGACCGAGCCGGAGGTGGCCTCCTCTGACGCCACGAACATCTCGACCCGCATCGAGCGCGACGGCGATGGCTACGTCATCAACGGCCGCAAGTGGTGGACGTCCGGCGCCATGTCACCGCGCTGCAAGCTCCTGATCGTCATGGGGGTCACCGACCCGGACGCCGAGCGCCATCTGCGCCAGAGCATGATTCTCGTGCCCAAGGACACGCCCGGCGTGACCATCCTGCGCTCGACCAGCCTGTTCGGCTACGACGACGGGCCGCATGGCGGGCACGCCGAGGTCATCTACGACAACGTGCGGGTGCCGGCCGCGAACCTGCTGGGCGGCGAGGGCGAAGGGTTCCGCTTGGCCCAGGAGCGCCTCGGCCCGGGACGGATCCACCACGCCATGCGCGCGATCGGGATGGCCGAGCGGGCGCTCGAGATGATGTGCCGGCGGGTGGCGTCCCGTTCGGCGTTCGGCCGGCCGATCATCGAGCAGGGCGTCGTGCAGCGCTGGATCTCCGAGGCGCGCGTGCGGATCGAGCAGGTCCGGCTGCTGGTGCTGAAGACGGCCTGGCTGATGGACACCGTCGGCAACCGCGGCGCGCGGATCGAGGTCTCGGCCATCAAGGTGGCCGCGCCGGAGGTGGCGACCTGGGTCATCGACCGGGCGATCCAGGCGCACGGCGGCGCCGGCGTATCGCAGGACTTCCTGCTCGGCGAGCTCTATGCCGTGGCGCGCATCCTGCAGATCGCCGATGGCCCCGACGAGGTCCACCACATGGCGATCGCCCGCCGCGAGAGCCGCCGCTACCAGCCAGTGCCGGTCTAGGAGGTAGAGAGATGCATCTGTCCCGCACCGCTCCGCCGCACGCGCCCGCAGTCATCTGCGTCGCGTGCGGAACCTACGCGCGTCCGCGCGACGTGCCCTGGCCGCAGCACGCGGTGGGCTGCAGCGTGCGCACGGCCCAGCAGCGCCGCGAGCTCGACCTGCGTCTGGCGGCGGCGGCGGCGGTGGCCGGGCGGCTCGCCGCGGCCTGATCCGATGTCGCTCGACGGACTGCGGGGCCGCGTGGTCGTGGTCACCGGCGCGAGCTCGGGGCTGGGCGAGCAGCTGGCCCGCGCGCTGGCGGCCCG
>Ga0070735_10004248_pt1 | contig 12141 bp, 12 predicted proteins | sample Coa_R1_FD_66443 | JGI IMG/M metagenome (GOLD analysis project Ga0070735, IMG submission 66443) | Surface soil microbial communities from Centralia Pennsylvania, which are recovering from an underground coalmine fire - Coalmine... | ecosystem: Environmental > Terrestrial > Soil > Unclassified ... | reverse complement strand
CGCCAACGGTGCACCGACGACGTGCCCGGCGTCCGGGTTTCCCGCCAACTACCTCGGAACCGAGAACCTCTTCACCGGCGACGTCGATCCCGCCGCGCCGACCGCGTTGGGGTCGTTGCAACCGCAGGGCCTGTTGTTCGTCGCGTTGTGACTCACTGACCATCGAGCATGAGCCCGCCGCCGGCGACGCGTCGCAGTGGCGCGTCGCGCCGCCGTCGGCGCGCGACGTGGGCTCGGCTACGGTCGGCCACCGTGACGCACACGGGGGCGAGCGACGAGCCGGTCATTGGTCGCGGCGTCCCGGGGTGGGAGCTCCCGCTCCCGCCCGAAGAACGAGCCAAGCGGGCGGGGAGCTTCGGCGGTGTGGCCGCCGAGTACGACCGTTTCCGACCGGGGCCGCCAGCCCACGCGGTGGACTGGATCCTCGGGGGGCGTCGCGGGCGCGCGGTGGACCTCGGAGCGGGCACCGGCGCGCTCAGCAGGGTCCTGCTCGAACGGGTCGACGAAGTCATCGCCGTCGAGCCGGACGAGCGGATGTGCTCGGTGCTCGCGGCGGGGCTGCCGCAGGTGCGCGCCGTCGACGGCCGCGGCGAGGCCATCCCGTTACCCGACGGCTCGATCGACGCCGTGGTGGCTTCGTCGTCGTGGCACTGGATGGACCCCGTCCCCACGCTCGAGGAAGTGGCGCGGGTCCTCGTGCCGGGAGGAGTGCTCGGCGCGCTGTGGTCGGGGCCCGACCCCCACAGCGAGTTCGCGGCCCAGGCGCGCGCCATTCTGGCGTCCGGGGTGCTCGACGAGGACCACGCCGACGAGGCGTCGCGCGACGCCAACCGAGGCCGTTCCGCAGGAGGCGACGAGCTCGCCGGTGCGGTGATGGGCGACGGCCAGCGCCCCCCGTTCAGCCTGGACATCCCGCCGGGCCTTCCCTATGAACCTCCGGAACATGAGGTGCACACCTGGGACGTGGCGCTCAACACCGAGGAACTGATCGGGTTCCTCGGCACGATGAGCTGGATCATCGTCATGCCGGCCGACCGGCGGGCGCAGGTGCTCGAAGTCGCGCGCCGAGCCCTGCGCGACGTGGTCGGCCTGCACGGTGACGCCACGATCGACGTCGGGTTCCGCTCGGACGCCTGGCGAGCGCGGCGTCGTTAATCGTGAGCAGCTGAGGCCGGAGTCGTCGCTGCCGCTCCGGTCGCCAGCGGGGCCACGACGTGCCCGGGGTCCACGACGTGCCCGGAGTCCACGACCTGTCCGGTGCCGGGAGCGAAGCCCGGAGCGACGTTGATCTCCTCGAGCTCGCGGCCGCCTGTCTCGGGGAAGAACGCGAGCACGAGCCCCGCGGCGGCGAGCGGTCCGACCGACAGGATGAGCACCGCGCGGGGAAGGCTGCCGGCGCCGCCGATGAGCGCTCCCGCCACCAGGAAGCTCGTCGACTGGCCCACGTAGCGGGCGCCGGTGGCAAAGGAGTTGCCGAACGCGCGCAGCTCGGTGGGGAACAGCTCGGCTCCGAAGCCCGTTCCGGTCGGCCACGTGCCGAACACTCCGACGTAGATGAGGGCGAGCGACGCGAACAACGCCACCTCACCGTGAGCGAGATAGAAGAAGCAGAAGAACCCGAACACGGCGACGACGCAGAACGAGCACAGAATCGGCTTCCGACCGAACCGGTCGCTGATGGACCCGGCGAGGAGGAGAACCGGTATGGCGAGGGCCCCCGACGCCACGAGCGTCAAGCTGGCCGCCGACGCCGACAGGTGGCGCTGCGACTCCATGAAATCGACCACGTACACCGTCGCCTGGGCGGTGAGGTTGGCGAGCACCGCGGTGCCGCACAGCAACACGAGCCGGCTGCGGTAGGGGGACTGCAAGATCGCGGTCCACCGCCCGGCCACCGCCCCGCCGGCCACCACCGCCTGGTAGCGACCCGTCTCTCCGAGCGTGCGGCGGAGGCTCGTCACGACGAGGAGCACGGGAATGGCGGCGACGTACAGCCAGCGCCATGACAGGTGCAGCGGGCTCACGACGGTGCCGTTGAGGATGGCGCACCATCCCGTGCCGAGGGCGGACAACATGGCCAGCCACCCGAACGCGAAGCCGCGCGCCCCCGCGGGCATCTCCTCGGCGACGATGGTCCACACGAGCGTCGCCTGGAGTACGAGGAAGAAGCGCGCCAAGAATTGGAACGTCACGAACGCCGGCAGGCTGGGCGCCAGCGCAGTCGCCCCCGTCATGACGGTGTAGGCGACGATGGTCGGCAACAGGATCCGACGCCGTCCTCGGACATCGGCGCGCCGCGCCGCGAAGACGGCCGGGATGGCGCCCAGATAGACGACGGCGATCCACACCGACGCCGTGGCCTGGCTGATCCCGAAGGTGTGGCGCAGCGGCTTGAGCGCCACGGTGATGATGTTGAAGTCGTAGCCCTCGAAGAACGTGGCCGCGCCCAGCAGGACGAGGATCCGCCAGTGCTCAGCGGTGAGCAGCTGGCGCGATCGCAAGAAGCCGGGCGCCTGCCCGTCAGGGGTCCGGGGGCCCTCGGCCCCGGTCACATCCGCCACGGATCGGGAACGGCGGCAGGGTCCTGCGCTTGTGCCCGACCCGTGGCGGTGGCAAGGGGCCCCCAGGCTCACTCCCCGACGAGGCCGGCGAACGGGCTCCCGGTCAGGCTTCGAGGAGCTCCTGGTACAGCTCGTACGTGGGCCGGTCGAAGGCCACGAGCCGCACGAGCTCGACCTCGGTGCGGCAGCTTCGGACGGTCTCGACCGCCACCCGGGCGGCGAGCTCGGCGGGGTACCCGTAGATGCCCGTCGAAATGGCGGGGAACGCCACGGAGCGGGCGCCGAGCTCGTCGGCGACCTCGAGCGAGCGCCGGTAGCACGACGCCAGGACGTCGGGCTCACCGCGGTGGCCTCCACTCCACACAGGCCCGACCGTGTGGATGATCCAGCGGGCGGCCAGGCCGAAGCCCTCGGTGGCCTTGGCGTCACCGGGGTCGCACCCACCGAGCTCGGCGCACGCCGCATGGAGTTGTGATGCTCCCGCGGCGCGATGGATGGCGCCGTCCACTCCTCCGCCACCTTTCAACTGGCGGTTGGCAGCGTTGACGACGGCGTGGGTGTCCTGGGCGGTGAGGTCACCGTGGACCGCCTCGACTCGCGGGGTGCCCACCCGCTCATGTTCGCCCATCGGGGACACTGGGGGCGTGCGCCTGTTCGTGGCGGTGCGTCTGCCGGAGGACGTGCTCGACGCGCTCGATCGCATCGCCCGACCCAAAGACCCGGCCCTGCGCTGGACGACGAGGGCCCAATGGCACCTCACACTCCGGTTCCTCGGGTCCGTCGAAGACCCACACGCCGTCGCGGACTCTCTGGCGGGCGTTCCCGATGTGTTGCGGGCCCAAGGATTTGTGACGTTGGAGGCGGTGCTCGGACCGGCGATCGCCTGGTTCGAAGGACGTCGGATCCTGCAGGTTCCCGTGCGCGGGCTCGACCCGCTCGCCCGGGCGGTGGCCGATGCCACGAGCGACTGGGGCGAGCCCCCGGGTGTGCCGTTCGTGGGCCACGTGACCCTGGCCCGGGTGCGAGGCCGGGGCCGCGGTGACCGGTCGCTGGCCGGGGGCGTCGTCGAGGCGAGGTGGCCGGTGGACGGGTTCGAGCTGATGTCGTCCCGGCTCGGTCCGGGCGGGGCGAGGTACGAGACCCAGGCGGTGGTGCCCCTCTATCCACCATCGAACGTGTGTTCGTAAATTACAATGGTGTCAGTTCCGGTGGCTGTCACACCCTGTCCGTAGCTTCGGCCCGGTCAGAGCGACGTACCCGTCAAAGCGAAGAGAGGCAGCGAAACAAATGGAACGCGACAAGGCGCTCGACATGGCTCTCAGCCAGATCGAAAAGCAGTTCGGCAAAGGCTCGGTCATGCGGATGGGGGAGACCGTCAACATGGGGATCGAGGCGATCTCCACTGGTGCCATGTCGCTCGACATGGCGCTCGGCATCGGCGGCTTGCCGCGTGGGCGCATCGTGGAGATCTACGGGCCCGAGTCGTCGGGGAAATCGACGCTCGCCATGCACGTGGTGGCGGAAGCGCAGCGCAACGGGGGCATCTGCGCGTACATCGACGCCGAGCACGCCATGGACCCGGTGTACGCGGGGGCCATTGGCGTGAACGTCGACGACCTGCTCATCTCGCAGCCCGACACGGGGGAGCAGGCGCTCGAGATCGCCGACATGCTGATCCGGTCCGGCGCCCTCGACATCATCGTCATCGACTCCGTGGCGGCGCTCACACCGCGGGCGGAGATCGAGGGCGAGATGGGTGACACCCACGTCGGCCTCCAGGCCCGCCTCATGTCCCAGGCGCTGCGCAAGCTCACGGGCACACTGTCGAAGTCGTCCACCATCGCCGTCTTCATCAACCAGCTGCGCGAGAAGATCGGCGTCATGTTCGGCTCCCCGGAGACCACGCCCGGGGGGCGCGCGCTCAAGTTCTACTCGTCGGTCCGGCTCGACATTCGCCGCATCGAGCAGATCAAGGATGGCGCCGATGTCATTGGCAGCAGAACGCGCGTCAAGGTCGTCAAGAACAAGATAGCGAGTCCTTTCAAAACCGCAGAGTTCGACATCATGTTCGGCAAGGGGATCAGCCGCGAGGGATCGCTGCTCGACGTCGGCGTGGAGATGGGACTCATCAAGAAGTCCGGGGCGTGGTTCACCTACGAAGGTGAACAGTTGGGCCAAGGGCGCGAGAACGCCAAGCAGTTCCTGGCGGAGACGCCCGAGCTGATGATCGAGATCAACGAGCGCATCCGCTCGGAGCTCGTCGGCACCGTGCTCCCCGCTGGGACCACCGTCGGAGCGGGCAAGGACGACGACGCCCCCATCACCCTGGACTGACGCGCACTCAGCCTTCCAGGTAGGTGAAGATCATCATCTGCGTGGCGTAGGCCACGAGCGTCCTGGTTTCGTCCCACAGCGTCGTCTCGGCCGACGCCCAGCCGTCGTCCGCCCAGCGCGCCCGGTCGTGCGCCAGCAGCCACGTCGTGCGCGCCGGTTCGAAGAAGTGGACGGTCAGATCCGCGCTGGGGGCGAACCACGGTTCTCCCCGATGACCGAGTCGCTCGCCCACCGAGCCGGGCATGCGGTCAGCGAGCGTCAGGACACCGAGGGGATCCAGGGAGCCGTCGGCGAGCAACGGCGGATCGTCGAACCGCAACCACGTGGCGACATCCGAGGATGTGGGTTCGTGCTCTTCCCAAGGTGGGTGACCGAGCGCGGCGCGCCCTTCGACTCGCGTCCAGAAGGGACGCTGTTCGTACGGCTCGATGCCCGGAGGTGGCGGGTCCCGGTACGACGGACATTGCCCGGGTGGCGGGACCTGCGGAGGCATCACGTCGACGAAGGACGGGCCCCTGCGCTTGGAGCCGAACACCGCCAGCAGCGTGGTGCCCGAGGTCGAACCCTCGTTGCGCACGGTCGCGGTGACCTGGGTCGCAGAGCGGCCCCGCCGCAGGAAAGAGACGTCGATCGCCAAGTCGCCCGCTGAGACCTGGCCGGCGAACACCGCGGTGCACGCGCGCAACTCCTGTGACCGATCGTCCAACGCGTGCTGCGCGGCGCGCAGCGCGAACGAGACGATGATGCCGCCCTGAGGCAGCGGCACGAGGTCCCAGCCGTGGTCGAGTTCGGCGCGGTACCGACCATCACCGAGCGGCTCCACGACGACGTCTTGGGCGAAGGTGCCGGCCATGTCGATTTCAAGAACCTTGCGGGCGGATCAATCGTTGTCGCCGGCTGCCGCCACATTGGTGGGCACGCGAAGCCTGACACTCAGGGCCAACGTACCGGAGCGCGTGAGCTCGCCGGCTCCCCCAGGGGGCTCGATCAGTGGGTGGGCGTGGCCGAGGCGGCCACCGGCGGCGCCGTGGTGGTCACGGCGACGGTGGAGGGGACGATCTCCACCCACGTTGGACCGGGAGCCAGTGCGATGGGTGTGCCCGCGGCCGAGACGAGGTTCGTGGGACTGGTGATCGAAGCCCGCTGCCATGTTCCCGCAACAGCGATCCCGTTGCGGAGGACCGTCACGGGGCCGCTGCCGACCATCTGCGACTGGACCTCGAGCCCACCCACGTCGTTCTCGAGCCACGGTCCGTAGGTGACGTGGACCGTCTGGATCACGATGTTCGTCGCGGCGACCTGGCCCCCGTTCGCCACCATGGCAGGACTGGATCCCCACGAAAGCAACCAGCGTCCACTCGGCGCGTCCCACGCCCAGTGCACGTCGTTGGTCGGCGCGAACGGGATGTGGACTCCGGTGACGGCGGTTCCCTGCGGGGTGACGTTCGAGTAGGTGAAGATCGCCGCCGGCGGCGTCGTGTCGGAAGCGTCCAGGCTCCATGCCCCGGACCCGGATACGTACGTGTCGTACGGCGCGTAGCGGCCGGGAGGGTGCTGGGTGACCGAGCCGATGTAGAAGAGGTTCTCGTCGGTGAGGTCGCCCCCCCGCAACATGCCGATGACCGGGTTGATCCCGCCGACGTGGAGGAACACGGGGTGGCTCAGCTCGTCCAGGATCTGGAGGTCCACGGCGCGCGCGGAACGGATCGGGCCGGCCAGGTCCGGCGACTGGCACTGGAAGACCGCCACGAGCCGGGTGATGCCGCCTTCCACGGGCTCCTCGAAGACGACGTCGGCTTTGTCGAGGCCGGATTGCGGCCGCGCCTGTGGGAAGTTGTCGATCTTGATGGCGAGTGCAGGCCGCGAGGGCACCTGCTTGGCGGTCGGCACCCCCGTTAACGGACAGGGCGGTCCGGCCGGTGCGAGCGGTGCCGAGGAGACCGCACGGGTGGGGGGCGCAGGAGCGGGCTTCTTCTTGCCGCTGCCGGACGTCAGGCCCAAGGCGATGCCGGCCCCCGCCAGCACCACGGCCGCGGCCACGATGGCCCCGATCCACGAGCGGTTCAGCGACACGGGACCGACATGACGTCGACCGCGCAACTCGTCCGCCACGTCGACCGGGTCGGGCCCTTCTCCCGAAGAGGCGGCGTCGCCGGCGGCGGCGACAACGGGAACGTCGACCTGTGTGTCGGCCACGGGTGGCTGGTCCGCGTCCGGGCTCGGGGCCGCGGTCTCGCCGCTGACGTCGGACGCGACGGACGCTGCGGGAGGTTCTGATGGGGCGCTCTCCGCGGGCTCGGGAACCGCCGATTCGGTCCCCGCGACCAATTGGGTCGGCTCGTCCCCCGTAGGGTCGTGCCGGGTGTCGTCTGGCATGTACTCCCTCGCTCTGCGGCCCGAGGCCAGACCCACGAGGCTATCCCTCGGTGTCCGGCTCACCGGCGATGCCGACGTGACGTCGCCACCCAGCACGCGATCCGACGAGGCGCCGACGACACCTCTTCTGGAGCGGGACGAGCAGCCAAGAAACGAGCCGGTGCACGTGATCACCGTGGGGCACGGGTTGCTCGACGCTTCGTTGTTCGCATCGTTGTTGCGCGGTGCCGGCGTCGGTTCGCTCGTCGACGTGCGGACGGCTCCGGGAAGCCGACGGAACCCGGCGTTCGGCCGCGCCGAAATGGAGCGCTGGCTTCCACTGGAAGGCATCGCATATCGATGGGAGCCCCGTCTCGGAGGCTTCCGCCGTCCGGCGGCGGACACGCCGAACCTGGCCCTGCGCCACGAAGGTTTCCGTGGCTACGCCGACCACATGCAGACGAGCGAGTTCGCCGAGGCGATCGACGACCTGATGCAGGACGCCGCGACCGAGAGGCGCGCCGCTCCCTCCGGCGAGGGGGGCGCGCTCACGACCGTGATGTGCTCGGAAAGCGTGTGGTGGCGCTGCCACCGTCGGCTCATCGCGGACAACCTTGTGCTCTCCCGGCAGGTCGAGGTGCGTCATCTGATGCACGATGGCCGGCTCGTGGTGCATGCCCTCACCGACGGCGTGCGGCTCGGTGACGACGGGCTCCTCGTCTACGACGGTGGCGCGCCCCCGCTTCCCGGCACCTGACGATCTGCCGTGTCGTCGCTTTCGTGGTGGGCGCCGTCGCAACGGTCACAGGTAGCGTGCGACGGATGGTGACGCCGAGGCAGGTCCCTCCCAGGCTGCGGCGCGTCGCCGCTCGTGTCATCGATACCACGCGGACGTGGGTGTGCGAGCTGGGCGCCATCGGTCCGGACCACCCGCGAGCGCGTCGGTTCGGCGCGTTCGGGGAGGGCAGCCTGCTGGCCTTCCCGCCCGGAGCGCTGTTCAACGAGCGGTACATCCGTATCGGGGCCCACACGATGATCGGCCCATACGTGTCGTTGTCAGCGGGCATGGCCCCCGGCCAAGCGATGGTGAGCGATCCCGTGGTGTCCATTGGCGACCGCACGCTCATCGGTCGCGGCAGCCACATCGTCGGCCACTTCAGCATCGAGATCGGCGACGACATCCAGACGGGGCCGTACGTGTACATCACCGACCAGAACCACGTCTACGAAGATCCGGACGTCCCCATCGGGAGGCAGTGGCCGGTCGAGTCGAGCGTCGTCATCGGCTCAGGGAGTTGGTTGGGCACCGGTGTGGTGGTGTTGCCCGGGGCGCGCATCGGCCGCAACGTCGTCGTGGGCGCGGGGTCGGTCGTCACCGACGAGCTCCCCGACTGCTCGGTGGCGGTGGGAGTTCCGGCCAAGGTGGTGAAGCGCTACGAGCCGGGGGTCGGCTGGCGTGCCCCGGGTCAGAAGCTCGCGGGCAAGAGCGGGCTCACGGCGCCGAAGAAGAAGAACATGGCCCCGAGCGAGAGCACCCCGCCGACCACGTAGAGGAGCCACCGCGTCAGCCGTGGTCGCCGCCGGGAGACGATGCCGGTGGCGATGGCCAGGGCCAGGGTGAGCAGTCCCCACCACAGCGCCGGCAACCAGTCGCCCTGACTCCCCGCCAGGCCGTTCGCCTCCTTGGGCGAGGTGTGCGTCGGCGTCCCGGGCACCGGCGTGCTCGTCAGCGCGGCGTGCACCACGAGCCGCTGCGCCGCCGAGAACCGCGGCGTGCATGTCGTCAGCGTGAGCTCGGGTGTGGTCGTCGTCGCGACCACCGACGTGTCGTCCGGTGAGACGGTGAGCGAGGAGGTCACCCGGTACCGGAAGGTGCCTTGCAACGTGGTGACGCGGATGACGTCGCCAGGCTTCAGGCCGTCCAGGTTGTAGAACGGGGCCCCGTACGTCGTGCGGTGTCCCGCGATGGCGACGTTGCCCGACTGTCCGGGCAACGGCGTCCCGGGGTAGTGGCCCGGCCCTTGACGAAGGTCGGTGGTGGACGTGCCCTCCACGATCACCTTGTCGAGACCGATCTTGGCGATGTGGAGGACGCCGACCGGGCTGCCGTCACCGGGCGCCGCCCCGGGTGATCCCACCGTGGGGAGGTCGCTCCCGCCGGCGGTCGTTGTCGTGGTGCCCGGGTGATGCTGGCCCCCCCGGTGCAGCAAGGCGTCGAACTGTTGGCGGAGGACGTCCTGGCTGTGCGACTCGGCGAGGCCGGTTCCCCACAACTGGTACGCAACGAACAGCAGGATGACGATGCCGGCCGCCAAGATGAGCCGGCCCAACACGCCGGTGACGGACCCCGGTCGCACGCCGAGACACTACCGACGGCTCGCAGGTCCACGTCGGCACGCGGTGGGTACACTCACGCAGTGCGGGTCCTGTTCGTGTGCACCGCAAACATGTGCCGTTCGCCGGTGGCGGCCGCACTCTTCCGGCGACATGCGGCGTCGATGCGAGAGCCCGTGTTCGTCGGGTCGGCGGGCCTCCTGGACGGGGGTCACACCTCGCCGCGCGAGGTGCTCGCCACCATGGACGACATGGGCGTCGACCTGAGCGAACATCAGAGCATGCAGATCTCGCCGCAGGTCGTGTCCGAGGCGGACCTCGTTCTTGGCATGGCGAGGCGTCATGCGCGCGAGGTCGTCCTTCTCGACTCGGACGCGTGGCCGAGGACCTTCACGCTGAAGGAGCTCGTGCGCCGGGGCGAGAAGCTGGGCCCCCGTGAGCCCGGCGAGACGCTCCCGGCGTGGCTCGACCAGCTCCACCAGGGACGCGAGCGGATGGACCTGGTGGGACGGTCGACCGAAGACGACGTGTCGGACCCGCTCGGCGGGCCGCTTTCGGCCTATCGGTCCTCCGCACAGGAGATCGACAACCTGGTGGAGCGGCTGACCGCTCTCCTCTTCGCACCGCGCGACGTCCTGCTCCCACCGGAGTGAGCGCCCGCGCCGGCGGGGAGGCCGGCGCCCGTGGGAGGACGAGCCGGGGGCGCCGGCGTGTCGTCGTGCGCGTCGTGGTGGCCGTCGTGGTCGTGTGGCTCGTCGCCGCGGTCGTGGTCCTCGTCCTCGGGCTGCTCGACGCCAGCCACGGCATGACCGACGTCCAACAGGCAAAGGCGCGCCTGTCGGCTTCGGACATCGTCTCGCAGCACCCCACCGCCGCACTGGCCGCCGCCGGTCATGACTTCGACGCCGCCAGCGGGTTACTGCATTCACCACTGCTCGCACCGCTCGACATCGTGCCCGTGGTGGGGCGTCAACTGCGATCGGTACAGGATCTGTCGTCGGCCTCGGCGCAGGTGGCGCGCATCGGGGTGCATGCCATCACCGAAGCGCGCGCCATCCTGCACCAGCCGCACCACAGCGGTCCCGACCGGGTCACCGCGTTGCGACGACTCGTCACCCTCGCGAACGCCACCGACGCCGGGCTGGCGCGCATCGACACGGGGCCGTCGACCGCACTGATCGGCCCCGTCGCCTCCAAGCACGCCACCCTGGTGCGCGACCTGACCGACGTCCGGACGCGACTCGCGCACGCGTCGGCGGTGGCGGGCACGGTGGCGGACGTCCTCCAGGGACCGAAGACCTACCTCCTCGTCATGGCGAACAACGCGGAGATGCGAGCCGGTTCCGGCGACTTCCTGGAAGTCGGCTCGCTCACCACGAACGACGGCCACCTCACCCTGGGCCAGCTCAAGCCGACCGTGACCATCCCCGTCGCGCCGGGCAAGGTCGTCCCCACCGGGGACCTGGCCGCCCGCTGGGGATGGATCAAGCCCGGCCAGGACTGGCGCAACCTCGGCTTCACCCCGCAGTTCGACGTGAACGGCCCGCTTGCCGCCCAGATGTGGCAGGCCACGACCGGTCAGATGGTCGACGGCGTCCTCACTGTCGACGTGGAGGCCCTGCACCGTTTCATGGAGGTGACCGGGCCGATCACCTTGACCGACGGCTCGGTCGTGAAGGCCACCGACCTGGTCCCGTTCCTCGTGCACGACCAGTACGTGGGCCTCACCGACAACCCCACCGGCAAGGCGGCGCTGGCCGAGGCCCAGCGCCAGGAGCGCCTCGGGTCCCTGGCGAAAGCCACGCTGGACGCGCTGCAGAACCAGGCCCTCGACCTCCGCTCCCTGGCCGACGCCATGACCGCCGCTACCCAGGGCCGCCACCTGCTCGCGTGGTCGGCCGACCCGGCCGCCGAGCAGGCGTGGGTGTCGGGCGGGGTGGCCGGCAAGCTGTCCAGCGACTCGGCGATGGCCGCGGTGATCAACCGCGGCGGCAACAAGCTCGACCAGTACCTCCCCGTGGACGCCGGACTGACCATCTCGACGACCGGCGCCCGCACCACGGGTGCGCTGAGCGTGCACCTCTTCAACCACACCCCGCCCGGCCAGTCGCAGTTCCTCGCCGGCCCCTATCCCGGGTTGGGGCTCAGTTACGGCGAGTACCTGGGGCTCCTGGCGGTGAACCTCCCGTCGGGGGCGCGCAACCTCACGGTCGACGGCAACCCTCCGATCGCGGCGATCGGCGCCGAGGGGCCGGCCTGGGTGATTGCCACCCAGGTCGACGTCAAGATGGGCCAGGACGAGCGGCTGGTCGTGCGGTTCACCCTTCCCGCCCACGGGAGGATGACCGTGCTCCCCACCGCCCGCCTCGACCCGGTCACCTGGAAGTACCGCGGACAGACCCACACCGACGCCGCGCCGTTCACCCTCACCTGGTGACCCGGCCGGTCCGGGTGTCATCGAGGTCCGCTCCGGAAGCCCCATCCGCCACACCTGCGACAGCGCCCATCCGCCTGTTCCGGGGGCCCGACCAGGGAAAACAGCGGTCGAGGGGGCCCG
>Ga0070735_10004247_pt1 | contig 12147 bp, 11 predicted proteins | sample Coa_R1_FD_66443 | JGI IMG/M metagenome (GOLD analysis project Ga0070735, IMG submission 66443) | Surface soil microbial communities from Centralia Pennsylvania, which are recovering from an underground coalmine fire - Coalmine... | ecosystem: Environmental > Terrestrial > Soil > Unclassified ... | reverse complement strand
ACACACCGGCGTGCAAGAGATTTTCTACCAGGTGTTCGACAAGGGCATTCTCCGCGACGGCGAGGGACGCGACATCGACTTCAAAAACACCGTCATCATTTTGACTTCCAACGCCGGGACCGATCTAATCGTCAAGCTTTGTTCGGATCCGGAAACGATGCCCGACCTTGAGACTCTCACCAAATCGCTGCACCAGGAGCTGCTCAAAAACTTCAAGCCCGCCTTTTTGGGCCGCATCACGCTCATTCCCTACTTTCCCCTGGGCGACGGGGTTTTGCGGAACATTACCGAGCTCAAGCTCAGCCATATCGTGCGGCGGGTCAAAGAGAATTATGCGGCGATTCTGACGTATACGCCGGAAGTCGTCTCGAACGTTCTGGCCCGCTGTCACGAAGTCGAGAGCGGCGCCCGGAACATCGATAACATTCTGACCGGCACGATGCTCCCCGAGCTTTCGGCGGGGTTCCTGTCGCGGATGGCGCAGGGACTTTCCATCGCATCGGCCAAGATCTCGATCGATCCGGCCGGGCAATTTCAGTACGACATCAATTGACGCGCGAGAGAGCGGCGACCGATGAAAAATCCATGATTATCAGCGTAGAAGATTGACAGGTCGCATTCCTCGTGAGAGCATGTTGCCTCGCGGCGTCCTGCCGTTTGCCAACCTCGTTCCCATCGGAGAGAAACTATGGCTTTTGACGCTTACCTGCAGATCGACGGCGTTCCCGGCGAGAGCACCGATTCGGCCCACGTGGGCTGGATCGAAATTCAGAGCTTTGTGAACGGCGTCGCCCAGACGTTCACCGGCTCGTTCAGCTCCAGCGGCGCACCCGCCTCGGGAAAGGCCAACTTCAACACGTTTTCGGTCACCAAGCAGGTCGATAAGTCGTCTCCTCTGTTGTACAAGAAGTGCTGCACCGGAGAACCGATCGGGAAAATCTCGCTCGATATTTGCCGGGCCACGGGAAACAGCACGCCCTACCTCAATTTCCTGCTCAACAACTCCGTTGTGGCCTCGGTGCAAACCGCGGGCGCCAATGCAGGCGCCACCGCCGACGATGTGCCCACAGAGATCGTCACCTTCGCCTTCGGCAAGATCACCGAAACCTACACTCCCACCGATGCCAAAACCGGCAAACCGGGCGGAGTCATCGTCGGCGGGTGGGACCGAAATGCGAATCAATCGGTCTAACCGGCGTCGGAGCTGCGGCCGAACAATTTGCAAGACCAGGACGCTGTGATTTGGGGGGCGTGCCCCCAGTCACAGATTGTCGGCCGATTTTTTCCGTTTGGGCGATTTTATCGCCTTGACGTCAACATGACCGGTTTGCAGCTCGTCGTTCGAATTACTGGTGATGGTCAAGGTTTCTCGCAGAGCAGAAGGCGTCTGCAATGGGCTATAACCTCTTTCTTCGATTGACTGCTGAAGCCGACACCAGCAGCGATGATTTCAAGACGATCGAAGGCAATACGCTGGCTGCGCTCGAAAACGCGAGCACTTATCCGATCATCCCAGGCGACAGCCAAGACACTGATTTTGCAGGGCTGATCCAGGTGCTGGCTTACGACCACCAACTGGGTCAACAAGTCGCCAATTTTCCGGCTGCGGGAGTCGCCTCGCACAACACGTTTTTTCTGCAAAAGAGCCTCGACAAATCCTCGGTGGTTCTGGCTGACTTGTGCAACCGGGGTGTGCCGCTGCGATTTGCCATCTTGTATGTGATCGACGACGAAACTTCGACCGGACGCAGAAGGGTGCTCAATTATTTGATGTTCGGGGTGGTCGTGGCGCTGTTCCAGCACACCAGCACCGTGACGGGCACGGCAACGAATCCACCGATGGAGACCTTGCAATTGGCTTATCGCGCCATCCGCTGGGTCGACCCGACCAACAGCCTCGACAAGACAGCCGACCGGCTGTGGATCAATTCGCCGCCATGAGCTCGCCATAATCTTGTTAGTTTAATCCATGCTCCAATTTCACTCGTGTGTCATCTGGTGGTGAAACTATGCCGTCGATCGCAATGGGCCCTCCAGGCCCGATCACCAGCGTATTTTTATATCTCTCGTCCGACCTGTTTCGAGACAGCGACGCAGCCGGATTCTCATTCGACCAGCGCTGCCCGGGAGCCATTCCGGTCAATAGCTTTACGTATTCGGTCGCTCAAAAGGGATCGGAACCGGCAGGCCGCCCGCGCAGCGTCGAATCGGTCACGCACAACGACTTCTCGCTGACGAGGTTCGCCGACAACCGCACCCCCAAGCTGTTTCGCTTCGTGGCGCGGGCCGAGTATTTTTCAGAAGCGAACGTGCTCGTCTTCGCCGAATATCCCAGGCAGCCGAACCCCTATCTCATTTTTCACATGACGTACGTCCACGTCTCATCGTACAGCGTGGCGCTCGCCTCTCGCAGCGCCTTGCCGGTCGAGACGCTGACGCTTAAATACGGGCAGATGAAAGTCATCGGCCGGGGGGCCTATTTGCCGTTTCTCACGCAGAAGATGCCGAATCCGGCGGCCATCAGCGAATCGTTCAGTCTGGTGATGAACGTTCCGGCGAACATTTTTTCCGGGACGAGCACGGCCGGCAAAGCCCACAGTGACAACGAACCATGACGCCGCCGAACGACTTTGCCCCCATGCCTTTCGCGATTGACGCCCGGAGCGCGGAAGAATGAGACTCGACGCCTTCATGCAGATTACCGACGCCGAGGCGCCGAACACGTTCGCATCGAGCCTCGACAAAGACAACCTCGACAAGGTGGAAGTCCTGGCGTTTCGGCAGACGATCATGCGGGCCCTCGATTACCGAGGCGCGGCGACCGACCCTCCGCCGAAGTCGGTGTTGCTCACCGTATTGCGGACCGTCGACAAAGATTCGATCAACCTCTTGAAGCGTGTGAAAGACAATAAGGTCGTCAGCGTGAGTCTGTTTGTGCGGGCCATGCAATTGGCGAGCCCCGCGCCGACGCCACCGGTTCCCAAATACGACAAAGAGTACATCAAGATCGTGTTGCACGAAGCGCACGTGACGCGATTTCGCATCTCGCTCGAGTCGCAGCCGGAGCGATTCGGAGTTTTCGAAGAGATCGATTTCACATGCAGCTCGGGCAAGGTCGACTGGAAATCAGGAAGCACTGCGGTCAATGACCAGGCTGTCATCACACCCTCTACGTAGGAATTTTTAACCGTCTGTTGGGGGGCAGGAGCGCCCGATGCCGTTTCGCGCGTACATGAAGATCGTAGCCTCGGCGAACGACCCGGCATGGATCGCCTCGCTGGACAAGCCCGATTCGACGTCCGCCACGGGTGGATTTTCGGCCGCCCCCGGTATGGACATCCTGGCGTTCGACTTCCAGGCGCGCTGGGCCCAGCCGGCTGACGATCCCAACGCCGTTCGAGCACAACAGACGCAGCAATTCAAGAGCCTCATCACGAGCGAGATCCAGCCGCTGGTCAATCTGGTGCAGCGATGGACCGGTCAGCTCGTCTCGACCAGGCCGTTTGAGGTCCAGCCGCCGCCTCCGGCTCCTGTAGCGCCCGCGTGCCTTCTCGACCCCCTCTCGGTGGTCCGAGAAGTCGACGACAATTCGGCCTGGCTTTATAAGCTCGCGTTCGTGAGCGGCAAGACGCTCAAAGTGACGATCAGCGTTTCGCCCGAAGCCAAGCTCAAAACCGAGGCGGATGCGTCGTTGTGGCAGATTGAGTTTTCTGAAGCCATGATCACCGGCGTCGAGACTCTGGCCGAATCGGCTCTCCTGCCGTTCAGCGGCAAGAGAGGCCTGGCCGCGCCCGCCTCGTGGAGCAAAGCGCCCTGGGTCGGGCCGCTGGAACGCATCCGCTTCGATTTTGGAAAGATCAAATGGGGCTATGCCGGAGTCGGAGCGGCCCTCAATCTGCAGGATGCCGTGTGAACCGTTTGAGGATCAATCGATGAATAGCCAGGTGTACCTATTGCTCGTGCGCGGGACCGACGCGCTTCCCAAATCGGCGGCGGCCATCGGCGTGGCGCTCAAAGCGTTGCTGCTCGATATGATCCGCGGCGATTCGCTCGACGTGCCGTATTTGAACTTCATCCGCGTCGGTTCGGTCGCCCAGTCGATCGGGACGATCAAAGAAGAGTACAGCTATGCCGATGCGAGTGGGCTGGGCATTCACGACTTCACGCCCGGCGTGACCGATACCGATTCTGCCGGCCGAAGCGTTCTCAAGTATCTCCAAGCCCTTGATCGCCTGGCCCCGAAACCGATCCCGCCGCCCCCTCCATCGGCCTTCGGCGTGCCGTCGAACGTGGGAGGACTCAGCACGCACCTTCCCACCCAGGGAACGATCACATTCAATAAGCTGCTGGATGGAGCGACGCCGCAACTGGCGTTCGGTTGCAGCACCCAGGAGCCGTTTCGATTCGCCTTGTTTTACTTTCAGCGGAAGGTCGGGTTCAATCTGGGATCGGTGGTGTTCCCGCACCTGGTGCTGGGGTTGCAGCGGGTCATGATTCGCAAATGGGAAATGGCCGACGATACCGAGAAAGTGACGCTGGCCTATCAAAAGATCTGCTGGGGGGCCTATAACCCGTGGGCCGATGCGCCGATCCCGCAGTCGGTCTCGACCCGCTATTGGGATTGCGTCAACAACACGGGAGGCTACGGCCTCACCGAACCGTTTTGCCTATTCACGCTCGGCATAACAACCGCGCTGTTTTTGGTGGGGGCCGCCGCGGCGTCGGCCGGCGCGATGGCTCCCACGTAGAGCTCCGAGGATCACCCGATGCCGTTTCTCTTCATGCAGTCTCCCAGTTTGTCGGGAACGTATCCGCTGGATACGGCCGACGACAAAACCAAGGTCAAGGCCAAGCTCGACCCGTCGAAACTGATCAAGATCGATTCGCTCTCGCACACCATGACGGTTCCGGTGGCGCCCTTGCGGCCCAGCTTTTCCAAGGCTTCGTTTCGCACGGGGACCGTCGAGCATAACCCCGTCATCGTGCGCCGCACCGTCGATGAATGTTCGATCAAGCTGCTCGATTGCTTCTTGAAAGAAACCGTGATGGAGGTCGTGCAGATTCTGGCCGGCGTGCCCGTCAACGACAAAGACCTGCTTTCGCAAACCGCGATCACCATGGCCCCGCAATGGATCATGCGATTCCAGAACGCCTTCATCAGCAATTACGCCTGCCAGTCGGCGCCGGACGGCGGCTTGATCGAAGAGGTGACCGTTCGCTATGCCGCCGTCGGTTGGGGTTTTTCACCGCAGAAGAACGACAAGTCGCTGATGACGGCGACTGTCACTTACGCCAAACTCGACAACGAAGTGGCCTCGGCCTGGCCGTCGGAAGTCGGTTCTTGCGACAAATTCAAGGGAACGGCGAGCAAGTTTCCCAGCGACGACAAGCAGTACTTCACCGAACACTTCTGGAAATAATCGCCCCCGATATGCCGACATTCGATCAGAAAAACCGGCTGCTGGCGATCACCACAACGCTCGCGGACGACACGATTCTTTTGACGTCATTTTCCGGCTCGGAAGAACTTTCGAAACCGTTCGTCTTTCACCTCCAAGGCGTTTCGACCAATCTCGCTATTGCGCCGGCCGACATCGTGGGGCAAAAAATCACGGTGAGCGTCCAGTGGCAGCAGTTCGACCCGGGCAGCGGCGAGAACACCGGCAAGGTGCGCTACTTCAACGGCTACGTCGGCCGCTATTCCGCCGGGGGGCTGGTGGGCGCCGATTCGACCCGCGCCTATCAGTTCGAGATGGTCTCGTGGCTCTGGTTCTTGACCCTGCAATCGGGCTGCCGCATCTATCAGGCGATGACCGTCCCCGACATCGTCCAGCAGGTGTTCAGCGATGCCGGATTCACCGACGTCAAGAACAGCCTGCAAGGCACATATCCCACGCTCGATTTCTGCGTGCAATATCGCGAGACGCATTTCGACTTTGTGTCGCGGCTCATGGAACAGGCCGGGATATTCTATTTCTTCCAACACACCGACGATAAGCACACACTGGTTCTGGCCGATGACATCAGCGCTTATACGGCTTGTCCCGATGCCAAAGTCGAGTTCTCGGAATTGTACGGCGGATCGAGCATGGGATTCGTCAACTCGTGGGGGCGACGGTACTCGCTGATTCCGGGCAAGTACTCGCACACGGACTACAATTTCGAGACCCCCGACACGTCGCTCGTCAATAGCACGCCCACGGTCGTGAGCTTAAGCGGCTTGAGCAAGTACGAGCTGTATGATTTTCCGGGGTTCTTTGCGAAAGGTGACGACGGCAAGATGCTCGCCGACCGCCGCATGCAAGAACGCGAGGTCGCCTACGAGATGGTCAGCGGCGCAAGCACTTATCCCGGTTTCAGCGCCGGCATCAAGTTCAAGCTTGCGGACTACCCGGTCGACGCCGAGAACGGAGTCGATCTGGCGATCGTTTCGGTCGAGCACGCCGCGCACAATTCGATGGGATTGGCAGGGCCCGACCAGACTGAAGAATACTCGAATACGTTCAGCGCCATTCCGGCCACGGTCGTCTTCCGGCCGCCGCGGACCACGCGTCTGCCGGCGGTCAGCGGCCCGCAAACGGCTGTCGTGGTCGGCGCATCGGGCGATGAGATCACCACAGATAAATACGGCCGCGTCAAGGTGCAGTTTTTCTGGGACCGGCTGGGAAAGAACGACGACAAAAGTTCGTGTTTCGTCCGCGTGGCCCAGGCCTGGGGAGGGAAAAACTGGGGCGTGATGTTCACCCCTCGCGTGGGGGACGAAGTCATCGTCGATTTTCTCGAAGGCAACCCCGACCGGCCGATCATCATCGGCAGCGTCTACAACGCCGATAATCTGCCCCCCTATCAGCTCGCCAAAGATGACGGCAGCCCGGGAGACGAGCTGAACTATTCGGGAATCAAGACGTTTTCAACGACGGGCGGCACGGCGGGAAACAACTTCAATGAACTGCGGTTCAAAGACGACAAGGGCAAGGAAGAAGTCTACTTTCATGCCGAACGCGACTTCACGCGCATCGTCGAAAACGACGACATCCTGAAAGTCGGCCTCGACGCCAAGGACAAAGGCGACCAGACGATCATCATCCACAACAATCAGACGATCACGATCGGGAACGACAAGTCCGACGACGGCAGCCAGACGACGAAGGTTTTCAAGGACCAGACGATCACGATCGGCAACAATCAAAAGCTGAACGTCGGCGATTCCAATTCGGCGGACGGCAGCCAGACGATCGCGATCTACAAAGACCAGAAAGTCACCATCGGCAACAACCAACAGCTCGACATCGGCGACGCCAATTCGGCCGACGGCAGCCAGACCGTCAACATCTATAAGGCCCGCACCGTCACGCTGAAAACAGGCGACGACGCCTTGACCGTGACGCAGGGCAACCACACCGTGCAAATCAAAGCGGGCGCGAGTTCGCTCGAGGCAATGCAATCGATCGTCTTAAAAGTGGGGGACAACAGCATCAAGATCGCGCCCGACGGCATCACGATCAAGGGGACGCTGATCGACATCCAGGGAAGCCTGGGTTTCAAGGCCAAAGGCCTCACCGCCGACGTTATTGCCGACGCCATGCTCACCCTGAAGGGCGGTTTGCTCAAGCACAATTGAACGCGGCTCGCTCATCGCGGAAGTTTGGCGACAAAACATCCGTACTTCATCGCGCCCGACTGGTATGCCTTTAGGATCGTCCGGAAGCGATCGAGGAACAGGGCCGTGTTGCGGTCGACCAGCCGCGCCAGCCAGCGGACTCCCGAGCGCCGCACGCGCTGGTCGCAGAGCTCCCATGTGCGCGTGACGCGCGGCGTCCAGTCGAATTCGCGTTCGAGCGTCAATCCCGCGTCGGCGATCCAGCGGGCGTAATCATCGCGCGTTCCCAGTGACGGGCATAGAAATCCCTCGCATACGTCGTACACTTGCCGGGCTTTGTCTGGATCCAGCGGCTGATCTCCGGCCAGCCACGCGCAGATCGCCAGCCGCCCCCCCGGTCGCAGCCAGGTTGCCGCCTTCCGAAAAAACGCCGGCTTGTCGAAAAAATGCTCGGTGCACTCGACGCTCCAAACGACGTCGAAAGCCGCGAGTTCGAGATCGGCCTGCTCGGCATCAGCACAAAGAAACTTTGTGCGTCCGGCCGCCCCATGCCAAATCGACGACGTTTTCGCCCACAGCCTTTGCAGCGGGCTGAGCGTAATTCCCGTAACGCGGCACTCGAATTCGCGCGCGAGAAATATCGACGAGCCCCCCATCCCGCAGCCGACGTCCAGCACGCACTCCCCGCGCGCGACGCGCGCCTCGCGGGCCAGCGTGTCGCTGAGCTGCTGCGCGGCGAGCGCGGCCGATTCATCGGCATCCCAAAGGCCGTGGTGAATGTGCCGCCCCCACAACAACCGGTAAAAAACCGTCGCCAGGTCATAATGGCTGCGGATTTCCTGTTTGGAAACAGTGGGGCAAGAGATCATGAGGGCAAATGCTTTCAGCGATTGTGAAAACGATGAACTTCGACTGACGACAGTCGGCTCGAACGCGCTCTGCTCACTCTTGGCCGGCTTTGTCGCCGGCGATCCAGATATCGCCCCAGATTTTCAATTTGTCGGCGACTGCGACGGTCCCCAAGGCCGCTTTGTAGGGCGTAATGCCGAAATCGGACTGCAAAATGTCAAATTCGCCTTTCAATCGCCACCGTTCGTCTTCCTTCGTCTGTTCGACGGTGATCGTCAAGGGATGTGTTTTTCCATGGAGCGTGAATTCTCCCGAAAGCTTTAAGCGCCTTTCATCGCCAGGCGCGTCGATAACCCCCCGCGATTTGATTTTGAATGTGGCGGTCGGAAATTGCTCAACATCGAGCACGCGCTCCCCGAGCATGGTTTCGGTCACTTGCTCGCGCGTCGATTGCGTCGTTGTTCCTTTGAGCTCGACATATTTGCGCGCCTCGTCAGTGTCTGCCAGGAAGCTGGTCATGTCGAATTCGATGTCGCCAACTTCCTTCGCGGCGTTCAAGTCGATTGATCCCGACTTGATCTTTCCCTCGACGGCGTGCTCATGCCCAAGCCGCTTCTTCCCGACCCGAATGTAGACCCGGCTCTTTTCGACGTCGATCTCGCCCGGCTTGAGTGCCGGTTTCCGACCCGCGTTCACCAAAACGCCAGCCGGTCGGCCGGGAATGTGCGGCAGCCACGGCGCCAGGATTGCGAGAAACACCGCTGCCATCAACGACAATAAAAAGCAGTTCCGCCGCGCCATGCTCCCCGTCCCTTCGCTGGCCCGAAGTCTGTAGCCCACGTGCACGAATTTATCAGATGGCGCTGCCGTCAAGTAGCGTATTAACGTCGTGCTGCGGACACCTGCAATCTCCGTGTGCCGGCCATGTGGCGGCCGCGCTCGAGGTCCGGCATGGTTGTTTAACCGCATCATCCGGGACCATCGTTTGCCGGTATGGGATTCATCTCGTTTCCATGTTGGGTGCTCTCGACGAAACCGCAAGTTCCGCCTGGCTTGCGCCACCCTGGCCCCGCCACCCGCCGGATTTAATCCGCGAAGGACATTAAATCTTTATGTCCCTTAAAGATACGGCTGATCCGGAACAAAAATGGCGCCGCGGCCATCGCTTTCTTGCACGGAATCGGCCGCCAAACGCCACTATTACTTTAGGGTCTTAACGGCGGTTTTTTTTCCGAAGCGATTGTGATCGGAGGCACGCGATGCGATTGACGTTACGAACATTGCTGGCGTATTTGGACGACATCCTCGAGCCCTCGCAGGCGCGAGAAATCGGCGACAAGCTCAACGAGAGCAGTTTTGCCGCCTCGCTGGTCAGCCGCATTCGCGAAGTCATGCGCCGCCGCCGATTGACGGCCCCCACCTTGTCTGGTCCGGGCGTGGGAATCGACCCCAATACGATCGCCGAGTATCTCGACAATACGCTCCCCCCCGATGGCGTCGCCGACGTCGAGAAGATTTGTCTCGAATCCGACGTCCATCTGGCCGAAGCGGCCGCCTGCCATCAGATTCTCACGCTGGCCCTCGGCGAACCGGTCGAGGTATCGCCCCAGACGCGCGAACGCATGTATGCTCTGGGCCCCGCGGCGGCCAAGATGACAGTCGGCGCCTCCGACGGGCAGGGATCGAATGGACTTGCGAGCCACGCCATCGACGACGTGCTGGCTCAAGCCCCGGATGCCCACGCCCATCATCGGCAGGCCGTGTCGGTCGGCGAATCGCACCCCAGAGCGATCCCCGACTATTTGCGTCCCCGCGCCAACGTCAAGCGCATGCTTCTGTACTCTTTGGTGGCGATTGTCGTGATCGTCTGGGGCGTCTTGATGATCAAGATTTCTCCGTTCAAGAGCGGTGCGGGGCAGACGCAGAACGTCGCCATGAATGGACCGGCCGGCGTCAAAGCCAATGCCGATCAGGCAGCCCAGGCCGCAGCCATTCCCGATCAGCCGGAGCCGGACGGAGGTTCCGCCGAGGCCGGCGGCGCGGCGGCTGACGAGGCGACTGGGGTCGGCGATCAGAAGGAGAGCGGCGCTGGCCAGGACGCGAAGCGCGTCGCCTCGATCGACCTGGCGCCCGACGATGAAGCTGATGACGATGCGCCTGCTCCACGCAAACGCAAAGTGCTGGAGGGCGCCAAAGACGATTCGGAACCCGTTCCTCAGCCTGTCGACAATGGCGATTCGTCTCCCACGCCGGCGGGCGACTCCAATCCACCCGCGCCTCTGGCGCCGGTGCCTTCGAACTATGTCTCGAGCGTGGGGGTGACGCTGCACTATGTGCCGCGCGACGAGCGGTGGTTCATGCTTCCTCGCCGCGCGCTGGTTCATGCCGGCGACACCCTGGCCGTGCCCGATCCTTTCCAATGCGAATTGGAAATCGAGGGGGGAAAGGGAATGGTGACGATCATGCCGCGGACGCTGGTGCAGGTGCTCGGGCCGACCGACGCAGGCTCATTCGGCCTGGAGGTGCGCCGCGGCCAGTTCGTCGTTCGCCCGCTGGGCTCAGGAGGCGAAAGGGGATCCGGAGGCGAAGCGGCCGATTCGCTGCGGTTGGGCGTGGCGATCGCGGGCGAATTGTGGCGGTTGGCCATTCAGCCAGGCGCCACCTGCGGCGTGCAGGTCAATTTGATGGAGCCCCCCAAAATCGAGGACGCAGTTGATAAGAACTCCTATCTGGGCGCCATTTATGTCGTGGGGGGAACGGCTGTGGTGACCGACCCCGCGGGACATGAGATTGAAATCAAGGGAACGCGATTCCTGCAGTTGCCGCTGCTTGCGGGAACCGATGCCGAGGGGCCGCGCCAGACCACGAAGCTCGATTCGGTTCCGTCGTGGCTGGGTGGGCAAACTCTCACCCCCACGGCACAAAATTATGCGCGGATCTTCGAGAAGAAGTTCACGCTCAAAGACTCGATCGAACTTTCGATTCCCGAAGTCGTGGCCGATCCGCCGAATCCGGAAATTGCACGATTGGCGACGGAATGCCTGGGGCTTGTCGAAGATTTCGGTCCTTTGGTCGAAGCCTTGCATCGTCCCTATCGCGAGTCGCGGAAGGCGGCCATCTCGGGACTGCGGTTGTGGCTCGCCCGCAATCCGGAAAACAAAGACTTGCTCAAGCCCGAATTGACCAAACGGTATCCGCCCGAAGAGGCCGAGGCGCTCTATCGGCTCTTATTGGGCTTCAACGCCGAAGACGCCCGCGACAAAACCACTTCTCTGCAGCTCGTCGATTGGATGGGCGATCCCGAGATTGCCATCCGCGAGCTGGCGTTCTACCATGTTGAGCGCCTGACCGGAAAGACTCATGACTACCGCCCCGACTACTCGCCGGTGCAGTTGAAATCGACGCTTCTGGTCTGGAAGCGGCAAGTCGCAAAAGAAGGGGCGCTCTTGCCGCCGCAAAAGCCGATTCCCAATCCGCAGTAAAAGGCACGAATGCCTTCTTCAACCGACGCCACCCCCGCCATCGCCGTCCAATCGCTGAAGAAGACCTATTTTGACGGGCTGTTTGGCCGTCGCCGGGTCGAGGCGCTGCGCGGCGTGTCGTTCGCGGTCGAGCGAGGTTCGATCTTCGGCCTGTTGGGGCCCAACGGCGCGGGCAAGACCACCTTTATCAAAGTTGTGCTCGGAATCGTGAGGCCC
>Ga0070735_10004246_pt1 | contig 12148 bp, 14 predicted proteins | sample Coa_R1_FD_66443 | JGI IMG/M metagenome (GOLD analysis project Ga0070735, IMG submission 66443) | Surface soil microbial communities from Centralia Pennsylvania, which are recovering from an underground coalmine fire - Coalmine... | ecosystem: Environmental > Terrestrial > Soil > Unclassified ... | reverse complement strand
GATCTCTTGCAGAATCTTCGTGTGCTGCAACTGGGCTTTTAGCACATCCTGCTGATTGCCTTGGCCCACGCGGTAGCGTGCCTCGGACGCCTCCTGTACCTGATTCAGCAGCTCGTCAATTCTCTGGAGAACGCCGAGGGTTTGCTGAATGTAGGCCAGGCGGAAATAGACCATCTTGAGATTTCCCACCACCGTTCTGCGAACGGAATCCGTCTGCGCTTCCATAGAGGCCGCTTCGTGTTCGGCGACACTGGCGCGCAATTGCCGTTTACCGGGGTAGGGGATGTCTTGCGATGCCCCGAACCCGATGTAGGCGAAATCGCTGTTGCTGTAGCCCGCGAAAGGTCGTGGACTGCCCACGCTGAACTGTTGCACCGAGAGTTGTGTCTCGGGCAGAGCGGAGACCTGCTTCGGAACATTTCGAGAAGCCTGCCACGCATGGAACGAGGCAGCAATCTGCGGATTCTTCTGCTCTGCCTCTTGGATTAGATCGCGCAGAGACGTGGGCATCCCCGCGTGCTCGGCCATGCCGGGCGATTCAGGAGTCCGCCTCTGCGGACTCGTTGGCTCTTGAGCGCCGGCATTGCCGGCAAGGCCTAGCACTCCAAAGAACAGAGCCGCAACGATAAACGAAATACGAGAGCACCCGAAGAGACTTCGGGATAGATAAGTGGATTGCATCTTTCCTCCGCAAACAAACACCAGTTTGTAGGCGCACGAACGTGCAGACGCACGAGTGCGTTAGCAGCTCAGAGGAAAGACGATCAGATTCTTAGGACTGTGGTGGCAAGAGACTCTAGTCCTGGCGGACTATGCGTACACGAAACACGCGACGACCATTGTGCGAGCGAGACGTACGCGTCGGTTTGGGCAGTAAGGGGAAGCGCGTGAAACAGAACCAAACTGACATGATCCAATTGCGAAGAGGCCGTCTTCAGAGCGTGAAAGTCCGCAGGCGTGGCGGTTACCTTACAGCAAGGATGGGATTTCGCCATCCCCATGTCTCCGCACTGTTCCGCCATCTTCTTGCAACACTCGCGCTCGGCCGATGTCATTGCTGCACCCGGCAACACGCAAGCCGCAACCGGCAGCGCAGCCAGCATCAGCGCCAGCGCGGAAACACCGACTTTGATCAATAATCTCACCATCACCAGTCTATCTACCATTGACAGTAAGACGCAACTGGCGGGAAAAGGTTTTGCCCCCGAAGCAACTCAAATCGCTTGGGGCCGCACCCTGCGGGGGTAGTGTATAGAGGCGGCAAAAGTGCTACCCCCCCACCCGAACACCCTGCGATTTTGACTTTGGCCAGGGCCCGCCCGCGCGTCGCGCGAAGGGCCTATCGGCGTGCTATGCCTCTGTTCTTGTTTAAACACAGTGTCGTCGTCTTCAGGCGACTGATTTATACATGTATCCTTCGCCTTTGACTGTGACGACCCTCATTCGAAAGTCGCGTCCCAACCTCCGTCGAAGTGCGGTGATGCTATTCCTTAACCATTGAATCGATTTGTCAAACACACGACATAGGTCCTCAGCCGCTAAGGCGCTCTCGCCATTACGCAGGAGCATTTTGAAGAGTGCGGCCTCAACGGGAGATAGCAAGATTTCCTTGCCCGCTATCGTGACGGTCGAAGTGCGCTCGCGGAGTATCACGTCGCCCTCCCGCCTGATCTCACTTCCCGGCTCCCAACGTTGCACCAGTTTGTTTGCAAGCTCGTATAGTTGCGTCAACGATTCCAGACGCTCTCCATTTGCCAACCAAGGGTGCCCTTCTCTCACAATCTTGAACTTTCGGACTAGATTGCCAAATTCGGGTATCAGATAAAAAGTCTCTAGGTGGGTCAAAGCCTTATCGGGAACACAAATCAATGCGGGCAAATTTTGCTCTTTGGGCTGCCCTCGCAGCACCCATCTGGATTTCCCTTGTCGGGTTGGACTTAGAGGCCGGCAAATGTGGACGCCAATCTGGAGGTGGTTGTCGATTTCGAGCAATGCCCGTTGATTTTGTCCCGGACGTTTCACAATCTGCAAAGACGGAAATATCTGTTTGAGCTGAATCAGTAAATTCTTTCTGAGGCTCGTCATCTTCTTGCACCCATCCAGACTCCTAAAGGCGCGAGGAGAAGGCTTGTAGCCGACCATTTCATAGGCCCGCATCATCGATCCGAAATGTTTGAGGTACATCCGCTGATCGAAAGTGCCCCTTTTCTTGAGTAATCTCTCGGTGAGTTTTCCTTCTTTAGCTAGAACTCTTCGCAGTTTGTTGAGAAGATATTCATCCGATCTGATCAGGTGAGTGCTTCGGTTTTGCACCAACTTTTGCACGCGGGCAAACTGCGGGGGGTCGATAATTGGCACGAAGGCATTGGGTTTGATGATCCACGCACTCGGCGGCAATCTACGCCCGGTTGTATTGAACCGCTTTTCGTTCTTACCCCAAACATTGCAGCCCATATATTTCTCGTTCTTGAGAATGTTGTATACGCATTGACTATTCCACTGTCTCCCATCGAGGTACTTCACCTTTCTCAGATTGAGTTCATCGGCAATCTGCTGCGGCGTTCTCCGTCTTCGTGCGGTAAGGGAGAAGATCTTTCTTATGCATGCGACTTCATGTTGGGGCCCCGGAACCAGAATGATATGGTCGGCTTTTAAGTTCTTGCGTTCGTTGGTATGGAGAATTTGTTTGCGACAGCCATCCGAGGAGACCAGCATCCGGCGCAAACCGTAGCCAGCGATTCCTCCACCTCGGAAGCCTTGAGCCACGATCCTACATTGCCCCGAATACACCTTGGCTGAGAGGTCCCGGCTATATTCAGCCGCCATCATTCGCTTCAGAGACTTCATGATCGCGTTGGCCATTGTTCCGTCATTTTCAAATTGCTCGACACAATAATGCACTGCAACACCTGCATTTCGGCATAGAAACTCGTAGTAAGCCGATTCGTCCGTATCTTGAAACCTTCCCCATCGACTCACGTCGTAAACGAGGATCAGGCGGTAGGGAGTTTGGCCGCTGACCGTGTCCTGAATCAGCCGCCGGAGTCCCAAACGGTGTTTGATCTGAAGACCACTCTTCCCCTCATCCGAGTAGGTCGCGACTACTTCATACCCATGCGCTGCTGCATAACGTCGAATTGCTGCCTGCTGAAGGGGAATCGAACTCTCTTGAAGGTCCGTGGACATTCTTACGTATTCCGCCACCGGAACCAGCGTTTGTATTGGCATCTTATTTCCTCCTTATAGTCGATCTAGGTCAACATTCTGATGCACTTCAGCTATCGGAATCAGAGCTTGTGCGAGCATGTGGTTTCCGCTTTTCTATCCCAGGCAGGTCGGGTAAGAGTCTCCCTGGCTGCCTACAACTGGACGCAGACGAATCTGAGCTTCAATGCTACCGTCCAGTTTGCAAATTGGCCCCAACGGCAAGTCCGAACAATCCGGCTGTCATCATCGCAATGCGCAGCCCCTATGTTTTCCGCTGCGCTTTCGACAGATCCTTTTTCCAGTCATAGCCAATCAACTCATACGCTCGGTCGAGCCTTCCGAACCGCCGCCTCAATTTGTGCGAAGAAACCACCCTTGGCGCAGTGTCAATGATTGGCTTGCTGAGTCGGCCATGTGAGGCTAACAACGAACGCAGATGCTGCAACATTTCCTCATCCGCTGTGCGCCCGTTCTGCCTCCAGTCGTAGCCGATCAGCTCGCAAGCACGACGCAGGCCGCCGAATCGATGGCCAAAAGTACGGGAGCTTGGCATCCCGACGCACTCGTCGATGATCTGGTTGCTCAGCTTCCCTTTCACAGCCAATAATGAGCGAAGCCCTTCCAACAGTTGCTCGTTGGTCTTGTGGACTGTTCGGCCCCGAATCTCCTGAGCCAGTGCAAACGTCTTGGTATCGACAATCTCTTCATGGGCCCCCGGACAGATGACCCAATCTGATCGTGGTACTGCTACGGGAGCGGACCCGAGTTTTGTCGTCGTGCGATTAAATACATTGCAGCCTACATACTTCGGATGCGAGAGCAGACTTGCGACGACCGAGTGAGTCCACTGCCTGTTTCGAACGCTTGGAACTCCCCGCTGATTGAGGTCGCGGGCTATGGCCTTGAAGCTCAGTCTGTCAACCGTGAATTTCCGAAATATCTCTCGTACTTCCTCAATCTCACCCGCAGGCCCCGGAACGAGAATCACGCGATCCGTACTTATGCTCTTCATCTCGCCATGCGCCAAGACTTGCTTCGAAGTACGGTTCTCGGAGACCAACAAGCGCCGGAACCCGTATCCCGGAATACCGCCTTGTTTGAAACCAAGTTCAGCCAAACGCTTCTGACCGGCAATAACTTTGACGCCCAGCTCCCGGCTGTACTCTCCGGCCATGGCTCTCTTAAGTGCCTTCATTATCGAACTGGGCAAGCTCCCGTCGTTGACAAAGGTCTCGGCGCAATAATGAATCGGAACGCCAGCCGATTTGCACAAGAATTCGTAATGCGCGGCCTCATCGGTGTCCTGGAACCGTCCCCACCTGCTTACGTCATAAACCAAGATGGCCTTGAAATCGGTGTTGCCACCAGTCACGTCCTGTAGCAAATCACGCAGTCCACGCCGGTCCTTCAGGGAGAGCCCGCTCTTTGCCGGATCGGAATAGGTCCGAACCAAAGTCAATCCGTGGCATTCTGCGTATTTCTGAATCGCTGCGGACTGGTTGTTGAGCGAGTACTGTTGGTGTTCGGTGGACATCCGAACGTACTGAGCAGCGGGAACGGGAAACTTGGCATCGGTCATGGTGCCCTCCTAAAGAGGGTCATCGACCAACGTCCAAAGAACTTTAGGAGAATTCTATGGAAAACTTGCCCTAAGAGGTTCCGACGGGCGATCTGACCCCCCCCGGCGTCGTCTCCCTACGCCATCGCAGGCACATACGACAGGTGCATCTATACTCCGCAACCCCAGGTCGTACCGTATGGGTGCAGTCACGGCAGACGAACCGCCCATCCTTATACGCGATCATGGGCCTGCGCTCGATACCGACCAGAGAATATGGGCAGCAGATCACTAACGTTGTGTCGGTCAGAGTTGGCACCAGGTTAGAGGATGATGCTGCACCCCGATGGCCGTGCGCCCCAGCGTGGGAAACATAGGATCATAACATTGCTCCACATCAAAATTGAACAGAGCCGTCGCCGACATTTCGGCAGGAGTGCTGACACATCGGCACATCGCCGTGCGCCCACACCGCCACGAAACGAAGCCTCGCCGCCCCAAAAGCCTCAGAGCTATAGCGGTAAACCGCGAATTATACTCATTTGGGGTTTGCTCGAATCGCGTTGAGGACATGTGCGTGCGTTTTGCGCTTCACTGCTTCTCCACGAAGCAGCTTCTCTATCGTGTGCTGACTCATTTTCGTTAATTTCAGCGTCTTGCGTATCCCAATTGCTCGGATTCTATCTGCCATCGCGGCGTCGGCAACAACCTTCCTCGCTCTGCCGTATTCCGTGGTCTTGAACTCCTGCACGCTAATGTCGTCACCTTTTTCCCACTTGCGATCTGTTTCTTTGCCTATGTAACGAAATTCTCCTGCAATGATGCGGGCGCGCTGTAGCAGTCCGCTCGTGTCTGCCTCGCATGGCTTGCCATCGGGAGCAAGGCTTTTCGCTTCGGGATGCTCCTGGTATTCGATCAAAAGGCGCGCGAATTGCGACGGAAAGACCACGTTGTGTGGCGGATTCTTTGCTTTGGTGCAGTCCACCATTTTGTATTTCTTACCGCTGTGAATGTTCTCGCATTTCATGCCAAACCAGCGCTCCTGTTTGGAAGAAAACGCGGCGACCAACCCCGCGAGGCAGCCAATACAGCAGGTCCACCTGTTGGGCTTCCAGAAGGCGAAGTATTCCTTCAAAAAGCGCCCCCAGTTTTTCTTGGTCGTGTTCATTGTAGGCGAGTTCGCAGAGTCCCATCCACTGCTCTTGATTTGTCAGATTGGCCTGATTTCCTGCGGTATTAGCAGTTGCACCATCGGCCCGTATCCCTCTCATGTTGCGAGTAGGACCTACGCCGCCGCTGTGGTCCCAACGGCGTCCGTGTATCCCTCCATCGCCTGCGTTAACTGAGAATCCACTTCGTCCGCGATGGTCATCACATCGGGTAAGAGTAGGCTAAAATCCAGCGCACTCAGATTCTTCTGCAACGTCCCAAACAGGGTGACTTGTAGAATTCGTGAGTCCTGCACCAGCATGGCTGAAGTGTAGCCTTGCGATCTTCGCAATTTGCCATGGGCGACGGCAGCAGGAGAACCGATAAAACCGCCCTCCTGTATGGTGATGTGGGGCGATCTCAGGCGCACAATCAAGTCGTCAATTAGCTTGGGAAGATATCCCGTGCGCTCTTGGTCGCCAAGAGCAACGCGGCTAAGCTCCCGGTTTTGTTTGACCCTCGTCAGCCAGTCTTCCACGATAAGGCCAGCGCAACGCTGCAATATTCCCGCCACACTTTCCTTTGGCGTCGGGGCAGCTGGTTTGCGAGTGACCATCTTGTTATGGACGAGATCAGCGAGTTTCTTGGTCTCGAATGGTTTCACGATGATTTCGTCCGCTTCCAGAAGGATAGCGTCCATTGCACTTTTCACGTCGGGGTAGCCGCTGACCAGCAGCGTAAGAGCCTTCGGTTGGATGTGGCGCATCGCGGTGACTACCGCAAAACCGTCGCTGGGGTTCGGCATGTGGAGATCAGTGATCAGGGCATCGAAGCTCTCCGTCGTGATCAGCTTCAGGGCCTCGGTCACGTTGGCGGCAGCGACCACAGCGAAACCCTTGTGTTCAAGAGTCACAGTCATCATGCCGCGGACGGCGTTGTCATCATCCACAAGCAGAACCTTGTGGGAGATAGGGCGTTCGGTCGGAGTCATACAGCACCGCCTCTCGTCACGAACTAAACTCCAGTGTGGCTCAGGTGTATCGTGGGAATATGTTCAAAAGTGAACAGTTATAGAGATGGTCAACAGAGGTCAATCCTCCTGACCGCTCCACTTCACTGTTCTGAGCAGCAACCCCTTCAAACCCAACTCATCCCTTCGGCTTCACAAGGTGCGCCTTCGCCGATTTGGATGCTCCATTGGTGAAGCTCTCCATCGTTTGGGTCAACTGCGAGTCCACTTCGTCGGCGATGACCATGACATCCGGCAACAGCAGGTTGAAATCCAGCACGCCTAGATTCTCATGCAGTGTTCCAAAGATGGTCACTTGAAGGATTCGTGATTCATGGATCAGCATGGCGGAAGAATACCCTTGCGTTCGTCGGAGTTTGCCATGTTCGACGGCGGCGGGGGACGAAGCGGCGTCACTGTCCTTATTGGGTATGTTGGCTTTGCCCAGACGTGTCACTAGGTCGTTAAGCAACTTGGGGAGATGTCCAGTGCGCTGCTCATCGGTGAGATGAAAGTGGTTGAGTTGCGGGGTCTTCTTTGATCGTGTCAACCAATCTGCGATGAGAGCGGTCTTACAGCGTGTGAGGATCGCAGCCACGCTCTCCTTGCTGGTAGGCTGTGACTTCTCATGCGAACGCAGAGCCGTTTGTTCGATTGGTACGGTAAGTGGAGCAGCCATCTAACCCTCCTTGTGTCGACTGAAGCAACAATAGTCCCAGGAACACTTTCGAACTGTTCAATTGTGAACACGTTCGCAGCACTGACATCCACCTACCACCGACCTGGTGGACTTAGCGAGACGGCGTTACAGAAGCGTGTTCCGTCGCGGCATTCATGAGCCCATTCCTGGCGCGCCTCTTCATCTCCACCTTCGCATTCACTCGGTTGGGCCGTTTTACAGGGGCGCTGACACTTCAGCTCTGAAGGCTCTTGAACCCGCCTATTGGCCGGGTCTATGCTTTGCCTTAGTCTCGGGGTGAGGGACGGCACATGTTTTTACCGTTTCCACTGTCCTGGGTTCGACCGAAGGCGAACGGTTGGCAGGCCGGGCCACGTGTCTCACCCCGCGACGAGATGCCCTCCCACAGCCCTCGCAACCTGTAAGTGAGTGCTATGGGGATGTTGCAACAGTTGGCAGCGGCTTACCCTTCGACCTAGATGGTTTTGGCTAGACGGTTTCGGCTGGACGCCATCCACTTTCCGGTCAATTCTGAACAGTTTTCCGATGTCTGAGGCCTGATACTGTGATCGCCAGAATGTTGGAGGTAGGTACCGCGGTGAAAACACTCATGTTGGTTGCGCTGTTGGCTTGCGTCGGGACATCGGCAAGCTTCGCTCCGGCGGATGCCGATTCCGACGCGGAAGCAAAGGTTGTTGCGATGCAGCACATGTGGGGACAAGCCTACGTGAGCAAAGACCCAAAGGCCCTGGAGAGGATCCTTGACGACGCCTTCGTCAATGTCGACTCGGACGGCATGTTGCAGACCAAGGCTGAGGTGGTGGCCGAGGTCAACACATCCACCACAACGCAGTTCCTGACAGAGTCGATGGCGGTGCATTTGCACGGCGGCACGGCGATCGTTACCGGCGTTTTTGAGATCAAGGGAGTGAGTCGGGGAAAGCCGTATGCGCAGCGAGAACGTTTTGTGGACACTTGGCTTTACAAGAATGGGCAGTGGATCTCGATTGCGGGCCTGGTAACGCGGCTCGGGCAGTAAGGCTGGGCGAGTCTCTCCGATTTGCAACCGCGGACTGTGGCGGGCGGGTAAGCCCTATGAAAACAACCTTATGAGGACAATAGGATGTTTGTTGGTTTTGGTCTGCGCGACGTCACTGTCGGGCTCCGCCCAGGAGGCTGGCGAAGGCGACGCTGCCAAGGCCGTTCGCGTTCTTGAGGACGAGCGGGTTAAGGCGCAATCGCGCAATGACAACCATGCGCTGGACCTGATTTTCGACAATGCTCTGGTGTACATCGAATCCGGCAAATTGGTTACGAAGGGCGATTATCTGTCGCGAATAAAATCCGCGAATCCGCAACTGCAGCAAATCGTGCCCGAAGCCATGACGGTGCGCACGGTGGAAAACACCGTCATCGTGGTTGGGACCTACCGCGAAACCTATGTAAAGGACGGAAAGTCCTCATCGAAGCGCTGGCGCTTTGTGGATACCTGGGTGAAAAAGCAAGGGAGTTGGATGCTGGTCGCAGCGGCGGCCGTAGCCCTATCGAAGTAAGCGGGGGAAATGCGAGAATGGTGATTGCAGGGGTCAATGCGTGCTAAGGCGATGTTACGCCACTGATCGAACTTTCTTGGTACAAGGCCACTACTTCCAATGGTGATAGAAATTGCCGTCAGACACCCGGTCCACTGTCTCCTGCGACTCGAAGCCAATATGAACCCCGTCCCTTCCCTCGATGGGGTAGTCGTATTTCATCAACAGGCTCCTTAATACAGCCATCAGGGGCGAGTCTGCTTCCAACCGATGCTTCTCATAATCGGAGCCGACAACGATCCAATAGACCAGGTGCTTGGGATGGATATCGTTGGCACCATAATGCGTGACCCAGAACTTCTCCTTAGCGTGGCGGCCCACCTCATCTGTGATTGCCCGCTCGACCAAGGCCGTCACTCGCCCAATCGGTGTGTCCTTTGAGTTCATGTAGGTCAGCCCTTTTATCGGGCCGGCGCTTCCTTCAATTTTCGCTTAAAACAGAACCAGGCTCAACCTTCGCAACGAACGTGTCGGCAGGATGGCTGGCGTAACCAGGCGGTTACACTCAGAATCCCGGTTCCGGCCATTCTGAGTGCTATCGGGATTTTTCGCCAACAAGGACGTGGAGCATCTGGATTGACAGAACATTCGGAGTGTTGAGTCTATATTTGTACTTAGATGATCGACGTGCTCATCAGACGACCACAGCCTCAGGAGCACGACTCCGTTCGAGCGGTTGTCCAAACAGTACTGGATGAGACGTATGGCGGCCTTTGGGCACCTCCTCCGCTTCCTGTCGACGAGGAGGACTGGCTTGATTCTTGGGTCGCTGTACTGGACGCGAAGATTATCGGAGTGGTTCGAACAAGCGGGGAGTGGCTGGATGACTTATGGGTGCTGCTTGAAGGCCGGGGATGTGGGGTAGGCCGGAGTCTGCTCACGCAAGCGGAGGCTGAAATTATCGCTCGCGGCCATGAAGTACTGCGTCTCCGCGTCGTTCAATCGAACGTAGCAGCCGTCGAATTTTATCGCCGCCATGGTTGGCAGATCGACCGTGCATTCCCCCATGAGAGATTTTCGATAACAATGCTAGAGATGTCTAAACCGATTCGTCAGTGAGGTTTTGAGTGTAATGATTCCATAACAATGTCGGCTCCCAGGCCCGAGTAAACTTTGGAGGCGCAAACCAACCAGAGGGCTCGGAGGAAAGGAGCCGAACATGCTGATTATAGGTTGTGACTATCATCCGGGCTTCCAACAAATTGCCTTTGTGGATACAGAGACCGGGGATTGCGGCGAACGGCGATTAACTCACCGCGAAGAAGCCGAGCAGTTCTACCAAGACCTCAAGCAGCGAAATGCAGCCGTGCGGGTGGGAATGGAATCGAGCGGGCACTCGCGCTGGTTTGAGCGTTTGTTGCGAGCCTTGCAGTTTGAGTTGTGGATCGGAGATGCGTCTGAGATTCGCACCAAGCGGGTACGCAAGCAGAAGACGGGTCGTCAGGATGCGCAGTTGTTGTTACGGTTGATGATGGAAGATCGCTTTCCCCGAATCTGGGTTCCCGACGCAGCCAACCGGGACCTGCGGCAACTGCTGTGGCATCGGCATCGTTTGGTGCAGATGCGCACGCGGGTGATGAATCAGTTGCATGTGGTGGCGCTCAATGAAGGCTTTCGACGCAAGAAGGCGCTGTGCCGGCCGGCGGGGCGCGCGAACTGGAGTCGTTGAAACTGGCTCCCTGGGCCACGCGACGACGCCAAGACTTGCTCGACTTACTGGATCAACTGACGCCGAAGATACAGGATCTGACGGGCAAGCTGGAACAGGAAGTGGAGAAGCGACCGGTGACGCGGCGGCTGATGACGCATCCCGGAGTGGGTCCGCTGACGGCACTGGCCTATGAGTTGGTGATCGGAACGCCCGAACGCTTTCACTGCGGCAAACAGATTGCCAGCTACGTCGGGCTGGTGCCTGAGGAAAATTCCAGCGGCGATCGACGCCGACTGGGACACATCAGCAAGCAGGGCAACGTGCTGCTCCGGTTTCTGCTGGTGGAAGCGGCGCAGGTCACCGTGCGCAGCCATTCCGAGTGGCGCAGCACATTCTTCCACCTCGCCCTGCGACGAGGACGGAAGATCGCGAAGGTCGCAATGGCTCGGAAGCTGGCGGTGCATCTGTACTGGATGTGGCGTCAGGGATTGGACTATGGCCAGATGAACAAGCTCGGTTCGCACGCGGGAGAGCCCGGAAATCGCCATGGTGTGCAGTAAATCACCGACGTAATGATTGGGCATCCTGCTCCCAAAACCAGGGAGTTCGAACAAGTAATCATGATCGCAGTTGGGGATCGAAGAGATGGCTGGGTCGGACTGAGTGCCTGACCCCGAACGATTAGAGGCGGGCCCAAGGTTGGAAAGCGCAAACCATCCACGAGAGCAAAATGGCCCTCTTCCAAGAGTGCATGGGGTGGTGCGCGTACATAGTGCTTGACTTCGCCGACATTGTTAGAGATGGCGATTTCTCGCCAACTACCAACGGGCTGATCCCGCCGTAGTGATGCAGTTTGAAATCCACTGGGATTTCGACAAGGCGTAAACTACCAGCATGGCCGAAGAAAAATGCCCCAAGCACAAGGTGCTGCTAAAACTGCGTCGCAATGTGAAAACCGGCGAGCTTGCCTTGGCATGCCCATTTTGTGATGCAGAGCACCCACCCAAGAGGCGCGAGACAACTGGGGTCGGGCACAAGACAAACGAGACCAGTCCTTGAGGATTTTGAGTGTAATGGGCATGTTACAACAGCTAGGAGAAGGCGAGACGGCCAGGCTTGCGCTTCCTGAGTCCTTCACGCTGTCGCGTCCGAATTGGCGAGTTGATTGCACATTTCGTGAATGATCTCTTGTCTGATCTCATACTCCAGAATGTCGGTGTCCGTGGCTGCACCGAAGGCTCGTGACTCCAAAACTTCGTTTTGTTTCCGTAGGAGTTGGTTGAGTTCCTTACGTAGGGCTTCG
>Ga0070735_10004244_pt1 | contig 12152 bp, 8 predicted proteins | sample Coa_R1_FD_66443 | JGI IMG/M metagenome (GOLD analysis project Ga0070735, IMG submission 66443) | Surface soil microbial communities from Centralia Pennsylvania, which are recovering from an underground coalmine fire - Coalmine... | ecosystem: Environmental > Terrestrial > Soil > Unclassified ... | reverse complement strand
TTCCGCGCCGGCGCCAAAAAAATAAACGTGCTCGGAGGCGCATTTCGGGCACTCCTTCGGCACGCGTCGAGAGAACCCGCAATAATGGCACTCCAGGCGATCGCGCTGCTTGTGATACGTCAGCGAGATGCTGCAATTCTCGCACTGGATTCCCGCGCCGCAGGAGCGGCAGAGCACAAACCAGGAATATCCGCGCCGATTGATGAGGATCAGCGACTGCGTGCCCTGGTCGATACGAGCGGCGATGGCTTCGCTCAGCTTCGAGGAAAGGGGGCCAACCTTATGCGTCGTGCGAAAATCCTCGCGTAGGTCCACAATTTCCACGGGGGCCATAGGACGATTTTCCACGCGCGATTCAAGCTGCAAAAGGTGATATTTTCCGGAGCTCGCGTTGTAAAAACTTTCAAGTGAAGGCGTCGCGGAACCGAGCAGCGCCACAGCGCCCTCCAGCTTTGCGCGCACAATGGCGACGTCCCGCCCATGGTAGCGCGGCGTTTCTTCCTGCTTGTAACTCGCTTCCTGCTCCTCGTCCACGACAACCAATCCCAGGTTTTCGACCGGCGCGAACACGGCTGAGCGCGTTCCCACCACAACGCGAGCTTCGCCGCGCCTCACCCGCCACCATTCGCGCGCGCGCTCGACGTCGGCAAGCGCGCTGTGAAGCACCGCTACGTTTGCGCCTAGCCGCGCGCGGCACAACCGTCCCACCCAAAGTGTCAGCGCAATTTCCGGCACGAGAATTAACGCTGATTTGTTGCGGGCCAGAGCCGCCTCGACGGCTCCGAGATACACTTCAGTTTTGCCGCTCCCGGTGACGCCGTACAGCAGACCCACCTTGAAAGCGTCCGCTGTAATCCAGTTTTTGATTTCGCCGAGCGCGCTCTCCTGATCTCCATTGAGAATGTTCGACGGCGGCGTGTAATCCACTTCAAAAAGATTTTCTTCAACAGCCAGCGGCTCTTCCCAGCTTTTCAATATTTCCTGGCGGATCAGGCGCTCAATCAATGATCGAGAGACCTTCGATAGTTTCGCGAGCGCCGGCAGCGCCAGCGGCCCACGCTCCTCGGCTAACACGTGATAAACACGTGCTTCCTTTTCCCCGAGCGCGTGCGGATCTTCCGTTGAGTTCCAGGCGATGATCTTCTGCACGCGCGCATGACGGTGCAGAGTGACCTCGCGCGCTTCGAGCTGGTGGCGTCGCAGTAAACGCTCCGCCGCGGCTTCTCCCCCTGGCAGCTTGCGCAAACGGTCCGCGCGGACTGGCTTGTCTTCAATGCGCAGTAGAGAAAGCAGAGCGAGTTCCACGATCTCGGCCTCCGAGCGATTTCCGGCGGCGTCGAGTTCATCGCGGCGCGCGCGCCCCGCGTCGTTCAATACAAGTTCGCGCTCGTGCCGCAAATCCACCTGGGGAGGCAGCATCGCGCGAAACACTTCTCCCGGCGGCGCAACGTAGTAGCCGCCGACCCAGCGCCCGAGCTCGATCAATTTCGGCGTCAGCGCAGGAATCGGATCAAGCGCTTCGACAATTTCCTTGATGTTCTTCACGCGCGCAGGATCCGGCCGCCGGCTGGAGATATCGACGACAACTCCGGTCATGGCGCGATTGCGAAACGGAACCAGAACTCGGCTACCCACAAAAATGGAACCCGTAAGTCGTTCGGGAATCGCATACGTAAATGCGGAACGCAGCGGGACGGGCAGCGCGACTTCACAGTAGTTAGCGGGCATGTTCAAAAGGTAGTAGTAGCACAGACTTCAGTCTGTGTGGTTTTGAATTGGGTTTTGGTTTGGGTTTTGAATTGAACAGAACCCAAAAAAAAGCACACAGGCTGAAGCCTGTGCTACCAAAGGCCGTCAGCGCGCAGTTTTCTTCGGTTTCAATCCCAGATGGGCCATGACCTTCTGCAAATCTTTCCAGACTTCACTTTTTGCGGCCGGGTTGCGCAGCAGATATGCCGGATGATACGTGGGCAACAGCTTCGTGTTTCGGAAGTCATACCAGTTGCCGCGAAATCGCGAAATAGGATCTTTGGTTTTCAGCAATGTTTGTGCCGCGACGCCGCCGAGACACACAATTGCCTTGGGCGCGATCACGTCAAGCTGCCGGTAGAGATACGGCGAGCATGTCGCAACCTCATCGTCCTCAGGCTTGCGATTTTCCGGCGGCCGGCACTTCACCACGTTGCAAATATAAACGTCATCACGCGTTAGGCCCATGGCTTCAATCATCTGCGTCAGCAATTTTCCTGCGCGACCCACAAACGGCAGTCCCTGAATATCTTCGTCGTGCCCGGGACCTTCGCCGACAAATACGAGTTCCGCGCGCGGATTTCCTGCGCCGAATACGATCTTGTTCCGCTGCTTGTGCAGCCGGCAGCGAGTACATTCGCCCAGATTTTCGCTGATGATTGGCAGCGTATCGCCCTCAACGCGATCAATCGCCTCAAATAAGGAAGTGTCCTGAATTACTGGAAGCGCGGAGGTCGGCAGCACTCCAATTCTGGAAGCTGTCTCAGCAGCCCTTGCGGTAAGTGAGACGGCAGGCTCTGCGATTTGCGCAGCGGTTGCTCGTGTCTTGACGGAACGTTTTCCCATGGATCTCCGGTCAGTATAAAACTCTCCACAATTCAAATCGTCGTAGTAGCGAAACCAAGCTTCCAATTTTTTGCGTGAAGTTTCTGGGAGACGGGAATCCATCGGGCAGGTCAGCGTGCGCGCTGGGTCGCGGGAACTTCGCGGCCGGCGCGGCGCAATTCGAGTATGCGGTCCAGAACCCGGTGAGCGGCGTCGATTTTCGGCATGCGCGGAAATGCTTTTTCGCTGCCATCGCGCGAATACAAGGTAATGATGTTCGTCTCGTGATCGAACCCGGCGCCTTCAGCCGTCACGTCGTTGGCGACGATCACGTCAGCCTGCTTCGATTCCAGCTTGGCGCGCGCGTACTCCGCCACATGGTCAGTTTCAGCCGCGAAACCCACAATGATCCGTTCGCCCTTATTTCGGGCGATGCCGGCAAGAATGTCAGGCGTCGATTCCAGTTCAAGCATCACTCTGCCATCGCCCCGCTTCATTTTTTTCGTCTCTCGAGTAACTGGCCGGTAATCAGCCACGGCAGCGGCCATGATGATGCCCGTAGCTTGTGGCAAATGTTCCGTGACTGCCGCCTGCATCTGTTCCGTGCTGCGCACGGAGACAAATACAACGCCCTGGGGCGGATCAAGACGCGTCGGGCCGCTGATCAAAATCACGCGAGCCCCGCGCCGCGCCGCTGCTTCCGCCAACGCGTAACCCATTTTGCCGGAAGAGCGATTCGTTAAATAGCGTACGGGATCAAGGTCCTCGCACGTGGGTCCCGCGGTAACAATCACTGTTTCATTTTCCAGATCGTGTTCGATGCCGAGACGCCCGCACACCGCCTTGGCGATGGCCTCGACGCTTGCCAGGCGTCCCGCGCCGGTCATGCCACAGGCGAGATAGCCTTCCTCGGGCGAAACGACGTGTACGCCGCGCGCGCGCAGCACGTCAATATTCTCCTGGGTCGCGGCGTGTTCCCACATGATCACGTTCATAGCGGGAGCCACCACTACCGGTGCGGTGGTCGCAAGGTAAAGTGTAGTCAGGAAATCATCGGCGACGCCGCGGGCCATCTTAGCAATGGTGTTGGCCGTAGCAGGCACGACGACCAGCAGGTCAATCCGCTGCGCAACGGCGATGTGCTCGATGGCGCTTTCGACGTTCGCTCCGGCAGATTCGCCGCCAAACATTTCGGTTATTACTTTTTGCCCTGTGAGCGCCGCAAACGTCAGTGGCGTGACGAATTCCTGGGCGCTTTTGGTCATCACCACTTGCACGTCTATGCCTTCTTGCTGGAGCCTGCGCACCAGCTCAGCGGCTTTGTAAGCCGCCACGCCCCCGGAAACTCCGAGTGCTACACGCATGGACGCCGCAGCGCGTTATTCCTTGCGCCGCTTCCCTTCCTCAATTTCAGCGGGTGTCAGAGGCAATTGATATTCCAGGACGCCCGCGCCTAATTCTTCGATCGCTACTCGTGTTGGTTTATGAGACCGTGGATTTGCCACCAGCGGCATGGCTCCCGACATCAACTGCCGGGCGCGGCGAGCGGCGATCACGACGAATGCAAATTTGCTTTCCGGTGCTTGACTCTCAACCGTCATGAGATCTTTACCCTCCAAATGATTCCAGAATTTTGCGTGCGCGCTCGCTCAAGCAGCTGCGAAGACATCGCGCTCCTACCGTAATGGCCTGTACTTCCCGACCCGCGCGCTCAACGTCGTCATTTACAACCAGGAAATCGTATTCCGTGTAACGCTGGATCTCCTGCCCCGCCCGATCGAGCCGCCGCTTGATCGCTTCTTCCGAATCCTGATCGCGTGCGCGTAAACGCCGCTCAAGCTCGTCGCGCGCCGGAGGCAGGATAAAAATAGCGACCGCGTTGGGCAATTCTTTTTTTACTTGCTCGGCGCCCTGGACGTCAATTTCCAGCACCAGGTCCAGGCCCTTGCACCGCGCTTCCTCCAGCGAACGGCGCGGCGTGCCATACCAATGTTTACCGAAGACGCGGGCATATTCAAGAAACTCACCGTGACTGGCCCGGCGGTCAAATTCCTCTTCGGATATAAAATCATACCATTTTCCGGGACTTTCCGTGGCCCGCGGAGGGCGCGTGGTGCTGGAGATCGAAAGCATGGTTCCCGGAACCTCGAGCATCTTGGCCACCAAGGTGGATTTTCCTGAGCCGGATGGGCCCGAAACAATGAATACCAGTGGGTGTCGCGCTGCGACGATCGTCATTCGACGTTTTGCGCCTGTTCGCGGAGTCTCTCGATATCGGATTTTACTTCCAATGCAAAAGTAGTGATTTTCAAACCTTCAGATTCCACACCTGGCGTCTTGGAAAGCAAAGTGTTAGCTTCTCGCTGCATTTCCTGCAGAAGGAAATCGAGTTTCTTGCCCGCTTCGCCCGCGCCGCCAAGCAATTTTCGGAATTGCTCCACGTGGCTGCGCAATCGAGCCAGCTCCTCAGTAATGTCACTGCGTTCCGCGAGTAGCGCAGCTTCCTGCGCCAGCCGGGCTGGGTCAATCTGTGCGCCGCCCAGAATTTCCGCCAATTTCGCTTCCAGCCTTCGCGCGAAAGCAGGCCGCACACCCTCGGCAAGCGATTCGATCGCCGCTGTTTGTTCCGCAATGCGCGTAAGAAGCCCCTGCATTTCTGCCGCCAGGGATTGGCCTTCAGAGCGGCGCATCGTCTCCAAACGCTCCAGGGCCTGCCTCAGACACGCGTCGAGCTGTGAGCCGAGCCGTTCCTGCGCCTCCTCGCTCTGCAACTCACTGGTTGCGCCCGGCGCCGCCACAACTCCCGGCAATCGAAACAATGCGATCAGATCCGGTTCCGTCTTCACGCCAAACTGTTCGCGCAACTCCGCCACCGCTTTCATGTAGGCTTCGGCCACCTCGCGATTCACTTCCACGGAAGCTGGGCCGGCCGGCTCGTAATAAACATTGACGTCCACGTGGCCCCGGCGCAAGCGGTTTCGAACCGCGAGCCGGATGCGCGGCTCAAAAATTTCGAAGCCTTCCGGCATGCGAAGATGAAGATCGAGAAAACGATGATTCACGGAGCGCAGGTTGACTCGCAATGACCAACCATCCCGCTCGATTCGCGCCTGCGCGAAGCCTGTCATCGACTGGATCCCGGTGGATGCGGCGGCGGCGGCCTTCATGTCCGCGCCTTCGGTGCGGGAATTACGGCGTCATCGCTGTCGGCAAATTGCAATTCGTAGAGCCGTGCGTACGTTCCGCCCTTCGCCAGCAGTTCCTGGTGCGTGCCCACTTCAGCGACCGACCCGTCTTCCAGCACGATAATCTTATCCGCGCGGCGAATCGTGGAAAGCCGGTGTGCGATTACAAACGCCGTGCGACCCATCATCAAATTCGATAACGCGCGCTGCACCAGCATTTCCGATTCGGAGTCCAGTTCCGAGGTCGCCTCGTCCAGGATCAGGATGGGGGAATCCTTCAGAATCGCGCGCGCAATTGCAATGCGTTGTCTTTGTCCGCCGCTTAAGCGCTGGCCGCGATCTCCAAGTCTTGTCTGATAACCCTGCGGCAATTCAGAAATAAAATCATGCGCCAGCGCCGCCTTGGCAGCAGCTTCCACGCGTTCTTTCGGAAGACCCGGCTGTCCGTAACAAATATTATTCCAGACGGTGTCGTTAAAGAGGATGGTCTCCTGCGTCACGATGGCCATCTGCCCGCGGAGTGAACTAAGCGTGACTTCGCGAACATTCATTCCGTCGAGCCGAATGGCGCCCGAAGTCACGGGATAAAATCGAGGCAGCAGATTTACAAGTGTGGTCTTTCCCGCGCCACTGGAGCCGACGATGGCAATCACTTCCCCGGCATTTGCCATGAGGGAAACGTCCCGCAAGATCGGAGTCTCCGGATCGTATCCGAAACTCACGTGATCAAACTCCACGAGCCGCGAGAACGGAGGCAGCGCGCGCACGCCAGGTTCCTCGGCAAGCTCATCCGGAAGGGCCAGATACTCGAAGACTTTGGCGCTCACGCCAAAGGCCTGCTCGAATTGCTGGTAAACCGTTCCCAAACCTTTTACGGGCTCATACGCTTTGAGCAGCGCATAAACAAAAGTGACAAAAATTCCGGTGGTCATTACGCCCTGCTTGATTTGCACACGCGCATACATCAGCACGAGGACAATCACGACTGGGCCCAGCAAATCCATCAAGGGAGAAGTCGCCACACACGCGCGAATCCAGCGCATGTTTTCGCGCAGCAGGCGGCGTGAGGATTCTCGAAATTTCCGGATTTCAAAATCTTCCATCCCGAAAGCCTTCACCACGCGGTTGCCGCTTACCGTCTCCTCCACAATTTGGCTCAGCTCGCCGATGCTGGACTGGATATTTTCAGACGAACGACGGATGCGCTTCCCCAGAGTTCGCACGGGCAAAACCACCAGAGGTAACAGAACGACCGAGCCCAGCGTCATCTTCCAACTGGTCGCCAGCAGCACCATGAGCAAAAACAAAAGCGTAAAAATATGCCGGAAGCCTGCGGACAAATAGTCTGAAAACATATTCCGCACACGTTCCACATCATTAATGATGGTCGAGAGCACTCGTCCTGTAGGGTGATGTTGAAAGAAACCGATCGGCTGGCGGACGACCTTGGCATAAACCTGATTTCTTAAATCCGTGACGCCCGCAATTCCCGCATATTGCACCAGCGTGTTCCCCAGGTATTCGGCAAGGGCTTTGCCGAGAAACACAACCAGAATGGCAATCGTGAACATTGTCCCGACACTATGAATGCGAGGAAGAAAGGAATTCAGGTAAACCGCTTTGTGGGTCAGCGGATTGGTGATCAGGAAAAGCCGCGAATCGGGAGCGCCAGGATTGAGCACACGGTCAAAGATCGGGGTAATCATCAGCGCGATGAGCCCTTCGGCGAGGCCAACCAGCGAAAGACACACAACGCCGGTCACCAGCCGCATCCTGTACGGCTTGATATACCGAAGTAACCGGTCGAATTCGCCGCGCTTCGTCAAAAACTTCTTATCCCTCATTCATTGCCGATGTCACGTCTTTGAAATTGTAGCTCACCTCTCTTGTCCGAGCGAACGTGCAGGATTAGAGGCGAGCGTTTACTTGCCAATACAAGGAAGAACGCCGCGTCTAGCCCTTCGCTTTCGCTCAGGGCAAGAGACACGGGCTACAACACCCACCAGCTTAATTCTTTCTTTGGTACGCTACGAATCGCGCGCGTGTTTGTCAAGTTGGCGCGCCCCGCCCGTTTCATCTCTGTTTATCTATGTCGCGATGCACAACCTTGGACGAATACCTTCGCCGGTGCAGCGACTTATGTACGGCTTCCGCCATCATTACCGAACGATGGTGTCCCCCCGTGCAGCCAAAGGCGATCGTCAGATAGCTTTTCCCTTCGCGAATGTAATGAGGAATCAAGTACGTCAGCAAACCTTCCACGCGCCGCAGGAATTCCCCCGTTTGAGGGAACGAGCGGATATAGCGCGCCACGCGCGGGTCTTTCCCGGAATACTTGCGCAACTTGGGAATAAAATGAGGATTCGGCAGGAAGCGCACGTCAAACACCAGGTCGGCGTCAGCGGGAATCCCATAGCGGTAACCGAAACTCACGAGGGCCACCATCATCGGCCGGCGGTCCGTTTTTTGAAAACGGTGGATGATAAATTGGCGCAGCTCGTGAACGTTGAACTTGCTCGTGTCGATGACCACATCGGCGAGCTTGCGGATCGGCTCCATTAAAATCCGCTCGGAGCGCAGGCCTTCACGTACCGGGCGGTCGTGTCCCAGCGGATGCGGACGGCGCGTCTCGCTAAAGCGCCTCAGCAGGGCGTCTTCTTGAGCCTCAATAAAAACCAGCGTTGCTGGATTCTCCGCGCGCAATTGCCGCAGGATGGCCGGAAGCTTGTCGAGCTGCTCACCCTCGCGGGCATCCACCAACAAAGCAGCGCGCTGAATTTCACTGCCGCTCTGCATGTGCAATTCGCTAAATGTGGGGATCAACGCGACGGGAAGGTTGTCGACGCAGTAAAAGCCGAGGTCTTCAAATGTTTTGAGAACAGTGCTTTTGCCCGAGCCGCTGAGTCCGGTAAGAATCACCAGTTGGCGGGCGTCGCGCGCTGGTCGGCGCTTCACTGTGCCTGGCCTATGCCTTTACCCGGCGCTGGTGTGTGCTTGGAATGCGGAGGTCTTCGCGATATTTTGCAACCGTGCGGCGCGTCACGTGGATTCCCGCCTCGTCCAGTTTTTTGGCGATCAAATCATCGGTGAGCGGGTGCGCCGTATCTTCTTCATCGATCATTTTCTTTACCAGCCGCTTCAGCGTTTGCAGGGACATGCTGTCGCCTTGCGGCCCGTTTACCGATTCAGAGAAGAACGACCTCAGTTCGACCACGCCTTGCGGCGTATGCGCGTACTTGCTGGAGACTGCGCGGCTTACCGTCGACGGGTGCACGCCGACTTCTTCCGCCACTTCCTTGATCATCATCGGTTTGAGGTGGTCCGCGCCATGATCGAGATATTCGCCCTGCCTCTGAATGATAATTTGGCAAACGCGCAGAATCGTATGCTTGCGCTGCTCGATGCTCTTCATCAACTGCAGCGCGGCGGTGAATCGTTCCTTGACGTAATTGCGGACGTCGCGGTCAGCGGCATCGCGCTGCAACAGCCGCCGGTACACCGGAGACAGCCGCAGTTGCGGCACGTCATCATCGTTCATGAACACTTGCCACTGGTCGTCCACCTTGCGGAAATATACGTCGGGCTCAACCAAGCGCGCCTGCGTCTTGTTGTAGCGCAGACCCGGACGAGGATCGAGCTTCTTGATGACGTCCACGGCGCGTTTTACGAGTTCTACCGGACGATTCAGCGCCCGGGCAATTTCTTTTAACTGGTTCGCCTGCAAGAGACGCGCAAGCGGAGTTTCCGGACTTTCTTCTTCCGATTCACTGGCCGCTAGAGGCCGCTTGGGCAAACATTCGGAAACAATCTGCTGCGCGAGAGTGTTCTGCGGATCGAGTGTGCGGAGTTGCGTCAGCAGGCATTCGCGCAGGTTGCGCGACGCCACGCCCAACGGATCAAATTCCTGCACGACGGCCAGTCCCTCCTCGACATCCTCCATCGAGAAGGTTCCGTTCTGTGAAATCTCTTCCAGCGATGCGGACAAATAACCGTTCTCATCGAGATTGCCGATGATGGCCTCCGCAATCGCGCGCACCACGTCGTTGCAGACCGTCACGCTCAATTGCCAGTTCAGATGTTCGGAGAGACCCTGCGCGGAAGAGAGGAATTGCTCAAACGACGGCCGCTCGTCCATCTCGCGCTCGCCGCGATCTTCATTGCCGCCGCCGCTGCCCAAATATTGGTTGAAAAAGGACGCTACGTCGAAATCCTCAAAAGGACTCGGAGGTTCGGTGGCGGGAACTTTTTCGGTTTCAGCTTTCAGGAACGTTTCGGCGCTGTAATCTTCGGTGACTACGGGGTCATCCGCTAATTCTTCCAGCACCGGGTTTTCCACCATCTCCTGGTTGATCATCTCACGCAACTCGAGACGATTCAGCGCCAGAACGCTCACCATCTGAACCAGGCCCGGCGTAAGAATCTGCTTTTGGGCGACCCGGAGGTGGAGTTTTGGAGCCAGCCAGTTCATGGGAGTCAGTTCAACCGGAAATTATCGCCGAGATACACCCGGCGAACTTCGGAATTATCGCTTAGATCGGCCGGGGTTCCGGCCGCAAGAACTTTGCCGTTCTGTACAATGTAAGCGCGGTCGGTAACGCTTAAGGTTTCGCGCACCTGGTGATCGGTGACCAGCACTCCGATGCCATCACGGCTCAACTCGCTGATGATTTTCTGAATATCAACGACGGTCAAGGGATCGATTCCGGAAAAAGGTTCGTCCAGCAAAATAAAAGCGGGCTCCAGCACCAGCGACCGCGCGATTTCCAGGCGCCGCCGCTCGCCGCCCGACAATGTGTACGCTCCGTTGTATCGCACGGTTTCCAGTTTCATCTGCGCCAATAATTCCTCTAGCCGATCGCGCTGTTGTGCTGCCGTCAGCGGCAAAGTTTCGAGCACCGCTAATAAATTTTCTTCCACCGACAGTTGGCGGAATACCGAAGGCTCTTGCGGCAAATAGCTGATCCCACTGCGGGCCCGGAGGTACATGGGGAGGTCGGTGATGTCGTCTCCGTTCAGTAAAACTCGACCGGAGTCCGGTTGGGCCAAGCCTACCAGGATGTAGAACGTCGTGGTCTTCCCTGCTCCGTTTGGGCCTAAAAGACCTACTACTTCGCCTTGACTTATCTCCAGATCGAGGTCATCTACGACCTTACGCCCTCGGTACGATTTGCTGAGCTCGACAGCCTGCAGCTTGAGCATTCAATGTCATTTCTCGACCCGGTGAAGCGATAACGTTCGTGAGCCTTCCTCCGAATCCACAACGATCCTATCATCCGCAAAAAAGAAGGTCAATTGACGGCCAGTGGTCGTGTCGCCAGTTGAGTCATATACCGTTGGTTTACCCTCCGAAAGAACGAACTTGCCTTCCGCGGCAGTATATTCGGCACGATTTGATGTGCCCCGGCGATCCCCCTGCCGGATAGTTACATCACCGGTGGCCACCGAGCGCGACAGTTGCTGCGCCGAAGAACCCGATGTAGACGGAGAAAAATAGAGATCAATCTGATTTGCGTGGATTGCCGCCTCAGGCGATTCGGCGCTGGCGTCCTGTTCAAGCCGGGCGCGCGATTCCGAACCCCAATCGGTGAGCTGTCCCGCTTTGACATGCCACAATTCTGTTCCAGAACGAGAAGGCCGGGTTGGTGAGCCGGCCTTCGCGGCACGGGCTGCCTGCGGAAATACTCCGCGCACGTGCCCTTTCGCCACCAGCATGCGAGAGGGATTATCCAATTCGACTGTGTCAGCCTCAATGACTGAATCTCCCTGCCACAGGCGGCTACTACCGGAGTAAATCGCGTGTCCTCGAGCAACATCGGCAACCAGGTGCGCAGCCGAAACGTGAGCAGGTTCCGGCGCAAAATTGATGGCGCTTCCCGTTCCCGCTCGCAATTCCGTGCTCAAGACGTGGCCATCGGCGCGCAATTCATTTGAACCTTGCGTGAATGTCGCGGTCTGCGCGGTCGTCCGCATCGTCGCGTCAGCGAGAATGACTGATCCGGTGAGCATAGCTGTGTTCGTGGCGCGATCGAGGTGCGCGCGGTCGCCTTGCCCCGTGCGCGTCCCTTCGTGGAAGTGGACGTCACCTGTTTGGTCTATCGTGGACCAATCACCGGCGTTCGAAAATTTTGCTATAAGTTCGCGCGACGATGTCGCCTGTTCGGACCACTCGCCAACCCGCCGCGTAACCTCGACACCACCAGAACTCGCGAGTTGCTGCAGTTGATTTTCTCCACCGAATTGAAGATTCATCTGCTGCCCGTGCATGTGCATGACTTGCTGGACTGGCTTAGCGCTTCCGGCTGCTCCGTTAGCGGCGGGAACGTTTTGCCATTCGATTTTCGCGGGAGCAAGCGTGTTCACATTTTCGAGCAAAGCACGGCCTGGCTCGGAATT
>Ga0070735_10004243_pt1 | contig 12156 bp, 10 predicted proteins | sample Coa_R1_FD_66443 | JGI IMG/M metagenome (GOLD analysis project Ga0070735, IMG submission 66443) | Surface soil microbial communities from Centralia Pennsylvania, which are recovering from an underground coalmine fire - Coalmine... | ecosystem: Environmental > Terrestrial > Soil > Unclassified ... | reverse complement strand
TTGTCATAGGAAAGCCCAGCTGTTGGCGTAATTGCTCCTCCGAATGAACAGAACGATCTCTCATATCGACGAAGAAAGCCAGCGCAAAGCCGAAGACCAGACCGGCCGCGAGCCCGCCAAGGGTGATTTTGACGCGCTTCGGACTCGAAGGAATCATCGGAAGATTTGGCGGATCTACCAACCGGAACTGTTGACCTTCCTGCCGCTTCTCTAGATTGCTTGCCAACTGGGATTGCAGTTCCTTGTTGAGGAGGTCTGTATAGTTCTGCTTCAGCAAGTCATAATCGCGGAGCATGGCGGTCAACTGCTGTTCGCGCACGGGGGTGAGATTTAAGCGCGCCTCATAGCCCTCGATTCCAGCAGTGATTTTGGTTTCGCTCTGCGAAAGGTTCTCGATCTCCAAGCGGTTCGCATTCAGTTGACTGCTCAATTGAGCAACAGCGGTGTTCGTCTCTGGGTCCGGCGCCGCGGTTGAGGACGAGGACGCAGCCTGCGGATTGGCGGCCATTTGTGCTTCGGCCTGCTTCTGCTTGCCAACCAATGCTTCCTGTCTCCTAATATCTTCCTCTTTTTTGAGCACATCGGGATATCTATCCGTGTATCGGGATCGCAACTGTTCTCGCTCGGAGCGCATACGGGCCAAATCGCGTTCCGCTATCTGCAGCATTGACTCTCCTGAACTCCCGGCGACAGCGCCAGTACGACGGTTTAGACGGCGATACTCGTTCAGCAGGGATTCGAGGTACAACTGCTGCTGTCTCGCTCGATTGAGACCGGCCATCACATTATCGAGCTGGGAGTGCAACCCTCCAAGAATATTCAGGTTCCCTTGTTGCTGCTCGGGCAGTTCTCCGAGATATTGCATTTTGAAATCGCGCAACCGCTGCTCCTGATCAGCAAGCTTTTGTCTCGCCGACTCGACCTGTTCATGAAGAAAGCCGGTTGTGGTCGTGGCTTGATCCGCACGAGTCTTGAGGTTTTCCTCGATAAACAAATTCGTAAGATTACTGGTAACTGCCTGTGCAACGTCGGGACTATCGGAGGTAAACGAAATTTTGAAGGCATCAACTCTGCGACCCGGCGTCGTTTGAACGGGCGCCATCATTATGTCGCGCCGCATCAGCTCGACCAAGGTCTCGGGTGCGATTTGCGCTCTCTGCCGAGGATAGAGATGAAGGTCGTCTATGACGGCAAGCAAACGCGTCCGAGACAATACCTCCCCGGACATTGCTCCGAGTACGTTGTTGATATCGGTGGTCGTGGTCGGTACAACGTATCGCTCGGGCACCTGCTGCTGAACGATGAGGAGGGTTGCCTCAGATGTGTACCGATTCGGGACATAGGACAATCCCACGATGGTTCCAAGTGCTATGACAAAAGCAGTACTAGCGAACCACCATCGACGCCGGATTATGATGCCCCGAAGTCGGTCTAGTGTCTGGCTGAGATCTTGTTCTTGTTCAACGTCTGACGTATTCGGCATCATAGTTCTTTCGCTTACGGCCATCGATCCCGATGACTAGACCGGACCGAGCAGTATCCCCACGGCCTTCGTGCGAACAACCCCATCGCGATATTCACAACGGTAAGAGCCGCCAACCAGTGCGGTGGGCCTCAGAATCTGGCCGTAGGTCTTCTCTTCAGCCTTGGGCTGCTCCGCCGCAGTGGCGGTCCAGTGCTGTCCTGCACCTGCATTGGTCCCGGAATCGCTGCTTCGGCCACGGTTATCGTCCAGGCTGCTCGCCGATGTCTTTGAGGTTCTCAATCACGTAATTCTGCTCCTCGTCTGTCATCTCGTGGAACAAGGGCAGAATCAGCGTAGTGTCGGTCACCCGATTTGTTACCGGCAGCCGCATCTCCCATTCCTCAGTGCGGTACGGTACTTCCCGGTGAATCGCCATAATACCGCGGCGCGTCGAAATGCCACGGTTTAACAGCTCCTGCATGAGTTCATCCCGGGCGATCGGAGCATCACCGGTGAGTTGCATCATGTAGGACTGGAAATTGTGGCGACAGTCAGCCGGTTCCTGAGGGGGCCTCAGCCATAACATCGATGAAAAACGCTCCGAATAGCGCTCGGCCAGTTCCCGCCTCCGGGCGAGCATGCCATCAAGCCGCTCCAACTGCACCAAGCCAACCGCGGCTTGCAGATCGGTCATTCGATAGTTGTACCCGACTTCGTCATAGCTCTCGATCACGACCGTGCTGGAACCGTGCCGAGCGACATCTGAGGCCGTCATCGCGTGCTGGCGCAGCCTGCGCAGGCGGGCCGCCGCTTCTTCATCGGCTGTGGCGATCATGCCGCCCTCTCCGGTCGTCAAGATCTTGCGGGGATGGAAGCTGAAGCACGCCAGCAATGTATGCGGCCGACCAATACGGCGGCCTTTGTATTCGGCTCCGACCGCACACGCAGCGTCCTCAATGACGACGAGACCATAACGGCTCGCGATGTCAGCGATCTCATCGATTTGAGCGGGCAACCCAACCTGGTGAGCGAGCAAAATGGATTTCGTCCGAGCAGTGATCGCACTCTCGATACAGTTCGGGTCCATGTTGTACGTCCTTTCATCGACGTCAACAAAGACTGGAACGGCCCCGGCATAAACAATGGCATTCGCAGTAGCTATGAATGACAGACTGGGGCACAGCACCTCGTCGCCGTGCTTTACGCCTGCCGTCAACAACGCCAGATGCAGAGCCGTTGTGCACGATGAGACAGCAATTGCATACGGCGCGCCCACGTAGTCAGCGAACTTGCGTTCGAATTCCGCGACACGCGGCCCCTGGCTGACCCAACCGCTTCTGAGCGCCTTGATAACAGCTTCCTCTTCCTGAGGACCAAACGATGGTCGAGCGATTGGAATTGCTGGCGCGGTGGTATTCATATCGCTTCCACGACATCCGGCCGCATGTATTTCGCCGTTTGCCTCCAGCGGATCAGTTCAGCGAGACCTTGTCGCAGTGGAACAGCGGCGTCGAATCCAAGCAGCCGCGCGGCCTTTTCAGTCGATGCCCTCCGGCGCTGCACGTGGCCGACGCTACGCGCCGGCCGATATTCCGGCTTCAGTGACGAACCGGCGAGCCGCAGAACAAGCGCGCACAGCTCATTCAAGCTGGTTTGTATTCCGGTCCCGACGTTGAAAACGTCGTCATCGATATCACTCTTGGCGCCCAGCAGGTTCGCCCGGGCAACGTCCTCGACGAAAACAAAATCCATCGACTGCTCACCATCGCCAAAAATCAGTGGCGGGTTGTCAGCCTCGATCGCGTCCAGCCAGCGGATCAGCACCTCGGTATACACGCCCGCGAGGTCCATTCGCGGACCGTATACATTGAACGGACGGAACGCTACGTAGCACAGCCCGGAGGTATCGTGAAGAGCGCGCATGATCTGCTCGGTTGCAATCTTTCCCGCCCCATACATCGTACGGTTGTTAAACGGATGCGCCTCATCAATGGGCAGATACGAGGGCTCGCCATAGACGGAGGCCGATGAGGCGGCGATGACTTTCTTGACCTTCTGCTTTAACGCCGCTTCCAGAACATTGATAGTACCGTCGATCAGGACCTCGACTGCCTCACGAGGCTCCTCGGCGCACCTGGTTATACGTAAGGCGGCCTGGTGGAATATATAATCTACTCCCTCGGTGTGACGGCTCACGATCGAGGCATCACGAATATCTCCGTCGATGACCTTAACGGCACCATGCTCCAGCGCGGAGGCAAGATTCGTCCAGCTTCCGCGGACAAAGTTGTCGATTACGCGGACCTCGGACGCTCCGGCGGCAAGGAGTTGATCGACAATTGTGCTTCCGATAAAGCCGGCTCCGCCGGTTACAAGGCAAGATGCACCACTTAAATCATTCATGTTTTCTCCAGGAAGGAACCGCTTGATTCGCATCGAGGTCACCGGACCCGTTTCTGCGATCGCGTACGACGCGGGCAGGGACGCCGGCAACGATCGCATACGCTGGGACATCGTGGGTGACGACGGAACCCGCGCCAACGATTGAGTGCGCGCCGATATGCACTCCTGGCAGAATGCTGGCGTTCATGCCGATATCCGCGCCAACACCGACCGTGACGGCTTTGATGACCAGGCTCGTGGTAATAATTGGCTCGTCGACGGGTACACCGGTATGGGCCGAACCCAGCACCTTGGCGCCCGGACCCCACCCAACGTAATCTTGCACAACCAAATTCCGGGCGTCGAAGTATGTCTGAGGGCCGATCCAAACGTGATTGCCGACCTTGCAGGTTCCATCGTATCTTCCTTGAATCATGGTCTGCGCACCAATGAACACGGAATCGCCGAATTCCATCGTTTCCGGATGTTTCAGGACGACATCCGGCCCCACTTGAAGATCGCTACCAACGCGCTTGCAGAACGTGTGCATGAGGACGCGTCGCATCATCAGATCAAACGCGCTCTCTCCGGTCCTGAAGCGCGCGAAGAGGTCGAGCAATTCTTGCTTGGACTGCGACTCTGCCAAAAAGGCAGCAAAGTCCCGTTCCCAAGCGGGGTCCGGCCGCAGCTCGCGGTGGCCAAATGTAGCGGCAACTTGCCTCCCTCCCAACTCCAGAGCAGTACCTGATCCAGGATCGGCCATCTTTTTATCGGGATCTGGACGAGCGGTTATCGACCAAGGTTGTCTGTCGCAATCGCCGCGGCCATTGCATCCGAAGGCAATATCCGCAGCACGCGGGCGGGATTTCCAGCAGCGATCGCATTCGCGGGCACGTCCCGCGTCACCACGCTACCCGCCCCGATAATTGCTTTCTCGCCAATCGTCACCATGGATAGAACAGTAGCGCCAGAGCCGATGGAAGCGCCCTTTTTGACCAGTGTGGTTTCCACTTTCCAGTCGGCCTCTGTTTGCATCTCTCCTTCAGCCGTGGTCGCGCGTGGGTACGTGTCGTTAGTAAAAATCACGCCATGACCGATAAACACACCATCTTCAATCGTCACGCCTTCACAGACGAACGTGTGGCTAGAAACTTTACAGTTCTTGCCGATCCTGGCATTCTTCTGGATCTCGACGAATGCGCCAATTTTGGTCTGATCTCCGATTTCACAACCGTACAGATTGATAAACTTAGACAGCTTTACGTTGCTGCCGAGTTTCACGTCAGGTGCAATGCAGTTGTATTGTTCCATTCATGTCCTTTCGGAACTGCTCAGTATGCTCCGTCACCTGAAAGAACGGCCCCGGCTGTTTTTAAAAGAATCTTCAGATCCTCCGACACCGACCACGATTTTGCATACTTTAGATCCAGCCGGACCATATCATCGAACTTTACCCTGCTACGCCCACCTACTTGCCACAACCCGGTGATTCCTGGCTTAACCGTCAGCAGACGGCGCTTGTGCCAGGCAGCGTAGGATTCGACTTCGTAAGGGATCGGGGGACGGGGTCCCACCAAGGACATGTCGCCTTTCAAGACATTCACAAACTGAGGCAGCTCATCCAGGCTCGTTTTCCGCAAGAATCTCCCAACGGGTGTGACACGCGGATCATCCTTCAGTTTGTACACAGGCTCATCGCGGGCCGGGCATCCGGCTTGCGCCTTGCCTGATATCAGGCGCTTCGTATACTCTTCGTGGATCGTCTGGTCATTTCCAGAGTACATCGTCCGAAACTTAAGGAAGATGAATTTCGTCCCGCGTACGCCCACTCGGACCTGCCGAAAAATGATCGGTCCGGTCGACGTTATCTTGATCCCCGCAGCAATGGCCAGCATCAACGGAAAGGCCAGCATCAACGCAAGCAAGCTGCCAATGACATCTATGGCCCTTTTCACCAGACATGCAGATTTTATTCCGTCCTTATCGGTCGACAACTCCGGATACAACACAAGATCTATATTCCCATCCTGGCCGTTTGTGTCAGGCTGTTCCGGGAACACGTGGAATGACATTTGGAGGGCTTTGATTTCATCGACACCTAACACGCTACAAAGAGCATCAGTCACTCTGGCCAGAAGCGCCGCCGCGACCACCCGGCCATCAACCGTATCGATCTCAGTAAGTATCACTCCAATACTGGATTTTTCTCTGTACCAGCCTTTGATGTCTGTCTCACGGGTAGAGCGTGCAACTGTACAGAGGATTGTGTGGACTGTCCGCTCATCTGCCCCCTCTCTCAGCAGGCTGGCTGATTCGAGGAGCATCAGGACAAAACGGCTACTGGAACGCTCCGTTCTTTTGCGCTCCAAATAGAGCATCCTCATGAATGCTTTTTCTTCGAGGATTTCGTTCTTCACAAATGACTCGACACACGGAGTGTCACGCCCAGGTGAGCTACTGGATCTCCTCCTGATCAGAACCGGAGCAGATTCAGCCATTATTATCGACCCCCTTCATTGTTTAGGTCCTTCTAGACGTAATGTGTAATGTTAACGCGGCCCTTCATTGTGCGTGATAAGGCAATCCTGCTCCGAAGGTTAAAGGGATGTGATCCAGGAAGAGACGTGCCGGAGCAATCGTACACGCTTCTAAGGGGGCTAGCAGAGAGGTGATCGGCGTCATTTCGTTCACCGGCCGGCAGCAATTCCCACGTTTTCAGGCAAGCTACCGCTCTCCGGGCCCCAGTGACCCCGCTTGAGGTATTCAAATGCGGTGTAGCAATTGCAGTTCAGATTCCAACGATCTCCGTCCCCATAAACCATGGGGCCTCAATGTGATAGGCATTACCCGATCGACGCGACCAGCGTCCTGCCGAATACAATATGGGACTTTAGGAAAACATTTGAAACTCGGTACTAATCTTTGCGATAATGTCACTGTGATCGTTCTTTACCGGAACAGGGCCATGGTGTGGGGCAAGCCGAAAAGAACGTCGTCCGCAACAGAATCGGAGAGATAACGGAGTGCGCAGCCGCACTAGACTTTGTGCGGAGCTTTCGGTGGAGTGCAGCCCGAAATTATTAGACAGGTATCTCTTCTTTTGCGAATCAGGTTCGCACGTGTTGCTTTCGATTTACTTTGCTTTGAGGATCTTTCGAATGCGTATGGTATTCGCTCTCGCAGCCGGCGGCCTCGCTTTGGTTGCTTCCGCTCGGACAGGCCTGGCTCAATCGATGTTTAACGCCTGTGATTTAAATCAGGATGGTACGGTAAACGTCGTTGACGTGCAACTGGCCGTGAACATGTACATTGGCACCTCGCCGTGCACAGCGACGGTCGCGGGGACCGGGGTGTGCAATCAGGACGTGGTAAACAGGATCAAAACCGCCGCCATCGGTGGAACGTGCGTTACCGGCCCGGGGCCACATAGTGTTTCATTGAACTGGACAGCCAGCACCTCACCAAATCTCAATGGATACAACGTTTACCGTGCGAGTGTTTCCGGCGGCCCATACAAGAAGCTGAACACCTCGCTCATTGTTGGAAGCACCTATATTGATAACAACATCGACGCGGGCGAGACCTACTACTATGTGGCGACGGCTGTGGACACTAGCAATAATGAAAGCACGTACTCTAATCAAGCCACAGCAACTGTGCCTACGCCATAGTACCTGAAATACTCTGTCGGGCCCGCCGTGGCTGAACCGATCGAGTGCCCGTGGCTGAGTTCAGTGCAACCGCGTAAGGTTACGAATGGTTACGCGTGGGCGGTCGAAACTTCAGTTACCGCATCACATACTGCCGCGATTTGTGATTCGGTCAGTTCGGGGAACATGGGCAAAGAAACCTCCTGGGCGGCGATGCACTCCGATATCGGAAATTCTCCGCTAGTGTAGTTCAAATCGGAATAAGCCGGCAACAGATGCACGGGGTAGGGATAGTGAATTCCTGTTTGCACACCTCGCAGGTTGAGTACCTTGATGAACTGATCGCGGTACGGTGTCAGGATCCCGTAGATATGATACACATGTCGATTTCCAGGGAGTTCTGTCGGAAGGGTGATCCCGGAGTTCGACAGGACCTTCGTGTAGCACTGGGCATGTGCACGGCGCGCCTCGGTCCATCGTTCCAGATAGCGGAGCTTGACACGTAAAATCGCGCCCTGAACACCTTCCATTCGGTAGTTGAAGCCCTTTAGCAAATGCTGGTACTTTTTCTCCGCACCCCAGTCACGTAGCATTCGGATTTTTCCTGCACACTCCGAATTGTTTGTTGTAACGAGGCCGCCCTCTCCGTATGCACCGAGATTCTTGCCCGGGTAGAAACTAAAGCAGCCCAAATCGCCTATCGATCCACACCGGCGCCCCTTGTACTCGGCGCCGTGAGCTTGGGCCGCATCTTCGATTAGCATCAGGCGGTGACGACTCGCGATCTCGACAATGGCGCCCATGTCGGCGGGATTCCCGTACAGATGTACTGGCAAAATGGCCTTCGTTCGAGCGGTTATCGCCTCTTCGATCTTCGTCGGATCCATGGTGTAGGTCACCGGATCCACATCGACGAACACCGGTTTCGCACCAGTGTACGTGATTGCGGCGACCGTCGCGACGAACGTGCACGGCACGGTGATAACTTCATCACCAGGTCCGATCCCGGCGGCGAGAAGAGCCAAATGCAAAGCGCTCGTCCCGCTGTTCACGGCGATTGCATGGCGAACGCCGCAGAATGCGGCGAATTCCTCTTCGAACGCGGCCACTTCCTGTCCGAGAACGAACTGCGTCGATTCGAACACTTTGGCGACCGCGGTCATTACTTGATCTTTAATGCCGAGATACTGCTGCTTTAAATCCAGGAAAGGAACACCCATCGTTTTCATTCCTTAGGCATCTATGCGATTGCAGCCCGAGTTTCCGGATACGTCTGCAGCCGCACCGCCTTTCCACGATTCTTCATCGAGCGTGTCGCTGCCTCGAGAATACTCACCACGCGGAGACCGGCGTGACCATCGGTGATCGGAACCTTACCGCTCGTAACGCAATCAGCAAAGTGCCGCGCCTCAACGCCCAACGCCTCCCCGATATCAAGTTGCGGTGCATACATATCACCAGAGCGATAAGCGACCAGCAGCTTGTAGAGTGATTCAGGGCCATTTCTGACGACGACGCCCTTGTCATAGACCTTTACTTTCTCGCTGCTCTCAATGTCGTCATAAAGGATCATCTGCTTGCTCCCGCCGATCAGCGTACGGCGGATCTTTATAGGAGAAAGCCAGTTCACATTCAGATGGGCGATAAGCGAACTCTGATAGAATACTGTCACGTACGCAATGTTTTCAGCGGCTCCATCCAAGTGTCCAATGCCGGTCGCCGATACTTCGATCGGAGTTTCCGGCAGAATGTATTCCATGATCGAAAGGTCATGGACAGCCAGGTCCCAAATGACATCAACGTCCTGTTGGAAAAGGCCGAGATTGACGCGAGTCGAATCGTAATAATAAAGTTCGCCTAACGCGCCCTTGTCGATCAGCTCGCGAGTCTTCCGTACAGCGCCGGTGTAAACGAATGTGTGGTCAACCATGAGGATAAGGTTTCGCCGATCCGCCTCCTCAATGAGTTGAACCCCCTCCTCAGAAGTCCTCGTCATCGGCTTTTCAACAAGAACGTGCTTGCCGGATTGCAGCGCTTGTAGGGCTAGTTGAAAGTGTGTTGATACGGGTGTCGAGATGGCGATCGCATCAATGTCCGAATCCTCCATAAGATCTCGGTGATTGCTCGTTACCTTGATTCCGGGGTATCTTCGTTGCGCCAACTCCAGCCGATCCTGCCTCAAATCGGACACTCCAATCACCTGAGTGTCGGGGCCCTCCGCGAAGTTGCGAACCAGATTAGGGCCCCAATAACCGTACCCGATTACGCCAATACGAACCATGTGTTCTCTCCTTCTATGTCGATTTGCACAACACCGGACTCTGCTACGGCACATGCCCTTGCGGCGATTGTTTGTCCTTATGGACCTATTCTTTTTCTTTCCTAGGGGCCGCTGAACATCCATCCACGCAGGTTCAACGGACACTTCGGCACGTGCACCCGAGAATACAACGACTCTCAGTACAAAGCCGACTCATCCGGCTGGTTTAGGATTTGTGGTGATGTAGGCCAGGCGTGGCCGACAGATGCATCGCGATTCCACACAGACAGATCCATTGCCGCGATGCCGGGTTCGGATCGGGCAGTAAAGTACGTTGCTGCAGACTGGATAATTGTGACTAATCCGGCGTTCTACACGTAAACGTAGGGGCTTAAAAATCCGGTCAGGCCCGCAACCTGTATGTCGCACTATCGGCCTGCCTCAAGCCAAGACCGAATCACAAATCGCGGCGGGTTCACGCGTGACCGCGGCTTCGGCGCAACATCCTGAGTAACCCGGTAAGCAAACGTATATTCAGCTCGTCTTTAAAGTCACTGCACGACTTGCATTGATCCCCAGCTTTTTCATCTTGTACAAAAGGGCTCTGTAATCCATCCCCAAGTCAGTCGCAGCCCGCTTTCTGTTCCAGAATGTTGAGTTCAGCGCGCGAAGGATCAGTTCCTTTTCGGCGTTCTTTCTAACTTCATCCACTCTTGCCAGTGGGGTCCTCTCACTCTCTCCGGGGTCCGCCATAGTAGGCCCAGTGGGCTCTGTCTCAGCGCCGAGGGTCAGCGATTCACGAGAGATAGCCCGGGCTGCGATATCGCGTATCTCGTCAATGAGAAACTTCGGATCCCTCACGACGAGATACGATCGCATGGCGTTCTCTAGCTCGCGAATATTCCCCGGCCAGGAATGGTTGACCAGAGCCATGCTCAACTCCAGACCAATCTGTGGTGGCGGATTATCCGACCGATTGTATTTGTTCAGGAATGAAAGGGCGAGAGGAATGATTTCGTCCCGCCGCTCACGCAGAGGTGGAATAATTATATTCACAACTTTCAAGCGATAATACAAGTCTTCCCGGAACGCCCCGTCCGCAACCCGTGTTTCTAAATTGCAGTGGGTTGTCGCAATTATGCGAACATCCACCCGCGTCGGTTCCTTCGCACCCACCCTCAAGAACTGTTGGTCTTGGAGAACCTGAAGCAACTTAGCTTGCACTTTGAGTTCCATATCCCCAACTTCATCGAGGAGAACCGTACCCTTGTCGGCCAGCTCCAACTGGCCCGGGCTGGTGTTCGACGCACTGGTGAATCCTACTCGGTCAGAGCTGAAAAATGCACTCTCGACAAGTTCTGATGAGAGAGCGGCGCAGTTGAGCTTCAGAAACACCTTGTTCCCACGAGCCGATAATGCGTGAATACGGCGTGCGAGAACCTCCTTGCCTGAGCCAGTCTCACCAACGACCAAAATGGGCACGTCCGAAGCAGCAATGCGCCCGAGCAGCGGCTCGATGTTCCCGGCCCACTTCACTGTTGGTCCACCTGCAACCTGCATCGACGACGCAAATGCGCCGCCCTCTCCCTGAGTAACAGGCTTCGACAAAGGCTCAGCAACCGGCTGACCTACAAGTTGATGCGTCTTTTTCATCAGAGAGACGTTCGATCCGTTTTGTATAGTTACTTCTGGGACGTGGTCACGTCCAGATTATTCGCCCGAGTTAATTGAAATCCCCAGCTGCGGGAGACTTGGCAGAAATTACTCGGTCGGTTGCCTCGCAGCGAATAGCTCAGCGGCACCGAACGCCTCAGATTCCGATTCCACCGCTCGGCTTTGACGGCTGCTTCTTTCGCTTGATCCGCTTGATCTCAGCCGGACTGGTTGTCGGCTCATCGTGATCAACCGAGTCCAGTTTTGCCGGTTCAGTCGCTCTCGGCTCGGGCGAGATGAATCTCTGGAAGAGCGGCAACAGCTCCGGGTTAGATCACATTCTCCTGATCTCCTGTAATTTCTCGATGCGCACGCCAATTCTTGATACATTCAGCCAGGTAGGTCTCCTTTATCCAAACCTGGATTGTTGCCGTCTGATCCTCACGATCATCCTCCCTCTTCCCGCCCGCTTCGTCCGGAGCGAAGGCCGCCCTATGCCGTTGTACCTTGCTGTCCCTCGGAACAGACGATTCTGCAATTTCCAGAATCGCCGCGCTTTGCTGGCTGGATGAGGGTCATGCCCGAAATCCAGCAGAACCGGCTCCAAGAACTCCGTCGACATCAGCGTCGGATTCAGAATGATGCCGAATTGGGGCGGGTTGGCAGGCAAAAGACTGCAACACCGTTCTGAGCAGGGTCGTTTTTGCGGTGCCGACCTCGGCCGTCAGAACCACAAATCCTTACAC
>Ga0070735_10004242_pt1 | contig 12159 bp, 8 predicted proteins | sample Coa_R1_FD_66443 | JGI IMG/M metagenome (GOLD analysis project Ga0070735, IMG submission 66443) | Surface soil microbial communities from Centralia Pennsylvania, which are recovering from an underground coalmine fire - Coalmine... | ecosystem: Environmental > Terrestrial > Soil > Unclassified ... | reverse complement strand
ACGGCCAGAGGTTGAACGCCTTCAGCTCCTCGTACTCATGCTGTTCGCGCAGCATCTTTGCCGTGCGCTCCGCCGGCCAAGGCGTCGCGAAACGCTCCGGCCGGTCCGCGATCCAAAACGCGGCAAGTGCCATCAGCGTGGCATTCTTCGCCAGGACGTCTTGCTTTTGAGCTTCCAGGGCATCCGCCTGCGAATGATGGGTGTACATGTAGTCTTTCGTGTCCTGGAGCATGTTGATTCCGGGCAGACCGGCGATCGTGAACGTTAACGTGTCAGTGCCGTCTTCGATCTTGTCGTCCACCGACATCGATCCCATCGACGACAGAGAATCGGCAAAGGGCTGGAACGTGTCGACCAGGTCGCTGCGGCCGCCGAGTTGGAAGCCCTTCACTGCGCCTTGGCCGGCGTCGAGAATCAAGTCGCCGAGATGGTTGGCCATTTCGCTCTTGTGCTGCTTGACGTAGGCGATGGAGCCATCGAGTCCCTGCTCTTCGCCGGTGAACAAAACAAATCGAATCGTGCGGCGCGGCCTTACGCCCGATCGCATGATCGCGTCAGCTGCACCGAGTGTGGTGGCTGTGCCGGACCCGTTGTCGGTCGTTCCCTGCGAGAGATCCCACGAATCCAAGTGTCCGCCAACAACCAGAATTTGTTCCGGATGCTCGGTTCCACGAATTTCACCGACGACGTTGGCGGTTTCGGCCGGTCCATTCGTGAAGGCGTTTTGAATGTTGAAGTGAACGCGCGGCGTAATCCCTCGATCGAGATATCGCTCGAGCTGGCCTTGATCCTCCGGGGTCATCGACACGACGGGAATCTGGAAGTCTGCGTCGAAGCCGAGGATTCCGGTATGAGTGAGGTTCATCCCTGTGGACTTTCGGCCGCCCTGTCCGCCGATGACAGCTACGACTCCGGCAGTTGCCGCTGCGCGATTGAAGTCGGCCGATCGAATGAAGTAGTCCATTCCAGGCCTTCCGTCGGGCTTGCCCCTGGTGACTATGAGCGCGACTTTGCCTTTCAGTCTTGAGACATTTTTGATTTCATTGTCGATGTCGAACAAATTCACGGCGACAACATCCGCATCGACGCCGCCGGCAACCGTCGACCCCGTCCAACCCATCGAGTCGATGTGGAGCTTGTGGCGAACCGGCGTGAGCAATTCGCCGTCAGCTGTGCCGCGCGTCCAGCCCTTCCAGATCGTGTACTTCTCTTTGTGGACGTTGGCGAGGCCGATTTCGTTCATCTTGGCGACGCTCCAGTCTTCGGCTTTGTGGTCGGCAGCGGAGCCCGTGACGCGCGCGCCGACGTCGTCGCTGAGTTGCGTCAGAAAATCCATGGCGTGCGAGTTCATTTCACCTTCGCCGGCGATTTTTACGAGCGATGGGAGAGTGCCGTCGGCCGCTGGGCCTTTCGCGGCGTTATCGTTCGCCAATGCTTGCGCTGTACCGACTGTGAGTCCCGCACCGAGCAGGATCAATCCAGCCGCAGTTCGCGCCGCTGAGGAAAACTTCGTCATTCGCATCTCCTTATAGGCATTCGGTAGAAGAGTTCACACACACCTTATCATCACGGTCAGACGCGCCTGCCGCAAATCGGTTTCGCTCTGCCTGGACGAAGCTAAATGCCGGCCCGAGAGTCGATTACAACCTCGATTGCAACCCTCGCAACCGTCAATGAACGCACGCTTGCCGCCTCCTCTCAGGGCATCCAAACTAAAGTGGTGACTTGCATGTCAATTTCTAGTCGATACCGGGTGATCTTCGCCGCGATGGGACTGCTGTTTGCTGGCTTCGGCCTGCCGTCGCGCGCTAAGGATCAGTCTACGGCGCCTGCGGCCCAAGCGGCGGCTAAGCCTGATGCCAAGTCCGAGTCGGCGCCCGCTACTGCCGAAACGCCGGCGCAGATCGAGCTGCTCGAAACAAAAATCAGGTTCGAAGCGAACGGCGATTCGCGCAAAGAAGTTCACACCCGCGTCCACATCAACAGCGAGCTTGGGGTTCGGCAGTTTTCGCGGCTCAACTTCAATTTCAACCGCGCGTACGAGAAGATCGAGATTCCGCTGGTTCACATCACGCACAAGAGCGGCGGCTCGGCGGATATTCTGCCCAGCGCGATCACGGACGAGCCAAACCCAGCAGCCGCGGACTTCCCTGCTTATCACGATGTGCGCGTGAAATCGATCCGCATTCTGGGCCTGGAGCCCGCCGACATTCTGGAATACCGCGTCATCACGACGACGACGAAAGGCCCCCTCGCACCCGATTTTTGGCTCGATCACAACTTCGATCGCACCGGCGTCGTGACGAAAGAAATTTTCGAGATCGATCTGCCGGCTCAGCGTTTCGCATCGCACCAAGGATCGACGACAGGCGTCGGACAGATTCGAGTTTCAAAGGAAACTCCCGAGGCTTCGAAGACGCCAACCGGCACAGGCGACGACGCGCGACTGGTCTATCGCTGGAACATTTCAAGCGCCTACCTTCCGAAGTCAGCGAACGATCCGGCTTCCGGCGATTCCGACGTCGTGTTGACGACGTTTGCTTCGTGGGATCAGCTTCAGCAGCGCTTGCAATCTACCTTGCAGCCTCATGCGTCGGCGGAGCTTTCGTCGCAAGTGGCGGCAGCGATGAAGAATACGTCTCGCGATCCGATCGCGCCGGAAACGGCTTACTACAATTTTGTTGCTACGAAAATTCGCACCGTCGATCTTCCTCTCGATCTGGGACGATTCGGCAAACGTCACTATTCGGAAGTGTTATCGTCTGGCGTCGCGTCGCCTGAAGACAAGATTTCGCTGTACACAGCTCTGACTTCGCGGACAAAACCGGTCAAGACATTGCTGGTGACAACGGCTGACGCTCCCGAAAAACAGCTTCCGCGTCCATCGCTTTTCGCTCAGATTTTGGTCGCGTTGGACGAAGGCAAGCGCACGATTTATCTCGACCCCGATCTTGAAGTCGCGCCATGGGGCGTCATTCGGCCCGATCTACGCGGCAAGAAGGCGCTGGAACTCGGCTCAAACTGCACCGGCGAATCGTGCTGGATGAAGATTTCCGGCGAGCTGCCATTTTCTTCGACGCAGCGTGTGAGCGTTGACGCCACGATCGCGCCCGACGGCACTCTCGATGCGAAGGTGAAGTACACCATGCGCGGCGACAACGAATTGTTGTTGCGCATGGCGTTCCACCAATCGCCACGCGACAAGTGGAAGGAAGTCGCGCAACTCATGTCGCTCTCCGACGGCTTCCGCGGAAAGATTCTCTCGACGAGCGCGTCCGATCCCTATGCGACGAAAAACGCGTTCACCGTGGAATATGAAATTTCGCAGCCCAAATTTGTCGATTGGTCGAAGAAGCCGGTGCGCATTCCCGCGCCGCTACCAGTCCTGTCGGTGCCCGATCTTCCCGGCAAGACGCAAGTCGCGGACAAATCTTCTACGATCGATCTCGGCACGCCGCTCGATGTGGAGACTCGCGTGACTCTGCATCTTCCGGCGGGCACGAGCGTCGAAGTCCCGACAGGAACAATCGTCGATCGCGACTACGCCACGTTCGTCTCGCGATACAGCACGGATGCAGGCACGGTCACCGCCATCCGCCACATCAACTTTATCCATCGCCAGGTTGCGGCTAGCCGCGTTCCCGACTATGCCGCGTTCCTGCACGCGGTGCAGACCGATCAGGCGCAACTCTTCACACTGACGCGCGCGGACGGCGCATCAACGACGGCTGCGAGCACACAGCAAAAACCCTAAATAGTATTTTGAAAAGAGAGTTAGAGAACGGCAGCTGCCGTGGGGCGCTCTTACAGCCCCATGATTTCTTTTTCTTTGGTTGCGCTTAGGTCTTCGATCTTCTTCGTCTCGGCTTGCGAAATCTTGTCGAGTTCATCCAGCGAGCGCTTCTGCTCGTCTTTGCTGATCTTCTTGTCCTTCTCGAGCTTGTCGATCCCTTCCTTGACGTCGCGACGCACGTTGCGCACTGCTGTGCGGTGATTCTCCAACACTTTGTGGAGTACCTTCACCATGTCTTTGCGCCGATCTTCGGTCAGCGCCGGTATGGGCACGCGCACGACTTTGCCGTCGTTGGTCGGATTCAGTCCGAGATCGGAAGTACGAATCGCTTTGTCGATCAGCGGCACCGCTCCCGGATCCCACGGAGAAATCACGATCATCGTCGGGTCCGGCGTCGTCATGGTGCCGAGCTGATTCACCGGCGTCGGCGTGCCGTGATAGTCCACGCGCACTCCATCGAGCAGAGTCGCGTTGGCGCGGCCCGTGCGCAGCGTCGCAATCTCTTTGCGAAAGTCCTCAACTGCCTTTTCCATACGCGCCTTCGCCGCAGCTGACGCTTCCTTCGTAGAACCAATCGTCGTCATAGCATTCCTCTGGAAACTGGAAAATCGAAATTGGAAAATCGAAACTCACTATTCATATTGCTGTGTCAACCACCTGAACTGCTCGAAGCAAACCGGCAAAGAAAGGGTCCCTAATTCCCGTTTCCATTTTCCAATTTCTAGGCCGGTGTGACTGTCGAGCCCACGCGCTCGCCCAGCACCACGCGCTTGATGTTGCCGTGCCGATTCATGTTGAACACAACGATCGGCATCCCGTTGTCCATACAAAGCGAAATCGCCGTCGAGTCCATCACCTTCAAATCCTGATGCAAGACGTCGCGATAGGTAATCTGCGCGAAGAACTTCGCGTCCGACACGCGCTCCGGATCGGCGTCGTAAATTCCATCGACGCGCGTCGCCTTCAAAATCACGTCAGCCTTGATTTCCATCGCGCGCAACGCCGCCGCGGTGTCCGTCGAAAAGTACGGATTGCCGGTACCCGCGCCAAAAATCACGACTCGGCCCTTTTCCAGATGACGCACCGCGCGCCTTCGAATAAATGGCTCCGCGACCTGGTGCATGCCCATCGCGCTCTGCACACGCGTATGCACGCCTTCTTTTTCGAGCGCATCCTGCAACGCCAGCGCGTTGATCATCGTCGCCAGCATGCCCATGTAGTCGCCGGTCGCACGATCGATCTCAAAACCCTTTTGGCGCGCGCCGCGGAAAAAATTCCCGCCGCCGACCATGATGGCGACTTCAACGCCAAGCTCGTGAACTTCCTTCAGCTCTTTCGCGATCGCCTGAATCGTTTCGCCGTGAATGCCAAATCCCTGCGGCCCCTGCAGCGACTCGCCCGATAGTTTCAGGACGATGCGTTTGTACTTGGGCCGATTCTTTTTCGCAGCGCTTTTCAGCGCAGTCTTGCTCGGCGTTCTCTTCGCAGCCATGAGTCTCCGGGATGAACGTTCTCAAAAGCTTCGGAATTGTAACAAACATCCGCGACGGGTGGCACGCCAACACCGAGCCTCACCCTTTGATGACGATCAGCGCGCTCGAGTCTAGGTGCAGGCACAAAAAAGGCGCCCCGAAAAAACCGAGGCGCCCGAAGATAAAAGTTGAACCGGTCGAAGCTACGCCGTGACTGGCGCAGCCGCTTCCGCCGACGCCGCACCACCGGCGACCTCGCCCACCTTGAAGCGAACGAAGCGACGCACGGAGATGTTCTCGCCGAGTTTCGCGATCGCCTGGGTGATCATCTCGCCGATCGTCACCGACTCGTCCTTGATGTAGTGCTGTTCGTAGAGGCAATTCTCCTCGTAGAACTTCTCCATCTTGCCGGTAACAATACGCTCGATGACCGCCTCGGGCTTGCCGGTTGCTTTCGCCTGATCCTTGTAAATCTCGCGCTCGCGCTCGAGCATCTCGGGCGTCACTTCTTCGCGCCGCAGATAACGCGGGTCGATCGCGGCGATGTGCATCGCTACGTCGTGGCAAAGTGCCTGAAACGCTTCCGTGCGCGCGACAAAGTCCGACTCGCAGTTGACCTCGACGATCACGCCGATCTTTCCACCCGCGTGAATGTAGTGGCCAACGAGCCCTTCGGACGCCTGGCGCTGCGCCTTCTTGGCGGCCGCTGCCTGGCCCTTCTTGCGCAGAATGTCGATGGCCTTCTCGATGTCGGCAGCCGCTTCGACGAGCGCGGCGCGGCAATCCGCGAAACCGGCTCCGGTTCGTTCGCGCAGTTCTTTCACGAGATTTGCTGGTATTTGCATGGCTTGCGGTTGTGTGCTCATCCTTTTCTTCTACTCTTTCATTGTTTCGACGAAATAAATTTTTGTGAATAGCGTCCGGCTGCAAAACGGCCCGGCGCATCTTGATAGCGAGAGCGCCGGGCCTGCTGAATCTTGCCAGCGCGAAGGTTAGTTCGACTTGTCGTCCGGCGGGACGGTTGCTTCGGCAGGTTCAGCCGCGGGTTCGGGAACTGCTGCCGCTTCCGCGCCTTCGACGAAGTCGCCTTCCTGCTTCTCATACTGCTCGTACTTGCTGGTATCGACGTACTCGACGCCGTCCACGATCGCCTGATCCTGGGCAGCCTTCTGATCGGCAACCTGCGATTGTGCGTACAGGTTGTGGCCTTCGAGTACCGATTCCGAGATCTTCGATGTGAACAGGCGAATCGCGCGCAACGCGTCATCGTTGCCCGGGATGATCCAGTCAACGACGTCCGGATCGCAATTCGTATCGACCACCGAAACCACCGGCACGCCCATGCGGCGCGCTTCTTTCACGGCGATTTCTTCGGCGTTCGAGTCGATAACGAACATCGCATCCGGCAACTGCGTCATGTTCTCGATGCCCGCCAGGTTCTGGAGCAAATGCTTCATTTCGCGATCCAGCCGCGCGCGCTCTTTCTTCGAGAGCTCTTCCATACGGCCGTCTTCGCCCATCGCCTTCAGCAACTTGAGGCGCTTGATCGACTTCTGGAGCGTCGCCCAGTTCGTCAGCGTACCGCCCAGCCAGCGGTGATTCACATAGTACGCACCGCAGCGCTTCGCCTCTTCGGCGACCGCTTCCTGGGCTTGGCGCTTCGTGCCCACGAACAAAACCGTGCGGCCTTGCGCCGAAATTTCGCTCACGAAGCGGCTCGCTTCGCGGAACATCTTCAAAGTTTTTTGCAAATCGATGATGTGAATGCCGTTGCGTTCCCCGAAGATGTATTCCTTCATCTTGGGATTCCAGCGACGCGTCTGGTGACCGAAGTGAACTCCGGCTTCCAGCAATTCCTTCATTGTAATTTCTACTGCCAAGTTGCCTCCTCTTTAGATTGCTGCTTGCGGCAGCTGTCGCCGATCGTGCTGACGACTCGCTGCAGAGCAGCCTTTTTGCCGGCGGCTTGCCGGCCGTGATCTCGGTGCCCAGGGTTAAAGCTGAGCACCGGAGCTCGTTTTGTGGCGTCGATCGGTTGAAATCCTTTGGCCCCCTTCGGGGGCGTCAGGATGACAACGCGCAAACACCCGCCACGAAAAACCTAGCGCTTCGTGAACTGGAAGCGTTTACGCGCACCCTTCTGCCCGTACTTCTTGCGTTCCTTCATACGGGAGTCGCGCGTCAAAAATCCGTTGGTACGGAGCGAGGGACGCAGATCCGGGTTGTAACGCGCAATCGCGCGCGACAATCCCATGCGCACCGCTCCAGCCTGTCCGCCGACGCCACCACCGTTCGCGGTGCAAACGACGTCCACCTGGTCTCCGAGATTGGTGAACTTCAGCGGCTCGGTCGCATCATGCTTCCACGCATGATTCGGGAAATATTGATCCGGCGTGCGGCCGTTCACCGTAAACTTGCCCGACCCGGCACGCAGAAACACACGCGCGATCGACTCTTTGCGGCGGCCGGTGCCGAGAAACCAGGAATTGGCCCCGAGGGGCGAAGCGCTCGAACTCAACGTTCCTCCTAAATCTGAACAGCACTAAAACAGCGACAAACATCCAAGGGCCCGTACTTCACCCCAAGTTCGGTTTACCCGTTTTGCCTGGCTTCCTACTCGACGAAGGAAAGCACTGCAACAAGCGGAAAAACCCATCTGGACCACTACGTGGAGACTGAATGCTGCAGGTTGTTACACCTACTGAACCGCAATCCCCTAAACTATACTCTACCAGCCGCTTGCAGCGATTCTTACAGCGAAACCGCTTGCGGCTTTTGACCCGCGTGGCGCGCCAATCCGGCCGCGTCGCGATAAATCCGGAGCTTCTTCGCGCGGCGAGCTCGCAGCTTGTTCTTGGGCAGCATGCCCAGAACCGCCTCGCGAATCATCCAGTCGGGCTTGCTCTCGCGGACGCGCTTCGCCGGAACCTCTTTGAGGCCGCCGGGATACCCGCTGTGCGAGTAGTACATCTTCTGCTCGACTTTGTTGCCGGTCATCTTGACCTTATCCGCATTGATGACCACGACGTGATCGCCCGAATCGAGATACGGCGTAAACGACGCCTTGTCTTTGCCCATCAACATTCGCGCGACCTTGGTCGCGAGCCGGCCCAGCACCTGGTTCGTGGCATCGACTACAAACCAATCCGCGCCCACCTTGAGCGCTTCGGCCTCTTCACCCTTCGCTACGTACGTCCGCATTGCCCTTAGTCACACCTTTCCCTATAGAGACAAACGTAGATATTAGGGTATCGACCACATTTCTGTCAACGGAGTTTGGCTTTCACCGAAGGCGTATTCCACAGCCCATCGAACACACGCGAAGGCGCGCGCTACTGCGGAACAAGTAGACATCTACGGTTGGAGTCCCGCCGCCAATCGTGCGGGCAAGGCTTTCGAGCGAATCGGTACTCTACGAAACCGCAGTTTCCATATGGTATTGCTTCAGCTTCCGGTAAAGCGTCGTCTTGCCAATCCCAAGTATACGCGCAGCTGCCAGCTTGTCCCCACTCGTCTGCCGCAGCGTACGCAAAATCGCGCGCCGCTCCAGTTCTTCCAATGGCAACAGCTCGTCCTTCTCTGGAACACGCTCGCTTGTCGGATACTGCAGGTTCGACGGCAAATCTGCAACTGCCACAATTGGCCCCGAGCCCAACGCAACAGCGCGCTCGATCGCATTCTCCAGTTCGCGCACATTTCCAGGCCAGTCGTAGGCAATCAGCCGCCGCATCGCATCTTCCGATATCGCGCGGCCTGGCTTCTGCGGGTCCGAAAATTTATCCAGGAATGATGTCACCAGCAACGGAATATCGCTCTTCCTCTCGCGTAGCGCCGGCAACTTCACTTGCACAACATTCAATCGAAAATAAAGGTCCTGTCGAAACGACCCCGCCTTGATCCCATTCTCCAGATCGCGATTCGTCGCAGCAATAATGCGCACATCGATCTTCCGCCTCTCCGTCGATCCCACCGGCTTCACTTCCCTCTCCTGCAATACACGCAACAATTTCGCCTGCAAATCGACCGGCATCTCCCCAATCTCGTCTAAAAACAACGTTCCCCCGTGGGCCGCTTCCAATAACCCCTGCTTGCCGTGCAACGCCCCAGTGAACGCACCCTTCACATACCCAAACAATTCCGACTCAATCAGCGTCGGCACCAAGGACGAACAATCCACCGGCACAAACGGCCGATCTTTCCGCGCGCCCAAAAAATGGATGCTGCGCGCCACCAACTCCTTGCCCGTCCCGCTCTCGCCCAGCACCAACACCGGATAATCGTGCTGGCTTACTTTCTGAATCGTCTTGTAAACGCGCTGCATCCGCTCCGACACGCCGATCAGCCCGCCGAATCCCGGCCGCGTCCGCAATTGTTCGCGTAGCAACTGATTCTCTTGCTGCAACTCTACTGCTCGCGATGCGCGCTCGAGACGTGCTTGCAATTCCTCAATGCGAAATGGTTTCGTCACGTAGTCGATAGCGCCCATGCGCGTTGCCGCAACCGCCGAATCGATCGTGCCGTATTGCGTCAACACGATCACCGGTAAATTCGGATGCGTTTCGTGCACGCGCTTCAACAATTCCAGCCCGCTCGTCTGCGGCAGCATCAAATCCGTCAGCACGATGTCGATCGCCGTGTTCTCGACGACTTCGATGGCTTCTTCCGCCGTCGCCACCGTTGTCGCATGCATGCCGCTCATCTGCGCAACCTTCGCGCACGCTTCGCGTATCGTCGGCTCGTCATCCACAACCAGCACGTGGATCGCTGCCGTCTCCCGCGGTACAACGATTTCTTCACTCATCATTGTTGTAGTCATCGAGGATTCTCCCTGCGCCACTTCCCGCTTTGTGGGCTGGCTGTCTGCATACGCGGTTCCAATTCAGAACAACCGCTACCCGTATGAGGAGCAGCATCTTACACAAAGAGTACTAAACATGCACTAACCATTTTGGGAATCTTAGAGAATCAAAAGCAGGCTGATTCTCGAACAAAGGGAGGTGAACGAACGGCTTGCAAAATCGGGACTGGTTTTCCACAGACAGTTCCGTTTTGGGAATGGGCTCCAGCCGCCCCAGAACAGAACTGGCCAACAGAAACCCTGCTCAACAACCTCAGCCAAAAAAAAAACGGGCCTTTGAGGTTTCCCTCAAAGGCCCGCTTGTCGTGAATCAGGTCTTGCGAATCAGACCGGCAAACCGCCGGCCCGACCGCAGGGTCTTTAGTAGGTCGCACCTTCGGGAACGAAGATGAATTCAACTCGGCGGTTTTCCTTCTCCGAGCCCTTCTCCGTGGAGGCCTGACCCGTGCGCGTGGTGCTGCGCGACGCGTCGATGCCCTTTTCACCCAGGTACGCCTTCGCCAGATCGGCGCGACTCTGAGCCAGCTTGGCTGCACGCGGTTCCTTACCATCCGCGTAGCCAACGATGACCACCTTGGCGCTCGGATCGTTCTTCAACCGTAGCGCGACGTCGTCACCGACGCGCTTGCAGAGGTTGTCGAAGCGAGCGACGCCCGCCTTGGTGTAGCCGCACTCGCCGATCTTCGTGGCCTGCGGCGGTGGCGGCGGTTGCTGCACGTCAACGTTCGTCTGCCCATCGGCCTTGTCGCCGCGGGAATCCGTCACCGAGCAATTCACCTTGTAACTGCCGGACGACAACCCGGTCGAGTCAAAGGTGGCCGTCGGGCCGTTGCCGCTCACTTGGCCTTGCGCGGCCGAATAGCTGTAGGTCAGATCGAGGTTATCCGGGCTGCTGGCGGTCGAAGTAATCGTCGACTTCTCGCCAGGCTGGATCGTGCTCGGGTTGGCCGAGCAGGAAATCGTCGGTGGGTGATGAGGACGTTCCTGAACCGCGATGTCCGCGGTGCAGGAGGTCGTGCCGCCCTTCCCGTCGTCAACCTTCGCGGTCACCGTGTAGGTGCCTACCGCGAGGCCATTCGAGCTCCAACGCGCATCCGGCCCGGTGCCATCAACCGTGCCGCCCGTCGCTGTGTAGCTGTAGGTCAGCGGCAAGCTGGCCGGGCTGGACGCCGTCACGTGAATCGCCGACGGATCGTTCGAACCCTGTATGACTGCTGCGGGGGACGCCGAGCAAGAAGCGGTCGGCGGGCCGGCCGGTGGCGGCGGTGGCGGCGTCGGGAAGCCCCAACGGAACACGATGCCGGTGCCAGCGCGGAAGCTGTTCTGCCGGAAGTTCGGATCGACCCAAACGCCCGACACGTAGCTGCGCAAATAATCCAATTGCGCGAAGCGCCACGCGATGTGCTTGTTGAATACGATGTCCACACCGCCGCCCGCTGCGAGTGCGAACGAGTTGTAACGGTCGGTGCCGGTCACCTGGCCGCTGGCGCGAAGCGCACCGAACAGCACTTCGGCGAACGGAACGAAGTGATCGCGACGCAGGTTCAATCGCGGACCAGCCAAAAATGTTTGAAACCCGCCTTCAGTCTTGCCGACTGCGGGTACGACGCGACGCTCAAACGAGTAGAAACCCGCTTCAGCGGTTAGACCGAGATAGTGGTTCAAGTTGTACGTAAACGAACCCGTCCCGCCGTTGTTGTTGAAGTTCGGGAACGCTTGGCCCGGATTGAAATTGATGAAGCTGTACATTCCGGCCAGTTCATATTTCGGCGTCACACGACCCGGCGCGCTGTCATCCGCCGTGCCCGACGCTGCGGGCGTCGGAATTGGCGCTGACGGGAACGGAGTCGCCCGCGGTGGGTTTGGCACTGCGAAACTTCGCGACGCATCCGGCGTCGCCGTCGAATCGTTCTTCGCCGGCGCAGTTGCCGCCGAATCATCGGAACTCTTCTTCGCGTTCTGATCGTCACTCTGCTGGGCCCACCCTGGCAGCGCGCACAACGCGCCAACCATCAACATCAGACACAACCTGCGCA
>Ga0070735_10004241_pt1 | contig 12161 bp, 12 predicted proteins | sample Coa_R1_FD_66443 | JGI IMG/M metagenome (GOLD analysis project Ga0070735, IMG submission 66443) | Surface soil microbial communities from Centralia Pennsylvania, which are recovering from an underground coalmine fire - Coalmine... | ecosystem: Environmental > Terrestrial > Soil > Unclassified ... | reverse complement strand
GACGTCATCTATGCGCCGACAGGCTTCTTCCTCAGCTACACGGCCTGGCGCAAGAACGTGTCGGGTATCGTGAAGGGACCATTGCCCTTCTTCTGGGGCGTGTCGAAGACCGCTTAAGCGAAGCGGCAGCCGACATGGCTTCATATGTCCTCAGGCGTATTCTGGTCACCATCCCCGTGATGGCGATCGTCGCGCTGTTCGTCTTCAGCCTGCTTTATATCGCGCCGGGCGATCCGGCAGCGGTGATCGCCGGCGATCAGGCGAGCCCGGCCGACGTCGAACGCATCAGGCAGAGCCTGGGCCTCGACCAGCCGTTCCTGGTTCAGTTCGGCGGCTGGCTCTGGCGCATTCTGCATTTCGATCTCGGCACCTCGATCTTCACCAACTTGCCGGTCACCTCCATGATCGCGCAGCGGATCGAACCGACGCTGTCACTGATGCTGCTGACGCTGGTGATGACCCTGGTCGTCGCTGTGCCGCTTGGCGTGGTCGCGGCCTGGAAGGCCGGAAGCTGGATCGACCGCGCCATCATGGCATTCGCCGTTTCGGCCTTTTCGCTTCCCGTGTTTGTGGTCGGATATGTGCTGGCCTATGTGTTCGCGCTCCAGCTCGAATGGCTGCCGGTGCAGGGTTACACGCCTTTCTCGGAAGGTGTCTGGCCGTGGCTGCAAAGCCTGATCCTGCCGTCGATTGCGCTCGGTTGCGTCTATATCGCGCTGATCGCGCGCATCACCCGCGCCTCCATGCTCGAAGTGCTGCAGCAGGATTATATCCGCACCGGCCGCGCCAAGGGGCTGGGCCAGCGCGATATCCTGTTCGTCCATGCATTGAAAAATGCAGCCGTGCCGATCGTCACGGTGATCGGCATCGGCGTGGCGCTCCTGATCGGCGGCGCCGTCGTCACCGAGAGCGTGTTTGCAATTCCAGGAGTAGGGCGCCTCACGGTCGATGCGATCCTGCGCCGCGATTACCCGGTGATCCAGGGCATCGTGCTGATGTTCTCGTTCCTCTACACGCTCGTCAACCTGTTGGTCGATCTGACCTACACGCTCATCGATCCGAGGATCCGCTATTGACCGACGTGACAACCAGCTCCGTATCGGTGCCGCCGGGCCTTGCGATCGCGCAAGCCCTGCCGGACCTCATGATGCCGGTGAAAGTCCGGCGCGGCGTGGTCGGCTTTCTGCGCAACAACCCGACGGTCGCCATCGGCGGTGCACTGCTCGCTATTCTGGTCCTCATCGGAATTTTCGCGCCTTATCTCGGGACTGTCGACCCTACGGCAATAGCACCCGCCAAGCGCATGCGCCCGCCGTCGGAGCTATACTGGTTCGGGACCGATGCGCTCGGCCGCGACGTCTATTCGCGCGTGCTCTATGGCACGCGGGTTTCGCTCACCGTCGGCCTCTCCGTGGCCTGGCTCGCGACGCTTGTGGGTCTCGCCATCGGTCTGGTCTCAGGTTTTGTGCGCTGGGCCGACGGCGTCATCATGCGCGTGATGGACGGCTTGATGTCGATCCCGCCGATCCTGCTCGCGATTGCGCTGATGGCCCTGACGCGCGGCAGCGTCGGTAACGTCATCATGGCCATCACGGTTGCCGAAATTCCGCGCGTGTCGCGCCTGGTGCGCGGCGTCGTGCTGTCGTTGCGCGAGCAGCCTTACGTGGATGCCGCGATCGCCTGCGGCACGCGGACGCCGATGATCATTCTTCGCCACATCCTGCCCAACACGCTGGCGCCGATGCTGGTGCAGGCGACTTATGTTTGCGCCAGCGCGATGATCGTGGAAGCCATTCTTTCCTTCATTGGCGCCGGTACGCCGCCGACCATTCCGTCCTGGGGCAACATCATGGCCGAGGGCAGGGCGCTGTGGCAGGTGAAACCCTACATCGTGTTCTTCCCGGCCGCGTTCCTCTCCGTCACGGTGCTTGCCGTCAACCTCGTCGGCGACGGCTTGCGCGATGCGCTCGATCCGCGCATGGCCAAGAATATCTAGTGTCCCGATTCCGAAGTTCGTTGCATTTCTGGGAGCCACGTTTCGAACTTCGGAATCGAAAGGACACTAGCAAACTTATTGATCTAGTGCGGCTTTGGTTCAGAAGTCCGCACGACGAACCCGCGGCACAAGCGATGCGGACTTCTGAACCGCCGCACTAGGTCTGATCCTATGCCATTGCTCGAAGTCGAGAATCTTCAGACCCATTTTCGTACCCCCGACGGCATCAACCGGGCCGTCGACGGCGTTTCGTTCTACGTCAATGAAGGCGAGACGCTGGCGATCGTCGGCGAATCCGGCTGCGGCAAATCCGTGACCTCGATGTCGCTGATGCGGTTGATTCCGGAGCCGCCGGGCAAGATCGCGGGCTCGATCCGCTTCCGTGGAAAAGATCTCTTGAAACTTTCCGATCGCGAAATGCGGGATATCCGTGGCAACGATATTTCGATGATCTTTCAGGAGCCGATGACGAGCCTCAATCCGGTGCTGACGGTCGGCCGCCAGATCGGCGAGACGCTGCAGCTGCACGAGGGAATCGACAAGGCGGCCGCCGAGAAGCGCGCCGTCGAATTGTTGACGCTGGTCGGCATTCCCGAGCCGGCACGGCGGGTCAAGGAATACCCGCATCAACTGTCGGGCGGCATGCGCCAGCGCGTGATGATCGCGATTTCGCTTGCCTGCAATCCCAAGCTTCTGATCGCGGACGAGCCGACCACCGCGCTCGACGTCACCATCCAGGCGCAGATCCTGCAACTGATGCTGGACTTGAAACGCCGGGTCGGTGCTGCGGTGATTTTGATCACGCATGATCTCGGCGTGGTCGCGGAAGTCGCCGAACGCGTGATGGTGATGTATGCCGGCCGCAAGGTCGAGGAAGCGCCGGTCGCTGAACTGTTCCGTTCGCCCCGTCATCCCTACACGCAGGGCTTGCTTGGCGCGGTGCCAAAGCTCGGCTCATCGCTGTCGGGCGTGGCGGCGCGGCTTGCCGAAATCCCCGGACAGGTGCCGAGCCTCAAGCAGCGCCTCACCGGCTGCGCCTTTGCCGGACGGTGTTCGCTTGCGACCGATCTCTGCCGCGAAGTTGCGCCGGGACTGGAGGAGAAATCCTCGCGCCATTTTGCGGCGTGCCATTTTGCCAAGAAGGAGGCGGCTGCTGCATGAACGCGCCTCTGCTCCAGGTCAATGATCTCAAGAAGCATTTCCCGATCCGCGGCGGTCTTTTCGGCCGCAGCACGAGCCGCGTCTATGCGGTCGACGGCGTGTCGTTCGAGATTGCGCGCGGCGAGACGCTGTCGCTGGTCGGCGAATCCGGTTGCGGCAAATCGACGGTGGGCCGGGCTATCCTGCGGCTGTTCAACATCACGGCAGGACAGGTGGTGCTCGATGGCAAGCGCATCGACGACCTCTCGCCCGAGCGTCTGCGGCGTATCCGCCGCCGCGTGCAGGTGGTGTTCCAGGACCCGTTCTCCAGCCTCAATCCGCGATTGAGCGTGCGCGATATCCTGGCCGAGCCGATCCGCAATTTCGGACTGGCCAAATCATCCGCCGAACTCGAAGCAAAAGTCGAGAAGCTGATGGATACCGTGCGCCTGCCGCGCGACGCGCTGGGCCGGCGGCCGCACGAATTTTCCGGCGGACAACGTCAGCGCATCTGTATCGCGCGGGCGCTGGCCGCCGAGCCCGACCTGATCGTCTGCGACGAGGCAGTCTCGGCGCTCGACGTTTCGGTCAAGGCGCAGATCGTCAACCTGTTACAGGATCTGCAGCGCGAGTTTGGTCTTGCGCTGCTTTTCATCAGCCATGACCTTGCGATCGTCGAGCACATGACGCACCGCGTCGCGGTGATGTATCTCGGCAAGATCGTCGAGATGGCGCCGCGCAACCAGATTTTCGCCGCGCCGAAGCATCCCTATACAAGGGCGCTGCTCTCGGCGGTGCCGGTGCCTGATCCGGCCGCGCGCCGCACGCCGATGATCCTGAAGGGCGACGTGCCGAGCCCGATCAATCCGCCGCGCGGGTGCCGCTTTCATACGCGCTGTCCCTACGTGTTCGATCGTTGCCGCACGGAGGAGCCGGAGCTTCGGCAAGCTGCGGAAGGCCAGTGGGCGGCCTGCCATCTGGATGCATTGCCCGATACGCCCACCTAGACGCAGTTACGCCCGCGCCAGCGCGAGATGGCTCGTCAGCCGTCGCGCAACGTCGCGCCGCAGTGCGTTGAATTCCGGCGACGACACGTCGCGCGGGCGGGGCAGATCGATGCGAAAGTCGCTGTCGATCCGCCCGGGGCCTGCGCTCATGACCAGCACGCGGTCGGCGAGCAGCACGGCTTCCTCGACCGAATGGGTGACGAAGATCGTGGTCACGCCGGTGCGCTTCCAGATCAGCAGCAATTCGTTCTGAAGCTGCTCGCGGGTCAGCGCATCGAGCGCGCCGAACGGCTCGTCCATCAATAGAATGTTGGCGTTGTTGGCGAGCACGCGCGCGATTGCGACGCGCTGCTTCATGCCGCCCGAGAGCTGGTTCGGGTAGCGATCGGCAAAGCGCTCGAGCCCGACCATTTTGACGAACTCGTCGGTGGTCTTGTCGATCTCCTCGCGCGCGAGATGCCGTTGCCGCGGTCCAAAACTGATGTTCTGTTTGACCGTCATCCACGGAAACAGCGCATAATCCTGAAACACCATGCCGCGGTCGCTGCCGGGCCCGGTGACGGGCTTGCCGTCGATCGCAACGTGGCCGGTGGTCGGTTCTTCAAATCCGGCGATGATCCGCAGCAAGGTCGACTTGCCGCAACCGGACGCGCCGATCATGCAGACGAATTCGCCTTTCGAAATAGCAAGGTCGATCGGCGCCAGCGCCTCGACCTCGTCATCGCCGACGGTAAAGCGCTTGGTCACGCCACGGACGGTCAAAAGATCCTGATGACCATTACTCACGATGCTGCGGACTCCAGCTGAGCAGGCGATTGCTGATCGCAACGATGATGCGGTCGGTGACGAAGCCGCAGGCGCCAATCACGATCATGCCGGTGATGACGAGGTCGGTGCGCGACAGCGTGCGGCCATCCATCACGACCGATCCGAGGCCAGTCGGGACGCCCGTCATCTCGCCGACCACGATCAGGATCCAGGCGAAGCCGTGCGCGATCCGCAAGCCATTGAAGATAGCCGGCAGCGAGGCCGGCAGCACGATCTGCCGGAACAGCGAGGGGCCGGTGCAGCCGAGCATGGAAGCTGCCTCGAACAGTTTTGGATCGATCGAGCGCACGCCGAACATGGTGTTCAGGAGGATCGGATAGAATGCGCCGAGGAAGACGAGGAAGATTGCCGCATTCGGCCCGAGGCCGAAGAAGATCATCGACAGCGGCAGCCATGCCGTGACGGGGATCGGACGCAGGACCGAGATCGTGGGGTCGAGCAATTGCCGCAGCACCTTGATGCGCCCGAGCATCATCCCTAGGGGAATGCCGACCACGGCGGCGAGCAGGAAACCGCCGTAGACGCGCTGCATCGATTTCCAGATATGGGTCAGGATCGTGCCGCTGAAGGCGTCGTCGTAAATTCCGCCGAAGGTGAAGTCGTACATCATCACCGCGACCTGATACGGGCTGGGTATCAGCCGCGTGCCGGTCATGGCAACGGCGCGGTCCCAGACCAGGATCAGGAGGAGTGGAAAGCCCGCGCCGAGGACAATGGCGCGCAGCATCTCCAGCCGCTCGCGCCTTCGGCGCGCGGCGGCAGCGGCCGGCAGGCTTTGTGCGCTGTCGGGCAGGGTGGTGGCGTGGTCACTCACGTGATCAGCTTACATGAACTGTTCGGTGATGGCGTGCGTCAGGTCGGGGGCCTGGCGAACCTGTTTCTTCTCGACCATCAACTCGCTATAGGCCTTGGCGCGGTCGATGAAGGTCTGGTCGATCTTCCAGGTCAGTTCGACGTTCGGCACCGCCTTTTCGATCGATGGGCGCTGCTGGCCGAGTTTCTGCATCGCGACCTCGACCATTTCCTCCGGATGCGCCATCGCGTAATCGGTCGCCTTCTTGTGCATCTCGATGATCATCTTCAGCCGCTCGGGATTTTCCTTGATCATCTTTTCGCTGGCCGAGAGGATCATGTTGAGCGAGCCGATCGGCGTCGAATAGGGATATTCGACCAGCCGGCCAGTGCCGTTGGCGAGGCTGATGCCGGGACCGGGCTCGGCGCCGACATAGGCATCGATATCGCCGCGGGCGAGCCCCGCCGGCATATCGCTGAACGACAGCCGGATCGGCTGAATGTCCTTGACCGACAAGCCTTCGGCCTTCAGGCGCTCGAGGATGACCACCTCTTGCGTCGAACCCGGCCAGATTGCGACGCGCTTGCCCTTGAGGTCCTTGACCGTCTTGATGTCGGATTTGGCATCGGCAACGATGGCCATGCCGCGATTGGTGGCGCCGGCGACAACCACGATCGGCTCTCCCGCCGCTGCTCCAAGCAGGAAGGACGCAATGCCGTGGATGCAGGTATCGACGGTGCCGGTCAGCACAGCATTCTTGCCGTCGGTCGGGCTCTCGAAGGGAATGACTTCGATCTTGTAGCCGGGTGGCGCGAATTTTTCGTAGAAGTAGGGCGTGATGCCGTGAATGAGTTTGAGCGTCCCCACCCGCAGCACCTTGTCGTCGGCGCTCGCCTTTGGCGCGACCGTCACAAGCGGCAGGATTGCGAATAAAGCGAGCGGCAGGCGGGTCAAAAACGACGCAGCGGGCATGGCGGTCCTTTCAGCCAACACGACAAGATCATGATTTTACCCGGCAGTTGCACCCTATACAGCAAGCCCTCCGTCGTGGGAACCATCGAAAAGTTGAGAGGAAATGCGGGGGATAAAGGCTTTGGCGCGGTAACCTTGCCTGCCAATTCCGCTGGAATTGAGGGCTTTATTTCCTAGATAATCTCGTCGGGCGGGCGATCGGCTGAGGGAGGCCTTTATGGTCTTGAATCGCGTATTGTTGGCTGCCAGGGGCTTGGCGGTTTTGGGCGTGGCGGCGCTCGCATGGAGCGGTCTTGCGGCCGCGCAGCCTTATAGCCCCGGCGAATTCCTCAATCTCGATCTCTCCAAGGCCGTGCTGTCGCCGAGGCCGCTCGGCCCTGCCGCCAGCTTTACGCCGGGCCCGCTGGACGTCACAATTGATCGCGGCGCCAACCCCGTGCAGGCCAACGCGCAATTGGTGGTCGATCCCAAGACCGTGGCCGTGCAGACAGTTCATGCCGAGGACGATCAGGTTGCCGACCAGAGCAGACCCGCTGCCAGCGCCGCGCGCGCGAACAGAACTCCTCATACGCGCACGGCTCACGCGCGCGCCGAACGGCCGGCTCCGCACAAGCCGCACGCGCTGGTCGCGCTTCACGGGCGCAATCCGATGGAAGCGCAAGCACGGGATACCCGCATTCAGGTCTGGCCCTGCAGGACCGGCGGCATTTGCAACTGGAAGCGATAAGCCTGTCCGGTGACGTCATCTTGATTTGAATGCTGCCGCGCAGGCACATTATCAGCGGCGGGTCGTTATCTCGCGAACAGTTCACCTACCTCATTTCTGAAAGCGGTCCGACGCGAGGCTGCTGATCTTTCGGAGTCCATCTCAATGGAAAACCTGCAAACCCAGGGCATCAGCCTGCCGCGACTTGGGCTCGGTACCTTTCGCATGCAAGGCGATGCCTGCCGCGCGGCGGTCGAAAGCGCGCTCGCGCTCGGTTATCGCCACATCGACACGGCTGAAATGTACGGCAACGAGGAAGCGATTGGCGCTGCGATCGCTGCCTCGAAAATCGCGCGCAAGGACCTGCACGTCACGACCAAGGTCTGGAACGAGAATCTTTCGCCGGATTCGATCCGCCGCGCCTTCGATGCCAGTTTGAAGAGGTTGAGACTGGATCAGATCGATCTCTATCTCGTGCATTGGCCGGCGCCGAACATGAACTTGCCCGCGATGTTCGAAGCGCTGATGAAGCTGAAACAGGACGGCCGCACGCGCGCCATCGGCGTCGCCAACTTCAACGTCGCGCTGCTGAAAAAAGTCGTCGAAGAGATCAAGGCGCCGGTCGCCTGCAACCAGGTCGAATATCATGTGATGCTCGACCAGACTCCGCTGCGCAAATATCTCGCTACAAAATCGATTCCGCTGGTGGCCTATTGTCCGCTCGTGCAGGGACGGGCGGCAACCAACGACACGCTGATTGCAATCGGCAAGAAGCATGGCGCGAGCGCCACTCAGGTTGCGCTGAAATGGTTGCTCGATCAGGACGGCGTGGCTGCGATCCCGAAGGCTTCGCGGCCTGAGAGCCAGCGCGCTAATCTCGAGGCGCTGAGCCTCGGGCTTGACGACGAAGACCGCCAGGCGATCGCAAACCTGCCCAAAGACCGCCGCTGCGTATCGCCGGGCTTTGCGCCGGCTTGGGATTAAGCCGGCCTGGGACTAAGCCTCATCTAACTGAAAAGAGAGAGTGGCCCCGCCGGTGATACCCGGCGGGGCCATTCCTGTGTCGGCCTTGAACTGCGTGGCGCGGCCTTAGCCTTCGTGGCGGTGATTCTTGATGATCACCGTCCTGTCGTTGTGATGACGCCAGCCGTGGTCACGATGCCAGGCGTGGTGCCAATCGCGGTGCATTTGATCACGATGCATATGATCACGATGCTTGATCACGACGGTCTCGGCGTTGGCAATCGACGGCGCCGCGATCGCGATCGCACTGATAGCAGCGATGACGTAAGCAAGCTTCTTCATGTTGTCCTCCTCCTTCGAGGTGGAGATTAAACTTCACGGGAGGAAGGAACGTTCCGCGGTATTTTGGAGAGAATTCTGAACAGCGGTTCAGCTTGGAAAACGTTCCGCGCCATTGCAGAAAAATCAGTCGACGATCGCCTGATAGACCAGCGCGTTGATCACTTGCCGATAGTGCCAGCGAAGGGGCCCGGGCGCGGCCGACATGTAGACCACTGCGAGTTCTTCCTTGGGATCGGCCCACCAGTCGGTGCCGCTCGCGCCAGGCCAGGAGAACTGTCCGACCGAACCCATCATCTTGACGACGCCAGGCGTTGTGCGCACCGCAAGCCCGAGGCCGAAGCCGTAATCTGCGCGCGTCGGGTCGGCGTTGCCGATCAGGTTCTTGATGTTGGGGCCGAGCTGATCCGAGAGCATATAAGCAACTGTGCGCGGACCGAGCAGGCGCGCTTCGCCGCTGCGGCCCTGGTTCATCAGCATCATCGCAAAGCGCAAGTAATCCGAAGCCGTCGAAGCGGCGCAGCCGCCACCGCATTCGAACTTCAGCGGCTGCGTCAGTTCGGGGCTCCGCGCCTGCGGCTTGCCGGTGTCGGGATCGTTTGGCAGCGGCTTGGCGTAGCGCGCCGCCTGGTCGGGCGAGATCGCAAAGCCCGTATCGCTCATGCCGAGCGGCGTGAAGAGACTGGCCTTGAGATATTGCCCGAGCGTCTGGCCGCTGATTTTTTCGATAGTGAGGCCAAGCAGGTCGAGGCCAAAGCCGTAATCCCAGACCGTTGCCGGCTGATAGAGCAGGGGAAGCGAGGCGAGCTTGTCGACGAAAGCGGCGCCGTCATATTCGCGTGACGCATCGCCGCTGCCGGCCGGGTACATCTTGTGCACCAGCGTATTGCCGCGGCCGCCATAGATGATTCCGGAGGTGTGACGCATCAGGTCCTGGATCGTGATCTGCCTGACGGCCGGCACGGTCTCAGCCGTTGGTTCGCCATTGGCGTCGCGCGCGGCGACCTTCATGTTCGAAAATTTCGGAAAATACTTCGACAGGGGATCGCCGATCAGGAGCTGGCCGCGCTCGTAGAGCATCAGGGCGCCAACGGTCACCATCGGCTTGGTCATGGAAGCGATGTTGAAGATGGTGTCGGTGGTCATGGCGACGCCGGCCGCCTTGTCGCGCCAGCCATAGGCGTCGAGCGCGACGAGCTTGCCATGCCGGGCGATCGCGATCACCGCGCCGGGAATGCGCCCATTAGCGATATCGGCTTTCAGCACCTCGCCGATCCGCGCCAGCCGCTCGCTCGACATGCCGACTTCTTCCGGCTTGGCGCGCGGCAGGTCGGCCGCAAAGACCGTACCGGAGGCGAAGAATCCCAGTGTGACAGCGAGCAAGCGAAGGCGGATCATTGAGCGTCTCCCGTTTGGGCTCTGCGGCCCTTTTGCGAGATTATGCCAATGACATTTTCCCGGCCAGCCGCGTTGACGCAGGCGCGGTCTGCGGCTTGCGCAAATGCTCGAGCCATCGCATCATCAAGCTATAAGAAAAGCTATATTTGGGGAGAACGCCAGCATGTCCGAACTGTCACGCCGTCATTTCCTGGCCGGCACGGCCGCCGCCGCGTTGTCGATATCGCCGGCGCTCGCCGCGATGGGGCCAAACGACAAATTCGATCTCGTGATCAAGGGCGGTGACGTGCTCGATCCGAGCCAGTCGCTCCGGGGCAAACGCGACATCGGCATTCGCTGGGGCGTGATCGAAGCGGTCGAGGCGGACATTCCCGCCGCGCGCGCTTTGAAGACCATCGACGCATCCGGAAAACTCGTCACGCCCGGCCTGGTCGACCTGCATTGCCACGTCTACCCCTACGGCTCGGCGATCGGCATTCCCGCCGACGAGCTCGTACAATTCCAGGGCACCACGACCGTGGTGTCGGCGGGCGATGCCGGCGTCAACAATCTCGCGGCGCTGCGCCGCTTCATCGTCGCGCAGACGCGGGCGCGCATGTACGCGTTCCTCCACATCGCCAATAACGGGCTGTCGGCGTTCCCGGTCGCAGAGCTCTATAACATCGACAATGCGCAGGTGGAGGCTTGCGCGATGGGGCTTGCGGAGAACCAGGACTTCCTGATCGGCGTCAAGGTTCGGATGTCGGAGAACGTCATCTTCAAGCACGGCATCGAGCCGCTCAAGCGCGGCATCCAGGCCTGCGAGATGTGCGGCTGGCCGGCCAGGATGATGGTGCATATCGGCGGCGTCGAGACGCCGCAATTGATGAGCGACATTCTCAATCTGCTGCGGCCGGGCGACGTCCTCACCCACAGCTATTCCGGCGCGCCGAACATGGCCGGTGCCTTCACCAACATCGTGCAGGACGGCAAGCTCTTGCCGGCGGCGCTCGCCGCCAAGCAGCGCGGCGTGATCTTCGACGTCGGCCATGGCGGCGGCAGCTTCGATTTCACGGTTGCGGAAGTCGCGATTCCCGCAGGCGCGACGCCGGATACGCTGTCCTCCGACATCCACGTTTTCTCCGGCAATTCGCCGGGTATCCCGTATTTGCCCAACGTGATGGGCAAGTTCATGGCGCTGGGTTTCTCGCTCGAGCAGGTGGTGGCGATGGCGACCATCGCGCCGGCCAAGATCATCAACCGCGCGCCTAAAATCGGCACGCTTCAGATTGGCGCACCCGGCGACGTCTCGATCATGGACGTTGTGGAAGGCCCCGTCACCTTCGTCGACACCCGCAACAACAAGCGCGACGGCAAGGTGCAGTTGAAGCCGGTGCAGACCGTGATCAACGGCGTGCCGTTCGGCCGGCCTTATCAGGCGCCGTTCGCGGTGAGGTGAGGAAGAGCGGCGGTCGCGTGCGTTTCTCCGTTTGTTTTAAACAATTGGTGAGAAAGCCCGCTCGTGCGCGGGCCGCTGCCCTAGTGCGGCGAATTTGAAGCTCCTATCAATTTCGCCGCGGGTTCGTTATAGGAGCTTCAAATTCAGGGCCGCACTAGAAAACCATAGTTGCTAGAGCTCCTTTGATTCCGGAGTTCGCATCAGAGGCCGCCCGAAGAGCTTGCGAACTTCGGAATCGGAGCTCTAGTTCGCCATTGACGGATTTCGTCGCGGGATGCAGCATGCGGCCGTTCTCAGGGCAGGGTGAAATTCCCTACCGGCGGTATGCAGCCTCTCGCTGCGAGCCCGCGAGCGCCTTCTTTGAAAGTCGTCTTTGAAAGAAGGGTCGAGCAGATCAGGTGAGATGCCTGAGCCGACGGTCAAAGTCCGGATGAAAGAGAACGCGCGAGCCATTCCCGGCGTCAATGCAGGGTTGGCGCGCACGTGATCGCCTTGGGTGACGTGTCGGTTACCGGAAAGGAGATCGCTGTGACACACACCCGATATGTATTTGTCGAAACCAATTGGGATGGCGGCATCGC
>Ga0070735_10004240_pt1 | contig 12161 bp, 11 predicted proteins | sample Coa_R1_FD_66443 | JGI IMG/M metagenome (GOLD analysis project Ga0070735, IMG submission 66443) | Surface soil microbial communities from Centralia Pennsylvania, which are recovering from an underground coalmine fire - Coalmine... | ecosystem: Environmental > Terrestrial > Soil > Unclassified ... | reverse complement strand
AACAACGCCTGTAGCGGACCCTTAAGTGTCCACATGACCGCGGTCACCTGCAAGCATTACCACAGTAAATAGCCCGAGGGAGCTATTGTGGCCGTGACTGGCTTAAGGCATTCTAGCCACACTCAATTAGAGTTTGAGTCTAGCGGGGGAAGCGGTGTCGGAACATCACGGCGGGAAGAACACAAGTTTTGTGAAAATGATTACTGAGTCAGTAGCCGCGGCCGCGATCTCGTTTATGACCCTGGTAAGCACCCTTCGCCTATGGGGCCTCGTCTCCTAGTCGTTTTCTTCATTCCCAGTCTGACGAATCATTTCCCGGAGGGGCTGGGTTCGCCGAACTTCAGCTTGCAACTTTGAGACGCACCCTGGGTTGAATACTAGAGCAGAAGAACGCCAGCCCATCGGTCGCTGAAACGAGCACACCCTAAGCCAAGGCAGCCGATGGGCTTATTTTCCAAGAGGCTAAGCCCAAGACCCACGGGACCGACATGCGATAATGGGGGCTTCCGACGCCTCGGCCCCGTAAGCTCAGATGGATAGAGCAGCGGTTTCCTAAAAGACGCCGTCCCTTACCTGCCTGTTTGGGTGCAATCACTTAGTTCGGATAAGAGCAGCGGTTTTCGGGCCTAGAACGCCTATTTGGGACTTTCTGTGCAATAAATGAGCAATGCACAGTGTCCTCAATTGTGCCTGATCTCCTGACCCGCAGGCTCCTGGCGTTTCGGAAAGATGTGTGGCCAGAACACTCGAAAAGCGGCGTACGAGAGGAAAGCATAAATGGGGACCACGATGATCGGTACAGACCACGGGATGATTTGGATCAGAGCCATGTGGATGACATGCGGCGCGGCCAGTATCAACAATCCGCCGCAGAAGATGAAGCCGAGTATCGCACGGAGACGACTCATATCGAGCTTGACTCCTGGGCAAATGATACCCCGGGGCTTGAGGATCCGTCACGACAACTTCAAACCGCGGATTTCCGCCTCGCGAGGCATCGAACGCCGCCATTGTAAACTGAGAAGTAAAGCAGGTTAGTGAACAGGGCCCCGTAGCTCAGATGGATAGAGCAGCGGTTTCCTAAACCGTTGGTCGGCGGTTCGACTCCGCCCGGGGCCTCCACTACATCATTTAGTAAATGCGTCAGTTAAGGATTTGTTCGCCTGGCTGAATCCAATACTTTGTTGCCACTTAGTGCCAGTTAAGATCAATAACAATGGGCGCGACGAGGCGCGAGCTGTGAAGCCCGATTTTGCAGTCCGCAAGGCAGTCAATGAGTGGAAATCGCGGATGTTACGTCAATTGACTCACCCGGTGCGATAACCCAGAGATTCAAGTTCTCCTAGGGATTGTTCCACCCGAGCTCTCAGCTCCGAGTCACGAAGCATCTGTGGTGTTCGGAACTCCGGTCGCGCCGTGTCGTTCAATCTCCCTACGTCATAGCACGCTGCCTGAAGAATCCGCTGCGTCCTTTTGTCGTCCAGCGGTCGGTCGAGCCATGCATTCAGGCTGAATTCATAGTCGGCAACACCAATGGTTTTATTTAACAAGCATTTCATCAGTTGCATGATTTTGGGAGCGATAACCCGACTCTCAATCGCGGGAGCTTGTCTAAGGCCGTACTTGCAAAGGAGGGCGTACCAGCGGTCGAACTCGTCATAATAAAACAAGACTTCCACCTGACTGAGCGCGACTTGCAGTTGTGAGTTGTTCTTGCATTCCTCTTCAATCAAATCAAGGGCTTTGTGACCATGAAGGTCAATCAAGTCTTCAAGCGGCCCGGCCGCTACCCGTCCCAAACCGTCTGATTCTGCCCGTTCCAGCATTAGCAGCATTAACTTCCACGCAGCATTCAGGTCAGCTTTCACGATGCGCTGCCATTCTTCCCACGCCCAATGGTCTTCTTGATGGCCTCTCAGGTAGGCCTTGGTGAGCGTGTCAAGATTGGAATGATCCATCTGGTTATTCTGCCGCAGTCGTGGGCAGCATGCCACTGATTGACGAAGCCAGGCGATTGCGGTCAAAGTCCCTGATGGATCAATGAGTGCAAATCGCGATTTATCAACGGTTAGTCAAAGCCACGGTATGGCGACGCTTGTACCAAACGAACAGACCGACAGCACCTATCCCAAACAACAAGAGCGGAACGGGGCGCAGACTCTCCGTACCCAAGTCGCTGAAGTTTACCAGCGAGTTCTTGTTGAAGTTTTGTGGGTCGTAATAGACGGTGACTGTCTTGCCAATCGCCAATTCGCTTGACCGAGGAGTCTGCCAACCGGTGTAGCGTCTGCCGTTCACGGAAAAGTCGTAGGCGTACATGTCGTGATTGGAGGGGCGATGGTCGGTGACGATCCCAGAAGTCATTTCTTGTCGTACGGCAACTTGGACGTCAGTTCTCCATTCGTAAATCTGATACGTTAACCCGAGGACCCACGGCAATACACCTAGCAGCATCCACCGGGATGGAGTCCTCCAGTACCTGTTCTGCGCTGTGGCAGTCTCATCGCTTGCTTTGCCAATCGTCATTTCGTTGGTCTTTCGCAAGGGAGTAAAGCAGAATCAGCAGAATCAGATTACCAAGAGTTGGGCAGACTGACGAAATCAGGCGGTTACGCTCATTGACTCTAAGCCGTGGCCACAATGTTCAGCAGCGCGAATTTGTTGCCGGCTGATCCCGAACAGCACCAGACGTTCTGCACTCCCTCGATTACGACCGGGTTCTCAGTCGAGAACGATTGTGCGAGCCGTTTCCTGACCGCCAGCGTGGACACGGTTTTATTGCTTAAAAGTTGTGATGGGTATTGAGCAACGGCACGAGCTACCGACGCGGCGCGTAACTGCGAAATGTATGTGCCACCATCGAACTCCAATATGAGAGTGAATAGTGCCATGCACGCCATTGTAGCTGGATAGTTGAGGTTAGCAGACGTTAGCACTCATTGACCCCATGCCGGTCGGAACGCCGCCGAGTCTATGACTTCATCAATGAGGCGGACTCGATTTTCGAAGAAGGGAAGTGCAATACGCCAGAAAAATCAGCGACCTCTTAACGCCTTCAGCGGCTCAGCCGAAATATCGTTCCGAAATTGTTGCTGCCTCCGGCAATCGTTGTACCCCAGAGCGCAAAATTGTTTATGATCACGCCACCATACGGCTGGCTGCCAGCAGTTCCGCCAGGAAAGGTGTAAAGCACATTCTCAGTCCATGCACCGCCCGGAGATGGCGGCGGAATTAACTCAAAGACTGTACCGTCCCCGCTTGGAGTGATCGCGGCAGTCGTACCGTAAAGTGTACCGGCAGTGGTTTGTATCAGGTTGCCAACTGGATTGCTTCCATCTGACTGCGATGATCCGAAGTTGTAAAGGACCGCATATATCCAATTGCTGCCGGGAGAAGGTGGCGGCAACATGCCAAAGACGACGCCCTTCATGTTCGTCCCACCAACCTCCGCCGTACCAGCGATTGCGCCGGATTTACTAAGAATGACCCCGGAATCTGGCCCACAGCCTGAGTTACATACAAAGCTGTGCAGCGTGTTCTCGGTCCATGAACCGCCTGGAGCTGGTGGTGGGCTAAGCTCAAAAACTGTTCCTTGGTTGTAGGTCCCACCACTAACCGTCGTGCCGAAAAGATTTCCTGCACCGTCGAAGACCAAGGGCCCGGGTACTTCCGCTCCAGAACTTGAATTAAAGGTATAGAGAGTGGTCAGCGTCCATGACCCACCGGGGGCGGGTGGAGATAACTCCCAGATGGTGCTCTGATGTGCGTAATTCCCGGTCGTGGTGCCGTAAAGATTACCAGCAGAATCGAAGATCGAAGCAGCTCCCGGATATCCCCCATCAGATAAACCAAGGAATGTATACAGTATGGTTTCCGACCATGCAGCTCCCGGCTTACTCGGTGGGCTCAACTCGAAAATTGTGCCGAAACTTTGTGTTCCACCCTGAAAAGTAGTGCCATATATATTGCCTTTCGGATCGATCGTCAAAGGGGCAATTGGGTCCGATCCATCCACACCATTCTCGAAATAATGGAGTACGGTATAGGACCCTTGGCTGTTCTGAGACGGAGGGGATAGCTCAAAAACCGTTCCGCAACCGCCGGCGCAACCAGTGCCGCCAGCCGACGTTACTCCGTATAGGTTCCCTGCGGCGTCTGCAACTAGACCACCTAACGGATTCGCACCATTCGTGCCACTGAAGGAGAAGGTCTGCTCATGCTGGGCGTATGCAACGGCTGATAGAGCGACTAAAGTAAGCAACACTAGCGAGACGCGGTTCATTCTTCGCCATCCTTGGAGAACGCGTCTGGATTCTAGCACTACCGGCACGCGCCGACTGGGCTTGCAATCAGGCGTTAGCACTCATTGAGCCGCGCCTCCGTGAGCGGTGCCAGATTTAACCCGCCCGCCGCGCGTCCGGTTGCCGCTGCCGCGGAAGAAGCAGGCTAGACCGAACAGGTAGCCGAAGTTGTACCAAGCGCCGTTGTTGTGGACCTCGTAGATGCTCAGGTCTCTGCGGAAAAGCGAGACCACGAACACAAGGGGTGCAATAAAGCCTTGCCAGAGGCCGAGCCAGAAGCCCGCGACTCTACCGTGCTCGCTGGCCGTTCCTTTGTAAGGGTTAGGGCCGGACGCGCATCCGACCAGAACGCCCAGCATCAGGAGGACAACCAGAAGCAAGGTCAAAAAGGGTTTCATCGGCAATGCCCCCGCTCATACGTATTACGAAGCAGGGGCGTGGAAAGTCTCAGAAGGGCCTGCAGCGTGGTCTGTGCTCTACGCGGGAGTGAATCAGTTGTCCGATCTCGACCGGCGGTCCTGACTCAGATCGAGCAATTCTTCACGAATTATCAGAGAGTCCGCAATATCGAATTCAAGGTCGTCAAGCGCGGCGGACCACAAGCCGCTCAGGCCCTCCTGAGAGAGTCAACCAGGAATGCCGCCTGGTTTCTGTCTCTCGATTCGCAAATATTTGACCGCAGAACCAACGTAAGGAATAATTCAGACAGCTTGCCCCCTCGTTCAACGGCAGGACAGCTGACTCTGGATCAGCATATCGGGGTTCGAATCCCTGGGGGGCAGCCAAATTCATTCCTGAAGTAGATTCCCTCCTAATTAATTGCCGCATTAATTGCCGCAGCTAGAACTTCAAGTGAATCCTGTGAACCGTCCAGACCATCTCACATTTGGAACATGGGCAAACCAAATATTGAAAGACTGCTGGTGGTCGAGTCAGACGAGGCATTACGGGACGTTATCGTCAGCGCCCTGCGTGATGCTGGCTATCTGGTTTCGACCGACTGGCAGCAGGGAATGAAGTCGGTTCTCGACTTTGGTCCGGATGCGGTTTTATTGGGCGCAGATCCTCCCCAGTTAGATTGTTGCGGGCTGCTCTCCGAGATTAAGGGGTCCGAGGGCACTCGCAATATACGTGTGTTGATGTTGGCTCACGGGGGTCCAGCGGAACGGACTCGCGGCCTGGACCTCGGCGCCGATGATGTGCTTTCTCTGCCATTCGACCGGGATGAACTGCTGTCGCGACTGCGCTGGCAATTGCGGAACAAACACGCGGTTGACCAGTTTCAACAGCAGGCCCTCGCCGCTCAGGAGAATCGAAGCGTCGCCCAGCAAGTTGTGACCGCGGTTAATGAAGAACGCCGAACCGTTCGGCGTGGCGCGCTCTTTGCGCTAGGGTTACTGGTTCTTGCCGCAATTCTTTTTGGAACCTTTTATCACCGGACACAGCAGCAAAATACCCGCGTCTACGCCGCGATTACCCGGCTGCAGACGGGTGTCCTGACTCAGCAAAAGCTGATTGAGCAATCGCGTCAGGTAGCTGCGACTGAGCCAGTGAATCCTGCGCCGGGAGGCGACTCCGAGAAGCTTCGATTAAAAAGACAGAGCCAGGATTTGAAATCGCGGATTGCGGCAGGGGATACGGAAAACACCACTGGCCTGCAAAACCAATTAAGCGCTGTCCAAGACCGTTTACAGCGGCTTGAGACTGAAGGCACGGTCGCGCAGACAATCATTCAATCCTACGAGCCCAGCGTGTGCCTGATCCATGTGGGAGTTGGGTTTCGCGATCGCATTACCGGATTGAACTTGCGATATGCCGCGCTAACCGCCAGTGGCGAACCGATAACAGACGACCACAATAATCCGCTCGTCGGAGTTACGGGCGACGGCCCCGAAGTACGCGTCGATGTTTTCGGTACGGGATTTCTGGTCTCAGACAGGGGGCAAATCCTCACCAATCACCATGTTGCCGAGCCTTGGTGGGACAACGACGATTTGAAGGAGATGACGCAGCAGGGTGTTGAGCCGATCGCCGCAGAAATGACGGTTTATTTTCCCGGCATGGACCACGGGGTAGCGGCCACGACTGAAAGAATTTCCTCGAACGCGGACGTAGCTCTACTGAAGGGGAGTTTCTCGAAGTCAAAAATCAAGGAGATCGCGTTCGCCGATGGTCATGGCTCGGCTGTCAGCGGGCGACCGGTCGTGCTCCTCGGTTACCCGACAGGCATCAATGCGATTCTCGCACGCACTGGGCAAGACACCCTTCAGTCGATCGCTGCCGCAACCAAGGGTGACCCAAAGCAGGTGATGGAGGAACTGGCCCGCCGTCACTTGATCCGGCCAGTCGTTACGCAAGGCCATATCGGCGACGTGCTTCCCGACAAAATTATCTACGACGCGCAAACGACGTCTGGTGGCTCTGGTGGCCCGCTCTTCAACAGTGATGGCAAAGTCATCGGAATTAACTTCGCGATGGTGCGCGATTTTGGCGGATCGAATTTCGCCATTCCAATCGCATTCGGGAAGTCTCTCCTTAAGCCTTAGTTCGATTGGCGGGGTGGGTTGTGGCGGTTAGTGCCTCTTTGGCAGGTCTGGTCTCTTGCGATGGAATCGCGTTTCTTTGCGGCCGTTGCCATTGAACTTCTTTCTGTAGTACAAAAGGTCTTCAGACTTGGCCGCAGGCCAATTCCTACCAAATGACCCTTTTAGAGGCAGCCTTTCGCTATGGCGCATCACCGCAGGAAGCGCAGATGCGCGCTATCGGCAGCATCAGCGAGGTCTATGGCATTCGCCGCATTTCGTTCAACGAGAAGGAGCGAGTTGTGCGCGTGGAATACGATGCCTCCCGCCTCTCCGATATGGTGGTTGCCGGGCTGCTGAAGGGCGCGGGAATCGACGTTCTGGAGAAGTTGGTCCTTGCGGAAGCACCACCCGGCGCGTGACTAGAGCTGATGGGAAGTAGATGGGGAAGCCTGCGCCAGACTTACATTGAAGTGATCGTGTAAGAACTTCGTGGCCTCATCTCGCTCCGGCGAAGCGTTCCCAGGCGTGGCATTCAGGTAAATCACATAGTATTCCGCCGCTCCCTCCAAGTCATCCTGCTGAGTGCGGTCCCGTGCTTCCTGGAGGATCTTCGCAGGCAGCCGCAAGACTTTCTCGTGGATCGATTTGATCAGTTCGTCGCGCGACTGGATTTCCATGTCGGTCATGAAGGCACCCTCGTCAGGCGGCGCATTCTGTGCTCTGACGCCTTCCGTGTCCTCAGGTTTCACGTTTTCGAGAATGTTGTATACCTTGTGGCTCTCACGTTTCAGCGGGGTGGTGGGCTCGATCAGATTACCGCTTACATCGGTAATGCGAAATGCGAGATCGATGACCCCTGTCAGGTCAATGCTGGTTTTGGTGTAGTTGTAAGGCTCGATAACGTCCTGAGGCCGGTTCTCATCGATGCTGTCCAGCTTGATGCGGAAGTCGCCGGCTTTTTTCTGCGCAGCAGCCAGCGTCTCTTTGGCGGTGGCAATCTCTTTTTTCTTATTGCGTCCAACAGACTCATCGTAGGAACGCTGCGCACTCGCCAAATCCTGCTGGGCTGCCTCATATTCGCGATTCGCCTTCAGCCAGGCTTCGTTCTTAACCTCACGAATGCTTGCCCGATATTTCGATTGCAACGTCTCCAGCGTTGGAGTCTTCACGATGCGGTGCTCATTGATTTCGCCGACTAGAAGGAACATCGGGTCCACGTTGGCTGTTGCGCCAGCCATTTGACGTATGACTTTCACCGGCAATCCCGAGCTCTCCATATCGGTCGCAATGGCGTCAGCCAATTGATCGGCAAATCCTACACTTTCACGGCGAGAAGTTTGATCGCGGATGATGACTCCGATGGAGAGCTTGGCACGCAGTTGATACGCAGGCTCGTAGCGTGTCATCTGGTCTTTCACGGCATCGAAGTTCTGCTTGTATCGCTGAGCTTCGTTGAGGTAGCACCAGCCAAGCCCGACTCCTGAGGCTTTTGGCTTTTCGAGAAATCGTTTCGCCTGCTCGACATAATACGTGCTGATCTTGTCGGAAAGCAGGTCCCTTTTGAGACGAACGGACGGGTCGTCGCTTAAGGATGCCGCGCTTGCCAGAAGCTCGTATGCTTGGCGGACGGCATCTTCATCGGCGCGGCCTCGGATGGGTACGTGGACCTCCTGCAACACTTGGGCGTGTTGCACTGCCGCCGGAACGTAGCCTGGCTTGAGTGCTTCGATCTGATCGGTCACCAGCGCGCGCTGAGGATCGGTCAGGCTAACCAGGACCTCATAGGCATCGATGTACTGTTTTTTCTCTGCGTAAGCTTTGCTCGCCTCGATGGCATGTTCCGCTGCCTGATTGTTGCGGGTGGTCGTTCGTTGAATCTCAGCGTCTTTCAACGCCGCACGAACTTCAGAGTTTTCTGGGCGGGTTTCAACGGCTTTCTGATATTCCGGAGCCGCCCTCTCCCAGTCTTTCTGGCTGGCGAAGTCTTTAGCGCGGTTGAGATGGAAGTCCCAAACGGTCGCGACAACGCTCTCCACCCGTGGCACTTCTGGCGCAAAAGAACGGTAAGCGCCCAGGCTGGCCAGCGCTTCGTCGTAACGTTTGCTGTTGATCAGGCCTTCTGAGGCCTGCAATGTAGAGTCAAGTTTGGCCGATTCTTTGACGATGTCGCTTTGCACTTCCAAAGCTGGTGCGTAATTAGGATCGACTTCGAGAATGTGATCATTGAGCCGCTTTGCCGCAGTCAAGTGAGCGTATCCGGTGGATTGGTCAAGAAGGGCTTTGCGATAGGCAACCATCTCAGTGCGGTCGGCGGCGATCAGTTTGTCGAGTTCGGTTCGAATTTGACCGAACAAAGTCACCGCGGCAGGGTAGTTGGGGATTGTGTGGGACGCTTGTTCCGCCAGTTGATGGGCCTGCTTGAGGTCCGACCAGTCGGGTGAAGCGGCGGAGGACTTCTGATATTGGCCGAATGCTGCGTCGGCACCGTTCTCAAACAATCCTGCGAGGCTGCGCTTTGCTTCCGCCACATGCGAAGAGGTTGCGTAACGGCTCAAGAAATCCTGCCAGGCTGGTACCGATTTGGCGCGTTGTGCCCGAAGGAACTCAGCGAGTTCGGTGTCGGCTGCAGCAACAAAAACCAGCCGCACGCCGGGCTTGAAAGCGGGAACCGCGCTGGGTTGATTCGCAGAAGAGGACACAACGCTGCCTTGTAGAACCGCCTGGTCCGCGACTTCTGCTGGTGTCAATTCATTTTTGTTCTCGAATTTGAGGTTGCTCGGAACGACGCAATAAGACTGGCCGGCCTTGGTCAGGACCATCATGCCTGCTGCATCGCGTTCGAGCGAAACGGCGTCCTTCAACTGGACCTTGGGAAGTTTGCCGTAACTGGATTTATCAATCTTGGATTTCGGGTCGCAGGTGCGCAATTCGGTCTTGCCATTCACTGTTACATCAGTCAATTGCACATAAGCCGCACCGTTGCTCGCGTCATACAGGGCGATGGCGTTCAGTGGTATGTCTTTAGCCAGGGCGGAAGGCAAGCTGACTACCGAAGTGGCGACTATGAATCGGTAGAAACGAGTGGCCAGCCGGGACCTGGAACCCACGGCAATTGCTGCAGGCATCCTCAGTCTCCCAACCGAGCAAGAACCAGAATTTCAGCTTGGTAAGGATACAAAAGGTGGGTTTGAAGTCAAGAGTCTGCTGGTTTGACAGGCCGAACGAATTGGTTTCCCGCCGGGAGCTCAGGGAGCGGACAATCTGAATCTGCTTTGATTTCGTACTCAATTCAAGGGGCTGCTTGTTCGATACGGCGAGGTGGCGGCTTGGAAAGTAGTTGCCAGACGGGGGGTTATGGTCTACATTCTATAGCCGCCGACCTGCCGCTTCGTCCCCTGCATCTCGGCGAAATCCGAACCCGGTAGCTTTTCAAGAAAAGGACTCGATGGGCGCCCCACAGCAATCCAGGGTGAGGCCCGTCGGGATAGTGGGCCAGACCGTCTCGCATTACCAGGTCATGGAGAAGGTAGGCGGAGGCGGGATGGGTGTCGTCTACAAGGCACAAGACACTTTTCTCGACCGGTTTGTTGCCCTGAAATTTTTGCCCGAAGATGTCGCCCCAGATGGCGTCGCGCTGGAACGGTTTCGGCGCGAAGCCAAAGCTGCGTCTGCCCTGAATCATCCAAACATCTGCACCATTTATGAGATTGGCAGCCATGAGGGCATGCCCTTCATCGCCATGGAATATCTGGCCGGGCAAACCCTCAAGCACTACATCACTGGCAAGCCGATGGAGAACGAACTCCTGCTCGATTTTTCCGTACAGATTGCTGCCGCACTGGGTGCAGCTCATACTGCTGGGATTGTGCATCGCGACATCAAGCCTGCCAATATTTTCGTCACCAAGGCCGGCATAGTGAAAGTGTTGGACTTCGGTGTAGCTAAAGTCGACCCATCGAAGTCAGAGATCTCGCCGGTTACCACCGGGCAATCCACGATGTCGATCCTGACCCATCCCGGGGGCGCGATCGGTACTGTTGCCTATATGTCCCCAGAGCAGACTTTGGGCAAGGAAGTTGACACACGAAGCGATCTGTTCTCCTTCGGCGTGGTGCTCTACGAGATGGCAACCGGCATGCTTCCTTTCCGAGGCACAACGTCTGGAGCAATGTTCGATTCAATCCTGCATCAGGCGCCTGCAGCTCCGGTCCGGCTGAACCCAAGTATTCCCCCGGAGCTGGAACGCATCATCAATAAGGCCTTGGAGAAGGACCGGAATCTCCGTTATCAGAGCGCAGCAGAAATGCGGAGCGATTTGCGCCGCTTGCAACGCGACACGGACGGCCTCGGCACCGGTGCAGCGGCGGGCGCGCGCCCGGTTGCGACGCGCTTAGAAATCGCACGACTAACCACTTGGTTTCGATCAAATCCGGCCCTCGCCGCCGCAATTTCCACCCTTACGATCGCCGCGATTGCAATTGTGGGAGTCCTCGTACTTCGCTCCACGGTCAAGCGGCCGGTCCCCCAAACTGCGCAACCTGCCCTAGCCGCCCCGATGAATGTGCTTCCCGTTGCACCGCATCCGGCAGGAGTTGCCCCTGCTGCACCCGCGAGTCTGGCTGACACGAGCCAGCCTGATGAAGGAAAAGCTACAAAACCCCGTAAGAGACGGCATGGGAGCGTTGGGGATTCTGATAACGAGTCCTCCCCTGGTGCACGTTCCGAGTCTGGAGGAAGCTGTAATAGTGCTGATGGATTCCGTTGCGGCGATATTCCTGACCTTCTCTCGAAGGCGGATGCGGCGGCTGGCCAAGGCAATTATGGTGAAGCGCGCTACGACTACGGAATCGTATTGCGTATGGATCCACGGAACGCGACCGCTCACACCGGACTCCATAAAGTCGATCAAGCTGAAAAAATGCGCCAATAGGTTCTTCCGCGGACGTCCTCTTCTTATCACAGACTTGCTCATCGCCCTCGTGGTAACCCAAGTCATAGCCGAGTAGAAAAACAAAGTAATCACCTTCGCTGTGCGCAGACTGGAAAGAAAGAAGGGATTTTCATGACCAGAATCAAGATCGCGGAGAGTGAAACGAAGGAAGGGTTGAACCAGAATCGTTTACCTGCAGTTAATCCATACGACGCCATCGTCGCAACGCTGAATGGCGAGACCATTGTTCAGCGGCATGTGGAGGTGTGGACTAGAGATCGCAATGAAGGTATTGCGATTCACAAACCAAAGCTCAAGAGAGCCGCGTAGATTAGGTTACTTCATATAGAAGGCTTCATCGGCCGGGCGCACGACCCGTGGAAACCACAACGGTCGTCGCAGATG